>Ga0335397_10011622_pt1 | contig 10830 bp, 4 predicted proteins | sample MAT04_FD_205740 | JGI IMG/M metagenome (GOLD analysis project Ga0335397, IMG submission 205740) | Freshwater microbial communities from Lake Fryxell liftoff mats and glacier meltwater in Antarctica - MAT-04 (spades assembly) (version 2) ...
AACCAGGTTCTTGGACAGCGACTTCAGCGATGCGGGGCGTGTTTGCTGAAGATGCCAGAACTCGTCAAGAATTCATGAGTTTAATCGCGCACAAATCAAGCTTTCACTAGCTAGAATTGTCTGCGAAAACTTGCGTGTTTGCAAGCTGAAAAAAGAAAAGAGAGTCATATTGGATTACCATATTTCTCTCTTTTCCTTTCCCTCTGTGTTCTCTGCGACCTCTGCGGTAAAAAATCTTACCTAAACTGAATATGGATCAAAAATATTTGTGGATTGAAGCTTTAAAATTTAACGATCGAGGTTTGATTCCGGCGATCGCCCAAGACGATCGAGATGGTACCATTTTAATGATGGCTTGGATGAACAAAGAGTCGATCGAGCAGACTCTCGCTACAGGTGAAGCACACTATTGGAGCCGATCGCGATCGCAATTTTGGCACAAAGGCGCAACATCCGGGCACATCCAAAAAGTCAAACAAATATTCTACGATTGCGATGCGGATACTATTCTGCTCAAAATAGAACAGATTGGTGAAATAGCTTGTCACACAGGCGTGAGGAGTTGTTTTTTCAATTCTGTGGCGCTACCACTGCGCGCAAATTGATCGAAATGATGGATAATAATGATTATTATTATTGCCTCTAGTTCCTATGTCATCTGCAAATAACGTCGAGTCCGCCGTTCCCACTCCAAACAATCAAAATCCCTCCCTCATCACCATCCGTCCCCGCCGCCTCCGCCGTACACCAGCTTTGCGGCGCATGGTACGGGAAAATCACTTAACCGTTGACGACCTCATCTATCCGATGTTTGTGATGGAAGGAGAAGGGCAAAAAGTTGAGATTGCTTCCATGCCTGGTTGTTATCGCTTTTCCCTGGATTTATTGCTAACAGAAATCGCCGAATGTTGGAATTTGGGGATATGTGCGATCGCCCTTTTTCCAGTAATCTCAGAAACCAAAAAAGACGACACCGGAACCGAAAGCTACAACCCAGAAGGATTAGTCCAACAAACAGTCAAAGCCATCAAACAAAACATTCCCGAAATAGTAGTAATTACCGACGTAGCCCTCGATCCTTTTACTTCACATGGACATGACGGTTTAGTTGACGAAAGTGGTAAAATTCTCAACGATCCGACAGTTGAAGTTTTAGTAAAAATGGCAGTTTCTCAAGCCGCAGCCGGTGCAGATATGGTAGCACCTTCCGACATGATGGACGGCAGAATTGGTGCAATTCGCAAAGCCTTAGATGCCGCAGGATACATCGATACAGCAATCCTGGCTTATTCAGCAAAATATGCCTCTGCTTATTATGGCCCGTTTCGAGATGCCCTCGATTCTGCCCCAAAGTTTGGAGACAAAAAGACTTATCAAATGGATGCTGCTAATGCTAGGGAAGCACTGAAAGAAGTTGCTTTAGACATCGCTGAAGGTGCAGATATTGTCATGGTAAAACCTGCTTTGGCTTATCTCGATATTATCTATCAAGTGCGCGAAGCAACTAATTTGCCCGTAGCTGCTTATAATGTCAGTGGCGAATACGCAATGATCAAAGCTGCTGCACAGTTAGGTTGGATTGATGAAAAGCGAATTATTTTGGAGACTTTGACGAGTATCAAACGAGCTGGTGCTGATTTGATTTTGACTTATTTTGCGAAGGAAGTTGCTTTGATGTTGCAGTAAGAGGGATTTTGAACCGCAGATTAACGCTGATGAACGCAGATGCTTTTTGAGAGCATCTGCGTTCATCTCAACTAATTTAAGTTGTCGCGATCGCCTTCAGCAGATAAGCGTGCGTTCCAGTTTGCGTCACACCCTTCGCATCTCTGTAGGTGTAAGTCCCGTAGGCAGAAATATCGCCCAAATTATTGATGCCCGTAGCGCGAGTTAATGTCACTTTCGAGCCGCCAAAGCTGGGATTTGTGAGTACCAGACTGTTCAAGTCTTTGATTGCACCGTTGTTCCAGACAAAAGCGCGGTCTTGACTTAGCCCATCCCGGGAGTAGCCGACTACTTGACCGAATTGGTTGATGCCGGCGGTTTGGCCGGTTGCGCCGCCAAAGCTGCCGAGGTTGATTTTTTGACCGTCTTGCAGCAGGAATGGCGAACTTGTGGCTGTGGCACCGGTGCCGTTGGTAGTCCAACCGATGATTTGTCCGGCATCGTTGATGTCGCGGAGATTAGCTTGTTCTGCCCCAAATGTGCCGAGGTTGGTCAATTTGTATTTACCGTCTGCGCCTTTTTCCCACTTCACAGCGGTATTGACGGTTTTGTCGTTGAGTCCGTCACTGTCAATTTGTCCGACGATCGCACTTTTATTGTTAATTCCCTGTGCGATCGCTACATCGCTGCAGTAGACGGTAAATAAAATTTTCTAATAGTTGAGAATTTCTAGCAATTATTAATATTTGCTATAATAAGAGAGTCAGTTATTATCGCAATTATTTGTTTTATAGCAGTTCGAGCCAAAAATGAGGTATTGACCGATCGCTCCCTCAATCCCTCAATCCCCCAATCCCTCAATCCCCCAATTCCCCAATTCCCTAATCTAAAATCTAAAATCTAAAATCTCTAGCAGTTCGAGCCAAAAATGAGGTATTGACCGATCGAGTTCTCAATCCCCCAATCTAAAATCTCAAACTTGTACAACGAAGCCGAAGTATCTCAAATCTCAAATCTCAACTCCTCACCTTTTTGAGAAAGGCTATATATTCAAAGCTCCCTCTTTCCCGTTCTCTCCCTCTGGCTTCTCCCACCCCCTAATTGCACAGTTTATATACCTACTAATTGGCAATCTTGTAACAAGCCTGCGGTCGCTGGTAAATTGGTAGTGTATATATATCTTACCTCAAACAGAATCTGAGCGAGAGTTCCGTTGAGGGCGAGAAAGTAGGGTGCAGTCTAGACAATCGCAGAAATTCTTGCTCGTAAACCCGCAGCAGTTAGGCTAGGCGAGGAATTGCCGGCCAGTTAAAAGTCCGCCCTGTGGCAGATAGCATTGGTTCTGACTTGTCATTACCCGTCAATTGTCAGGATTTGGCGCAGAATTAATTTTAAATGCCAAGATGCTGGAAGTAGGGGTAAATTTTATGGTACAGAAACTTTGACCGTGCTTGGAAACTTCGCGGGTAAAGCCTCTCAATCAAGCTGCTGCCCGCCATCGAGCTTTTCTAACAAATATCACTTTTATGCCCCCTGATGTTTATTCCCTCCCTCAGTCAGGTCATCAACCGCAATCCCCTCACCGTCACCCCTGGGACGCCCGTAGAAAAGGCGATCGAGCTGATGAGCAGCACAGGAGCCAGTTACGTCCTCGTGGTGGAACCGCGCGGGCATTCTCAACTCGGATATCCGATGAACGGGAATTCCCCAAAATCGCGGGAACAGTTGGGTTTCTACAACGGCGTACCGCACGCGGTACCGCCCGATGCCAACGGGATCAGTCTCAACGGCTCAAAAGCTTCTGATCCGGGCGGCCAGACGGTGCTGGGGATTTTTACCGCGCGAGATGTCGTACAGCTAAATTCGATCGGCGCTGCTTTGAGGGGATTTGCGATCGAGCAAATCATGATCCGAACCGTAACTGTAGCCAGAGAATCGGAAATTCCCGACTTTTTTGCCTTAGCAAATCTGCTGGAAAAACATCTGATTGGGCATTTGCCAGTCGTCAACGACGCTGAAGAACTTGTCGGTATAATTAGCTCTCAAAGCTTGGTGGAACTGTTACCAGAAATTGGAAAATCGCCACCAAAAGCCAGCGCTCCGCCACCTGTCACCTTCGCTTTCCCTCCGCCGCTGCCAAGTTCACAACCGAAATTAGAGCTACCGGCGAGTTTAATTAAACTTTATCAAATTCCTCAAATCGCAGCAGGGCGAATTATTCACGCTCCTGCTAGTTCTTCGGTTCGCTATTTAGCGCAACTGATGTTCCGACACAATGTTAGCTATGTATTAATCACTGAAACCCCCGATCAAAACTCGACTGGTGCTGCTACAAATTCCAAATTTACCAATCCCAACCTCCACAAACTGGTTGGGGTGGTAAGTTCCCAGGACATCGTGCAGTTGCAGGCGTTGGGAAGAGACTCGAACAAAATTAAAGCAGGAGCGATTTGCAGCAGTTCGCCGCCGCTGGTACGATCGCACTCTACCCTAGAAACAGCCCTCGCCCTGCTGCAAAAATACTACTACCAGTTACCATTATTAGTCATTAACGAAAGCAATCACCCGCTCGGGATTGTCAATCCTAAAACTATCCTTTTACAAGCGCTGGATTCAAAAGCTCTGCATTCTAGCTTGATCGCTTTGCAGCGACAGCTAGAAACTAGCAACGCGCAATACAAAAAACTCGCCGCCCAAATACCGCTTCCGGCAGCAAATCGCCACCAGGAAGCAGAAATTGCAGAAAACAGTTTCCGGCAGCCCCCAAATCTCCCCGCTGCTGTCAACAATCAGGGGATTTGGGATTGGAATCTCGAAACAGATGAGTTTTTTTATTCCGTGCGGTGGCAAGAAATGCTCGGCTACAAAGCAGGGGAAATCTCGAATCGCCGATCGGAATGGTGGAGTCGCATCCACCGAGAGGACATTAACGGAGTAAAGGCAGCTTTAGAAGAGCACTTCGCACAAAAGACAGCGGATTTTGCAGCAGAATATCGGATGTACTGCAAAGACGGCAGCACGATCTGGGTGCTGAACCGGGGTCAAGTTTTGCGGAGCGCTGCAGGCAAACCGCTGCGCTTGGTCGGAACTCATACAGATATTACTCCAAACAAGCAGTTAGAACTCAAAGGCGGCGATACCGAGCAATTCCAAGTATTTAATTCTTTGAAAGCAACAGTAATTTTTCAGATGGATGCGGCGGGAGTTTGGACGTTTCTCAACCGCGCTTGGACTGAAATTACAGGTTTTTCGGTTTCCGAAAGTTTGCAAACTAATTTTTTAGATTGGGTTCATCCAGATGAACGCCCGCAGTGTGAAAATTTATTGGAGTCTTTGCTGTCGGGAAAGTCGGAATTTTGTCGGCAAGAACTGCGATTTAAGTACAATTCGGACTCGAAAAAAAACGAATTGGGAATTCACCCTAATTCTGGCTTTATTTCGGTTGAAATATTTGCTCAAGTCCGGCTGAATTCCCAAGGTGAAATATCGGGAATTTTAGGAACTTTGCACGATGTCTGCAACCGCGTCGAAGGCGTTGAGGAATTGCGGGAAAGCCAGCGGGCAATTCGATCGCTCTACGAGGTAATGGTGAGCTCGTCAGGCTCTTTTGAGGAGCGTACTGCTCAGTTGCTGGCAATGGGTTGCAGTCAGTTTGGCATGGATATCGGGCTGTTGGGGAGGGTTTTGGGCGATCGCTACGAAGTCATCGCAGCCTATGTACCGTCAAATTTCCCCTTCGGATTTGCCAAAGGAGACGGTTTTGCTTTAAGCAGAACTTTTGAACGAGAGGTTTTGCGATCGATCGAACCTATTTCTATCGAATCCGCCGGCACTACTCAGTGGAAGCACCACCCGGCTTACGCAGTCCGCAGGTTGGAGGCTTTTGTTGGCACGCGGGTAATAGTGGAAGGGCGAGTTTTTGGCACTTTGAGCTTTACTTCCTGCACCGCTAAACCTGCTTTGAAACCGCTGAATTTAGAAATTTTAAAGTTGATGGGGAATTATATCGGCGCGGAAATTGCCCGCGAAGAGCGCGAGCACACTTTGCAGCGTCAGTACCAGCGCGTTTTACTCCTCAAAAATATCACTCAAAAAGTGCGATCGACCTTAGATACTCAAGAAATTTTTCAGACTACCGCCACCCAAATCGGGCGCGTATTCGGTGTCAATCGTACAGCGATTCACACCTATCTTTCCCAACCTTATCCGCACCTTCCTTGCGTCGCAGAATACCTCGAACCAGGTAACGAATCAGCTTTAGATTTAGAACTTTCTGTCACTTACAACCCCTACACAGAAAAACTGCTTGCTGAAGATATAGCCCTGGCATCTCCCGATGTGTTTGCCGATCCTTTGCTCGAATCTTCCCTGCCGATGTGCCGCCGCATCGGCTTAAAATCTATGTTGGCGGTTCGCACTTCCTATCAAGGCGAACCCAATGGCATTATTACTTTGCACCAGTGCGATGCAACTCGCCAGTGGACACCAGACGAAATTGAACTGTTAGAAGATGTTGCCGCTCAAGTCGGAATTACCTTAGCTCAAGCCCAACTTTTAGAAAAGGAAGTTCACCGACAGCAACAGTTAGCAGAGCAAAACGAAGCTTTGGATCACGCGCGACAAGCGGCGGAAGTTGCTAACAGAGCTAAGAGCGAATTTTTAGCTACGATGAGTCACGAAATCCGCACTCCGATGAATGCGGTAATCGGGATGACTGGTTTGCTGCTGGATATGGAACTAACTACAGAACAGCGGGATTTTGTAGAGACAATTCGCACCAGCGGCGATGCTTTGCTGACTATTATTAACGATATTCTCGACTTTTCCAAGATTGAATCGGGCAAAATGGATTTGGAACGCAGCCCCTTTGACCTGCAAAACTGTATAGAAGAATCTCTGGAATTGCTGGCTCCGAGAGCGTCAGAAAAAGGTTTAGAGCTGGCTTACTTTATTGACGATTCTGTTCCGACAAACATTTTAGGAGATGTCACTAGGCTGCGCCAAATCCTGGTAAATCTGCTAGGAAATGCAGTTAAATTTACAGAATCTGGAGAAATTGTCGTTTCTTGTACCGCTAAAAAAATCGAGCCTGTAGCTGCTAAGAGTTTGCCGGAAATAACCAATATTCTAGCTCTGCAACCGCTAGCAATTAAGCAAGAACAGTTGCCAAGTAACAGACAGTACGAGATTCAATTTGCTGTCCAAGATACGGGTATTGGCATTCCGCCAGACCGGATCGATCGCCTGTTTAAAGCTTTTTCGCAGGTGGATGCTTCCACAACTCGACAGTACGGCGGAACTGGTCTGGGACTGGCTATCAGCCAGCGTTTGAGCGATATGATGTGTGGTAAAATGTGGGTTGTCAGTCAGGTTTGTCCGGCAAGTTCTAAGTCTCAACCGGCAGTTTCGGCGATCGGACAAAGTATGGCAGGGACACCACCTGCGGGATTTTCTGCGCCGTCGGTATCGGGTTCCGGTTCAATTTTTTATTTCACGGTAATTGCAGAAGCTAATGAAAGTCGAGAATCCAAAAAACTGCCGGAATTTGCGGCGGGTAAGCATTTGTTGATTGTCGAAAATCATGCCATTAACCGGCAAGTTTTGATCCGGCAAGCTGAGGCTTGGGGAATGATACCCGTGGCTGCAAGTTCGGGTGCTGAGGCTGTGAAAATCATCCAAGAAAACTCGGCGATCGATTTGGCTATTTTGGCGATGAATCTACCAGATATGGATGGCGTGGATTTGGCTGTGAAGATTCGTTCATTGGATCTGAGCAATTTGTCTGGCGGCGAGGGGATAAATCCGAATGTCATCGTTACAAGCCCTCGCAAAGTTCCGCTACCTTTGGTGCTGTTTACTTATTTGAGCAAGGCGGAAGTCTGGAAAAAGCTTGAAACTACAGAAGTACATTTTTCGGCTTTTTTAACTAAGCCTCTAAAACAGTCGCAGTTTTATAATGTGTTGCTGCAAGTTTTTGGATATGTTGCTGGCAAAAGCGGCAGGGGAGAAGTTTCAAATGTGGCGACTTTGACTTCGGGATTGAAGTATTTTGAAAATTCTCAAGAACAGCACCGCGTGCAGCGGACACCTGCGGTTTTGAGGCAGGTGGCGAGCAATTCTGTCGCACAGGATGCAGCTAATTCTAGTCAGATTCGGATTTTGCTGGCGGAGGATAATGTGGTGAATCAAAAAGTAGCTACGCATTTGCTCGACAGGATAGGATATCGGGCTGATATTGCGGCTAATGGCTTGGAGGTTTTGGAGGCGCTGAAGCGGCAATCTTACGATGTTGTGCTGATGGACGTGCAAATGCCGGAGATGGACGGGTTGGAAGCGACGCGCCGCATTTGTCGGGAATGGCCAGCTAACAAGAAGCCGAGAATTATTGCGATGACGGCTAATGCGATGCAGGGCGATCGCGAAAAGTGTCTGGAAGCAGGCATGGACGATTATATTACTAAGCCGGTGCGCCGGGAAGAGTTGGCGATCGCCCTGGGCAAATGCCAACCCCTGGATCGGGATGAATTGGATGCCGTTGCTGAACTGAAAAATCAACATATTACTGACCAAGTTGACAGTGAGGCTGCTGGACACTCGATCGTTCAACCGGGAGCAAATTCACCGATTAATTTTCAGGTTTTGCAAAGTCTCCGCGAGTTAGACGATGAGGAAGACCCGGATTTTTTGGGGGAGTTGATTCAGATATATTTGTTAGACGCACCGCAGCATTTAGAAACAATTAAAGAGGCTATTTTTCTCGGCGATGCTGATAGTTTGAAGCTGGCTTCTCACACGCTGAAGTCGAGCAGCGCTAATTTAGGAGCGGTGTCTTTTTCGGAAGTTTGCAAGGAGTTGGAGTTGATGGGCCGCTTGGCGGTTGAGTCTGGAGGGGAACAGGTTTTTGATGTGAGTACGGCGCGCGATCGGCTGTTGGAAGCCCAAGCGGAGTGGGAAAAGGTACGGGAGGCTTTTGAGACGGAATTAAAAACGGGGAAGTTGCGATCGCAAATAGGGAATTAGTCGGTTGACAGTTGACAGTTGACAGTTGACAGTAGGGTGCGCAATGCGCACCGGCTCATCTTGTAAAGTGCGCAATGTCTACCGAAAAAGTCAACCAGTACGTATTTCGATAGGTATCAAAGTCAACCGGTGCTTACGGCCCACCCTACAAATTACCAAATTTCAATCATTTTCGGCACTAAAAAGCAAGCTGGGCAGACACCTTGACAGGGCTGCCCATTACCCCTAACTAATGACTAATGACTAATGACCAATGACTAATGACTCTTTACCCAATTCCCAATTCCCATATTTAACTTTCCCCTAAATACGCCTTGCGAACAGTTTCATTTGACTGCAAATCCTTAGCAGTACCGGCGACTACAACCTCACCAGTTTGGATCACATAGCCGCGGTGAGCTACACTTAAAGCCATCCGGGCGTTTTGTTCCACCAATAAAATAGTAGTTCCGCCCGCATTAATATCGCGGATGATCGCAAAAATTTGACTCACCAACATCGGAGCCAAGCCCATACTCGGCTCATCCAACAATAACAAACGGGGGCGCGACATCAAAGCACGGGCGATCGCCAGCATTTGCTGTTCACCGCCGCTGAGAGTGCCCCCTTTTTGACTAATTCTTTCTCGCAAACGGGGAAATAAATTTAAAGCTTTTTCCATATCCGACTTGATACCCAGAGTATCGTTGCGGAGATAAGCACCCATTTCCAGGTTTTCTTGTACCGTCATGCGCCCAAAAATCAGCCGCCCTTCCGGGCTTTGAGAAATGCCCAAACGGACGATCGCCTCTGTAGACAGCGACTCCAAAGGCTTTCCCTCAAACAGTATAGTACCGCTACGCGGGCGCAGCAGCCCTTGAATCGTGCGGAGAGTAGTAGTTTTCCCCGCCCCGTTGCTACCGATTAATGTCACAACTTCTCCCTGCGAGACAGTTAGCGATACTCCTTTGAGAGCGTGAATATTTCCGTAATAGGTGTGAATGTCTTTAATTTCTAGCATAATTACTCTTTCTGCCTTGTCCTTTGCTATATTATCCCGACTCATTATAAATTTTTATTGCATTTATTTAAAATCAACCTTTTTTAGAGTAAGTTGTATTTTTACTGAGATCAACACCCAGCGATCGAATACCATGTATTTTGAGAAGTTGTGGAGGCCAACTTTACAGAACTTTTAATTAAAAAAGTGATTTCTTCACGATAGCTTTACAAAAATCTCTAAGTAAAGAGATAGTATGAATACGTAAGGGAAACCAACCACTACAAATCACAAAAATAACAACACTTAAAATTCAGCAAATTTAAGGATATTCACCATGAAATTAAATCACAGTACCAGAGCGATCCTCTTCGTTGGCGTAGCCCCCGTAGGGGCGGGCTTCGCTAACGCATTTTTATTAGCAACTCCTTTAGTCACCAGCTTGACTGTAGGTATAGCGCCCAGCAGTGCTGCCACAATAGCAGGTTCTGCGGCACAAGTAACCATTAACAACTTCAGTCACAGACCCACAGACACAGGTACATCTACTAATACTAATACTGCTACGATAGCTAACAGCGGTTCAGTGATTAGCCAAGCAAATGCTGAAGCAGTTTTTATATCTAACTGTCACGAATTGCTAGCAGCAAATCTCTCAACAAGTCAAGTCACAGGTAGCGGCAGCAAATATGCCGGTTTAGCCGAAAGTCAAGCAACAGTTATCGGCGAGTTCGACATTAATGCCAAAGAAACTTTTTCCTTCAATTTCCAGACAGTTTTAAATCTTTTAACATCAGTTGACAACAGCCAATCCGAACGCGCCCGATCGAGTGGAAATATATTTTTCGGGTTGATTAACACTGTGACTAACATTCTGTTAGACTCTTTTCAACTTGTCGGCATTTTAGACTCTTCTGGGGGAAGTTATTTCAATTTGTCCGCCAGCAACAGCTTTCATCCCACAGCAATTAATTTTAATTTTCTAGCTGAAGGAAGTGCAGCAAAAAGCGTATTCTATAGTTCTGGGGTGTATTCGCGAACATTCGACAGCGCCACTAACTTAAGATTAGTAGAAGTCAAGAACAATATCGCAGAAGCAGAAGCAGAACCAGTTCCAGAACCGACCACTATATTGGGTACGGCAATATTTTTAGGCTTGTTTGCTA
>Ga0335397_10011624_pt1 | contig 10829 bp, 10 predicted proteins | sample MAT04_FD_205740 | JGI IMG/M metagenome (GOLD analysis project Ga0335397, IMG submission 205740) | Freshwater microbial communities from Lake Fryxell liftoff mats and glacier meltwater in Antarctica - MAT-04 (spades assembly) (version 2) ...
TCAGCGCTGCGAGATCGGCAGCACCTGGCGGCGCTCGGAACCCACGAACAGCTGGCGCGGACGGCCGATCTTGTACTCGGGGTCGCCGATCATCTCGTTGAGCTGGGCAATCCAGCCCACCGTGCGCGCCAATGCGAAGATGGCAGTGAACAAGCTGACCGGGATGCCGAGCGCACGCTGAACGATGCCGGAATAGAAGTCGACGTTCGGATACAGCTTGCGTGAGACGAAGTACTCGTCTTCCAGCGCGATCTTCTCCAGCGCCATTGCCAGCTTGAAGAGCGGGTCGTCGTGCAGGCCGAGCGCGGTCAGCACTTCGTGGCAGGTCTCGCGCATCAGCTTGGCACGCGGGTCGTAATTCTTGTAGACGCGGTGGCCGAAACCCATCAGCTTGACAGTGGAGTTCTTGTCCTTCACCTGCTTGATGAACTCGCCGATCTTCTCGACGCCGCCATTGCGCTGGATGTCCTCCAGCATGTTGAGCGCCGCCTCGTTCGCCCCGCCATGCGCCGGACCCCACAGGCACGCCACGCCGGCCGCAATGGCCGCGAAAGGGTTGGTGCCCGACGAGCCGCACAGGCGCACCGTGGACGTGGAAGCGTTCTGCTCGTGGTCGGCGTGCAGGATGAAGATGCGGTCGATGGCGCGCACCATCACGTCGTTCGGCTCGTAGTCCTCGCACGGCGTGGCGAACATCATGCGCATGAAGTTGGCCGAGTACGACAGGCTGTTCTTCGGGTAGATGTAGGGCTGGCCGATGCCGTACTTGTAGGCCATCGACACCAGTGTGGGCATCTTGGCGATCAGGCGGATGGCCGAGATCTCGCGGTGCACCGGGTTCGTGATGTCGGTGCTGTCGTGATAGAAAGCCGACAGGCCGCCGACCAGGCCGGTCAGCACGGCCATCGGGTGCGCGTCACGACGAAAGCCACGCAGGAAGAACTGCATCTGCTCGTTGACCATCGTGTGGTTGGTCACCAGCCTGACGAAGTCTTCCTTCTGCCCGACGTTGGGCAACTGGCCCTTCAGCAGCAGGTAGCAGGTTTCCAGGAAATCGCAGTTGCCTGCAAGCTCCTCGATCGGGTAGCCGCGGTACAGCAACTCACCCTTGTCACCGTCGATGTAGGTGATGGCCGACTGGCAGGCCGCAGTCGACAGGAAGCCAGGGTCGTAGGTGAACTTGCCGGTTTGCGCGTAGAGCTTGCGAATGTCGATCACATCGGGGCCGATGCTGCCCTTGTAGATCGGCAGTTCCATGCTCGGGCTGCCGTCGGAGAACGACAGAGTGGCTTTCACGTCGGAGGGAGTCATCGCGGTTCCTTTTCTTCGGGACGGGGAGCGGGCTGGCGCCGCATCAGCGCCAGCACCTCATGCACTTCAGGCCGGTCGGTCTCGCCCCCGGGCTCGCTGCGGGCGAGCAAGAGGTCGAGCAAGTCGTTGTCAGCCAGGTCCATCAGGGCTTGCAACCCGGCGGCCTGTCTTGTGGTCATCGTCTCCTCGAACCGCTGGAAGAAACGCTCGATGAAGAGGTCGTTTTCCAGCAGCCCGCGCCTGCATCGCCATTTGAGGCGGCTGAGCTCGCGCTCGCCCAGGGCAGTGTCCAAGATGTCGTCTTCCAGTCTCTGGGGCTGCGGAATCAGACGGTCCTGCGAACCATCATTTCCTTGATCTTGCCGATCGCCTTCGTCGGGTTCAAGCCCTTCGGGCAGACATCGACACAATTCATGATCGTGTGGCAGCGGAAAAGGCGGTACGGGTCTTCCAGGTTGTCGAGCCGGGCCTCGGTGTCCTGGTCGCGGCTGTCGACGATGAAGCGGTAGGCCTGCAGCAGGCCGGCGGGGCCGACGAACTTGTCGGGGTTCCACCAGAAGCTCGGGCAGGCGGTAGAACAACTCGCGCACAGGATGCACTCGTAGAGGCCGTTCAGCTCGTCGCGCTCTTCGGGGCTCTGCAGGCGCTCCTTTTCAGGCGGCCGGCTCTCGTTGACGAGGTAGGGCTTGATCGAGTGGTACTGGGTGAAGAACTGCGTCATGTCGACGATCAGGTCGCGCACCACGGGAAGGCCGGGCAGCGGCTTCAGCACCACGGCACCGGGCAGGCTGCGCATGTTGGTCAGGCAGGCCAGACCGTTCTTGCCGTTGATGTTCATCGCGTCGGAGCCGCAGACGCCCTCACGGCAGCTGCGCCGGAAACTCAGCGTGGGGTCGACAGCCTTCAGCTTCATCAGCACGTCGAGCAGCATGCGCTCGCTGCCGTCGAGCTCGACCTGCAGCGTCTGCATGTAAGGCTTGGCGTCCTTGTCCGGGTCGTAGCGATAGATCTGAAAGGTGCGCGTAGTCATAGGTTACAGCTCAATGGTTGATGCCTGGTATTGCACCAAGCTTCCCGACACGGAACCGGCTATGCCGGGCCGCAGGCGGACGGCCCCCTCGGGGGGGTGAGCCAGTGCCGAGTGAGCGCCTGCGCGCTCGCGAGTGACTGGCGAACGCCTTGCGACCTGCAGGTCGCAAGGCAGCAAGCGAAAGCGAGCTTGGGGGTCCATCCGCCGCGGAACCGGCTTCGCCGGGCCGTAGGCGACGGCCCCCTCGGGGGGTAGCGAGCGAAAGCGAGCTTGGGGGTGCATCCGCCACGGAACCGGCTTCGCCGGGCCGTAGGCGACGGCCCCCTCGGGGGGTAGCGAGCGAAAGCGAGCTTGGGGGTCCATCAGAAAGTGCGAACCTTCGGCGGCACGCTCTCGACGGTGAGTGGCTGCAGTTTGACCGGCTTGTAGGCCAGGCGGTTGCCCTCGGCGTACCAGAGCGTGTGTTTCATCCACTCGCCGTCGTTGCGGCCCATCGGAAATTCGGCGCAGTCGGCGTAGTCGTCGACCGAATGCGCGCCGCGACTTTCATGGCGCGCCGCCGCCGACACCATCGTGGCTTCGGCGGACTCGATCAGGTTCTCCACTTCCAGCGCCTCGATGCGCGCGGTGTTGAAGATCTTGCTCTTGTCCTTGAGCGTGATGGCGGCCACGCGCTTGCGCAGTTCGGCCACCTTGCCCACGCCTTCGTCCATCGTCTTCTGGGTGCGGAAGACACCGGCGTACTTCTGCATGGTGTCGCGCAGATCGTTCGCCACGTCCTGCGCGTACTCGCCGCTGGTGCTGCCGTCCAAGCGCGCCAGGCGCGACAGGGCCATGTCGGCGGCGTCGCCCGGCAGATCCTTGTGCAGCTTGTTCTTCTGGTTGAACTCGACGATGTGGTTGCCCGCCGCACGGCCGAAGACCAGCAGGTCGAGCAGCGAGTTGGTTCCCAGGCGGTTGGCGCCGTGCACGCTGACACAGGAACACTCGCCGACCGCGTACAGGCCGTTCACCACGGTGTTCGGGTCGCCGTTGGGCTTGCCAACTTCGGGCGTCACGACCTGGCCGTGGATGTTGGTCGGCACGCCGCCCATCTGGTAGTGGATGGTCGGCACCACGGGGATCGGTTCCCGGGTGATGTCGACGTTGGCGAAGTTGTGGCCGATCTCGAAGACGCTGGGCAGCCGCTTCAGGATGGTCTCGCCGCCCAGGTGCGTCATGTCGAGGTTGATGTAGTCCTTGTTGGGACCGCAGCCGCGACCTTCCTTGATCTCCTGATCCATGCAGCGACTGACGAAGTCTCGCGGCGCCAGATCCTTCAGCGTGGGTGCGTAGCGCTCCATGAAACGCTCGCCGTCCGAATTGCGAAGGATCGCGCCCTCGCCGCGGCAACCCTCGGTCAGCAGCACGCCGGCGTTGTGCACGCCGGTCGGGTGGAATTGCCAGAACTCCATGTCTTCCAGCGGGATGCCGGCGCGCGCCGCCATGCCCAGGCCGTCGCCGGTGTTGATGAACGCATTGGTGCTGGCCGCGAAGATGCGGCCGGCGCCGCCGGTCGCCAACAGGGTCGTCTTGGCTTCCAGGATGTGAACGTCGCCGGTTTCCATCTCCATCGCGCAGACGCCGAGCACGTCGCCCGCGGCATCGCGGATCAGGTCGAGCGCCATCCATTCGACGAAGAAATTGGTGCGGGCTTTGACGTTCTGCTGGTACAGCGTGTGCAGCATGGCGTGGCCCGTGCGGTCGGCCGCGGCGCAGGCGCGCTGCACCGGCTTTTCGCCGTAGTTGGCGGTGTGGCCGCCGAACGGCCGCTGGTAGATCGTGCCGTCTGGGTTGCGGTCGAACGGCATGCCGAAGTGTTCGAGCTCGTAGACGACCTTCGGCGCCTCTCTGCACATGAACTCGATGGCGTCCTGGTCGCCCAGCCAGTCGCTGCCCTTGATGGTGTCGTAGAAGTGGTAGTGCCAGTTGTCCTCCGACATGTTGCCCAGGCTGGCGCCGATGCCGCCTTGCGCGGCGACGGTGTGCGAACGCGTGGGGAACACCTTCGAGAGCACCGCCACGTTCAGGCCGGCGCGCGCCAGTTGCAGGGAAGCACGCATGCCGGAACCACCGGCCCCGACGATGACGACGTCGAACTTGCGCTTGGGAATCGAACCGTGTGACATCTCAAAGTCTCCAAAGCACTTGCACTGCCCAGCCGGCGCAGCCGACCAGCCAGACCAGCGAAAACACCTGCAGCGTCAGGCGCAGACCCACCGGCTTGATGTAGTCCATCCAGATGTCGCGCACGCCCACCCAGGCGTGGTACATCAAGGAGACGATGACGACGAAGGTCAGCACCTTCATCCACTGGGCGGCGAAGATGCCGGCCCACTTGTCGTAGCCCAGCGGGCCGGGCAGCAGCACCTGCACCAGCAGCACCACGGTGAAGAGCGCCATCAGCGTGGCGGTGACGCGCTGGCTGAGCCAGTCGCGCATGCCGTAGTGCGCGCCTACGACGATGCGCTTCGAACCATATTCATTGGCCATCTGGAGTTCTTTCAGTACAGGCCGAAGAGCTTGGCGCCGAGCAGCAAGGTGAGCAGCACGCCCAGGCCCAGCGTGACGAGGGCCGACGACTTGCCGAACTCCTTGGTGACGCTGTGCGTCATGTCCATGTAGAGGTGGCGCACACCGGCGATGAAATGGTGGAGGTAGGCCCAGATCAGACCGAGCACCACCAGCTTGATGAACCAGCCCGGTAGAAAGCCGATGCCGGCCACGAAAGCGCTGGTGAAGCGCTCATAGGAAACCTCGGAGCTGACGCTGGTGTCGAACATCCAGATGATGAAGGGCAGCAGCAGGAACAGCAGCGCGCCGCTTACCCGGTGCAGGATGGAGACGATGCCCGCAGGGGGCAGCCTGTAGCTGGCGAGTTGCGATACGTGGATGTTGCGGTAGACCGGGCGGGGTGGGTTGGCCATCGGGTGTGTCCTGGGGTCGGTCGCTCTTTTGGTTGTGGTCGCGCTGTCACTCGCAGACGAGTTTATTGCAACGCAGCAGACTTACATGGAACTGGTGTCTTGCCGGCTGGCGGGCCTCAGCTGAGTTCGTTGCGGTAATGGTGGTTGGCCGTCTGATACAGCCCGCGCCGAAGTTCCACCGGCTTGTCGCCATAGGTGAACGACAGGCGCTCGACCAGCAGCAGCGGGCTGCCGATGGGCACCGCCAGCAGCGCTGCTTCGTCACCGGCAGCCGCCACCGCGCGAATTTTTTCCACGGCGCGGATCATGCGAACGCCGAATTCCGACTCGAACAGCCCGTACATCGGCCCGCTGAAGGCCGACAGCCTGTCGGCTGTCAGCCCCTTGAACAGCGGGCCGGGAAGCCAGATGTCGTCGAGCACCACAGGGCGGGCATCCGAAGGCGGCGCGCCAGCGGTGGGCACGGCGAGCAGCAACCGGCGCACCTGCACCGCTGTCTCGCCGGCTTTCAGCTCCAGGGCGCGCGCGACGTCGGCCGGCGCCCGCATGCGCCGGCAGTCGAGCAGCCGGCGCTGCATGTCGGGGGCGGCGCCGGCGTCAGGCACCAGGCGCAGGAAGCGGTACCTGGTCTGCTCTTCTGCATGGGTGGCCACGAAGGTGCCCTTGCCCTGCCGGCGAACGAGCAGGTTCTCGGTGGCCAGTTCGTCGATCGCCTTGCGCACGGTGCCCTGGCTGACCTTGAAGCGCACGGCCAATTCCATCTCGCTGGGGATAGCTTCACCGGGCTTCCACTCGGCGGACTGCAGGCTGCGCGTCAGCAAGGCCTTGATCTGCTGGTACAGCGGGCTGAACGACGGCGTGGGCTCGCCCTGGACGGCAATCGGTATCGCGGACAAGGCGTCTTCAGGCATCCGTTGATTGCATCACAAATGCCTAGCAGCGTGGGCGGACAGCTATCTTACATAAGACATAAGACTACGGATACCGCGTCGAAGTGGCCGCTGCGGCCGTAAACTCGCCGGCTCTACTCAACCAGCGGCATCTGTCCGCCGCCACCTGTTCCACCCCGCCTGAAGGAGCCCTCCCCATGAGCAAGACGCCCGTCCGTGTGGCAGTTACCGGCGCTGCCGGCCAGATCGGTTACGCCCTGCTGTTCCGCATTGCCTCGGGCGAGATGCTCGGCAAGGATCAGCCCGTCATCCTGCAACTGCTCGAAGTGCCGATGGAAAAGGCCCAGGAAGCGCTGAAGGGCGTGATGATGGAACTGGAAGACTGCGCCTTCCCCCTGCTGGCCGGCATGGAAGCGCACAGCGACCCGATGACCGCCTTCAAGGACACCGACTACGCGTTGCTGGTCGGCTCGCGCCCGCGCGGCCCCGGCATGGAGCGCGCCGAACTGCTGTCGATCAACGGCGCCATCTTCATCGCCCAGGGCAAGGCGCTGAACGCCGTGGCCAGCCGCAACGTCAAGGTGCTGGTGGTAGGCAACCCGGCCAACACCAACGCCTACATCGCGATGAAGAGCGCACCCGACCTGCCGCGCCAGAACTTCACCGCCATGCTGCGCCTGGACCACAACCGCGCGCTCAGCCAGCTCGCCGCCAAGACCGGCAAGCCGGTGTCCAGCATCAAGAAACTGGCCGTGTGGGGCAATCATTCGCCCACCATGTACGCCGACTACCGTTTCGCCACCATCGAGGGCGCCTCGGTGAAGGACATGATCAACGACCACGCCTGGAACCGCGATGTATTCCTGCCCACCGTGGGCAAGCGCGGCGCGGCGATCATCGCGGCGCGTGGCGTCTCCAGCGCGGCCTCGGCAGCCAACGCCGCCATCGACCACATGCGTGACTGGGCGCTGGGCACGAACGGCGGCTGGGTCACGATGGGCGTGCCGAGCAACGGTGAATACGGCATCCCGGCCGACGTGATGTTCGGCTACCCGGTCACCTGCGAAGGCGGCGACTACAAGCTGATCGAGGGCCTGGACATCGACGGCTTCTCGCAGGAGTGCATCGCCAAGACCCTGGCCGAGTTGCTGGGTGAGCAGGACGGCGTCAAGCACCTGCTGTAAACGCAGGCGCTTCGAAAGCAGGCCGGCCCGCGCAAGGCCGGCTTTTTTCATTCAGCAACCCACCGTGAACGCCGCCGTCCACCCCGGCACGGCTTGTTCGACGCCGGCGACGTGGCACCCGACCCGCCGGTCTGCGACCACTGCTGCGGCGTCGAGCTGCTTCTTGAAAAATGCGGCTCCGCCACTTTTTGAGCAGACCCGGCTGATCGCCGAAATGGTGATGTTGCCGACGCCCCGCGAGCCCGGCCGGCAGGACAACAGCGACGTGTTCTTCGCAACCGCCGCACCCGAGTGATTCGTCAGTCTTATATAAGACATTAGATATAAGATCAACGCGCATAACCCCGATCATTTCGCCACACGCAGAGGACTCCGCCCATGCTCACCGCCTACCGTCAACATGCAGCCGAACGCGCCGCGCTCGGCATCCCGCCGCTGCCGCTGGACGCCCGGCAGACCGCTGCGCTGATCGAGCTGATCAAGTCGCCGCCGGCTGGCGAAGATGCCTTCCTGCTCGACCTGCTGACCCACCGCGTGCCGCCTGGCGTGGATGACGCCGCCAAGGTGAAGGCCAGCTTCCTGGCCGCCGTCGCGCATGGCGACATCACCGTGGCGCTGCTGAGCCGCGTGCGCGCCACCGAACTGCTGGGCACGATGGTCGGCGGCTTCAATGTCAAGCCACTGATCGAGTTGCTCGACGACGCGGTTACCGCACCGGCCGCCGCAGCCGCGCTGAAGAAGACCTTGCTGATGTTCGACTTCTTCCACGACGTGGCAGAAAAGGCCGGGACCGGCAACGCTCTGGCCACCGAAGTCATGCAGAGCTGGGCGGCAGCCGAGTGGTTCACCAGCCGCCCTGTAGTGGCGCGGAAGATCACCGTCAGCGTCTTCAAGGTGGCCGGCGAGACCAACACCGACGACCTTTCGCCCGCACCCGACGCCTGGAGCCGCCCCGACATTCCGCTGCACTACCTGGCGATGCTGAAGAACGCCCGCCCAGGCATCACGCCCGAGGAAGACGGCAAGCGCGGCCCGATGAAGTTCATCGAGGAGATGAACGCTCGGGGCCACCTGGTGGCGTACGTGGGCGATGTGGTGGGCACCGGCTCCAGCCGCAAGAGCGCCACCAACAGCGTGATCTGGGCGACCGGGAAGGACATCCCCTTCGTGCCGAACAAACGTTTCGGCGGCGTCACGCTGGGCGGCAAGATCGCGCCGATCTTCTTCAACACGCAGGAAGACTCGGGCGCGCTGCCGATCGAGGTCGACGTCTCCGGGCTGGAGATGGGTGACGTCATCGACGTGCTGCCGTACGACGGCAAGCTGGTGAAGAACGGCCAGACCGTCGCCGAGTTCCAGCTCAAGAGCGACGTGCTGTTCGACGAAGTGCGCGCCGGTGGCCGCATCAACCTGATCATCGGCCGCTCGCTCACCGCCAAGGCGCGTGAATTCCTCGGCCTGCCGGTCAGCACCGTGTTCCGCCTGCCCACGCCGCCGGTGGCCACGATGGCCGGCTTCACGCTGGCGCAGAAGATGGTCGGCCGTGCGGTCGGTCTGCCCGAAGGCCAGGGCGTGCGCCCCGGCACGTATTGCGAGCCGAAGATGACGAGCGTCGGCAGCCAGGACACCACCGGCCCGATGACGCGTGACGAACTGAAGGACCTGGCCTGCCTGGGCTTCAGCGCCGACCTCGTGATGCAGAGTTTCTGCCACACCGCCGCGTACCCGAAGCCGGTGGACGTGAAGACGCACCGCGAGCTGCCGGCCTTCATCAGCAACCGCGGCGGCATCAGCCTGCGGCCGGGTGACGGCGTCATCCACAGCTGGCTCAACCGCATGCTGCTGCCCGACACCGTGGGCACCGGCGGCGACAGCCACACGCGGTTCCCGATCGGCATCAGCTTCCCGGCTGGTTCCGGCCTGGTGGCCTTTGGCGCGGCCACCGGCGTGATGCCGCTGGACATGCCCGAGAGCGTGCTGGTGCGTTTCACGGGCCGCATGCAGCCCGGCATCACGCTGCGCGACCTGGTGCACGCGATACCGCTGTACGCCATCAGGCAGGGTCTGCTGACGGTCGCCAAGGCCGGCAAGAAAAACGAGTTCAGCGGACGCATCCTGGAGATAGAAGGCCTGCCCGACCTGAAGGTGGAACAGGCCTTCGAGCTGAGCGACGCCAGCGCCGAGCGCAGCGCCGCCGGCTGCACGGTGCGCCTGAACAAGGAACCCGTCATCGAATATCTCAACAGCAACATCGTGCTGCTGAAGAACATGATCGCCCAGGGTTACCAGGACAAGCGCAGCCTGGAGCGCCGCATCGGCAAGATGCAGGACTGGCTGGCCGCGCCCACCCTGCTGGAAGCCGACAAGGACGCCGAATATGCCCACGTCATCGAGATCGATCTGGCCGACATCAGCGAACCCATCCTCTGCTGCCCGAACGACCCCGATGACGCGCGCTTTCTCGGCGAGGTGGCCGGAACGAAGATCGACGAGGCCTTCATCGGCAGCTGCATGACCAACATCGGCCACTTCCGCGCCGCCAGCAAGCTGCTGGAAGGCAAGCGCGACATCCCGGTCAAACTGTGGATCGCGCCACCGACCAAGATGGACGCCGCCGAGCTGACCAAGGAAGGCCACTACGCCAACTTCGGCAGCGCCGGCGCACGCACCGAAATGCCGGGCTGCAGCTTGTGCATGGGCAACCAGGCGCAGGTGCGCGAAGGCGCCACCGTGGTGTCGACGTCCACGCGCAATTTTCCGAACCGGCTGGGCAAGAACAGCAACGTGTACCTGGCCTCCGCCGAACTGGCGGCCATCGCCAGCAAGCTGGGCCGGCTGCCGACGGTGGCCGAGTACCACGCCGACATGGGCGTCATCAACGCCGACGGCGCCTCGGTCTACCGTTACATGAACTTCGACCAGATCGACGAGTACGCCGAGGTGGCGAAGGGCGTGCCAGCCTGAAGCAGCTTGCCGATGACGGGGCGGCGGCCACGCCACCTTGCCGAGGGCCCGCCGCGCGCGGGGCCCTCCTTCGTCTTGCGCGTGCCGCAGGCGCCGGTGCTAAGCTTCCGGCCCCGTTGACCGCATCCGCATGAACAGGAGCAGACCATGCCCGGCTTGAACCCCCACATCGACCCCGACGGCCTGCTCGAGTATTCGGTGGTCTACACCGACCGCGCGCTGAACCACATGTCGCAGAAGTTCCAGGGCGTCATGCGTGACATGTCGGGCATCCTGAAGCAGGTGTACGGCGCGCGCTCCGCGGCCATCATTCCGGGCAGCGGCACCTTCGGCATGGAAGCGGTGGCGCGCCAGTTCGCCACCGGCAAGCACGTGCTGGTCATCCGCAACGGCTGGTTCAGCTACCGCTGGACGCAGATTTTCGACATGGGCGGCATCCCGTCGAGCAGCACCGTGCTGAAGGCGCGCATGGTCGAGCCCGGCC
>Ga0335397_10011628_pt1 | contig 10826 bp, 5 predicted proteins | sample MAT04_FD_205740 | JGI IMG/M metagenome (GOLD analysis project Ga0335397, IMG submission 205740) | Freshwater microbial communities from Lake Fryxell liftoff mats and glacier meltwater in Antarctica - MAT-04 (spades assembly) (version 2) ...
GGGCCTCGAACAGCTCGGCCACACGTGGCAGACCGCCCGTGATGTCGCGGGTCTTCTGGCCTTCCATCGGAATGCGCGCCAGCACTTCACCCGGCGCCAGGTCTTGGCCGTCACGGATCTGAATCAGCGCACCGATCGGGAAGCCGATGGTCACAGCGTGGTCGGTGCCGGGAATCTTCACCTCAACCCCGGCCGCGTCCAACAGCTTGACCTGTGGACGCACCACCTTGGCTGCGCCACGGCGTTTCGGGTCAATCACGACCAGGGTCGACAAGCCCGTCACTTCGTCCAACTGTTTGGCGACGGTATTGCCTTCTTCCACGTTCTCGAACTTCGCCCTGCCCGCAAATTCCGTGATGATGGGACGGGTCAAGGGGTCCCAATTGGCCAGAACGCCACCGGCCTTGACGGTCTGGTCCGGTTTGACGTTGAGGATGGCGCCGTACGGCAGCTTGTGACGTTCACGCTCGCGGCCGTGCGGATCGCCGATGACGATTTCGCCGGACCGCGAAATCACCACCAGTTCGCCCTTGCCATTGGTGACGTAGCGCATCGTCGCGTTGAAACCGATGATGCCGTCGCTCTTGGCGTCCACACTGCTGGAAACGGCAGCACGTGAAGCAGCACCACCGATGTGGAAGGTGCGCATCGTCAGCTGTGTGCCCGGCTCTCCGATCGACTGCGCGGCGATCACGCCAATCGCCTCACCCACGTTCACCAAGCCACCGCGGCCCAGGTCGCGGCCATAGCACTTGGCGCAAATGCCAAAGCGCGTGGCGCAGGTCAGCGCCGTGCGCACTTTCACTTCATCCACGCCGGCTGCTTCCAGCACGTCGATCAGATCTTCGTCCAGCATCGTGCCGCCTGGCACCATCAGCTCTTGCGATTCGGGGTTCAGCACCTCGATGGCGGTGACGCGGCCCAGGATCCGGTCGCGCAGGCTTTCGATGACTTCACCGCCTTCAACCAGCGCGCGCCGGTTCATGCCGTTATGCGTACCGCAATCGACCTCCGTGACCACCAAGTCTTGTGTCACGTCGACCAAACGGCGCGTCAGGTAACCCGAGTTGGCTGTCTTCAGCGCCGTGTCCGCCAGGCCCTTGCGGGCGCCGTGGGTGGAGATGAAGTATTGGAGAACGTTCAGGCCTTCTCGGAAGTTGGCGGTGATCGGCGTCTCGATGATCGACCCGTCAGGCTTGGCCATCAGGCCACGCATGCCGGCCAATTGCCGGATCTGCGCGGCTGAGCCCCGTGCACCCGAGTCGGCCATCATGTAGATGGAGTTGAACGACTCCTGGTCGACCAGCTTGCCATGGCGGTCGGTGACCTTTTGCCTGGAGAGCTGGGCCATCATGACTTTGCCAACTTCGTCACCGGTCTTGCCCCAGATGTCGACCACCTTGTTGTAGCGCTCGCCGGCTGTGACCAAACCGCTGACGTACTGCTGTTCGATTTCTTTGACTTCCTTCTCGGCCTTCTCGATGAGGCCCGGCTTTTCCTTGGGCACCAGCATGTCGTCGATGGATATCGAGATGCCGGCGCGCGTGGCCAGGCGAAAGCCTGCTTGCAACAGCTTGTCGGCGAATACCACGGTCTCTTTCAGCCCGCACTTGCGGAAGCTGACGTTGATCAGGCGCGAAATTTCTTTCTTCTTCAGCGCCTTGTTGATGTTGCTGAACGGCAAGCCCTTGGGCAGGATTTCAGACAACAAGGCCCGTCCCACGGTGGTGTCGGTGAGCTTGATGTGCTCGACGAACTCGCCGCTCGCGGGGTCTTTCACCCATTCAGGAAGCAAAACACTGATCTTCGCTGTCACTTCCACTGCGCCGTTGTCCAACGCGCGCTGCAGCTCCAGCAGATCCATGAAGATCATGCCTTCGCCGCGGCCATTGATGCGCTCGCGGGTGGCGTAGTACAGGCCCAGCACCACGTCTTGCGACGGCACGATGGACGGCTCACCGTTGGCTGGGAACAGCACGTTGTTCGAAGCCAGCATCAGCGTGCGGGCTTCCATCTGTGCTTCGATGGACAGCGGGATGTGCACGGCCATCTGGTCGCCGTCGAAGTCGGCGTTGAAGGCCGAACAGACGAGAGGGTGCAGCTGGATGGCCTTGCCTTCGATCAACACCGGCTCAAACGCCTGGATGCCCAGGCGGTGCAGCGTCGGCGCGCGGTTCAGCAGCACCGGATGCTCCTTGATGACTTCTTCAAGGATGTCCCAGACCACCGGCGTGCCGCTCTCGACTTCTTTCTTCGCCGCCTTGATGGTGGTGGCGATGCCCATGGCTTCCAGGCGCGAGAAGATGAAAGGCTTGAACAGCTCGATCGCCATCAGCTTGGGCAGGCCGCACTGGTGCAGCTTGAGCGTCGGGCCGACCACGATGACCGAACGGCCCGAGTAGTCGACGCGCTTGCCCAGCAAGTTCTGGCGGAAACGCCCGCTCTTGCCCTTGATCATGTCGGCCAGGGACTTCAACGCGCGCTTGTTGGCACCCGTCATCGCCTTGCCGCGGCGACCGTTGTCCAGCAAGCTGTCCACGGCCTCTTGCAACATGCGCTTTTCGTTGCGCACGATGATCTCCGGGGCTTTCAACTCCAACAACCTTGCCAGCCGGTTGTTGCGGTTGATCACGCGGCGGTACAGGTCGTTCAGGTCGCTTGTGGCAAAGCGGCCACCGTCCAAAGGAACCAGCGGGCGCAAGTCTGGAGGCAGCACAGGCAGCACTTCCAGCACCATCCAATGCGGCTTGATCCCACTCTTCTTGAAGGCTTCCATCACCTTTAGACGCTTGCTGTTTTTCTTGATCTTCAGCTCGGAGCCGGTCAGGTCGTTGCGGATCTTGTCGATCTCCGCGTCGAGGTCCAGCTCTTCGAGCAGCTTGCGGATGCCTTCGGCACCCATCAGCGCGACAAACTCGTCGCCGTACTCGGTGTGCTTGGCCTCCCAATCGTCCTCGGTCATGATGCTGTATCTCTTCAGCGGGGTCATGCCAGGGTCGACAACGACATACGCTTCGAAGTACAGCACCCGCTCGATGTCGCGCAGCGTCATGTCCAGTACCAGGCCCAGCCGGGAGGGCAGGCTTTTGAGGAACCAGATGTGGGCGCAAGGGGCAGCCAGGTCGATGTGGCCCATGCGGTCACGTCGGACCTTGGTCTGCGTGACTTCAACGCCGCACTTCTCGCAGATCACCCCACGGTGCTTCAGGCGCTTGTATTTGCCGCACAGGCATTCGTAGTCCTTGATGGGACCAAAAATCTTGGCGCAGAAAAGGCCGTCGCGTTCCGGCTTGAAGGTGCGGTAGTTGATCGTCTCGGGCTTCTTCACCTCGCCAAACGACCACGAGCGAATCTTCTCGGGTGACGCCAGGCCGATCTGGATGGCATCGAAATGCTCATCGGGGGTGAATTGCTTGAATAGGTCGAGTAGTCCCTTCATGCATCTGCTCCTTAGTTCTTGACCAGTTCAATGTCGATGCCCAAGGAACGAATTTCCTTGACCAATACATTGAAGGATTCCGGCATGCCGGCTTCGATGGCGTGTTCGCCTTTGACGATGCTTTCGTACACTTTGGTGCGGCCGTTCACGTCGTCGGACTTGACCGTCAGCATCTCTTGCAAGATGTACGAGGCACCATAGGCTTCCAGCGCCCAGACTTCCATCTCGCCGAAACGCTGGCCGCCGAACTGCGCCTTGCCGCCCAAAGGCTGCTGCGTGACCAAGCTGTAAGGGCCGGTCGAGCGGGCGTGCATCTTGTCGTCGACCAAGTGGTGCAACTTCAGCACGTGCATGTAGCCCACGGTCACCGGCCGCTCGAACGGTTCACCTGTGCGACCGTCGCTCAGCGTGGCCTGGGTGCGCGTGGCGTTCAGGCCCTTCTTGGCGGCGATGTCGTCGGGGTAGGCCAGGTGCAGCATCGCGCGAATCTCTTCTTCCGCCGCACCGTCAAACACCGGCGTTGCAAACGGCACCCCGTGGCTAAGGTTCTGCGCCATCTCGCGGACCTCAGCATCGTTGAGCGAATCCAAACGCTCGGTCTTGCCACCGCTCTTGTTGAACAGCTCGTCCAGGAACTTGCGCAGCTCAGACATCTTGGCCTGCTCTTGCAGCATGTTGCCGATGCGCTGGCCGATGCCTTTGCCGGCCCAGCCCAAGTGGACTTCCAGCACCTGACCCACGTTCATGCGCGAAGGCACGCCCAAGGGATTGAGCACGATATCGCACGGCGTGCCGTCAGCCATGTAGGGCATGTCTTCGACCGCAACGATCTTTGACACCACGCCCTTGTTGCCATGGCGGCCGGCCATCTTGTCGCCAGGCTGCAGGCGGCGCTTCACGGCCAGGTACACCTTGACCATCTTCAGCACGCCAGCCGGCAATTCGTCGCCTTGGGTGAGCTTCTTGCGCTTTTCTTCGAACGCCAGGTCGAAACGATGGCGGGTCTGGTCGTTGGCGTTTTTGATGCTCTCCAACTGGTTGGCCACATCGTCGTCAGCCGGCCGGATGTCAAACCAGTGGTACTTCTCGACGCTGGCCAGGTAGGCCTTGTCGATGACGGTGCCCTTGGCAATCTTCTGCGGGCCCCCGTTGGCGGGCTTGCCCACCAGGAGCTTCTCGATCCGGTCAAAGGCGTCGGCTTCAACGATGCGCAACTGGTCGTTCAAGTCCAGACGGAAGCGTTTGAGTTCGTCGTCGATGATCTGCTGCGCGCGCTTGTCACGCACGATGCCTTCACGGGTGAAGACCTGTACGTCGATGACCGTGCCGTTGGTGCCTTGGTCCACACGCAAGGATGTGTCCTTCACGTCGCTGGCCTTCTCGCCGAAGATCGCGCGAAGAAGCTTCTCTTCCGGAGTGAGCGTGGTCTCACCTTTGGGCGTGACCTTGCCCACCAGCACGTCGCCAGGGTTGACTTCGGCGCCGACATAAACGATGCCGCTCTCGTCCAGACGCGAGAGCTGTTGTTCGCTCAGGTTCGGAATGTCGCGGGTGATTTCTTCACTGCCCAGCTTGGTGTCGCGGGCCATCACCACCAGTTCTTCAATGTGGATGCTGGTGTAGCGGTCTTCGGCGACCACACGCTCACTGATGAGGATGGAGTCTTCGAAGTTGTAGCCGTTCCAAGGCATGAAAGCCACCAGCATGTTCTGGCCCAGGGCCAGTTCGCCCAGGTCGGTGCTGGCACCGTCGGCCACCACGTCCAAGGCCGCCACGTGGTCACCGCGTTTGACGATCGGGCGCTGGTGAATGTTGGTGTTCTGGTTGCTGCGCTGGTACTTGATGAGGTTGTAGATGTCCACACCCACTTCACCGGCCACCGTCTCGGTGTCGTTGACACGAATGACGATGCGGTTGGTATCGACGTAATCCACCACGCCGCCGCGGCGAGCGGTGACGACGGTGCCCGAGTCGATGGCGGCCACACGCTCAACACCCGTGCCGACAAAGGCCTTTTCCGGGCGCAACACCGGCACAGCCTGACGCTGCATGTTGGCACCCATCAGGGCGCGGTTGGCGTCGTCGTGCTCCAGGAAGGGCACGAGAGACGCGGCCACCGACACGATCTGTGTGGGCGCCACGTCCATGTACTGCACACGTTCGGGCGACAGCAATACCGATTCGCCGTTCTCGCGGGCCGACACCAGTTCGTCCGTCAAACGGCCATCAGTGCCAAGCGATGCATTGGCCTGCGCGATCACGTACTTGCCTTCTTCGATGGCCGACAAATAGTCGATCTGCATCGTCACCTTGCCGTCGGCCACACGCCGATACGGCGTTTCCAGGAAGCCGTATTCGTTCAACTGCGCAAACAAGGCCAGCGAGTTGATCAGGCCGATGTTCGGGCCTTCCGGCGTCTCGATCGGGCAGACACGACCGTAGTGCGTGGGGTGCACGTCGCGCACCTCAAAGCCGGCACGTTCACGCGTCAAACCGCCCGGGCCCAGGGCGGAGACACGCCGCTTGTGCGTGATCTCGGACAACGGGTTCGTCTGGTCCATGAACTGCGAGAGCTGGCTGGCGCCGAAGAACTCTTTCAACGCCGCGCTGATCGGCTTGGAGTTGATCAGGTCGTGCGGCATCAGGGCTTCGGTTTCGGCCTGGCCCAGGCGCTCTTTCACGGCTTTCTCGATCCGCGCCAAACCGCTGCGGTACTGGTTTTCAGCCAGTTCGCCGACACAACGCACACGCCGGTTGCCCAGGTGGTCGATGTCGTCAACGTCGCCATTGCCGTTGCGCAGGTCGACCAGGATCTTCACGACGTCAAGAATGTCGTCGTTGGACAAGGTCATCGCGCCTTCGGGCACGTTGCGACCCACACGGGCGTTGAACTTCATGCGGCCCACGCGGCTCAGGTCATACGTGTCAGCGCTGTAGAACAAGCGGTGGAACAGGGCTTCCACGGCGTCTTCGGTGGGTGGCTCGCCCGGGCGCATCATGCGGTAGATGGCCACACGCGCGGCCAACTGGTCGGCGGTTTCGTCAGACGCCAAGGTCTGGCTGATGTAGGCGCCCTGGTTCAGCTCGTTCGTGAACAAGCACTGGATCTCCTTGATCCCGGCCACGCGCAGCTTCTTCAGCAAGGCCTCAGTCAACTCTTCGTTGGCCTTGGCGACGATCTCACCCGTGTCGGTGTCGACCATGTTGCGCGCCAACACACGGCCAACCAGGAAGTCCTCGGGCACGCTGACAAAACCAACGCCAACCGTTTCCAAGGTGCGCAGGTGGCGAGCCGTGATGCGCTTGTCCTTTTCGACGACGACCACACCGTTCTTGTCGGTCAAGTCGAAGCGCGCGATCTCACCCTTCAGACGCTCTGGCACAAATTGCATTTGTGCACCAATGTCCATCAAACGGAATGTGTCGTTGACGAAGAAATGCGCCAGGATGCTTTCGGGGTTCAGGCCAATGGCCTTGAGCAGGATCGTCACCGGCATCTTGCGACGCCGGTCCACGCGGAAGTACAGGATGTCCTTGGGGTCGAACTCAAAGTCCAGCCACGAACCACGGTAGGGAATGATGCGCGCGCTGAAGAGCAGCTTGCCGCTGCTGTGCGTCTTGCCCTTGTCGTGTTCGAAGAACACGCCCGGGCTGCGGTGCAGCTGGCTGACGATGACACGTTCCGTGCCGTTGACGATGAAGCTGCCGTAATCGGTCATGAGCGGAATTTCGCCCATGTAGACCTCTTGCTCCTTGATTTCTTTAACGGCCTTGGCCGGGTGCGATTCCCGGTCGTAAATGATCATTTGCAGCTTGGCACGAACGGCCGCTGCGAACGTCAAGCCGCGTTGCTGGCATTCGCGCACGTCGAACGCTGGCTTGGCAATGTTGTATTCGATGAACTTCATCTCGACAAACTGGTTGTGCGAGACGATGGGGAACGCCGAAACAAAGGCCGCCTGCAGACCCTCGGGTTTGCGCTTCTGTGGTGCCACGTCCTTTTGCAAGAACGCGACATAGCTCTCACGCTGCATCGTCAGCAGGTAAGGAACATTGAGGACACTTTCACGCTTGCCGAAGCTCTTGCGGATCCGCTTGCGCTCGGTGTAGGTGTAGGGGGTTGTTTGTGCCATTGAACTCTCCGTGTCGTGGACCACCGCTCGGGCCTCAAGCGGGCATCCATCGGCGACTGGCGAACCAGGCTGACGTCGGTTGAGGACGGCCTGAGGCTTGGTGACAGGCCACTACCTGCCGCTGGCGGACAACCCTGGCGTTGCACCAGGGCCCGACCAAACCGGTTCTTTGCAGTCGGATCAAAGAACACTTGCAAGGGCCGCGGCGGCTCTTGCAAGTGGGCTCTCATCTATCCCCTCTTCCACAAGTGGGAGAGGGGACAAAACCATCACTTCACTTCACTTCGGCCTTCGCGCCGGCATCCAACAGCTTCTTCAACGCCGCATCGGCATCAGCCTTCGGAATCGCTTCCTTCACGGCCTTGGGCGCGCCGTCAACCAGGTCCTTGGCTTCCTTCAGGCCCAGGCCCGTCAGTTCACGCACGGCCTTGATGACCTGCACCTTGTTGGCGCCGGCTTCGAGCAACATCACGTTGAATTCGGTCTGCTCTTCAACCACGGCCGCAGCAGCAGCCGCGCCGCCGCCGCCGCCGCCGCTGGCCATGGAGGCTGCAGAAACGCCGAACTTCTCTTCGATGGCCTTGACCAGGTCATTGAGTTCCATCACCGACATGCTGTCCATCGCGGACAAGAATGCGTCTTTATCGAATGACATTTTGATTTCCTAAATGATTGGGGTTTTGAACCGAGATGCGATCAAGTTTCTTCAAGCAGCGGCGGGCGCTTCGGCCACTGCAGGCTCAGCCGCAGCACCCTCTTCCACAACGATCGAACGCTTGGCCGCCAAGGCCGCCACCACCGCAGCCATGCGCTGAATGGGCGACTTGATCAGGCCAGCGATCTGCGAGATCAACACTTCACGGCTGGGAATGGCTGCGAGGGCTTTGACGCCGTCCGCAGTCAATGCCTTGCCGGCGTAAGCACCGCCTTTGATGATCAACTTGTCGTTGCTTTTGGCGAAGTCGGAGATGACTTTTGCCGCAGCCACTGCATCTTCTGAAAAGCCGTAGATCAACGGGCCGACCATGGCACCTTGGACCACTTCGAACGGCGTGCCGGCGACAGCGCGGCGTGCCAGGGAGTTCTTCAGTACATGAAGATAAACGCCCTTGGCTCGCGCGTCGACGCGCAGCTTGTTCAAGTGTTCCACGGTGAGGCCACGGTATTCGGCCAACGTCAAAGTCTGCGAACGTGCGGCTTGCGCCGAAACGTCCGTGACCACGGCTGCCTTCTCGTTGCGATTAAGACTCAAGGTCTGTTCCTCACACTAAATTGAACGTTACGTGCCGAGGCACTTGTCCGCTCGCCCAAATTCAGCGACCTTGCTGTTTGTCGAACACCTCAAGAGGAATCCTTTGCAGCGGGACCGCCATCTGCGCTGGCTCGGAGCTTCGAGCTTCGGGTACTGCTACCTTCGGCCCTGACTCGTCATTAAGAGACTTTGGGGTCACCCCCGCAGACTCGCCAGCGGTCTTGGATGGCCTGCCCTGTTCCTTCAAAAGTTGGAACCCGACAGCCCACCAAACCTGATCTGGGCGAAGGCCTTGCGGCCTGCACCCCTGTTTCATCTCTTCAATTTCTTAGGCAGCGGCTTGCGCGGCGATCGACGACATGTCTACGCGGACACCCACGCCCATGGTCGACGACACGGCCAGTTTGCGCAGGTAGATGCCTTTGCTGGTGGCCGGCTTGGACTTGTTCAGCGCTTCGATCAAGGCGCGCAGATTCGCCACCAGTCTGTCGTCATCAAACGAACGGCGACCGATGGTGCCATGGATGATGCCGGCTTTGTCAACGCGGTATTGCACCTGTCCTGCCTTGGCGTTGCGCACAGCCGTGGCGACGTCAGGCGTGACCGTGCCGACCTTGGGATTGGGCATCAAACCGCGCGGGCCCAGCACTTGACCCAGGGTGCCCACGATGCGCATGGTGTCGGGGCTGGCAATGACGACGTCAAAGTCCATCTTGCCGGCCTTGATCTCGGCGGCCAGATCTTCCATGCCCACGATGTCAGCACCCGCGGCGCGGGCTTCGTCAGCCTTCGCCCCTTGGGCAAATACCGCCACCCGTTTGGTCTTGCCCGTGCCTGAAGGCATGACGACAGCGCCGCGGACAACCTGGTCGGACTTTTTGGCATCAATGCCCAACTGAACAGCCACGTCAATGGATTCATCAAACTTGGCGGTGGCAGCGCCCTTGACCAGGCCCAGGGCATCGGCCAATGGATAGAGCTTCAGGCTGTCAACCTTGCCCTGATAGGCCTTGGCTTTTTTGGTGAGCTTGCTCATGTCAAACCACTCCTTCCACGGTCAGGCCCATCGAGCGGGCCGAGCCAGCAATGATCCTCACGGCACCGTCCAGGTCGGCCGCGTTGAGGTCTTTCATCTTGGTCTTGGCGATCTCTTCAAGTTGTTCGCGGGTGACCTTGCCAACTTTGTCGACGTGGGCCTTGGCCGAACCCTTGTCAATCTTCGCGGCCTTCTTCAGAAGCACTGTGGCGGGCGGCGATTTCAGGATGAAGGTGAAGGACTTGTCAGCAAACGCGGTGATCACCACCGGCAACTTCAGCCCGGGTTCGTAACCCTGCGTCTGGGCATTGAACGCCTTGCAGAATTCCATGATGTTCAGGCCGCGCTGGCCCAAGGCAGGGCCGATGGGCGGCGACGGGTTGGCCTTGCCGGCCGGTACTTGCAGCTTGATGAAGCCGACGATCTTCTTTGCCATGTGGCGCTCCTCGAGTTCAAACGCCTTGCCGGCTCACTGCCGGCTCGGCTCCTCGTCACTCAACCCAAAAGAACAACGACACACCGGGGTTGCGGCGGTGCGCGTGCGAGTCATTCGACCTTGCCTATCGCCCTGCGAGGCTCGGCGCAAGTTGCCCAGCCTTGTTCCTCAAACCTTTTCGACCTGTGCGAAATCGAGCTCGACACCGGTGGCGCGGCCAAAGATCGTGACCGACACCTTGACCTTGCTCTTTTCGTAATTGACGTCTTCGACGGCGCCATTGAAGTCGGTGAACGGACCTTCTTTGATACGCACCAGTTCGCCGACGATCCATTCGACCTTGGGCCGCGGTTTGTCCACGCCCTCTTTCATCTGATTGACGATCTTGGCCACTTCGGACTCAGAAATCGGCGCTGGGCGGTTGCGTGCCCCGCCGACAAATCCCGTTACCTTGCTGGTGTGTTTGACCAAGTGCCAGGTGTCGTCGGCCATGTCCATTTCAACCAGCACATAGCCTGGATAAAAGCGAC
>Ga0335397_10011631_pt1 | contig 10825 bp, 4 predicted proteins | sample MAT04_FD_205740 | JGI IMG/M metagenome (GOLD analysis project Ga0335397, IMG submission 205740) | Freshwater microbial communities from Lake Fryxell liftoff mats and glacier meltwater in Antarctica - MAT-04 (spades assembly) (version 2) ...
TGCTGCATACCTGTGCTCTTGCCCAGGGAGTGCAAAAAAAAGTCGTTATTAACTGGAGCGGCATCCAAACACTGCAAGGCACAGATTATGAACCTGTAAAAGTGCTTTATGCTCCCGAATTAAGCAACAGCTCATTCAAAAACTATACCCCTGAATATTATGAAAAATTTGCGATACCCGAAAATTATGGAAATTTCGATATTATAGTAACCCATGCGGAATGGGAGCCTGTAGGTGATGATCAGCTCAGTTTACTTACTTATCCGCTGCTGCCAGACCAAATGCTGTCGCCACAAATAAAAACCGCTACCGAAAGGGGAATTAAAATGGCTATGCTTACCATCGTTCCCATCATCGGGAATAAGGAAGGCGGCATCAGCCGATTAAAATCTTTTACCATTAATGTAGTTTATCTTCCCGAATTATCAATCCATATTTCTAAAAAATCAGCAACTTATTCAGCGCATTCGGTTTTGGCCCGGGGCAACTGGTACAAAATACAACTTGATAAAACCGGTATATATAAACTTACTTATTCCGATATGCAGGCCGCGGGGGTTGATATGTCAGCGGTGACTCCTGATAATATCAGGCTGTTCGGAAATGGCGGAGGTTTGTTGCCCGAAGCAAATAGTGTATCCCGCTACGACGATCTTACCGAGAATGCCATAAAAGTGGTATCTGCTATTCCAGATGCGTTTGCTGCCGGTGATTACATTCTTTTTTATGGTACTGCTCCCGATAAAATTTATTATAATAAGGTTACACACAAATTTGAGCACACTAAAAATATTTATTCTGACTTTACGTATTATTTCCTCAATTTCGATGGGGGAGCAGGCATACGGATTGAAAACCAGGAGAAGGCTAAGGAAACGCCCAACTATATATGCACAAGTTTCACTGAGGGTGTTTTTTATGAAGAAGATCATCTGAATTTTATCAGCTCAGGTAAAGATTGGGTTGGGGAGCGTATGGATGCAAACACTCCTGCTTTCCAGCTTCCGGAGTTCACTTTCCCGAATTTGATTGCAGGCAAACAGTCCTGGATCCGGTTTAATGTAGTTGCTAAAGCTGGTGCGTCAACAACTTTTGAGGTTACGGTTAATGACATTATTGTTGCTGATCCAATGTGCCCGGCGGCAGGTGGACAATATGTTTACGCTACGAAACGAATGGAGACTAAAAGCTTTTTCCCTGAAACGGATAAAGTGAAAGTTTCGTTTCAATATAAAGGTGAAGGTACCGAAACCGGCTGGCTCGATTGGGTTGAACTGAATGTGCCAAGAGAAATGATATTTACCGGGGGGCAAATGGCATTTGCCGATCCCTATTCGGTTTGGCCCGGCAACATTTCCGAATTCAGGCTTCAGGGTTCTTCCTCTAACGTAGCTATCTGGGAAGTTACCAACCCGGTAAATGTAAAACATGTGGTTGCTGACCAACAGGCAGATGTAAGCAGTTTCGTGCTGAAAACCGATTCCATCAGGCAATTTGTAGCCTGGGATAATACATCATTTCTATCGGCCACCTTTGCAGGTAAAGTAATTAGCCAGGATTTGCATGGAATCGAATCAACTGATTTGCTTATTGTTACGCACAAAGACTACTTCGACCAGGCAAACCGTCTTGCCAATCATCATCGTACAGCGGATGGAATGAAAGTTGCAGTGGTGACTAACGAACAGGTTTATAATGAGTTCTCCTCCGGATCGCCTGATATAGCTGCCATACGCGATTTTGCCCGGATGTTGTACACCCGACCCGAAACAGGCAGTAAACTCAAGTACCTGCTTCTGTTTGGTGATGGCTCGTATGATTATAAGGACCGTATTCCCGGAAATACAAACCGGGTTTTGACCTTTCAGACCAAAGAATCGTTAGACACCCGGAATTCATATGTCAGTGATGATTTTTATGGTCTTCTGGATGATGACGAAGGCTATGGTGCAGATGGTCTGATTGATATCGGAATTGGCAGGTTCCCGGTAAGTAGCCAGGAACAGGCGCAGATAGCCGTAGATAAGTGTATTTTTTATGCAACGAACAGTGATAAAACAATGGGCGACTGGCGGAATAAGATTGCGCTGGTATCTGACGACGGGAATGGCAACATGCATTTTGGGCAGGCTGAATACAAACTGGCTCCACGCATAGGGAATTTGGATGCTGTATACAACATGAATAAGGCTTATATGGATGCTTATAAGCAGATATCAACTCCGGCTGGTGAGCGATGCCCGGATGTAAATGCTGCTATTAGTACCTATGTCGAAAATGGCGTTCTGGTAATGAATTATACCGGCCACGGCGGCGAAACAGGCTGGGCCGACGAAGCGATACTCTCTGTGCGCGAAATTGATGCCTGGACCAATTACGACCATATGCCGGTATTTATGACGGCAACCTGCGAATTCAGCCGGTACGACGACCCGGTTAGGTTGTCGGCCGGTGAACATGTTTTCCTGAACCCGGTTGGGGGAGGAATTGCTTTATTTACAACTACACGGCTTGCAAGTCCGTTTCCTAACATTGAACTGAACGAACATTTTTACGATACGCTGCTTGCAAGTTACAATGGTGAATATCCACGTTTTGGTGATGTGATCGCTTATGCAAAAAATATGGCTAAGGCTGGCGATGCAGAAATGATAAGGAATTTCACTTTGCTTGGCGATCCTGCTTTACGGCTGGCATATCCGAAAAATAAAGTAGTTACTACTGAAATCAACGGCAAAGACACAGGTCATGAGCCAGATACAATTTCTGCCATGGAACCAATACAAGTTAAAGGTATATTAACTGATGTTTCGGGAAATAAGCTTACCACATTTACAGGAGTAATTGATGTTAAAGTATTTGATAAAGAGCGCATACTCGAAACATTGGGTTCAGATCCAACTGATTATCCTGATACGTATACCGTTCAGGATAATTATATTTACCAGGGCAGGGCAACAGTTACTAATGGAGATTTTGTGGTTAATTTTATAGTGCCCCGCGATATAGACTACAGCTACGGCCATGGAAAAATATCGTATTATGCCAATGATGGAACTACCGATGCCAACGGCTACAGCCAACAAATCGTAATTGGAGGATCAGGGGGAGAAAGCCCGGATATTACAGGACCGGAAATTTCCTTATTTATTAATGATCTCAGTTTTAACGACGGAGGAATAACCGGTGAAACACCTTTGCTGATTGCCAAACTAAGTGATGAAAGCGGCATCAACACCATGAGCAGTGCCATTGGGCACGAAATTGTGGCTACGCTTGACGGCGATAACTCTACTTCCATCGTGCTAAACAGCTATTATACCGCCGACCTTGATAGTTACCGAACCGGGGAAGTGAGGTATAAATATGCAAAACTCACCGAAGGAATGCACACTTTGACTCTTAAGGCATGGGATGTTTTTAATAATTCGTCCGAAGCGACTGTTACTTTTAAAGTGACTGCTAACATGCAGATAACCATAACGGATATGTTGGTATACCCCAATCCATTTAGTGAGGAAGTAAGTGTTGAATTTGATATAAACCTGTTCGATTCACAGATAGAAGCTCACCTTGAAATATTTGATATGAACGGTTCTTCGGTTAGTACAACAGATACAGAAATTTTACTTTCGCAAGGCTACAAGGCAGGTGTTTTAGCCTGGGATGGAAGAAATGTTTCAGGAAACGCTGTCCCACCCGGTGTTTATCTTTTGAGCATAAAAGCGGGAAATGGCAAGTCCGAAACAGTAAAGGCGGCAAGGTTGATTAAATACAAATGAAAGTGTTGAAATACAGCTATTTGCGTTATGTTTAATGAAAAAATATATGCTAATGCAATAACATATACTAATTGCCGTTTATACCGTACATATAATAACAAGTAAATCGCGATTTTATTTTTAAATGCTTATGACACCCGGAAAAAACACTTTTCTTGCGCTTTTTCTGCTTTTGGCAGTTTCATTTACAACAAAAGCACAAACTCCTGATAACTACATAGGCCAGTTTAATCCCATCACTACAGCTGTGCCATTTTTGATGATAGCTCCTGATGCCCGTGGTGGCGCAATGGGCGATGCAGGTGTATCGGATGAGCCGGACGCATATTCAATGCACTACAACCCGGCAAAGTATGCTTTCATAAAGAAAGATATGGGAGTCGGAATCTCCTACAGCCCATGGCTTAAAGGACTTACCAACGATATAAACCTGGCTTACCTGAGCACTTTCAAACGGATTGATAAAAACCAGGTTGTAGCCATGTCATTGCGCTACTTTAGCCTTGGCGGAATCACTTTTACGGATGGCGACGGTTGGGTAATCGGCGACTATAACCCGAACGAATTTGCCATTGATGCTACATATTCACGCTTTCTTACTCCTACTCTTTCGATGGGTGTAGCCGGAAGATTTATTCATTCGAATCTCACCCAGGGCCAGGATGTGGGAGGGCAAGCTACCAAACCAGGTAATTCTGTTGCTGCCGATGTTTCCATCTTTCAGCGTTTGCCGGTTGAGTTCGATCAGATCAGTGGTAATTTCTCATGGGGGATGAATATCTCGAATATCGGTTCAAAAATCTCTTATAGTGATGATAATACCCGCAAGGACTTTATTCCTACCAACCTTAAAATTGGCCCGTCGCTTACTCTCGACCTCGATGATTACAACCAGATGTCGTTTATGCTTGATCTGAACAAGCTTCTTGTTCCAACCAATGCCATCAAGAGTGGTGATACTATCATAAGTGGAATGGATCCAAATGTATCAACCCCTGTTGGTATGATTCATTCATTTTATGATGCTCCGGGTGGTTTCTCTGAAGAGCTGAGTGAAATTAATTTCTCGGCAGGTGTTGAGTACTGGTATGCGCAACAGTTTGCTTTAAGAGGTGGTTTCTTTTATGAAGATAAAAACAAGGGAAACCGTAAGTTTTTTACTCTTGGCGCAGGGTTCAGATATAATATCCTTGGTATCGATTTCTCTTACCTGATACCTCTCGAAACCAAAAATCCGCTTGAGCATACATTAAGGTTTTCGCTGCTGATTAATTTCGATCAGCCGACTGTAAGATAGGACTTAAAAATAAAAGTATAAAAAAAAGGCTGCCTGAAAAGTGCAGCCTTTTTTTTTAAGCCTTCGGGAATGGAAAGATTTCAGGATGGGATTATTTTTCCTGACTTCTGACAATTAGTGCGGTTGAAGATTTATAGATGCTCTTTAACAAGTTCTATTTTACTTTTTTCTTGAAAAAAAAGTAACAACTTAGTGAAACGATCTCATGAGCTCCTTTAAAAATAAGCAAGGGGCGAATAAAAATTCAAGGCTTTATATAAATGCTTGCGTTTCTAAAGCGCTGGTTCTTCTACGCAATACAAGGCATGATGTTTCAGCTTGCTAATGCCTGCCGCACATACCAGCACTTAAGAAACGCCGGCGCATTTCTATAATGCCGATCCCTACACCCTGAAAATCAACCCAAAAGCCAAATCGTTGTTCCGCAATGTTGCCGTAGGAGAAAACTTACTTAGAAAGGACCGGCCTTAGAAAAATACGCCAGTGGTTCTTGCTGGAGGTATGTGCGAATGGCACGTGCGTAGCAATACACAGCAACGACAACTGTTTGGCTTTGGAAACTTTTTCATGCCTTGTATTGCGAGGGATACCTCTGACTTAGAACCGCAAGTATTTTTCGAAAGCCTTGATCTTTTGGTCCTTTTGTATCAAGACAAAAGGACGTAAAACAATCAAAAATCCTATTCTTTCGGGTACAGTATAGAAAACCATTCAACTCTAAAATACATGTAAATAGAAGCTAATTGCAATAATAAAGATATTGGCCATATATATAAAAGGTTGCTCCCCAACTTTTAGAACCAAGCTCAAATTATTTTTGATCAAGCAATACTACCGCATAAGCCGAAACACCTTCTTCACGGCCCTCGAAACCAAGATGTTCGGTAGTAGTGGCTTTTACAGAAACCTGTCCGGTTTCTATACCCAGTATCCCGCTTAAACTCCTGCGGATGCCTTCAATATAGGGTGCTATTTTTGGCATCTGTAATGCTATTGTGGAATCAATATTCTGAATCCGGTAGCCTGCGCCTATAATTAAAGAATTGGTTTTACTGAGAAGAATTTTGCTGTCAATATCCTTAAACGCGTTGTCGGTATCCGGGAAATGTTTGCCGATATCGCCCAGCGCAGCCGCTCCAAGCAATGCATCACAAATGGCATGTATGAGTACATCAGCATCCGAATGTCCCTTCAGCCCTCTGTGATGAGGTATTTTTAAACCGCCAAGCCAGAGTTCATGGCCTGTGGCAAAACAATGTACGTCGTATCCGAATCCTATGCGCATTTTTTTTTCTTTTTATAATTAATTCATTATTAAAGGGTTCAAGGGTCTATCCGTCCACTGTTCACCGCTTACCTTCCACTATCCACTATCCACCATCAAACAACTTTCCCTTTCAATCAAAAAATCTTTCCTCAAAGTTAATAAGAAAAAGCTTCTTTGTTGCACGGGTTACAGCAGTATACAGCCAACGGAGGTATTCGGTATCTATCATTTCATCTTTCAGGTAGCCTTTTTCGATAAATACTGCATCCCACTGGCCACCCTGAGTTTTATGACAGGTTAACGCACTGGCGTGTTTTACCTGTAATGCATTGAAATGAGGGTTTATCCTGATTCCCGCCATACGCTTCCGACGCGAAGTTTCACTCATGTAATCGGCCATTACTTCATTGAAAAGCCGCTGGTTATCCTGGTAGTTGAGGGCTGGCCCTTCGGAGTTGATTGTATCGAGCATCAGCTTCACATCAAAGGATTGCTCATCGGGATAATCGACCATCCTGACTGTTGCTTCGGCAAACCGGAAACCATACAATTCTTCCGTTTTGCGCAGGCTCTGAACTTCGATAATATCCCCGTTAGCAATGAAACCGGCTTTCGAATCTTCCGGAAGCCAGAAGTAATTGTTGCGTACCACCATCAGGTGATCTCCGGCAGCAAGCTCATTTTCATGAAAAAGAATCCGCTCCCTGATAGCCTGGTTAAAGAGGTTGGCGCGCTTATTTGAGCGGGTGATAACTACGGTATTTTCACGCCCGTAATCATGAAATGCCTGCTGCATTGCATCCGGCATATCTATCCCGGTGATGCTGATTACATCAGCAAAAGAATTTTCCTTTCCAAAAAGCGGGAGCGGAAGTCCGGACGTATTCAGCCCGATTTTAGCCCGGATGGCTGTAGCTACTGATAGAATTCCCGATTCGAGCGACTGCCTTACCACATCAGAAAGAATGAAACTGTCGAGGTCGAGGCAGTACGATTGACGGAGCAATTCCGTGTCGAGTGCAGGACTTTGGACTGACCCTACCGGAGGTAACTGGCACGAATCGCCCAGGAAAAGCATTTTGCACTGATCGCCTGAATATACATGCCCGATAAGGTCTTCGAGCAGGTTGCGCATCTGGAAAGCACTGTTTTCGCTTGTTTGCCGCTCGTCAGGTATCATCGATGCTTCGTCAACAATAAAGAGAGTGCGCACCGCTTTGTTAGGTTGCACCTGAAAATGAACATGCCCGTCAGAATCCATTCCGGGGCGGTATAGGCGTTTGTGGATAGTGTATGCCGGCATTTGTGCGTACAGTGAAAGAACCTTGGCAGCTCTGCCGGTGGGAGCAAGCAATACCGCACTGTAACCGGCTTCAGGCAGCGCTTTAACCAGTGTGCTTACAACAGTAGTTTTGCCTGTTCCTGCATATCCTTCGAGGAGGAAAAGCGGAAATTGCCCCAGATCCGAAACAATAAAATCAGCAAGCCTTTTAATAAGGTTTTGTTGACCGGGAGTAGGGGAGTAGGGAAACTCGCGGAAGATTAAGTTGCTGAAATCACTTGCTGAGATCAATTCTTTGGTTTTTATGGATTAGGTGACGAATTGCAAACTGGATCCTGATTTCTTTTAGAGTTACGATTAAAAATGGAATAACCCACATAAGGCCTGCAGTAACGAAAAATATTTGTGATATTTTCTGCCTGACCAGTGCAATATATGGATCATTTTTCCTGGAATGACAGGCATCAGAATGGATACCCGATCCCGAAATTCAATATGGAGTTCTTCAATTTAAAGTCTTCATTATCAAACCATTGTTTTGGCTTTGATGGGTTGTGAAAAGGTATTGCCCCGTCGAGGCGGAAAATGAAGAATGAAAAATCGAATCTCAGTCCAAACCCTATATCCATGGCTATCTGTTTATAGAAAGTTTTGATGTCGAATTCACCGGCAGGGAAATCTTCACTTGGTTTACGTAACCACACGTTACCCGCATCAATAAACAAACTGCCAAGCACAAAACTGTAGATCGGGAACCTGTGTTCGATGGTGGCCTGTAGCATAATATCGCCGGTTTTATCGTAATTGTTAATTGTATCAGCATAAGCTCCGGGTCCAAGCGACCGTAGCCGCCATCCCCGCATATCGTTGGCCCCGCCAAGCCAGAAACTCTTCTCGAAGGGTACCGCCTGCGAATTTCCATAAGGTATAGCGGATCCGCCCATAAAGCGGAAGGCAAGTGAATTTTCGAATTTGAGATTCCAGAATCTCCGGTAATCAAAATCGTATCTTAAATACTCCGAATACCGCACTCCAAATCGCTCATAGTATCCTTCACTCGAAACGGGACTGTTAGCAATATTATCAATTAAATACGGGATATTCCCCGAAGTTTCGGCACTTAGCTTCAGGAAGTACTGGTTATTTAACTTTGTGATTCCCGAATTGCTGATAATTATACTATAACGGATCATAGTAAGCAGGTGATCCGTATACTGCGATTTATATACAGGGTCGGTTAATGAATTGAGGTAATTCTGGAAGGAATCGCTGGGGAAAACTTTTATATAATTAAACTCCAGCGGCGTAAAAATATGCCTCACAAGATCATTCTTATTCCACTTATACGACCAGGCCAGGGAAGATACCCTCCGTTTAAATTCAGTTTGCATTTCGATACCACCACCGGCACTGAGCGAGGTTCGTCCAAGCCGCATATTCTGCTTGAAACCAGACCAGTACGGAATAAGTAGTCTTGGAAAATCTATACTGATTTCAGCTCCGCCTTCCAGGGTGTTGAAAAATAAAAAATAGTTTTCCGCCTGAACCGCCTGGTTATTCAGACTACCCTGTACTTCAGCACTCGCTTTAAGTTTTAGAGATAATACTTCGGCACCACGAAAAAGATTCCTGTTCTGTATCGAAGTATTTATTCCCATTCCGAAACGACCTCCTGAATTGGTTCCTTCAGTTCCGATACTGAACGTATTCAGCTGGTTTCTTTTTAGACGTATAGTGCAATCGAGCCATTGCTTTTCGATGGAACTGACATTTTCACGATGCCTGATCATCATGTTCACATTGGCTGAACCAATTATAGGTTGGCTGATAAATTTCTTATAGGTCCGGTTTGCTTCTGCCTGGCTGTAAATATCGCCGGGGGCAATAGCAAGACTTGAAACCAGGAAAGAAGGCTTGAGTGTTAATTTTTTGCGATAGAGTACATAAATGGTTTTATCAAGTGAATCGGATTTGTTGGCACGGTAATTATATACCAGAGTATCGAAAGGCTTATCCAGTATGACCTGATCTGCATCGGTAGTGATATAAATATTTTTGATGTAAAAGCGTGGGTGCCTGATTTCGGCGGTTGAGTCGGTAGTGCCGGGAATTGCCATCCTGATTTTTTTGATGTGCATTTCGACACTGGCCGAAAGTCCTGCATTGGAAGTATCGGCAATATAATAGATATCGCTGAGCGAAAAATTGAAGTAGCTGTTGTTACGGAGCACGTTTGCAATCCTGTCGCGTTCATCGTCAAGCACATAAGTGTCGTATATCATTCCGGTACGGAGTTTCCCATTCGATGTATCAGCCATCACCAAACTGTGCATTACCGAATCAGGAATAAAATAACTGAATTGCTCTACAATACGTGGTGGCCCGGAATTGATGGTATAAGTAACAGCGGCCGTTTTTTTTCTGTATTTTATTGATTTTGTAACTGTTGAATGGTAAAAGCCTTTGTTTTGCAGGTACATCTGAAGTTTGTCCACTGAACTCAGCGTATAAATTGTATCCAGAATGACCGGCTTTTTCCCAAGTGATCTGCGAATCCACAATTTGAATTTCGTCTCTTTCCCTTTCATGCTTCTTTCATAGAAATATACACCCGGCCTGAAATAAGGCGATAGTCTTCCTTCCATGGAATTTTGCTGAATAAAGCCTTCGAGTTCGTCGTAAGGCAGGTATGCGTTTTTGTTTTTAATACTATTTTTAACCAGGATATACCCGCCCCTGCGTTCGACTTTGAGTGACGGGTTGCATGAAACCAGTGATAATGATATCAATATCAGGATTATACTATGTATTCTTGCCTTTTTCAATCGTAACAATCTTCTTTTGCTAATAACGTAAGCAAAGATAACAGGAAGCACGAAATGAAGAGAATTAATTTGTCAGAAAAGAGTAACAACGGATATTACTGTATTTGATTGATAAAAACCGGAATCAGTAGTAACAACATGAAATTTTGCGCTTCCCCAAAGGAACTCTTCCACCCATACTGAAAAGCAGGATAAATCTGAACTTTCTATTAGTAAATTTCAAAACTCTAAATCCCTATTTGCCTGCCGACATTGATCAGGCAAAAAGCAGGCAAGAAACTCATTACTATTAAGGTTTTATAAGCTTTGTTTCTTTTAAACTTTTCACTTGGGATTTGGAGCTTTATTTTAAAAACGCACGATAATATCACA
>Ga0335397_10011633_pt1 | contig 10824 bp, 9 predicted proteins | sample MAT04_FD_205740 | JGI IMG/M metagenome (GOLD analysis project Ga0335397, IMG submission 205740) | Freshwater microbial communities from Lake Fryxell liftoff mats and glacier meltwater in Antarctica - MAT-04 (spades assembly) (version 2) ...
AATCTAATTGATTCGTTTTTTGTTCTAATTGATAGAGTTGTTCTTCAACTTTTTTATTAATATCACCACAAGATGTGAATAATCCAATTGGCATAATTATTATCAAACAATTTTTTAATAGACTTTTCATAATTTCTCCTTTTATTATTGATTTAATTTAATTCCACAAATATAGTTTTTTCTTATGAAAGCTGACGCTCATTCTAAGAAACGTGTGGCTTTAAAACCGATTTCTTATCACCCACGTGATTTACGTTAAAGGTAATCATCTTCATTGTAACGCGATCCCACATGTTTTCTTAGGTAATGTTGGCATCCGTTTCTTTCATTTTTTTTCATCCAACTGCATTGTCGCACGCCACATGTCACCCTGCGTCTGTTCGTCCGCAGTGCATGGGTGCATAGTCCGCACAATCGTAAAAGCGCTGCCCGAATCGTCCCGCGCAAATGAAGGATCCGCCGTAAAACACATGCGCTCTTTCATTTGTCCACTGGCGCGCGCTACCCCTAGACGATTGCAAACCGCTGGCAAAGCTATTTTGAAACACCACGGGAATCGACGCTGAGAAAGCCTTCCTAACCCGAAAGTGTGCCCCCGAACGCTGTTTGCGCTGCCGCGACGCTTGATGGATGCCGACGCTCAGCATAAGATGTCGCTGCTAACGGTAGGAAGCTATGCATTCTTATACAATGTTGGTATCAGCTTATTATATTCTCATTTCTATTCTCGATTTAGAAGGTTCTGGCAACCCTAATCTGTTGCACAGCCCAATCATATTTTGAAATTTCCAACCTTCCATTTCTGGATGGCAAACTATTTCTAATAGTTCAATAAAATTCTTTGTAACTGGCAGCCGAACACATTCTGAATTAGTATTAGCCTTATCAATTGGTGTAGTAATTAGAAAGCGAAATTCTTTTTCAAAGTCATAAGCTTCTTCCTTCTTGAAAGAACTATATTTCGGGAGAGTTGTCTTTTCAAACGCATCAAATGGATTTAGTTTATGATAACTGACGCTTCCACAAATAAACTGATAGCGAGGTTCATAGTTAGGCTGAAGCTCAAGATTCAATTTGAAGTAGTCGATCGAACTTCGGGCATCTGCCCTAATGGCTACACTGACGCGGTTATAATACAAATTCCACATAGCAATAGACTCTCTTGTTGATCTTAGCCAGCAATTGATAAACTGAGTTCTTTGTCGACGAGAAGTTTCCCGTACATAAGCTTCAAGTTTTTGTTTCTTTTATTGTGTGCTATTCTTGTCTCTTCATCAATAGTTGGGTTGGTCATATTAGATTTCGAAGCAAAAAACCTGTCAGCAAGATGTTTATACATTAATCCTTCAAAAGGGTCAGAAAACTTATCCGTTCGAGTGAAATGGAGTTGTGAGGTTTGAGCTAAGTCGATAAGCTTGTGCAGATCAGTATATCTCCACAATAAGTCTCCTTTTTTAATTTCGGATTTTGAAGTCTCTTCAAAAGTAATCTCAGTCGTTTTATTGATGCCAACGCAAGTATAAGCGTAGTGCGGGATTTCGAAGCAAATCCTTTCAATTCACCGTAACGTTCATTCCTTGTATGATGTTCATCTTTAGATGTTCATCCTGTATTACGCTTATATAATGTTGTGTGGTCGGCTTTTATTTTTTCTTTACCCACTTGCTTTTGGATTTCAAATATGCTTTGAGTTCTTCGAAAGTCATATTCGAGATTTCTTTGGCAATCCTTTCCTTTTCAGCCCTAAAAAAGGCTACAGTATCAAATTCTTTAGTTGTCGTCTTCATGTCTTATAATTTCTTTCGGTGACCTGATGTCTAATTGTTGATGTCCTTCTCTGATGTTGATAGAATTGTAACCTCTAATTCTAAAAACATTCACGATATGCTTAAAATTCCAACTTACAAGAATATCCGCTTTATTTATTGTAGCAGTAGCAATATGTAAACAGTCATCAAGGCTGGTCGACCCTACAACTTTTGCTTGTAAATACATTTTCGCAAGTTCTCTGCTGGTTGAAGTCAATTTAACTTTTTCCGTGTTGGCAGTCAGAATTTTTTGAAAATGCTTTTTAACTTTTTCTGGTGCGTTTTCAAGTTCGGCAATTGTCAATTCCGAATACAAGCATACAATTTCTCCAAGCTCGACCATTTCAAAGAGCTGTTTGGTTTCTTTTTCAAATTCTATGTCATAAACACCCCCAAAAACTGACGTATCAAAATACAACCTTGGTTTCATAAGGTAAAGTTACTGATTATTTGCTGTTTCGTGTCGGGGTGGTTTTTAGCTGACACACAATGCTCAGGCTAAGAAACGTGCGGCTTTAAAACCGATTTCTTTTCACCCACGAGATTTACGTTAAAGGTAATCATCTTCATTGTAACGCGATCCCGCATGTTTTCTTAGGCAATATTGGCATCCGTTTCTTTCATTTTTTTTCATCCAACTGCATTGTCGCACTTCGCATGTCACCCTGCGTCTGTTCGTCCGCATTGCATGCGTGCATGGTCCGCACAATCGAAAAAGTGCTGCCCGAATCTTCCCGCGCAAATGAGGAGTCAGCCGTAAAACACATGCGCTCTTTCATTTGGCCCCTGGCGCGCGCTACCCCGAGACGGCTGCAAACCGTTGACAAAGCTATTTTAAAACACCATGGGAACTCAGGCCTTTGGGAGGCCGTCTGCTGCTCTCGGCATCACAGAACTTGAGCTGGAGCGCGATCGGCTTTTCAGAAAAATAGGCGAGCTAGAGAGGCATCGTGACTTTTTAAAAAAAAGCTTACAGAAGGCCGGGCTATGAAAGAGCGTATAGCAATGATTACCGCCAATACTAAATTGAGCTTACGGGTTCAGGCTAATTTGTTAGCGGTAGATCGAAGCAGCTTTTACTACAAGCCCATTGGAGAAAAGGCAGAAAATCTAGCTTTGATGCGCAAAATAGATGAGCTATTTTTAGAGGATCCAACGCTAGGGGTATTGGGCATGCAGGATGTATTAAGCGATTTTGAGCTTGAGTACAATCCTAAACGGATCCGCAGGATGATGCGCAAAATGTGTCTTGAACCCATTTATCCGAAGTGTAACCTGAGCAAGCTAGGAAAAGCCAAATACATACATCCCTATTTGTTGCGCCAGCTTAAGATCAATAGGCCAAATCATGTTTGGGCTATTGACATCACCTATGTGCCGATGAAAACGGGCTTTTGGTAATTAACAGCCATTATTGACATTTACAGCCGCTTTATTGTGGGCTGGCAGATTGAAAGCAGTCTCGACAAGGAAACGCAAACAACTGTTATTCATACGTATATAGCGCGTTACGGTAAGCCTGCATTCATCAATTCTAATCAAAGCTCCCAGTATAACTGTATGCACTGGGTTAGTACTCTCAAAGAACTTGGAATAATAATCTCGATGGATGTGACAAAGGAAGAGCAACCGATAATGCTTTCCAAGAACGCTTCTTCGGCACACTCAAGCGTAAGCACATCTACTTGAACCCAGATAATGATGGTTTGGAATTGTACCAAGGAGTAGCTACGTTTATGCTTAAGTATAAACGCCGAAATCATCGAGGAATTGGCAGCAGTAAACCTGTAAAACTTTACCTAAAAGCAGCCTAATCAAACGTAATTCAACAGGCTGGTGGTAGGAAGAATGGGAGTGTCGCATATCGCTTCAAACGCGTATAAATCATTCCACTTTTCTATACCTTCAATTTCTAGTGTATGAATTCCTACAAATAAAAATGCACAAATCTGATTAACCATTTTGATTAAAAACTTGAAAATGAATAAGTTAGATTTAAGCATTAATGGATTCTTTATTCTGTATCCAATTACCGTTTCAATTTTTGCCTTTTCTGAAATAATCAGTATGTTTGACTTACCCCTACCAATTTAAATCCACCTCCAAATCCATTGATTTTTATGAAGCAAACTCACCTGACTAACCTCATACTGGATCAAAGCAAAGACCTTGTTTGGATGATTAACCTCGACTTCCAATTGATCTATGCCAATAAAGCTTATCTAAACCTCATGAGGAAGATCATGGGAGTGGAAAAGAAGCTGAACGAGTCCGTATTGGTTGAAGGCTTCGGTGCTGGGGATATTGAACAATGGAAGACCTATTATAACAGGGCGCTTAAAGGGGAATCTTTTGAAATAGAAGAGCATTACAATCATCCGGCATCAAATAAAATTCAATACAGCCAGGTTACTTCTATGCCTTTAACCGGAGACGATCAAAAATTTTTTACCGTCGCTTGCCAATCAAAAGATATCACAAGGATAGTAAAGGAAAGATCTGAAGCAAATCAATTAATCGATGCCTCTTTAAATGTTTTTTGTACAATTGATGAATAGGGTAATTTTGTGTCTGTTAATGCTGCGTCATAATAGATATTTTAAAATTTCAAACCATCATAAGTAGCAAAAAAATGAAATTATATTCTAATAAATAATTTTTATGGAACTACAGACCACAAAAACCGATAACAAAAAAATTTTTCTGGTGTGCATCGTTACATTTCTTATTTTTTTATTAGATATAATGACTCCTCTAGGAATAAATGAATCTACTTTATACCTGGTACCCCTTTTATTTACAATTGGCATTTCGGAGAAGCGTTTTACAACCATCATCTCAATTACTACAATACTACTAACTTTTGTAGGATTTCATTTTTCGACACCAGGATTACCCAATAACATAGCAATTATTTCTCGTTTTTATGTTACCTTAGCAATCTGTGTTACATGGTATATTCTTTTAAAGTATAAAGAAAAAGAAAAAATAATAACTCATTCGAACGATAAAATTATTGTAAGTGAAAAACAACTTAATGATGCCCAACAACTTGCTAAAATTGGCAGTTGGAAATTTACTGTTCTCACGTCTGAATTAGTATGGTCAAAAGAACATTACCGTATTTTTGAATTAGAAGAAACTGCTCCCGATAAATTATATGATGCTTACCGCAGTATAATCCACCCAGGCGATATTGCGGAACTCGACCGTGTGGTAAACCTCGCTGTTGAACAAGGGCTTGGCTTTAAATATGAGCACCGGGTATTGTGTAAAAACGGCAGCATTAAAACCGTTTTGGGTATTGGCGAAACCGTGACCGATACAAATGGAAAGGCCGTTATTATTTATGGTACTGTACAAGATTTTACCGAACAAAAAAAGGAAGAGCAAAGACTAAAACTGCTTGAAAGTGTCATCATCAATACAAAAGATGGCATTTTAATTACCGAAGCGGAACCATTTGACGAACCGGGGAACAGGATCATTTTTATAAATGAGGCTTTTACAAAAATTACAGGTTATACGGCAGCCGAAGTTCTCGGTAAAACGCCCCGTATTTTTCAAGGGCCTAATAGTGACAAAGAAGAACTGATAAAACTGAGCCGTTCACTCAGGAATTGGGAACCCTCTGAAATAACCACCATCAACTACAAGAAAAGCGGAGAGGAATTTTGGGCAAACTTCACTGTGGTTCCCGTGGCTGATGAAAAAGGCTGGTACACCCACTGGGTTTCTATTGAGCGGGATGTGACCGAGCAAAAGATGAAAGAACTGGAAAACGAATTACTAGCCCAAATCAGTATAAATTTTAATGCCGAGAGTGATTATATCATTGCGGCAAACGAGTTATGTAAATCGATCGGTAAGTTCGGAAAATTTGATTGGGTTGAATTATGGACGTCCAACCTTGAAAAAAGCGAAATGCAATTATTCAGCCATTATGTAGCAGCCCCCGAAGATGAAAAATTCTATGACTACAGTCCTGATGTTAAGGCACTTCAAATATCTGAGGGCCTGGCGGGCAAGGTATGGTCTGAACGGGCACAACTTCTTTGGAATGATATTGATAACCACGATGATTTTATAAGAAGAGATGCAGCAAAACAAATAGGGTTAAAATCTGTGTTAGGCATCCCTTTAATCTCCAATGATGAAGTGGTAGGTGTGCTAAAGATTGGCACAAAGCAGGATGCCAGCCATTTAAAAAAGTATACCGAAATATTTAAGAATTTTGAGGGATTTATCGGCTCAGAAATGAACCGAAAAAAGCTGGAAAAGGACTTGAGTCATCTATTCAATACAATTCCCGATATCCTTTGCCTGGCGAATTTTAAAGGAAGGTTCCTGAAGATAAATAAAGCCGGCTGTGAGTTGCTGGGCTACAGCGAAGAAGAAATACTGTTCCATACCTTTGACGAATTTGTACATCCGGAGGATAAGGATATTTTTACCAATGAGTTGCTGCGCCTTGGGCATGGAGAAAACAGCTTCAAATTTGAGAACCGTTACCTCAGCAAAAGTGGTGACATCATCTGGCTGAGTTGGTATTGCAATTCCGTAGTTGAGGAGGGGTTAATTTATGCCACCGCAAAAAACATTACAGAAGAAAAGAAACTTCGGGAATTGAATCGCCTGGCCAACAGTTTAGCAAAAATAGGAAGTTGGGAGGTGGATTTGGTGAATCAAACTATTTTTTGGTCAGACGAGGTTCACCAATTACATGAAACAGATCCAAAATCTTTTGTTCCAAATTTGGCAGCCAGCATAAATTTTTACAGAGAAGATTTTCGCCAAATTGTGCAGTTAAACGTTGAAAAATGTATTTCAACTGGAGAGCCGTTTGATTTTGAAGCTGTTTTGGTTACTGCTAAAAAGAAGGAGGTTTGGGTGCGTGCCATTGGGAATACTGAATTTGTAGACGGTGTTTGCAAGCGGATTTACGGGAGTTTTCAGGATATTAACGACCGCAAAGAATCGGAAAACAGGCTTCTCTCTTTTTCTGAAAATCTGCCAGGGGTAGTATATCAATACCTTATTAACCCTGATGGTACTGACTCCTTAAGTTATGTTTCCGGAGAGGTTAAGCAGATGTGGGGTTTTACTGACAATGAGGTACTGGATAATGTAAGCTTGATATGGAATCAAATTAAATTGGGTGGTGACTTTGAGGAGGTTCAGGCAAGTATAATTAAATCCATACAAACTAAAACAAAGTGGACTAGTCGCTTCAAATATGTTATGCCAACTGGCGAACTTCGGACGCATTTGGGTAGTGGAACACCCATTTTTTTATCAAACGGCACCATTCTGTACAATTCAATTGTACTTGACATTACACAAGAAGCAAAAATCGAAGCATTGCTAACCCAGGCCAGCGAAATGGCCCAAATAGGTAGTTGGGAGGTAGATTTAGTGAATCAAAAGATCTATTGGTCAGAAAAACTTCACCAATTGCATGAAACAGACCCAAAATCTTTTGTTCCAAACATGGAAGGTAGCATAAATTCTTACAGAGCCGATTTTCGCCAAATGGTCCAGTTAAAAGTTGAAAAATGTATTTCTACCGGGGAGCCATTTGATTTTGAAGCCGTTTTGGTCACAGCTAAAAAGAAGGAGGTTTGGGTGCGTGCCATTGGGAATGCTGAATTTGCAGATGGTGTGTGCAAACGTATTTACGGCAGTTTTCAGGATATTAATGACCGTAAAGAAGCTGAAAATAGAATACTTGGTATCTCTGATAATCTCCCAGGTTTAATATTTCAATATATTATCTATCAGGATGGAACGGATGCAGTAAAATATGTGTCTAAAATGGCACAACAAGTTTGGGGCTTCTCTGCTGAAGAGGTACTTCAGAATGTGCAATTAGTTTGGGATGGAGTTTTAGCTGGTGGTGGTATTGAAGAGTTTCAAAAAAGTATTGCTACTTCAATAGCAACTAAAACAAAATGGGCAACACGGTGGAAATATGCAATGCCAAGTGGAGAAATGAAAACCCTTCAGGGATACGGTTCGCCTATTTTTTTAGCGGATGGTACGATTGTCTTCAATTCTGTGATTTTTGATGTAACGCAAGAAACAGAAAATGAAAAGCTTTTAGATGATGTTACCAAACTTGCGAAAATAGGCAGTTGGGAGCTAAACTTACTAAACCAAGATAGAGAAAGTATGTATTGGTCTCCTATGATAAAGGAAATTGTAGAAGTAGATGATACCTATAACCCAACTTTAACAGGCGGTATAGAATTTTGTATTGGGGAAAGTAAAGAACGATTAAGGCAAGCTTCCTCTTCTTTAATTGAGGATGGTCTTGAGTATGATATAGAGATATTATTTCTCACATTTAAAGGGCATGAAAGATGGGTAAGGATTATTGGTAAAAGTGAAATAGTAAATAATAAACCTATAAGAGCTTTTGGTAGTTTTCAAGATATTCATGAGCGAAAAGTAGCCGCTCTAGAATTAACGAAAAATTTAAAAGTATTAAATGATTTTAAATTTTCTTTAGACCAGTCTGCCATCATCGCTTTTACAGATAAGAATGGAGTTATTACTTCTGTGAATGATAACTTTTGCGAAATTTCAGGATATAATAGAGAAGAGTTGGTCGGAAAAACACATCAAATCATTAATTCTAAACATCATTCTAAAGAATTTTTTCAAGATGTATGGAAAACGATAACATCAGGAAAGGTATGGAGAGGAGAAATAAAAAATATAACAAAAGATGGATCCTATTATTGGGTATATACTACTATCGTACCTTTTTTAGATGAAAAAAATAAACCCGTTCAATATTTAGCCATTCGTTTTGACATCACATCAAGAAAAGAAGCAGATATACATTTGCTGCAAGCCAACGAACGATTTGAAAAAGTAACCGAAGCTACAAATGATGCCATTTGGGATTGGGATATCGTCAACCAAACCTATTACCGCTCAAAAGCCATTGAAAGATTTTTTGGAAAAGAGGATGCAGGATTATTTCCTGAGAGTAATATGTGGTCGAGAAACCATTTTCATGAAGATGACTGTGCTCATATCAAAAGTAGTTTTTACGAAGCAATTGCTAACCCCTTAATTACCCGATGGGAATTGGAATACAGAGTAATTAATGAACTCGGGGACACACTTTATGTAATAGACCGGGCAGTAATTTATAGAAATAATGAAGGAAAGGCAATTCGCATGGTAGGTGCTATGACTGATATTTCTGAGCAAAAACAAATGACATTGCAATTAAACGAACTTAACCAATCGCTTCAAAAGTATTCACTTGAACTAGAGCGCTCCAATAAGGAACTGGAACAATTTGCTTTCGTTGCATCACATGATTTACAGGAGCCTCTTCGGATGATTTCCAGCTTCATGGATCTCCTGAGCCGAAAATATGGGAATCTCCTTGATGAAAAAGCACACCAGTATATTCACTTTGCTACTGATGGAGCCAAAAGGATGAAGCAGATCATACTTGATCTGTTAGACTATTCCAGAGCTAGTAAAATACCATCGACCAAAGAAGAGGTAGATTTTAACCTAGTGCTTTCAGAATTTATGCAGCTACGAAGAAAAATCATATCTGAAAAATCCGCTTCAATTACTTCGGGAAATCTACCTTCATTGATTAGCTATAAAGCTTCAATCACTCAAGTGTTTCATTGCTTGCTAGATAATGCACTTCAGTACTCCAGGGTAGGCATTGCTCCAATAATTGAGATTCATGTTTTAGAAAATCAAGAGGACTGGGAATTTTCGTTCAAAGACAATGGGATAGGAATAGATCCCCAATTTTATAATAAAATATTTGTTATTTTTCAGAGACTACACAACAGGGAGGAGTATGCCGGAACAGGAATAGGGCTTTCGATTGCTAAGAAACAAGTGGAATTTTTAGGGGGAAAAATTTGGCTGGAATCTGAACCTGGAGTTGGCACGGTATTTTATTTCACAATTCCAAAAAACAACTAATATGAAAAGTAAATCAACGAAACCCGCACATATCCTCTTGGTCGAAGACAACGAAGGAGACGTAATACTCACGATTGAAGCTTTTGAAGAATGTAGGGTGAAAACGGAAATTAGCGTTACTAAAAATGGTCAGGAGGCTCTTGATTTCCTCTTTCAGAGAGGAGACTTTACGGATGCGAAAAGACCTGATCTTGTTCTATTGGATATCAACATTCCCTTATTCAACGGTCTTGAAGTTTTGCAGCAGATCAAATCTGATCCAAATCTTAAGAAGATTCCCGTAATTATGCTCACCACATCCTCTAATCAGAGGGACATAGATAAAGCTTACGAAAATCATTGTAACAGTTATGTGAAAAAACCGCTCGAAATCAGTGAGTTTCTTAGTACAATATTAAAAATTGAAGAATTTTGGTTAGAGATTACTACCCTTACAAATTAATATGATAAATCCAATACTAGACCCTTCGGAAAATTTCTCAGTTCTTGTCATAGAGGATAATCAAGGTGATTTTGTGCTAATTGAAGATTATTTACTTGAGAAATTCACACAAATCAATATAGTTCATTGCGCTGATTATGCATCGTCAATTACTTACCTGAAGAATTCTAAAGAAAAGCTTTCGCTCATATTATTAGACTTGAGCTTACCGGATTTAAGAGGAATTGAATTAATAAACGGTGTTTTATCCCATAATTTTCACGTACCCATTGTTATTCTAACTGGATATTCAGATTTGGCCATGGCCAAAAGCAGTCTCCAGGCGGGTGTTTATGATTATCTGGTAAAAGATGAGATAAATCCGGACATCCTTTATAAAACCATCATTTTCGCATTAAACAGAAGTAGTTTTATTAATCAAATAGAAGACGAAAAACTTAATTACGAAAACCTCTTCAACTTTAATCCACAGCCTACTTGGCTTTTTCCCTGATCTCTTTTTAAATTCCGTATTGACTTGGTTCAATTTTCTCAATTTCGTCTATAAAAATGAGTCTTTTGAAGTGGTCAACATATTAACCAATTGGAGGTTGCTTTGAAACT
>Ga0335397_10011634_pt1 | contig 10823 bp, 3 predicted proteins | sample MAT04_FD_205740 | JGI IMG/M metagenome (GOLD analysis project Ga0335397, IMG submission 205740) | Freshwater microbial communities from Lake Fryxell liftoff mats and glacier meltwater in Antarctica - MAT-04 (spades assembly) (version 2) ...
CCGTGGGCGCACCAACGCGGGCTACAGGGTGTTCTGGTCGTACTTGCTGGCGACGGCGCCCTGCTGGCCTTGGTACTTGCTCTTCAGGTCGGGGTGGCCGTACGGCCGCTCAGCCGGACGGTCGAGCTTCTGGAACACGAGCTGCGCAACCTTCATGCCCGGCCGCAGCAGGATGGGCAGGTTGCTGACGTTCGACAGTTCGAGCACCACCGTGCCCTTGAAGCCTGGGTCGATGAAGCCGGCGGTGGCGTGCACCTGGATGCCGAGCCGGCCCAGGCTGCTCTTGCCGTTGACGACGCCCACGATGTCGTCGGGGCAGCCGACGGTTTCGGCGGTGTGGCCCAGTGCGAACTCGCCGGGGTGCAGCACGAACGGCTCACCCTCGGGCACGCTGACGGTTTCCATCAGCTTGTCCTGCGGCTCGAACGGGTCGATGTGGGTGATGCGGCTGTTGCGCATGACGCGGAACTCGGTGCCCAGGCGCACGTCGACCGACGCCGGCTGCACCAGATCGGGCTCGTAGGGGTCGAGCAGGATGCGCCCCGAGCTGATGAGTTCGCGCAACGTGCCGTCGGAGAGAATCACGAGTTCGACCCTAGCCGCTGCCTATCCGCTGGCTTCTTGTGCGCTCCGGTGCGCTTGGCGCTACCCAACGCACAACTACCCAACGCACAACTACCACGTACAGCAACTGGGCGTCGACGTCGGTGGAACGCTGCGGCTGGACGCCGACGACGACTGGACCTGCGGCGACGTCCTTTTCGGCGAGCCCACCGACCCGTACGCCGAGGCCGACGCGCACCTGTCCCCGTTCTGCGCTGCGCCAGCACAGTTCACCAGCGGGTTCCCCAGCGCCGCAGCGCCCTGGTTCGCCGGCTGGAGCTGCACCCCGGCCTGAGGCCGACAGGGGCCAAAGTGAGATTCCGCGGTCCGTCGAGTGACGCGGTGCCGCTACGCTGAGAGCCTTCTGCGGGTGTAGTTCAGAGGTAGAACATCAGCTTCCCAAGCTGAGAACGCGGGTTCGATTCCCGTCACCCGCTCCATTCCATTGTCACCCGATCCATTGATGTCCGGATCACCATGGTGTCCACCCCATGTCGGCCACAACCTGCGAGCAGCGTCCGATGCCGGCCCGCCGGTTGGGCCCGCCCGAGCTACCTGAGCGAGGCCATCACGGCGAAGATCAGGCCGCCGGCGATCAGCGCCAGCCATACGGTGGCGCCGACTCGGATGACACGACGTCGCCACCCGGTGCGAGCCGTCTGCGAGCGCAATGCGTAGCCCAGGTGCTCGATCTGACCCATCGGTGAATACTGGTTGGACGAGGGCGGCATCTCAGCAGTGACCACGGCCTCCAGTCGCGAGCTCGGGCCCGCTTCCGCCGTGAACGACACGATCGACGGTAAACCTGGCACCACCACATCGGCCACGCCATCGCCATCGAGGTCCAGTTCGTCGTCGTTCATGGGGAGATCATCACCCGGTCGCCTTGTCCCTGTCCACCGCCGACCCTCACCGCTGATGGGCGTCAGCGACGCTTGACGGACCCGGTGACACCGAGGCCGGTAGCCCAGAACCCGAGGGCGAGCAGTAGCAGCACCATCAGCCAACCGATGCCGGTGGAGGGCAGCGCGCCGCCGGCACCCGCCACGTTGACCGTTGCCCGGTCGAAGTTGTCGGTGGACACGATCTCTGCCAACGCCGACGACGAACTCACGGTGGCGACGTTGGTGAGATCTCCGCGGGAACCGAGGAATACCTGGGTGGTGTAGTGCAGCGTGACAACGTCACCCGGGTTCATCGTGCCCAGCTGCCATCGGAGCTGACGAGTGGCCTCGTCGTACACCACGCCAGCGGGAAGGTCGACCGGCGCGAGACCGTGCGGCAACGTGTCGACGACGGTGGTGTCACGAGCGATACCCGGCCCGTCGTTGGTGACCTCGAGGGTCCAGTCGACGAGGGACCCCGCAATGACCGTGCCGGCACCAACGGTCTTCGACAGGCGCAGGTTCATGGGCGGGGTGACCAGGGCGCTGTCCTCACCCAGCAGCACGATCGACGAATCGTCGGCGTCGTGGAGTTGAGTGCCGCTGTCGTCGACCGGGATGGCGCTGACAGCCGCCGTGTTCAGGATGGGATCGGTCACCACTGGTGTGGTGCATGTCCAGCGGCGCACCGCAGCGACCTCGATCGTCGTGAACGTCCGGTCGCACGACGCCTCGAGGACGTCGGTGATGACGACGTCGGTGAGCAACACGTTGCCGGTGTTGCTCACCGTGATGCGCCATACGGCCGAGCCATCCAGCTGCACCATCGATTCATCGGACCAATCACCATCGTCAGCAATGTCGCACGCAGCACCGTCGACCAAATTGCAGACCACCTTCAGGATGCTCACCGCCGGTGACGCACCGTAGTAGTGCGACGGATCGGTCGCCGTCAGCACTGGCACGGGGTCACCCGTGGTTGGGTCGACGAGTGGGTTGCCCGAGGCGTCGACCGCCGCGGCCTGCACCGTGCCGACGTTGGCGTACTGCCCGGCAACTGCACTCAGCGTCGCTGTGCAGGTAGCGGTGCCACCAACGGCGATCGTGGCGACGATGTTCGACCCCGCGCCGCAGTCGATGGCGTCGACGGCAATCATGTCGTCGGTGACGCCGACCTCGACGAGATCGGTGTTGCCCGTGTTGGTGATCTGGTACTCCCACGTCACCGCGTCACCCGTCATGATGAATGGACCGGGGGCTGAGTTCGCGTCGGCGTCGTTCGTGGTCTTGACGAGGTCAACCCCGGGTGCCGCTGAGAAGTAGTGCGAGGTGGCCGTCGCGGTCACCGTGGGTGCGGCGACTCCGCCCAACTCACTGCCAGGCATTGGCAGCGGCACGTACGCCGCGGCGTTCGCCGGCCAGGCCAACTCGACCGCGTCCGGATCGAATGTGGGGTCGTTGCCCGGATAGACAGGTTGACCGACCACGACGACCGTGTTCGCGTAGTTCGGATCAGGATCGGCGACGACTGCAGCGCCCGTGAGTTCGCACGTCACCGAGTTCGCGTTGCCGGGCAGCAGCAGATCGATGTCGCCGTCGATGTCGCCGTCGGCAGGTCCGCAATTGGTCGCGCCTTCGATGTCGTCGACCACTGTGACGTCCTTGAGCGGCGAGAAGCCGGTGTTCGTGACGCGATAGGTCCAGGTGATCGGAGCGCCCTCAGGAATGAACGCTCCGGGTGCGTCAGGGCTGGATTGGCCATTCGTCAGCTTGGTGACCGACACGGCCGCTGCCCAACCGAAGTGATGGGCCAGATCGGAGTCGACGACGCGACCCACTGCGACCGCTCCAGATGTCATCGCCGAATAGCCCGCCGGATCAGTCGGCCACTGGATCAGATTCGGCGCCACTCCGGTGAAGTCGCTGCCATCTGGGTAGGCCGGTTGGCCGCTGGCCGTCGCAGTGGTTGACGACTGTCCAAGCTCGACCTCGATGGTGGCCGTGCAGACGACCGTCTCGCCGGGCAACAACAGCGCGATGGTGTACATCGCGCTGGGCGGGTCGTGCGCCGTTGGGCAACTGATCACAGCGGCGGAGTCGTCATCGACGACGGCGATAGCGGTGAGCGGCGAGAACCCGGTGTTGGTGACGCGGTAGGTCCACACGATCTCGGCCCCCTGCGGGCGAATAGGCCCTGGCGACGTTTGGGCATCTTCGGCCACCGACGGGGCCGCCGGGTCGACCGCATCGACCGCCTTGACCACCTCGATAGATGCGTCCCACCCGAAGAAGTGCGACGAGTCGGTCGCAACCGGGGCCGTGAGACCGGGGCCGGTGACCGGATCCCCGAACTCGTCGACCGGCGTACCGGTCGCTGTGACTTCGTTGCGGAACTGGCCGAGCACGGTCGACGAAGCGACCGACGCAGTGCACGTCACCTGGGCACCGGGCGCGAGCGACGGAATCGGGTTTCCGCCGAGGCACGAAATGTCGGCCGCCGGGTCGTCGGTCACCGACACGTCGATCAGCGTCGTGTTGCTCATGTTCGTCACTACGTACGTCCACTCAACGAGATCGCCCATCCGCACGAAGTCGCCCGGAGCGACGGACGCAGCCAGTCCGTTTGTGGTCTTGTCGACGGTGAGCCCAACGTCGGCGCCGAAGTGATCAGCCGCATCGGTGTCGGTGACTGCGTCCACGCCGGTCAGATGGTTGCCATCCGCGTCGGTCCCCGCGGCCCACACGGTTGCAGAGGTCTCGGTCTGACCGGCAGCGACAACGGTGGCTGTTGTCGTTGCGTACCACCAGGTCTCGTCCAGGTCGAGCAGGCCGTCGAGGTCGGTATCGCCGCTGACGTACATGGAACCCATCACCGGGAAGTCGTCGACAGGGAGAGGTGAGGTGTTGGTGTCGTCGAAGTCGGTGATGTCGAGCGGAGTGGTGCCCGTGTTCGCCACGCTGTACACCCACATCACGTTGGTGCCGGTTGCCGCGTAGTAGCCGGGCACCGTGTTCGCGTCGTGCAGCATGCCGTTCACGGGCGCAAGGAGTTCGTCGGTGACGTACTTGACCAGCACTACTGCGGACACAGGCGGGTCGACCGTCACCGATGCGGTGTCGGAGTCGTTGACTACGCCCCCAGCCGGATCGGTAGCGGTGACAGCAGTCGTGTTCACGAAACCCGCAACCAAGTTCGACGAAGTGCAGGTCACGGTGAACGACTCACCCGGCTGGAGTACACCACCATTGAGCGAATAGGTGGTGGCGCATCCGGGCGCCAAGACGTCGATCACCTCGACCGCGTGCAACGTCTGGCCGCCGGAGTTCGTGATCTCGGCCTGCCAATCGACGCCGCCCAAGAAGCCGACGTGCACGGATTCCACCCAACCTTCTCCGGTGTTCACCTGCTTGGCGATCGTGACGGCCGCGGGCGCCCGCAGCGCAAGGTCGAGGGTGCCATTCGTCATTCCACCTGGCTCGTCACCGCTGAACTGGCCTGAAGGGGCGAGGGTGGCCGACAACGTGACGACCCCCGTGCGAACACCCCCCGCGAACGCCACCGCGTTGTGGTCGACACCTTCATCCGCATCGTTCTCGGGATCGGCGACGCCCGCCAGGCCGACGCTCCAACCCTCCACCGGGCCACCCGACCCGAACTCTGCAGCGGGGACGACGAGGCGATGGTCGCCAGGCAGCAGTCCGGTGAAGGCGAAGCGCCCGAACTCGTCGGTGACAGACGTGTCGAGCACCGTGCCATCAGCCGCGGTGAGATGCACGATGAGACCCGACACGACCACATCGATGGCGCCGTCATAGTGGCCATCGCCGTCAACGTCGTTGAACACGAGATCACCCAGCGCAAATCGCGCCACGAACCCGAAGTCGACGTCACGACGGTTCTCATCGTCGATCAGGGAGAAGGCTGCACCTGGCGTGCCGATGCCATCGAGGTCGTGGCTGGGCACCAACTCGTCAGAGTCGGCGAGGGTCACGGCGGCGCGATAGTCGCCGGCGGGCAGCGAGGCCAGCAGCCAGTTGCCGTTCGCATCGGTGAGGACCGCAGGGTGCACCACGTCGTCACTGGTGCCGAACGTGCCATCGAGACCAGCCCACGAAACGACGACCGAAGCATTCGGAACGCCTGCCTCACCAATCCCCTCAACCCCATCACCATCGACGTCCCACCACACGTGATTGCCGACGCTTGCGACCGGCGGGCTGGGGTCACAGTCACCGATGATCGCGGGGTAGACAGCCACGGCAGTGTTGCTGGTGTCGACCGTCGCGCGCACCAGCACCTTGGGGATGAGGCCGTCGTGGTCCACCACCCACACGCCGCCGGCGAGCTGCCAACCGGGCCAGTCGCGCGGCGCTGTGGTGGTGCCAGGCCACGGCTGGCTCACCCACTCGTTGAGCGGCACGTCCATGATCGTCTGCACCGCAACGTTCGACGGCAGATCGTCACCGTTACCCCACACGAGGTCGGGGCCGGGCAGGTACGGGAAGATCTCGATGGTGCCCACCATGCTGGGCGTGAAGTAGCGGTAGTCGAGCCGATAGAACAGCACACCCGTATCGGCGGCACAGGCGGAGTCGGTCTGTACGACCAGCGGATGGTTGCCGCCGAGCGCAAGGTCGAGCGTCTGGTTGGTTCGCGCATCGTTCACACCGTTGGCGATACTGCCGGTGTCCTCGCCGACAGGTTCGTTGCCGACGAACACGCCCGCACTGACGTGCGAAGAGAGGGTGAGCAGGCCTGACGACCGCACCCCTCCGGAATCATCGATGGCGTGGTGGTCGACGGCCTCATTCATGTCGGTGTTCGGATCGAGTTCGGCGAGGGGGCCTCCGCCCAGTCCGAACAACGGGCCGCCCGGCTCGAACTGCGCGACGGGGATCCTCACGTAGTAGGTGCCCGGCCGAAGCTGGGTGAACAGGTAGCGGCCCGTCAGCGTGGTCGTGCTGTCGACCAGCAGGTCGGTGTCGTCGTACAGTTCGACGGGGGTGCCGTTGACCACGGGTACATCAACTGGCGGGTTGTACACGCCGTTCGAGTCGACATCGACGAACACCATGTCGCCAAGCGCGTAGGTCAGCCCTGCGTAGTTGCCGGTGTCCGACGCAGTGACGTTCCGCTCCAGGTCTGTCAGTCGTTCGATCGTCCCATAGGTTTCGGGATCGGTGGGATCGGACGGGTCGAGAGTTCCAGTGGCCGCGACCGACGCAGTGTTCGAATAGGCACCTGCAACAGCAACGTCCGAGAAGGTGCACGTCACCGACTCACCGCGCGACAGATGCCCTGCCGGCGTTGCCGGGTCCGACGAGGCGGCCCAGTTGCACACCGGGACGGGGTCGAGTGCGCCGCTGGCTGTCACCACGTCGATCAACGCCACGAAGGAGAGGAAGGTGTTACCAGAGTTGGTGACGAGGTACGTCCAGATGGCGGGGTCGCCCGGGTAGAGCTCGAGGCCGGGTGCAGCACCTGAGTCGGAGCCGTTGAGACGCTTGGCGACGGAGATGTGGGGGCGAGGGAACCACACACCGGCATCCCACGTGTTGTCGATCTCATCATCGACGGTGTTGCCCAAGGCGACTGCGGGCGTGTCGTAGTAGTTGCCGTACAGGTTCGAACCAGTCGGCATCGTAGGGAGGTCGGAGTCGTCGTCGGAGTTGTTCGAAGCAGGATCATCGCCGGGTACCCCGGTGACATCCTGCAGCGTCACGTACGACGTGCTGTCAGGCAGGTAGAAGCGCAACTTGAAGTCGCCGTCGGGCACGTCGGGGAACAGGTAATACCCGTCGGCATCGGTGTAGGTGTAGCCGTAGGGCTCGTAGGCCACCCACACTCCCGCCACGTCGACGAAGAACTCGACCCGCACATTCGGAACACCCGGTTCCGCTGGGTCTTGCACACCGTCGTGATCGATGTCGTCGAAGACCCGGTTGCCGATGATGTTCGGTTGGGGTATCGAGGTGACAGCCACGCTCACCACAGGTGGCTCCGAGCGCAACAACCCTGGATCGGAAGCACCGTTCAGATCGGCGGGGTCGACAAAGGTGCCGTACGCGAACGAGTTCACCGCCTTGGGGCAAGTCACCGGGCTCCCACCGCAGTCGATGATGTCGTCGTATGGCGAACTCGTGGTGTCGGCAGTGTCGTAGGCCTGATCTAGCACCGGCACACGTGACTGCCAGGCGAACTGTGCTGACGTTCCCCGTGCCACGATGCCCGTGTACGAGAGCTTCACCGACTGGTAGATGGGCATCCGCGTCAGGTCGGGCGACGACGTCCAATTGGCGGTGTCGCACCCCGTGATCACACCACCCACTTCAGGACGGCACGGGTTCGCCGAGGCGGAGTACTCCACACTCCAACCGGGTGTGGCGGTGATCGGGCTGACGAGATAGGTGCCGAACTCCGAGTTGCGGGCCACGTTGTTGACCAGCACGCCCGTGTCGCCGACATGCGGGAAGATGTCGATGAACACCGGGTTCAAGACGTCGACGTTGCCGCTGTTCTGCAGCGTGAGGCGCCACGTCACGCCAGCACCCGGCATCGTGGAGGCCGTCGTCGTCCAACCAGAGTCGAGCGCGCCCTGCGCCTCCTTCGCCGACGTCAGCTGCGCCACCACGGGCACGGTGACGGTTGCGGTCGATGCGCAGCCGGCCTGTACGCAGTGGCCGAACGAAGAGCCGGTCGTAGTGCGGGCGGAAGCGGTGTTGGCGTAGTTGCCCGGCGCTGCGATGGCACCATCGGGGTCTTCGAAGCCATTCGCCTGCACCGTGTACGAGATGGTGGTGGCCGACGCATTGGCCGCCACCGAACCGGAGTAGGTGAATCGGAGCGGTGTTCCACCCGCGTTGCTGCACGTGGGATTGGTGTAGGCGAGGTCTCGCGTCCAGCCGGACACTGCAGACACCGAGGCGACGGCGAGCCCAGCCGGAAGGCAGTCGACCACGGTCGGGTCGACCAGCGCCGCCGTCGCATCGCTGTTGTTGGCGATTGCGATCGTGTAGGTGGCCGTTGCTCCCGGATTGAGGGTGGCGGTCGACGCACCGTTCACGCGTTTGGTGATCGAGGGGTGAGGCTGCGGGATTTCGAGCGTCACGTTCACGCACTGGCTGCTCGACGAGAAGCTCGCTGCGCCCTGCGTCGCTACGCTGGCGAGGCAGTTGGCGAGCGTGGTCGAAGGCACCACGGCGCCCGACACGGTGCCCGACAGGGTGATAGCCGAAGTTGCCTGACTGACCGCGATCGGCCCGGTGAAGTTCCATCGCACCCAGCGCGAGCCGGCGAGGCCCGAGCTGATGGTCGTCGAGGTGACGCCCGTGAGACCCGACGCCACCACGGTCCAGCTTGTCCCGTCAGGCGACACCTCCACAGTCGCGGCGCTGCCCCATGCCCACGTCCCGGTGGTGATGGTGTCGAGCGAGTACTGCACCGGCAACGGGCCGTCCGTGAGGACCGCGGTGTCGAGACTGCCGGCGCCGGCGTCGGAATTGTTCGACAGCTGCAACGAGTAGGTCACCCGGTCGCCGTCGGTGACATAGGTGCCACCGACGCTGACGGATTTCGTGCGGGTGACCCGCGTGACGGGTCCAGTGAGGGTGGTGTTCAACAAGCCCGACTTCACGGTATCTGCCGTGGCCGTCGCGCTGTTGGACTTCACCTCGCCCACGAGGTTCGTGGCATCGCCACCCGACGCTGGCGGCACGAAACGGACGCTTGCGGTGACAGCGATGCACCCTGTGCTGCCGTTCGGAGTGGGGCGGTTCGTCGCGTTGATGGTCCAGGAGATGGTGTCGACTGTGGGATCGGGATTGTTGGCGTAAACCCCTCCGTTCGACGACGAGTTGTAGGTCGTGCCCGGCGGCAAGGTGTCTACGATGGTGACTGTCGACGGCAACGCGCCAGTTCCGGTGGCCGGACACACGTTCAGGCTGTACGTCCCGTTGGAGTTGATCAGCAACGTGGCGGGACCCGTCTTGTTGAACGTCCAGTTGGTCGTGGAGGCAGCAATGGTGGTGGACGCGACCGGCGAGTCGTCGAGCACACCAGCCAGGTTTCCTGTCGCGACGTTCGTGATCGTTTGCGAGCCGGCCGGAACGATGCCCCTCGGCACACGGACGGACATGGTGAGGATGCCCGACGCGCCGGCCGTGAGTGATGAGGTGGCGTTCCAGGTGATCACCTGGTTCGGCGAGGAGCCCGACACGGTGCCGGGTGAGAAGTGGCCGTTGCCAGGCGACGACACGTAGGTGAGCTGTCGGGTCGCCCCGTCGATGTCGATGAACTGCGGCAGAGGGTCGGTGATGCGGGCCGCGGCGCACGTACCGCCCGCCACTACCCCAGGACACGAGTACGAAATGCTGTAGTTGAACGTCGTGTTCGGCGCCCCGGACGACGGCGCGACCGACTTGTTGACGACCTGGAAGCTGTTGGGCGGCCCGTCCACCGCGAACACGTTGGCGACCGACGAGCCAAGGATGGGCGCGACGGGCGTCACCACCGAGACCACGGAGAGCGCGGCCGCGCACGCAACGACGGACACCCAACGGCGGCGGTCGCCACGCACTCGATGCATGGTGGAATCGCTGAGGCTGTTCATTGGCGCTCGATTCGACGATCGGGTGATCGATGGTCTTCATCACACCATCAGTCCGACATCGGCAACACGGCCCAGAGACCCGCGAACAAGAGTCAAAGTTCTCTAAAGTTCGGGGCGCGAACCGACCGCGAGTCGAGGCCCGCTCACTATGCCTCCCTCACTGTACGAGCAGCGAGTCGGCAGCCCAGCGAGGCCATCGGGCCGGGTAGTCGGCGAGGCCGTATCGGAAGGACGCAACCTCGGTGAGCCCGTCGTCGGTGGAATTGTCGTAGAACACGCAGCGGTGGCAGTCCGGCGCAGCGGCGACGACGTGGACCCACAGGTGTTTGGGGCGCCCGGCGACGCGGGCGTCGGGCCCGAATCGCTGCGCGGCAACCCGTTCAGCCGAACGGCGCCGGGCCGTGCGAAACCGACACGTGGCTGCACAGCTCTTCACGGTCGCCGACATCACCATCACCATCGCCGAAGGTGAGACCCGGGCATTCCGCCGGTGTTCTTCTTCCCCGCCGCCGCCCCACCCTTGGGCGCGAGACCCTGCCACTCTCGGCACAGTTCCGCGCCCGTGGGGGCTGGGGCGGACAGAACTGTCAGGGTTTCGCACCCGACCGCTTCGCTGTGCTGGCGGCGGCTCGGGCGGCTCGGGCGGCTCGGACGGCCGTGAGCGGGCGAGCGGCGGCTCTGCGCCAGCCGAGGCCGACGAGCAGGCCCGGCGGCGGCCACAGGTCGT
>Ga0335397_10011636_pt1 | contig 10823 bp, 7 predicted proteins | sample MAT04_FD_205740 | JGI IMG/M metagenome (GOLD analysis project Ga0335397, IMG submission 205740) | Freshwater microbial communities from Lake Fryxell liftoff mats and glacier meltwater in Antarctica - MAT-04 (spades assembly) (version 2) ...
ACTTCACGGTCACGGCGGCGGGGGCACGACTGCTCGCAAACCGGCTTGGACAACCCCTCAGTCAAGTCACTGCGATTGAGGCGCGCCTTGATGAGGTCAGTCACTTTGAAGCCATGCCTGAGCTCAAGGATAATTTGCGGCGCCGGCTCGAATCGATGCCGGACCTTGAGCGTGCCCTGGGTCGCCTGACGCTTGGCCGCGGCGGACCGCGCGACCTCGCGGCGATCCGCGATGGCTTGAAATGTGCTGAAGCCATTGGCGATCTGCTGGATATCAACAATCCGCTCAACCAGCTTCCGGCCAATCTTGCGGCGGTGAGGCGTGTGATCAAGAATCTGCCGCGTCATTTGGTGCAGCGCCTTGATGAAGGACTTTCCGACACCCTGCCCATGCTGGCGCGCGATGGCGATTTCGTCAGAAGGGGCTACAGCCCGGACCTCGACAGTGCCCGCACCTTGCGGGATGACACGCGCCAGGTCATTGCCAACCTGCAGGCCCGTTACGCCGAGACCGCCGGCATCAAGAACCTGAAAATCCGCCACAACAACATGATCGGCTATTTCATCGAAGTGGCCACGCCGAATGCGGCAACACTGGGCGATGAAAAATTCGGCGGCCAGTTCATCCACCGCCAAACCATTGCGAATACCACCCGGTTTACCACCCTTGAACTTTCGCAGCTCGAACAGCGCATTGCCTCGGCGGCCGAACGGGCGCTTGCCATTGAACTTGAAGCGTTCAGCGGCTTTGTTGAAGACGCCGGGGCCGAGAGAGAAAATATTTCAAATATTGCCGCGGCCCTTGCAGCGCTTGATGTCGCCTCATCGCTCTGTGAGCTGGCCCAGAGCAGCCGCTATGTGCGCCCCATTGTCGATCACTCACGCAGCTTCAAAATTGATGGCGGCCGGCACCCGGTGGTGGAGCGGGTTCTGCAAAAGCGCGGCGAAAGCGCTTTCATTGCCAATGACTGCGACCTCTCGGCGCAGAAGCACCGGCTGTGGCTGCTGACCGGCCCCAATATGGCCGGCAAATCCACGTTTCTGCGGCAAAATGCGCTCATTGCGATTCTGGCGCAGATGGGCTCCTATGTGCCTGCCAGAAGTGCCCATATTGGCGTTGTTGACCGCCTTTTCAGCCGTGTAGGGGCTGCCGATGACTTGGCGCGGGGGCGCTCGACATTCATGGTTGAAATGGTGGAAACGGCGGCAATCCTCAATCAGGCAACGGAGCACTCTCTGGTGATCCTGGACGAAATCGGCCGCGGAACCTCAACCTTTGACGGGTTGTCGATTGCCTGGGCCACGGTTGAGCATCTGCATGAAACCAACCGCTGCCGGGCCCTGTTTGCCACGCATTACCATGAACTGACGACCCTTGCGGCACGGCTTGATGGCCTTCATAACGCGACCGTCAAGGTGCGTGAATGGAATGGCGACGTGATATTTCTTCATGAGGTCACAAGCGGGGTGGCGGACCGGTCCTATGGCATTCAGGTTGCAAAGCTGGCGGGACTGCCGCAGGCGGTTACGGAGCGCGCCGCAACCATCCTGTCGCAACTGGAAAAAAGTGAACAGGCCTTCAAGCGCAAAACGCTTGTTGATGACTTGCCGCTGTTTTCCGCCCTGCAACCTTCACCCAACGGGTCTCCTAAACCCAAGACAGACGAAATCCGCGAGATGCTGGCGTCCGCCAGGCCGGACGAGTTGAGCCCGCGCGATGCCTTGGCATTCCTTTATGCCCTGAAGGCGAAAGCAACCGAAGCGCAATGAAATCCAAAGCCATTCAACATCCGGAGCGGCTGATTGACGCCGCGGCGCTGCGCGACACACTGAATGGGTTCGTTGCCGCGCCGCCCTTCGACATCGTAAAAATCCGCCCGGCGATTGTTGAGGTTCTCAAGACAGTCATGAAATCGGCACGGACGGAAGCGGAAAACCGGCTGTGCAAAGACGGCAAAGGCACGCAGTGTGCAAAGAACCTCGCCTATGTCCAGGATGAAATCATCCGCACGCTCTATGAATTTTCCAGGGAGAGTATTTATCCCCGGGCAAACGCCAGCGAGCTGCAGGAAGTGGCCATCATCGCCACGGGCGGTTATGGGCGCGGCACCCTGGCACCCGGCTCCGATATTGATCTCCTGTTCCTGCTGCCCGGAAAACAGGATGAAACCAGTGGGCGGCTGATTGAGTTCATTCTCTATACGCTGTGGGACATGCGCCTGAAGGTTGGCCACGCGACACGCAGCACGGAAGAATGCATCCGGCTGGCCAAGACCGACAATACAATCCTCACCTCCATTCTCGAGGCGCGGTTCATCTGCGGGAATGAGCGTCTCAGCAAGAGCATGCAGTTTCATTTCCGCCGCGACATTGTGCAGGCAGGCGCCCGGAAATTCGTGGCCGACAAGCTTGCCGAACGCGATGGGCGCCTGGCCAAGAGCGGCGAAAGCCGTTACCTGGTTGAACCTGATTTGAAGGACGGCAAGGGGGGCCTCCGCGATCTCCATACGCTGTTCTGGATCGCTAAATTCCTCTACGACACAAATTCTCCCGAAGAGCTTGCCGACAAGGGGGCGTTTACCCATGAGGAGCTGGCGCGGTTCCAGAAATGCGAGGATTTTCTCTGGGCGGTCCGCTGCCATTTGCACTTCATTGCGGGCCGCGGCGAGGACCGCCTGAGTTTTGACCGCCAGTCAGAGCTTGCAAGCCGTCTTGGCTATCAGTCCCATGCGGGCCTGAAAAATGTCGAACGCTTCATGAAGCATTATTTCCTGATCGCCAAGGAAGTGGGAGACCTCACGCGCATTTTCTGCGCCAGCCTGGAAGCAAAACAGGTGAAGGACATTCCGGTCTTGAGCCGCGTCATGGGGCGGTTCAGGCCGAAACCGGTGGTCAAGATTCCGCAAAACAAGAATTTCCAGATTGAAAGCGGGCGTCTCACTCTCGTGAAACCAACGGTGTTCCGCGACGATCCGGTGAACCTCCTGCGCCTGTTTTCAGTGGCTAGCACCTATAGCGCGGAAATTCACCCCGATGCCCTCAAGACAGTGCGGAAATCGCTTTCCCTGATCGACAGGGAGCTTTGCAACAACCCGGAAGCCAATGCCCTGTTTCTCGACATGCTGATCAACAGCGATTCTTCGGAAACGCTGCTGCGCATGATGAACGAGGCGGGAGTCCTCGGCCGCTTCATTCCGGAATTCGGCAAGGTCGTGGCGATGACGCAATTCAACATGTATCATCATTTTACGGTGGATGAGCATCTCATCCGCGCGGTCGGCATTCTGGCGGCGCTTGAGAAGGGGCGCTTGTCGGAGGACCATCCGCTTTCGGCGGTCCTGTTTCCAACGCTGAAGAGCCGCCGCTCCCTCTATGTGGCAACCCTTCTGCACGATATTGCCAAGGGCCGCACGGAAGACCACTCCATCGCCGGTGAGCGCATTGCGCGCGCCCTTGGCCCGCGCCTTGGCCTCACGCCGGAGGAGACCGAAACCACGGCCTGGCTTGTCCGCCATCATCTCCTGATGAGCGAGACGGCCCAAATGCGCGATCTCAATGACTTCAAGACAATTCTGGATTTCACCGCGGTTGTGCAAAGCCCGGAAAGGCTGAAGCTCCTGCTGATCCTGACGGTCGTTGACATCCGCGCCGTCGGGCCCGGCGTCTGGAACGGCTGGAAAGGCCAGCTGCTGCGCACGCTTTATGCGGAGGCCGAGCCGGTGCTTACCGGAGGCCATACGGGAAGTTCGCGCCAGGAAAGGATCAAGGAAGCGCAGGCAGCTTTTCTGGCGCATTTTCCGCAGTGGCCGGAAAGCCAGATCAAGGCTGCCACGTCGCGCCACTATGATGCCTATTGGCTGAATGTCGGGCTTGAGAAGCAGATTACCCACCAGGCACTTATCGACCGATCATCGCCCCGGGACATCGTGACAGAGGTTCACACGGATGCCTTCACGGCCATAACCGAGCTCACAATCTACGCGCCTGACCATCCGCGCCTGCTGGCGCTCATTACGGGCGCCTGTGCGGCGGCGAATGCCAACATCATGGGGGCACAGATTTTCACGACCACGGACGGAATGGCGCTTGATACCATTCTCATCCAGCGGGAATTTTCCACGGAAGATGATGAACGGCGCAGGGCCGAACGCGTTACCGAAATCATCCGCATGGCCTTGCAGGGAAAGCTGCGGCTGAGGGATGCGGTTGCCGGCGCCACGCAGCAGCGGTCGCGGCTCAAGGCCTTCTCGGTGGCGCCCCGCGTCATTATCGACAACCAGTCGTCAAACCGTTTCACGGTGATCGAGATCAACGGGCTTGACCGGATCGGGCTGCTTTACAACCTTACCGAGGCGCTATTTCACCTCAGTTTGAACATCGCCTCGGCCCATATCACTACCTTTGGCGAAAAGGCCATCGACGTTTTTTATGTCACGGACCTCACCGGTGACAAGATTCTTAATCCGGCGCGGCATGCGCAAATCGAAAGGGAACTGATGAAGGTTCTGGCTCCCGTGCCGGAAAGACTTGCAAACTCCGCATGAATCAGTGGAAGGAGATGCCTGAACTTGGGTCCTGAAACATGTCGCTTCTGAAATCGGCAGCAACCGTAGGCGGGCTTACCCTGGTAAGCCGGGTGCTCGGGTTTCTGCGCGACCAGCTTATCGCCTTCACCCTGGGAACGGGGCCGGTGGCCGAGGCTTTTTTTGTGGCCCAGAGATTTCCCAACCTGTTTCGCGCCCTGTTTGCCGAGGGAGCTTTCAATTCCGCCTTCGTGCCACAATTTGCCAGGCGCATCGAAGGCGAGGGGCAAAGCGCCGCCCACAAGTTTGCGACGGAAATATTTTCTGCCTTGCTGGCTTGGCTTCTGGTGTTCACCGCTCTTTCGATGATTGCCATGCCGTGGCTGATCTACGTGATCGCACCGGGGTTTTCGGAAGAAGCGCAGAAGCTTCAACTGACCATTGACCTCACGCGGATATGTTTTCCCTATCTGCTCTTCATGTCGCTTACGGCCCTGCAATCAGGCGTCCTCAACAGCCTCAACCGGTTTACGGCCGCGGCGGCGGCACCCATTCTCCTCAACATTGTGATGATCGGCTCGAACATTCTTGCCTGGGCCCTGGGCACCGGCAACAGCGCGGCGACGGGCTATATCTTTGCATGGGGTGTTTCGCTGGCGGGCATTGCGCAATTCCTGCTTCTGGCAATTGCCTGCAAGCGCGCCGGGATGCCTCTTCTTCCCAAGTGGCCGACATTTTCACCGGATGTCAAAAAGGTGCTTGCCCTTTCCGTTCCCGGGATCATCTCCGGCGGAATCATGCAGATCAATCTGCTCATTGCCACCGTCATTGCCACGAGCCTCGACCGGGCGGTGGCCTACCTCTACTACGCGGACCGTCTCTATCAGCTCCCGCTTGGTGTCATTGGTGTTGCCATTGGCGTTGTGCTGTTGCCCGATCTCTCAAGGAAACTTCGCGCTGGCGACAACCAGGCAGCCATGAACAGCCAGAACCGGGCCCTTGAGCTTTCGCTGTTTCTCACCATTCCAGCGACGATCGCCCTGATGGCGATTCCGGTTCCCATCCTGCATACGGTGTTTGAACATGGGGCCTTCAGCGCGGCGGACACGCTTGCCGTGGCGCCTGCGGTGCTGGCCTTTGCCTCGGGGCTTCCCGCCTTTGCCATGACCAAGGTTTTCCAGCCCGGCTTCTATGCCCGGGAAGACACCAAAACGCCCATGCGTTTTGCCATCATTTCGGTGGCGATCAACATTGCGGCCAGCCTTTTGCTGTCGCGCTGGTATGGCCATGTGGGCATCGCCATGGCAACCTCCCTTGCGGCCTGGGCCAATGCCATATTGCTCGCCCTCTCCTTGACGCGGCGCGGGCACTACCAGATGGATGGCCGGCTGAAGGCGAGGCTGCCCCGAATCCTTGTTTCCGGCCTGGTGATGGGGCTGCTGCTGCTTCTCGGCCTCTGGCTTTTGGCGGAAAATTTCACGGCAACAGCAAGCTTCATCAGCTCCCTCTGGGGACTGGTTGCTCTCGTCGTTGGCGGCATCGCCAGCTACTTTGCCCTGGCGCATTTTTCGGGGGCGATGACCTTGGCCGAGATGCGCTCCGCCTTAAAACGCTAACTCTTTTCAAGCGCGGGAATTGCGGGCATAAGGCGGCCTGACCAGTCCACAGGATTTCCTTGATGACCACTTTCACCCCACGGGTTTTCTCCGGCATGCAGCCTACGGGCAATTTGCACCTCGGCAATTATCTGGGCGCCATGCTGAACTGGATCAAATTGCAGGAAACCCAGGAATGCATTTATTGCGTGGTGGACATGCATGCCATCACCCTGTGGCAGGAGCCGAAAGAGCTGCACAAGGCCATTCTTGAGGTGACGGCGGCCTATCTGGCCTGCGGGCTTGATCCCAAGCGCTCAATCATTTTCAACCAGAGCCAGGTGCAGGAGCATGCGGAACTGGCCTGGATTTTCAATTGCGTGGCGCGCATGGGCTGGCTCAACCGGATGACCCAGTTCAAGGAAAAGGCCGGCAAGGACAAGGAGCAGGCCTCGGTGGGGCTCTATGTGTATCCCAACCTGATGGCTGCGGATATCCTGGCCTACAAGGCAACCCATGTGCCGGTGGGCGAAGACCAGAAGCAGCATCTGGAGCTGGCGCGTGACATCGCGGGCAAATTCAACCTGGATTTCGGCGATGCCATCAGTGCCGCTGGCCACAATGGTGATTTCTTCCCGCAGCCCGAGCCTTTCATCATTGGCCCTGCCACCCGGGTGATGTCGCTGCGCGACGGTGCAAAGAAAATGTCGAAGTCGGATCCTTCGGACCTGTCGCGCATCAATTTGTCCGATGATGCCGAAACGATTGCCCGCAAAATCCGCAAGGCAAAGACCGATACGGATGGCCTCCCTTCGGAAACGGCAGGCCTCAAGGGGCGGCCCGAGGCCGATAACCTGACTGGCATTTACGCGGCGCTTTCGGGAAGCTCGGTCGACCAGGTTCTGGCGCAATTCGGCGGCGGGGAGTTTTCCCGCCTCAAGGAGGCTTTGGCCGAACTGGCGATTGCCAAACTGGGTCCCATTGGAAGTGAAACCAAGCGGTTGCGGGCGGATCCCGGCCATGTTGAGGGCATTTTGGCCGACGGCTCGGCCCGGGCTCGGGCCATTGCGGCGCCAATCTTGAGGGAAGTGCGTAAAATTGTCGGTTTTGTCATCTCCTGAGACGACGCAACAGTTTGAAATGATTCCAAACTAGCCTATATAGAGGTCCAGAGGACACATCATGTTTATTCAGACCGAAGCCACCCCAAACCCCGCTACCCTGAAGTTCATTCCGGGCAAGCCCGTGCTGCCCGGCGGAACGCGCGAATACCGCGCGGCGGACGAGGCCGAAGAGTGCGCCCTGGCCCAGCAGCTGTTCACGGTTTCTGGCGTTTCCGGCGTATTCCTGGGCCAGGACTTCATCACGGTGAGCAAAAGCGAGGGCGAATGGCAGCATCTGAAGCCAGCCATCCTCGGCCATATCATGGATCACTACCTGTCGAGCGCTCCCATGCTGATGGGCGAAAAGCCCTTGGCCATGACCGACAGCGGCGAGTTTTATGAGGAGTCCGACAAGGCCATTGTCGGCACCATCAAGGAGCTTCTTGAAACCCGCGTCAGGCCCGCGGTTGCGCAGGATGGCGGCGACATCACCTTTCATGGTTTCAAGGAAGGCGTGGTCTTTCTCAACATGAAGGGCTCGTGCGCGGGTTGCCCGAGTTCGACGGCCACGCTCAAACATGGCATCGAGAACCTGTTGCGGCACTTCGTTCCGGAAGTCACCGAGGTCCGGCCGGTTTAAACCTACCGGTTTTTGAAAGCAGGCTTCCGCTTTTCAACAAAGGCGGACATGCCTTCTTTCTGATCTTCCAGCGCGAACATGGAATGGATCAGGCGGCGCTCAAAGCGCAGGCCTTCGGCAAGGCTTGTTTCAAAGGCGCGGTTCACCGCCTCTTTTGCCATCATGACCACGGGCTGGGAGAAGGTCGCAATTTTTGCGGCTGTCACCACGGCCTCGTCCAGCAACGTGTCGGTTGCCACGATGCGCGACACCAGCCCGCAACGCTCCGCCTCGGCAGCTTCCATCAACCGTCCCGTCAGAATCATTTCCATGGCTTTCGCCTTGCCGATGGAGCGCGCCAGTCTTTGCGTGCCGCCGGAACCCGGAATTATCCCCAAGGTAATTTCCGGCAGGCCGAACTTCGCCGTTTCGGCGGCAATGATGAAATCGCACATTAATGCCAGCTCGCAGCCCCCGCCCAGGCAATAGCCGGAAACGGCAGCGATCATGGGCTTGCGGAATTCCGAAACCCTGTCCCACGCCGACAGAAAATTGCCGAGATAGACATCGGTAAAACTCTTGTCCTTCATCTCGCGGATATCGGCGCCGGCGGCAAAGGCCTTGTCGCTGCCCGCGATAATCACACAGCCAATGGCGGCATCTTCCTGAAAATCCGAAAGGGCGTAGTTGAGCTCATCAATGAGCTGTGCGTTCAGGGCATTCAGCGCCTTGGGCCGGTTGAGGGTGATGATCCCCACCGCATCCCGGGTTTCGCTGATGATGTTTTCGTAGGCCATTTCGATTTCCTATTTCTGGCAGGATGGGCAGTAAAAGGTCGAGCGTCCAGATTGCACTATACGACGTATTGTGCCGCGGCAACCCGGGGTTTGGCATTTTTCGCCGGCCCGGTCATAAACCGCGAAACGTTGCTGATAAGCGCCTTCGCTGCCATCGGTTGAGGAAAAATCCCGCAAGGTGGAGCCGCCCGCGGCAATGGCTTCGTTCAGGATATCCCGGACATGGCGGACAACGTCATTGAGGCGGACATCATGGGTGTTTTTCCTAACCATGGTTCCAGCCTTCCGCTTTGGCGATAAGCCGCTGCGATGAAGGACTTCACTCACATAAATGTTGCCGAGGCCTGCAATGATCCGCTGATCAAGCAAGGCGGCTTTCAGGGGGGCGGATTTCCTCCTGAACCGGCCTGCCAGAAAATCGGCGCTGAATTCATTGCTGAGGGGCTCCACGCCGATATCTTTCAGTAATTTGTGAGTTGCCATTTCATTTTCATGAAGCAGGTCCATGACACCGAAGCGGCGATGGTCGGTGTAGACAATCTGGACGCCATTATCGAGCCGGAAGACTACATGGTCATGGGGACCGGAACCGGCGCCATCGGCGCCCTGTTCAAAATAGAATTCTCCCAGATTGTTTGGCCGGGCATTTTCATCCAGAACCGTAAAGCGCCCGGTCATGCCGAGATGCACCAAAAGGCAATGGCCATCGTCAAGGTTAACCAGAATATACTTGGCCCGGCGCTGGAGGCCTAACACCCGCCTGCCCTTCAAGCGGGCGGCGAAACCAGCGGGAAAGGGAAAGCGCAGGCCGGCGCGGCGAAGTTCCACACCGGCAATGGAGCGCCCGGTAAGGACCGGGCTAAGCCCACGCATAACAGTTTCGACTTCGGGAAGTTCCGGCATGATTATTAAGCAATAAGCGTTAAGCCGCCACACTGGCAATAGAACTCATGAAACCTTTGGTTTATGATGGCTCCATGGTTGAACCGGTTGAAAATGACGTGGACTTCGGCTTTCGCCGGGTGGGCGAAAACGAGAAGCAAGGCCTGGTAAACGAGGTCTTCTCCAAGGCCGCCGAGCGCTACGACCAGATGAATGACCTGATGTCGGGGGGCCTGCACCGGTTCTGGAAAGACGATCTGGTTACCCTGCTCAACCCGCCGCGAAAACCCACTCCCTTCAAGGTGCTTGATGTCGCGGGCGGCACAGGCGACATCGCCTTTCGCATTGCGCGGACTGGCGGCGCTGGAACCCATGTGACGGTTGCCGATATCTCGCCCGAGATGGTGCATGAGGGCAAGAAGCGGGCGGAACGCGAAGGCCTGCTTGACCGCTGTGATTTCACGGTGGGAAATGCCGAGAGCCTGGCTTTTCCCGACCGGAGCTTTGATGCCTATACAATCGCCTTTGGCATTCGCAATGTCACCCATATTGACCGGGCCCTGGCTGAAGCGCACCGCGTGCTGAAGCCCGGCGGGCATTTTATCTGCCTGGAATTTTCCCATGTCGACATGGCGCTTCTTGAGAAAGCCTATGACGCGTTTTCATTCACAGTCATTCCTGCCGTCGGCAAGGTTGTCACCGGCGATGGCCAGCCCTATCGCTATCTGGTCGAGAGCATTCGCAAATTTCCCAAACAGGACGACTTCAAGGCCATGATTGATGCGGCAGGCTTTGCCCGCACCAGTTACCGCAATCTTTCAGGCGGGATTGTCGCCATTCATTCGGGCTGGCGGATTTGATGATTTCAACGGTGAAAAATATCTGGCGGCTGGCCCGCGCCGGACGGACCATGGCGCGCTATGATTTTTTCCTGCAGCCGGAACAGATTTCCGACCTGCCATGGTTTGCACGGGCACTTCTGAAAACCGCCAAGTTTGGCGCGGCCGCACCAATCGTTGATTCCGGCAGCCGGGTGACCACAGCGCTTTCGTCGCTTGGGCCGAGTTACATCAAGCTTGGGCAATTCCTCTCCACCCGCCCGGACGTGATCGGCGCCAAGCGGGCCTTTGAACTGAAATCCCTGCAGGACCGCCTGCCACCTTTCAGCATGGCGGAGGCGCGCGACATCATCCGTGCCAATCTTGGCCAGAGCGTTGAAGACCTGTTCACGGAGTTCGGCGAACCAGTTGCCGCCGCATCGATTGCGCAAGTCCATAAAGCGTTGACAAAGGATGGCGAGCATGT
>Ga0335397_10011639_pt1 | contig 10821 bp, 11 predicted proteins | sample MAT04_FD_205740 | JGI IMG/M metagenome (GOLD analysis project Ga0335397, IMG submission 205740) | Freshwater microbial communities from Lake Fryxell liftoff mats and glacier meltwater in Antarctica - MAT-04 (spades assembly) (version 2) ...
ACACAACGCTGTTCGATATCGGTGCCATTCGACACGAACTCTTGAAGCTGTTGGGCGTACGCGTAGACGTGCTCACTCCGCAAGCGTTGCCGGAACGTTTTCGTGCGAAGGTGCTGGCAGCGGCCGTCCCTGTATGAGCGCGGCGAAGCCACGATTGCCCGACTACCTGCAACACATTGTTGAGGCCATCGAGCGAATTCAACGCTGCACCGAAGACATGGACGAACTGGGGTTCGCGCAGAATCAAATGGTGCAAGACGCGGTGATCCGTAACTTCGGGATCATTGGCGAGGCGAGTCGAAATATCGAGCGTTCAAATCCCGGCTTTGTTGCCGCGCATCCTTAGCTTCCGCTTTCATTTGCCTACGAAATGCGTAATGTGCTCGCGCACGGCTATTTCAAGGTTGATCTCGGGGTTGATCTGGATTTTCTGGGTGAAAAATCGGGGGCTCCGGTTTTGCGGGAGAGTCATTGAGCAAAAGAAAGCTGATTTCACATAGCGACTGCTCGCCGTTCAGCGGAAATTTTCAATCAACGGTCGTAGCCGTGAAATAATCTGCCACAACATGCAAACGCACAAAACACATCTATCTTCAGGTTCACGTTCCGAGCAGCCAGCTTACCGGGCTTCGGAGGCTTCGGCTATCCTGGGAATTCCGAAAGCAACGATCCTTGCCTGGTGCTTCGGCCAAGGTTATGTACGCCAAGACGGCACGCCAAAGTCGTTTACTCCTTTGGTGCGACCGGCTAGCGTTCCGTCTCGCGCTCTGTCGTTCAAAAATCTATGCGAATTGCATGTCCTCGGCGTGATTCGACGCCATCATGGCATTCGCATGCCAGTCGTCCGTAAAAGTCTGGACTACGTCGAAAAACACCTGCATACCAAATCACCGTTAGTGGCGGAGCAGTTCCTGACAAATGGCGTCGATTTGTTCATAGAGAAGGCAACGGAGCTCCTCAACGTTTCGCGTAACGGCCAGTTGGCACTTCGGGGCCAATTTGCTGATGCGTTGGCGCGAATACAGCGCGGCCCTAACGGTTCGGTCGTTCGATTGTTTCCGTACAGTCGAATTGGCACGTCCTCCGGCGCGCAACCGCAGGCGATTATGGTGGATCCTACAATTGCTTTTGGCCGACCCGTACTTGTTGGCGCTGGAGTCACTACGGAGGTGATCAAGGATCGTTTCCTCGCGGGAGACTCCTTGAGTGAAATGGCAAACGACTATCGAGTGTCCGAAGACGAAATTGCTGAGGCTCTCAGATTCGGTCAACGTCAGGCCGCTTAGCGCGCCGCCTGAAGTCTGCGCCGCGCTTGTGACATCCAAACCGGTCGCTGTACAGCCCACCCTGTTCATTGATCGCTGCGCATGGAGCAAAAAACTCGGCGACGCCCTCGATTTGGCACAAATACCGTACGTCGCGCACCATAGTTTGTTTGCCCATGATGTCGCTGACGAAGTCTGGTTGACTGCCGTAAAAGACAACGGTTGGGTCATTCTGACTCGCGACAAAAACATCCGTTACAAAGCGAACGAGCATCGTGCTCTCGTTGAAGCGGGACTTTTTATGTTTGTACTGACTCAAGGTGGCTTGAGCGCCGAAGAAACGGGGCGAATTGTCACGCAATCGTATTCAAAGATATGCAAAGCGATTGCCAGTGCTACCCCGCCCGCCATTTTCTCGCTAACGCGAACTGCTGACGTAAAAAGGCTGAAACTGAATCCACTCTGAGCAATGACGCAGCCCGGATTAAATGCGGTTCCGCTAATCGCAAGTAAATTTGCCCAAGCCTCAGGCTGTAGTACGCTAATGACCCGCGACCAAGCGCTGTCCGTACTGGCAAAGCTCAAGCCACAACTGCAGAACCAGTTCGGCGTGAGCGAGCTTGCGCTCTTCGGTTCGGCAGCGCGTGATGAGCTGCACGTTGGCAGTGATATTGACGTGCTCGTAAAGTTCGATGCGCCCGCAACGTCTTCGCGTTACTTTGGCGTCCCGTTCGCCATCGAACACGCAATACGGATGCCCGTTGATCTGGTGACTGAGAACGCGCTGCGCAAAGAACTCAGGCCGTTCGTTGAGCGAGACCGAATTCGTGTGTGAACGATCATGGCAGCTCTGCATCAACGCGACGCGCGAGTTCACGAATCGCGGTCACGATTCCGCTCAAAGAGACTGAATGATTAATGCGCTATCAAGGCAAACTGGTTGAGTGGAACGACGCCAAGGGGTTCGGCTTTGTATTGCCCAACGCGGGTGGGCGGAAGATATTCGTTCATCAGAATGAATTCACTTCGCAGACGCGTCGGCGTCCGACTGTGGGCGATTTGCTGACGTTTGAGGTGGGTCTCGACCAAAACCGGCGCAGCTGCGCGGTGAAAGTTGCACCTGTGATGGACCCTCAACAGAGGCAGCGCGCGCAAGCACGACAAGACGAAAAGGGGGCACGTGAATTCGGTCTGCGCGCAAGTCTCTGGCTGGCCATTGTGTGGACTGTGGTTGTCGTAGCCTATGCCGTCTGGGCGCGGATTTCGTGGCCGCCACTTGCGGTGTGGACCGGCATCAACCTGGTGACCTATTTCGTATACGCGGCAGACAAAGCTGCTGCGGAAAACGGCGCGCGGCGCACGCCAGAACTTAATCTGCACGTACTCGCATTTGTAGGAGGATGGCCCGCCGCAGCTTTGGCACAACGGGTGCTTCGGCACAAAACCAGCAAGGCAGAATTTCGCCTGGTGTTCTGGATCATGGTTTTCATGAACTGCGGGGCTACGATCTGGTTGGCAACGAAGCCGGATTTATTGGATTTGCTTCGATAGCAATGTGTCCAAAGCGAGCCCGTCTAGCGGAACGCTTGCGGTCCCGCCGAATATGATTCTGATAGCGGCGATTTTGCATCGTGTACCAATGCTGACGGGCTTTACCCGCAGCTACTTCCCCGCAGCAATTTCTCTTTTGATCACGACTTCTTCTTCCTCGCGGAAGCGGCGGTTGCTGCATTGCTCGCGCCAGAGGGCGGCTTGCTTCTGGTGCGGCTCGACGCGGTCGTTGACGGTCTGGTTGCGCTGGTTGATGGCGCCGATACGGGTATTCAACGCGGTGACGCGTTCGCGCTGCGCCTCTTGCGACGCATTAAACCGATCCGTATTTTGTTCGAACACACGATTGCGTTCAAGCAGAGTCCGTCGCTCCGCTTCCACGGCAGCCTTTTCTTCATCAGTTTTGGCGGCCGCCGATTTTGTTGACAGCGCGGAGATGAGGCCCGAAAGCGTGTCGCGCTCAGCAGAGATTGTGGCTGCGTTCGCACGAATCTCGTCGTTCGTCTTGCTGACCTCGGCCTGCTCAGCGACAACGGCGGCCTGGTCGCGCGTGAAGGCCTGCTGAACTTGCAGGATTTCCTCTGCCGCTTTTTTATTGGAATGTTCGAGTTTCATGCAGGTGCGCAACTCCGCAATCGTCATGATTTTGTCCGGGCGAGCGGAGGCTTGCGCAAAGGCGTGGGTGACGCAGAGTGCGGCGAAGAACACAGATAGGACGTTGGCAGTGCGAAAAAATGTTGTTTTCAATTTGCGGATTTGGATTGAAGAAAATCGGGAACGAATCAATGATCCGTTCAAGCGATTTTACTGACTGTTGCAGCGATGTAATGCGCCCGACATGAACCGTTGAGAGCTGCCCTTCGACCTGCGGGCGATCAATCGCGCATCAGGCGTACCGCCCACGTTCCGCCGACCGACGCCAGCGCCGTGATGAACGTGCCCCACGCGATATCGAGCAGCGCGACCTTGACCGGCCAGCCGTTCAGCGTGGCCAGATTGGTGAGATCGTACGTGCAATACGCGATAAACCCAAGCAGCGCGCCAAGCAGCGCCGCACGTTGCAGGCTGCCGCTCGCCACGGCCGGCATCACGGCGAACACCACAACACCAACGAGGTAGATGAGATAGAACGCAACCGCCGGAACCATCGCCACATCAGCTCGCATGAGGGAGCCTAATTCCGCGCGGTACAGCCGCCCGACGACCAGCCAAAGCCAGAGCACGTCGAGCACCGAGAGCACTAAGGCGGCACCGCCATAGGCAGCGGCGTAAACAGAGAGAGTTGGATTCATGATGATGGAAAACTTCTGAAAGTGCGTGTGGAGTTTTGCTGGCTGGTTAACAGCGCGAAGCGGTCAATTTGCGCCAGCGACCAGCGATTGATGGGAACGAGTTTAATTGCCGCGCTTCCCCATGTCTGTCGTACCCCAAGATAATCCACTGTCAGTAAAAACCTACATCAGAATCGCCCTAGCGGTTGCACACCGTTGGCGCAATTTCGTCGTCGCTTACGTCTGCTGAAACACAATTTTGTGTCGATGCCAGGGCTATCGTGATTACTTTCTACAAGCCAAAAAATGCAATCGCATCTTCGTCGCTACTCGCTTTAGCGGTGATTGCGGTGATTGCGTCGGGTGGATGCGCCACGCCGCCGAGTACGGGCGTTCGCGCATCAGAATCAGGGGTAGCGACCGTCACGCCGCCAACACCATCGCCCGCTCGCGCTGCCTGTTATCGGCCCACCTGTTGCGACGATGTCAACGACGCCGCTGCACTGCGATTCGAGCCGCATCGCCTGAACTGTCGCGCCATTGCGCTGACAGCGGCTGGCAAAAACAGCGAATCGCTGGCCACATTGCAGTCGGCAATTGCATTGGCCAAAGCGGAAACGGTGCAAACCGTTGCTGCGACGGAAGTACTCTGCTTCACATTAAACGACGCGGCGCATCGGGCTAACGAACTTGGCGACGACGCTGGAAGCCGCGTCCTTTTTGACGGCAATCTCGCCGCCTGCTCCAACCGCTTCGGCGCAACCTCGGACACCGCAGCTCAGGCGCTGTACGGCGGCGCGACTCAGCACCTGAAGCGCGGACGCTACAGCGTTGCATTGCCGCAGCTTCAGCGCGTCATCGCCTGGTCTCGCAGCAACGGCAATCGCGGCCTGGAATCGTTCGCCACCGACGCGCTGGGCCGTCTTAAAGACGAGAGCGGTGATCACGCAGAGGGGCAACGCCTGTTGCGCGAAGCTATCGCAATCAAAACGGCGGTGTTTGGTGCGAGGAGCAAAGAGGTCGCCGTGAGTTATACGAATCTTGGGGCGAGCTACATTGAAACTGGCAATGGCGCTGTCGGTCGCGACTGGTATCGCCGGGCGATTGATCTCTACACCGAAGCGCTCGGCGCGGCCAGCATTTCGACGCTCGATGTTGGCTCGGCGCTGGCGGCCAGTCACCTCGCCGATGGCGAACTGAAGCAGGCGGAAAAGCTCTACGAAACGCTGCTTCCGCGATTCACCGACACCTACGGCAACACCGACGAGCACGCCGTCGCGATCATCAACGACTGGGGTGCGGCCCTGGCGCGCCAGGGACGCTACGCCGACGCGCTCACGAAGTTCGAGCTGGCGGTGCGAATTCGCCGGGTGACCGTGCCCAACTCGGTTCGGCACGGGTACAGCGCACTCAATGCGGCAAAAATGAAAAAAGTGTCAGCTAACTGCGCGGCGGCAGAGCCACTGCGCAGCGAAGCGCGACGGGTCGCTACGGCCAATACGACGAACGCTCAGCAGAGCAACGCCGAAGCCGTTCAGTTTGTGAAAGACACGCTCCTCTTCGAGCAGGAATGCGCGCCGCCGAAGCAACGCGCAGCGCGAGGCAAGAAAAAGTGAACGGCGCCGGGCGAGCGGTAAATACGAGTTGTAGGGCGCGCTTCGCTTTGACAAAACGCGCCTGATCCGTAACAATACAGGGCTTCGCTGAGAAAAAAACACAAAAATTGGCGAAGAAAAATGGCGCTTTAGCTCAGTCGGTTAGAGCGATGGAATCATAATCCACAGGTCCGGGGTTCGAATCCCTGAAGCGCCACCAGACACTCTAAGCCCCTGATTTATCAGGGGTTTTTTCATTTCAGCGCAGTCTGCGCGGAATAGGGACGACTGGGGTCGGTCGTCCCACGATGCGACGTCAATATGCGATAGGTACCATAAAAAATGTCTGGCGCGCTGAGCGAAGCGTCGCTTCTGTGCGGCGTATTCGGAACTTAGGCACGGGCCGCTGATCGGTGACCCGCCAGGCCGATCAGGATAGTGGTGCGTTCCCTTAGAATTCGCGGCCCGCCGCTAATTTGCCTGCTCTGCCTCTATCGCCCCATTTTTCGAGGGGGATCGGCGGAGCGTTTGCCATTTCGCCCATGCCTGCCTCCTCCCCTCCCAAATCATTAGCGCTCGGCCTCGATTTCGGCACCACCAATACTGTCGTCGCAACGTCCAGCAGCGCGAGCGTTGCGCAGGTGTTGCCGTTCACGCTCGACGCCCGGACTCACTCTACGTTTCGCTCGGCGATGTGCTTTTGGGATGAGGATTCGGACGCGTCGCGCAGCTTGCGTTTTGAGGCGGGGCCGTGGGCGATTGAGCGCTTTATTGATGATCCGCTCGATTGCCGGTTCCTTCAATCGTTCAAGACGTTTGCGGCGAGCAAATCATTCACCGAAACCCACATTCACGGCAAGAAATTCACGTTCGAGGATTTGCTCACGGCGTTCATCGAGAAGTTGCGCGCGCACGCGGGGCCTGCGCTGGCTGACTTGCCGCTGCAACTGGTGGCGGGTCGTCCCGTCGCCTTCGCCGGCGTGAACCCGAACGAGAAGCTGGCGCTGGAGCGCTACGAGCGCGCGTTCAGGCGAGTGGGCTTCGAAGAGATTACCTACGTTTATGAGCCAGTCGCTGCGGCGTACTTTTTTGCGCAGCGATTGACCAGGGCAGCGACTGTTCTGGTAGCGGACTTTGGTGGTGGTACGAGTGACTTTTCGATCATTCGCTTTGAACCGGGTTTGGGCGGAGATGGAACGCTGAAGTCCATTCCGCTCGCACACTCCGGCGTTGCGGTCGCGGGCGACGTGTTCGATTACCGCATTCTGGAGCACGCGATCCTGCCGCAGCTCGGTCACCGTGCGCGCTTCAAAAGCATCGACAAAATTCTTGAGGTGCCAACGCATTTTCATCATCGCTTTGCGCAGTGGAATCAACTGGCGCTCATGAAATCGCCCGCTGTCATGCGCGATCTACGCGAATATCTGCGCTATGCGATTGAGCGCGACGGACTTGCCAAGTTCATCACCATCATCGAGAACGATCTTGGTTATCCGCTATACAAAGCCGTTGCCGACGCCAAAACCGCACTCTCCTCGTCACCCACCGCCACCCTCGCATTTCGCGCTGAAGGCATGGGCTACAACCTCGCGCTGGACGCGACGATTGAGCGAGTTGCATTCAATCAATGGATCGCCGACGATCTGCAAAAAATCGAAGACGCGGTGGACGAGGCGTTAGGCGAAGCGAAACTTGACGCCACCGATATTGATCGCGTATTTCTCACTGGCGGCAGCTCGTTCGTGCCCGCCGTGCGTGAAATTTTCGATCAACGCTTTGATCCGAAAAAAATTGAGACCGGTGATCAGCTAGAGTCGATTGCGTATGGTTTGGCACTCATCGCCCGTAGCGAAAACCCGGCGGAGTGGGCGTCCGCTGGCGCGCTCGGGTAGAGGGGCAGATTTCAGCCAAGTCTGATTGACGCGAACCAACAAATTGCGATTTAATCGCGACGCTGCCATCCGGTAGCCAAACAGGGAGAAATATAGTGACTTTGGGGAAACGGGCATTTGCCGAAATGATCGGCACCTATTGGTTGACGCTTGGGGGTTGTGGCAGCGCTGTGCTTGCGGCGGCGTTTCCGAATGTGGGGATTGGCCTTCACGGCGTGTCGCTCGCGTTCGGACTAACCGTGCTCACGATGGCCTACGCGATTGGACACATTTCGGGATGCCACTTGAACCCGGCCGTATCACTGGGTCTGGTGGTGGGTGGGCGCTTTAAGTCGTCGGAATTGTTGCCCTATGTCGTGGCGCAAGTCATTGGTGCCATCCTCGCGGCGGGCACCCTGTACCTGATCGCTACCGGCAAAGCAGGCTTTGATGTTGCAAAGAGCGGATTTGCAGCGAACGGCTTTGGCGAGCACTCGCCTGGCGGTTACAGTATGGCCGCAGCGCTGATCACTGAGGTGGTGATGACAGCGATGTTCCTGTTCGTGATTATGGGGGCGACCGACAAACGCGCGCCCGCTGGGTTTGCGCCGATTGCGATTGGCCTTTGCCTCACGCTGATTCACCTGATCAGCATTCCAATCACCAACACCTCAGTGAACCCGGCTCGTTCGACTGGCCCTGCATTATTCGTCGGCGGCTGGGCTGTCGAGCAGTTGTGGTTGTTCTGGTTGGCACCGATTGTGGGCGCTGCGATTGGAGCGTTCGTCTACAACAAGGTCGCAGACGACAAATCATAAATGGTCGGCAGCAACATTCCGCAGCAATAGAAAGGGCGACCAAGGTCGCCTTTTTTCGCGACGATGCGCTAGCAGGTTGCGACTAGCTACGCATCCATGCGTTGCCCCACAGGTTCAACGCGCGCGGGCCATGCGGCCATTCGCGGTACGCCTGATCGGGCGTCATGAGTTCCAGCTCGGTGGAGAACTCGACTTTGTAGCCATCCGGGTCCTCGATCATGAAGAACAGATTGTTGCCAACGCCGTGACGCCCCGGCCCCCACCACAGCGGAATTTCCAGGTCGCCGCAGTGATCTGCCCAGTCACGAACTGCGTTCCAGTTCGGCACTTCGTAGGCGTGATGATCCGGGCCGGTATGCGGCGCGCGGAACACGGCAAAGCTGTGGTGCTCGGCGTCGGAACGGACGAACGCGGACGACAGATCGCCGTCGGTATCAACGACGCGGTCTGACTCCACAAAGCCCAGTATGTCGCGATAAAACTCGAGCATGGCGTCCGTCTGCATCGAGGCGCAAACGAAGTGCTGCATGCGTGCGGGCCGCGCTTCGACGAGCGCATCAGTCTCGGTGAGGGTCACCGGATCATCGCCTGGAAATGCCGAGGGGGGCGCTTTCGTCGCGGGCGGCGCAACGCAGAACAACAGGGTGCGATTGTCGGGATCACGTACGGCGAAGGTTGCGTCACCCAGCAGCGCCTGCAACTCAGGCGATACGGGATGCAGCGGAAGGTCGATTAACTTCAGATGCGCCCGATATCCAGCCCACTGATCACGCGTGGGAAAGGCAAAAGCGATCATCGGCACCGTCTTTTTAGTTCCGGCAGTGAACAACATCCAGCGATCCCCGCCGCGCACTTGCCACACGTCAGGTGCGAGCCGCACGAGCGGGTCACCGAGCAATTGTGAATACCAGAGCGCGCAGGCTTTGGCGTCTTCTGTCGCTCGCTCGATCATCAACAGTCGGGCGTTCCAGAGCAGCGTTGGGGCGAGCGAGGTGGAAGTGTCCGTGCTTATGTTCATGCCGGAAATGTACGACGGTTTGTGTCGATTCGCGAATACACAGGTAAAGTACCAAAGCAAAGGCCCACCGAAGTGGGCCTTTTTTCATCTTGACCGAGCGTGTTGCCCGGTTACAACACAACTACCGGTTGTAGGCACTCTCGCCATGCGACACGATGTCGAGGCCTTCGCGCTGCTCGTCATCCGAGACGCGCAGACCAACGATCAGGTCAGCGATCTTGAACGCGATGAACGCAATCACAGCCGTCCACACAATGGTCAAACCAACCGCTTTGGCCTGAACGATAACCTGATCCACGATCGAGTAATCCGCAGCCTTGATAACACCAGCCGTTACCCAGTCCGACACGTAGCCGGGACCACCGAGATTCGGGCTGTTGAACACGCCGGTTGCCAGAGCACCAAAGATCCCGCCCACCGCATGCACGCCGAACACGTCAAGCGCGTCGTCTGCTTTGAGCATCTTCTTGAGACCCGTAACACCCCACAGGCAGATCACGCCAGCCAGGAGACCGATGATCAGCGCGCCCATCAGACCCACGTTACCGGCGGCTGGCGTAATCGCCACCAGACCTGCAACCGCACCCGAAGCCGCACCCAACATCGAAGGCTTGCCTTTGAGGAACCACTCGGCGAAGATCCATGACAGCACCGCAGCTGAAGTTGCCACGAAGGTGTTCAGGAAGGCGAGACCAGCGGTGCCGTTGGCTTCGAGCGCAGAGCCCGCATTGAAACCGAACCAGCCCACCCACAGAAGGGATGCACCAACCATCGTTAACGTCAACGAATGCGGTGGGAACGCTTCTTTGCCGTAACCAACGCGTTTGCCAACGAGGTAAGCACCGACGAGGCCTGCTATACCGGCGTTGATATGCACCACAGTGCCGCCCGCGAAGTCGAGTGCGCCCCATTGCCAAATCTTGCCAGCCGTAGCGTTCAAACCTTCAACCAGTTTGGCATCGGTATATGCATCAGGACCTGGCCAGAACCACACCATGTGCGCGATTGGGATGTAGCTGAAGGTGAACCAGATGACCGTGAAGATCAGCACGGCCGAGAACTTCATACGCTCAGCGAATGCACCAACGATCAGTGCGCAGGTGATGCCCGCGAAGGTCGCCTGGAATGCCATGAACACGATCTCGGGAATCACGACGCCCTTGCTGAAGGTGGCAGCCATTGAGAACGTACCAGCGATGTTGTCAAACAAGCCCTTGCCGAATAGTCGGGAAGTCCCACCGAAGTAGGCATTGCCCTCGGTGAAAGCGAAGCTGTAGCCGTAAATGAGCCATAGCACGACGACCAAAGAAAAAGTGACCATCACTTGCATGAGCACCGACAACACGTTCTTCGAGCGAACCAGCCCGCCGTAAAACAGGGCGAGGCCTGGCACCGTCATCATGATCACGAGCAGGGTCGCAACCATCATCCA
>Ga0335397_10011645_pt1 | contig 10819 bp, 1 predicted proteins | sample MAT04_FD_205740 | JGI IMG/M metagenome (GOLD analysis project Ga0335397, IMG submission 205740) | Freshwater microbial communities from Lake Fryxell liftoff mats and glacier meltwater in Antarctica - MAT-04 (spades assembly) (version 2) ...
CGTTGCACGTCTCGACCTTCGCCGCATCATCGCTTGCCGGGTCATTGCACTCCGCGGTCTTGCCATCTGCGGAGCAGACCACGACGCCGGTCTTGCACTGGTCGGGGTCGTCCCTGCTGTCGCACTCGGCGTTCAAGGTGAGCCCGTAGTAGGTGCCAGTGAAGTCGGTGTCGATCACGCCGTTGCAGTTGTCGTCGATCCCGTTGTCGCAGAGCTCGGCCGTATCCAGCGGGGATATCGGAACATGGCTGCAGCCGCCTGCATCGCAGCTATCGGTGGTGCAGGCGTTGCCGTCGTCGCAATCGAGGAAGGCGCCCGCCACCTGGTTGGAGGTCTGCACGAGGAAGCCGTCAGCGCGCATCACGGCGCGATTGGTGACGACGAGGCCGGCCGGCTGACCGGTAGCGGGCGTGGTGCCGAACGTGTAGGTCGCCGACTGCCCGCGGAGCAGCTGGGCGACGGTGAACGTCACGGTGCGTCGGTTGGTGTCGTAGACGAAGCCCTGGCCGCCGCTCGGCAGCACGACCTCGAGTCCGGCGGGCACATGGTCGGAGACCGTGCCGTTGCGGATCGCGACATCGCCGTCGTTCAGCAGGGTGAGCGTGACGCCGACCGGCGCGCCGGCGGTCTGACAGGCGCCCGTCCAGCTCTTGCTCAGGACGGCTCGCGGACCGCAGTCGATGGCGACCGCGCCCGCCCCGGTGACGCTGGTCTGGCTGGCCGCGTGCGCCGCGGTGACCGCGTTGACGAGCACGCCGGTCGCGCTCGTCGTCACGCTGGAGGTGTAGCCGAGGGTCAGCGCGGAGCGCGCGGCCAGGCTCGGGATGGTCCATGTCAGGTTGGTCGGATTCACGACGCTGCCGCCGACGCCGGTGAGGCCACCGAAGTAGGTCGTGCCGGCGGGCAATGCATCGGTCACTACGACGTTGGCGAGAGCGATTGCCGAGGTGTTGGTCACCGTGATCGTCCAGTCGACGTGGGCGCCGCCGACCGCGTCGTCACCGCACACGGTGCCGGTCGAGGCCGACTTGAAGACGTTGAGCCCAGGGGCGACGAGGGTCGGTGGGGTAAACGGGGTGACCTCGTCGCAGGCGCCGATCGCGTCGATCGAAGCGAAGACGGCAGTGCCCGCGATGGCCGCGACGTATCTGAAGGTGACCGAGCCCGCCTCGCCCGGGAGCAGGGTGCCGAGTTGCCACCTGACGGTGTTGCCCGTAAGCGTGCCGCCGATCGACGCCGAGCCGGTGACGTAGCGCGCCGCGCCGCCCGGCACGTCGACCCGCAGATCGGCGCCGCCGACCGCGCGCGCTCCGGTGTTGTGGAAGTAGACGGTGGCCGCCACCTGCTCGCCGGCCTGGGCGTTGGCGTGGCTCGAGACGACGGTCAGGGCGAGCTGGCCCGAGCTCGGCGTGATGAAGGTCGAGGTGAGCGCGGTATTGTCGATGATCGACGACTCGGGTTCGACGCCGGTGATGGTGACGAACGTGTCGAAGTCATCGCCGGCGTCCTCGCAGGACGGGCCGCCGAGCGTGACGATACGCGTGCCGGTGGCGCCCGCGGCGACGTTGCCGATGAGCCAGGTCAGCGTCGTCGGGGTGACGCTGGTCGGGGTGACGTCGGCCGACGTGAAGGTCGTGCCGGAGGGCAATGTCTGCACGACGCTCACGCCGGTCGCGCCGACGTTGCCGTTGTTGCCGTAGCGGATCGTATAGGTGAGGGCCTGGTCGGAGGTCGCGAAGGCGGGGCCGTCGATCGTGACCCAGAGGTTCGGGTAGGTGCCGACCACGACCGCGCTCGAGCCGACGTCGTTGCCGGCTTTGCAATCGACGGTCAGCGCATCGGCGGAGGCGGACGCGGCAAGCAGGCTATCGGGCGTGGCGAGCAGGTTGAAGCCGTTCCAATCCAGCCGGAAGTCCTGACCCGGCACGAGCGAATCGAGCGTGATGACGAAGTCACCGTTGGCGACCAGCGCGCCGCCGTTGTTGGCCACGCCGCTCGTCATGATCTGAGGAGCCGCGCCAGAGAAGGCTGCCGCCGGAGGAGGCGTGAAGCGCAGCACCACGTCGTTGGAGGTGCCTGCGCCGAGGTTCGTGACGGTCGCCGTGAAGGTCACGGCCTGGGCGCTGGTCGGCTGGCCGCTCAAGAGCGGCGAGACGACGGCGCGGCTGGCGCTGACGACGACGTCGAGGTCCGCGGTGTTGAGCGGGATCGACGCCTCGGCGTGATTGTTGGAGTCGCGGATCTCGGGCGTGCTCGTCGAGATGTCGACGCCGTTGACGATCTGCTGCTGACAGAAGTCGTCGACCGTCACCTGGAAGGTGAGCTGCGGGGGTCGGTCGGTCTCGTAGGTGACCGACCAGCTGTCGAGGCTCGGGGTGCCGCTTTCGGAGCAGGCCCGCCACTTGAAGACCCGGTCGATTGCGTTCTCGCCGACGTCGTCCGAGTAGCTGCCGATGACGAGGTTGTCGGCGTTCGCGAACCGCGGCGCATGGGTGCCGATCGGGAGGATGCTGCCGAGCGCGACGCGTGTACCGGCGAAGCTGCCCCAAGCCTTGAACGGAGCCTTGCCGTCGCCGGAGACGCCCAGCGCGGTCGTGCCGGCGGCGCCCGACAGGAAGTCGAGCGCGGCCGCGTTGGAAATGAGCGTGGCGGTGTCGCCTTCGAAGGACCAGGCGTCGCGCTCCACGCCCGAACCGAACGCGGTGAAGTACGCGCGCCCGGCGGCGATCGAGGTCGTCGCGGCCGAGGCGTAGCGATCCGGGTAGTTCGTGCCCGAGACGGTCTGCAGCGCCAGCAGGGCGTTGGGCAGCGCGTCACCCGGCGCGGAGATCGCGCGGGCGACGTAGATCCCATCGCGGAGCGACCAGAGCACGGCCTTGTAGGCGGCGCCCGAATCGAGGCGATAGAGGCCCAGGATGTTGCCGAGCGCGTCGATGTCGAGCGGCACGACCTCGGTAGGTTGGGGCGCGGTAGGCGCGACGATCTTGAGATAGTCCCAGAGTGCGACGCTGAGGTCGAGCTGCTGCCAGGCGGTGGGACAGCCGCCAGCGTCGGAGGTGGTCGGCCGCCAGGCATAGCCGCGGAACTGCTCGACATCGAGGAAGCCCACGCCGATGACGACGTTCGAGTCGTTGAGCCCCGTCACGGCCGCCTGCTTGGCGGGTATGGTGCCGTCGCCAACGTCCACCATGATCGGGGACGCGCGGTAGCCGAGGCCCGAGAGGTCGGTCGGATCCGCGCACCAGACGGTCGCGGTGCCGAGCGTCATCGGCTCTGCGTTGCCCGCCCGCGTTCGGAATATGCCGGCCGACGCGGCGACCATGCCATTCTGGTTGATGTGGGCGAGCGTGGCCTTGGGCTCTCGCGACGCGGGATAGGCGATCGGTTGCACGAGGTTCGGCTCGGGCAGACATGCAGCCCGCCAGCCGCTCGCCGAGGGCTGCCACACGATCAACGACTCGACCAAGGTGCCGACGGCGACCGACGCTTGCGTTGTGACCGTGGCGCTCGAGAACGTGGCACGCTTGCATGCGTCGGGGACCTTGGTTGTGGAGGGCTTCGGATCGGCCCAGCCGACGACAGTCCCGGCGTCGTTGATGCCGCTGGCGAAGCTCTGGACCCAGACAAGGTGTGGGGCGGGGTCTTCGTACGTGGGGGGCACAAAGCCCGGATTGGTCGGCAGGAACCCGTGCAGGTCGGTGACGGAGGGGTCGCCCTCGCTCCAGGCCCACGCGATGAGGTTGTCGTCGGTGGCGCTGGCCGGGTACCGTTCCCGGAAGCCGATCGCGTCGCCCGCCGCGTTGAGTCCCGAGGGGAAGCCCTTGAATGGCACAGCCGGCGAGATGATGTCCGTCATGCACTGCTGCGCGCCCGTGCCTTTGATCACCGCTTTGAGACGCAGCTCGGGATAGAGCAGCGGGCTCAGCGAGGACAGGTCGTACCCGCCGGTGCCGTCGGGGATGATGTCCGCTAGCACGACCGTGCCATCGGGGGTGACGACGTCGATGGTGAGGTTCTCGTCCGCGGGATCGCCCATCGTCGCGGTGGTGACCACGCGGCCCCAGCGGATGACGTTACCCTGGTCCACGCTCGGGAAGGTCGGCGAGGTGTAGGTGCCGGTTGCGGAGGTCGCGGTCTCGAACTCGAGGCGGTAAGGGGTATAAGACAGCTGACTGCCGACACGGTAGACACCCTTCGTTCTATCGCTATCGACATATCGGATGACGTCGATCGAGGCATCAAACCCAGCGAAGCGGAAAGTGATGAGCAGTGGACCCTTGGACGGGTCGTAAACGAATGGCTTGGAGAACGGGATCTTCATGCTGAAGCCCAGGCCCGATCCGGAGCTGTAGGGGCCCTGATGCACGAGCACCTTCGAGCCGCTCGCGAAATTGCTGTCGAAGCTCGTGGCCGTAAACAACGTGTAGTTGGCTCCAGGCGCAGGCACGAGCTCAGGGGTCAGATACCCGATCTCCACCTCCATCGAGGTCGTCGAGTGCTCCGCGGGGAACTTGTTACCGGGCCAGTCCAATCGTCGTTCGAAGCTCACGGCGGTGAGCACGATCGGCGTCAAGCTCTCCGTCAAGTGTGTGGGATTCATGACCTGCTGGAACTCCGTCGCGCCCTGGAAGGTGCCGCCGAGGTCGGTCGTGGGAGCGGGCAGGAGTCTCGAGAAGGTCAGGCTCGGTGACTCACTGGCAACGGCTCCCACCGAGCCGTCGGCGGTCGCGATCGTGCTGTTGTTATCGAATGTGCCGAGCTCGAAGTCGGCCTGGGTGGTCGCGAAGAAGCCGCTGTTGGCCGGCGCGGTCAGCTCCGCGCCGTCGTTCCAGCGCACGCGCACGGCGGTGGTGTTCTCGTCGGCGACCGGCTGCCAATTGAATGTGCCATTGTCATATTCGGCGGTGGCATTCGCGGGCACACCGGTGAGGCTGCCCGCGACGAACGTCGTGCCGACGGGCAGGTTGTCGGAGATGGCGACCCCGCTCGCGGCGAAGTTGCCGGCGTTGCCGTAGGGCAGCGTGTAGGTGAGGGTGTCGCCGGCCTCGGCGAGGCTCGAGGCGCCGGTGGTGTTGGCGACGCTCTTCAGGATGAACGGGTCGGCGCGGTAGACGACGGCACCGCAGAGGTCGGTGTTGTTCGCGCTGACCTGGTCGGGGCCATCGACGCCCGAGACGCGGCCGGCGGTCGCGATGGTGGCGGTGCTGGCGAAGGCTGTCGTGTCGGGGGTGGTGGCGTTCACGCGGGCACGGATCGTGATGCTGCCGCTGTCGCCCGGCATGAGGCCGTAGCCGCGGTAGAAGCCCGGGGCGTTCGCGTCGGTGGTCTGGCCGATGGCGAAGGTGGTGCCGGACAACGTCCAGCTCACAGGGAGGTCGACGCGCACGCCGGCGCTGTCGACGGGGCCGACCTGGAAGTCGTCCGCGCTCGTGAGCACGACCGACGCGGCCGAGTGGGACTCGAGCGTGAGCAGGCCGGCGAGCTGCGGGGTGATCGTGACGCCATAGACGTTGACCGTGCCAGTGTTCTCGAAGTCCAGGACGAGCTCGATGATCTCGCCGGGGGGCAGGCCGGGCGAGACGCCGCTCGGGGTGCACGCGAGCGCGATGGCGAGGTCGACGCTGGGGGTGCGCGTGGTGACATCGGCGATGTTGTTGCCGGTGTTGTTGTCGAGGTACGGCGCGCCGATCATCTTGATCTCGGCGCGGGCGGTGAAAGCCTGGCCGATGGCGGAGAGCTGGCCGTCCTGCTCGCGCGCTTCGACCGTGATGCTGATCGGGAATGGCCCCTGGAGGGCGGCGAGGTTGCCGACCGAGAACAGCATGTAATTGACGACGGGGCGGCCGTTCACGAGCGTCGGAGTCGAGGTCCAGGCGGCACCGGGGCTGGCGGAGGTGGTGATGGCCGGCGGACTGTTGAGCGGGTTCGCGGAGAACCAGGTGCTCAGCACGCCGGGCGGGCTGATGTGCGAGAGGTAGCTGAAGTCCGCCGCGTTGTCGGCGGTCGGGCCCTCGGGGAAGCGGAGCAGGACCACGACGCCGGTCGCGTCTTCGCGCGTCGCGTTGCCGTAGAGGATCGACCAGGTCTGGGTCTCGCCAGGCTTGACGAGCGCGGGACCGGTCATCGTGAGGTACGGGTCGGGCAACGGGGTCGTGATGGTGGCGGACGCGCTATCGGTGAAGATGCCGTGATTGCCGCTGCCGACGGGCAGCGTCGGATCCTGCTCGGTGGTGCTGGTGACGGTGACGTTGTTCGTGCGAACGGAGCCCGGCAGGACGTCCAGCGCGACGCGCGCCTGGAAGGTGATCGTGATCGGGCCCGAGCTGCCCGGCAGGAGCTGGGCGGTGCCGCCATCCTGGATGAGCTTGAGCGCGAGTGAGGTCGCCCCGTCGAGCGGCAGCGGAGCGAGGAGCTCCCAGCCGGGCGTGACCACGTCGATCGTGTTTACGACATAGCCGAGCCCGGTCGGCAGCGTGTCGGTGACGAGCACGCCTTCGGCGCGGCGCGCGTTCTCGTTCGAGACGGTGAGCGTGAACGTGACCATCTCGCCCGAGCGCGGGTCGGCGACGTCGACGAGCTTGCGCATGAAGAGGTCGGGGTTCTGGATCTGGGTCGTGCAGGTCTCGGAGACGCTGAACGTGCCAGCGAGGTTCTCGGCGATGCCGACGACCTCGTTGGCGGCATAGACGTTCGAGGCCACGCCGACGAACTCACCGGGGATCTCGAGCCAGGCGGTGTCGAGGGACGACTGTGGCGGGAAGGTCCAGGTGGCCCGGATGCGACCGTTGACGGTCGTCTGCTCGGGCGTGACCAGCGCCTCGGACGAGGTCACGTTGGCGAAGTCCGGGATGAAGCCCTGCGGGAAGGTCTCGATCAGGGTGACGACGTCGTCCTGGTTGGTCGTGTCGTTGACCCACTCGATGCGATAGCTGAACTCTTCGCCGTTAGAGATCACCTCGGGGCAGGTCTTCACCAGGTCGAGTCCCGGGCGCGAGGAGACCACCGTGACGACGCGATTGCCGATCGACTGTAAGAGCTCTGCGCTGTCGATGAGCGCCTCGTTCTCGAGCAGGGTGCCGGTGAGCGCGCTCGGCGAAACCTTCACCGTGACGTCGAGCAGGCCGCTGAGCCCAACACCCAGGATCGGCGGGCTCACCGTGGGGTCGAAGGTCGAGTTGTCGACGAGGAACGCGACCCAGCGCGTGCCGGCCGGCGCGGTGTAGCGTCCGGGGCTCGGCTGGGTGGTGGCGCGCGTGAAGTAGCTGCGGATGACCGCGTCGTCGATGATCACCGAGGACGAGAGCGCCGGCAGCGCGCCGCCCGCGCCGGGATTGGTCGGGTCGAGCGGCACGTAGGCGGCGAACCACACCTCGCCATAGGCGGGGCCGGTCGCGTCGACGATGCTCAGGCCATCGGGCAGGCGGTCCACGACCCAGGTCTTCGAGGAGGGCGCAGTGCCGCGGTTCGTGTAGCGCAGCGCGTAGTGGTAGGTCGTGCCGGGTGCCACCACAGTGAGGTCGACGTCCTTACGGACCTCGAGCGCGGGCGAGGACGTGATGACGGTCTGGCGCGACGGGTTGGCGCTGATCGGGGCGCAAGCGAAGTCGTCGGTCGCGCTGAGCGCGGCGGACACCGTGACTGGGGTGTTGTTGCGAATGCCCAGCGGTGTGCCAAGCGTGAGCTGAACGAGCTTGCTCCCCTGCGGCAGGATGCTCGGCCAGGTCACGATGACCTGGCTGACCGCGCCGGTGGCCAGGTCATATTGGTAGGTGACGGCGCCGCCACCGGTGGTGAGTCCGAGCAGCGAGACGTAGCGCGACTGCCCATTGGCGACGACCTGCGGGATCGGGATCACGGCGCGCGCCGTGAGCGCGGTGTCGACCGGGTTGCCGTTGCGATCGAGGTTCGTGACGGTCACGCTCCAGACGCCGGAGGCGCCCGATTCGAGGCTGCCCGGACCGGACACGGTCGAGGCGCCGAGGTTGGGCAGGATCGCCTTGACGTCGACCCGCTCGCTGTCGCTGACCTGCGTTGTGCCCGTGCCGTAGGCGAGCTCGCTGCCGGCGCCGACCCCGGTCAACGGGGTGTAGCGCGGGAAGAGCGCGTAAGCGACGTTGTCGACGACGCTCGGGGCGCAGACCGCGCCGGTCGTGTTCACCGTGACCGTGAAGTCGGCGACGACCGAGGTCACGGTCGTCGGGAAGTAGGTGGACGCGAGCTCGGGGATCCAGAAGGCGACCCAGGTGACGGTCGCCGGTCGGGGCGACTGCTGCCAGTGCGGGACGACCGTATCGTTGGCCGGGGTGGCCGGGCTCACGAAGAACGTCGGTGGGGTCGGGCTCGCGGCGCCCGTGTAGTACCAGACGGTGCCACCGGCTGCGGCGGGCAGCGTGGCCGACGAGAAGGTCGTGCCGGCCGGCACGACGTCGAAGAGCACGACGTCGTTCAGCTTGGAGACGGCGCTGTTGCCGACGCTCAGCTTGAAGTGGATCGCGTCGCCGAAGGTCACAAAGGCGCCGGGGTTGTCGTTCCAGCCGCCTCCGCGGATGGCGGCGCTGCCGTTGATCTCGTCGCCCTTGGCGAAGGCGTAGCCAGGGGTGTTGTCGACGCCGATGATGATCGGGTGGCAGGTCGAGATGGGACCGCACGAGCCGGCGGGTGTGCACGCGTTGATGGCCGGGGTCGCGGGGTCGGACTGCTGGCCGGACAGGAGCTTCGCCTCTTTGGGCACGGTGATGCAGTCGTCGATCTTCACCGTGAGGTTGTCCGCGACGGTGTTGTTGATCGCGAGCTGATAGCTGAGGCTCTGCGCGACGCCGAGGTTCATCGTGGCGAGGTCCCACCACACGCTGTTGGCGGGCACGGTGACCCCGACGGGGATGCGCGCGTCCTGGGCGTTGGTCAGGGCGACGGTCGTGAACTGGCCGCCCGCCGAGATGCTGGTCGGTCCGCCGCTGATGGCGGCTTTGGTGATGAAGTCCTGGTAAGAGTCATAGACGATCGTGTCGTTCCAGGCCTGCGCGCCGGTCGGGATCGACTGGAAGAGCCAATCACCGGTCGTGAGGCGCAGCGTGATGGTGGCGCCGCGGGCGGCGTGGGCCTGGCCGCCGATGAAGTAGGTGCCGGCCGAGGTCTTCTGGAGATAGCCGTTGGCGGTCGCCGTGAGCATGGTCGACCGGGTCGCCGAGGACACGGTCAGACCGCCGCTGTTGGCGGACGCCACCGAGGCTCGGAACGGGTACGTGAGGCCCTGGACGAGGCCGTTGTTGCTGCGGAAGGTCGCGTAGTAGGCGAGCGTGTTGCCTGCGGTGAGCGTCGGCCGGGTCCAGTAGACGCTGTTGGCGGGCACGGGTCCGACGGCCACCGTGGTGTACTGGCCGCCATCGGTCGCCGATACGAAGGTCAGCGCCGCGGGCTGATTGTAGAGGTTGTTGATGCCGGTCGGGGCAGGTACCCACGCGACGAAGGACTGGGCGTTGACGTAGGACGCGCTGACCGCGACGCGCAGTACGATGGCGTCACCGGCGGGGCGGCTGGCAGGCGCCTCGAGCGCCACGGCGAGGACCGAGCGCGGCGCCCAGGTGACCTTCAGGTGCTGCACGGTCGGGGCGATGGCGCTGGTGCCGCGGGCGAGCGTCACGCGCAGCCGGATGCTGGTCACGCCGGTGCCGACGAGCGCGGGCAGCGTGCCGAGCTCCGCCATCTTGGCGTAGGCAGGATCATCCGACTGCGACGACGGTAGCGTGAGATCGAGGCTGCCGAGGTCGGCCCCGGTGACCGCGTTGTAGACCTTGATCGTTACGCCGCCGAGCGTTGCGCTGGTGAAGTCGACGTAGACGCGTCCCCAGGCGCTGAACGACGACGGGGTGATCGGGGTCGTATAGTAGTAGCCGGTCGCCGCGCCGGCATCGAGCGTCACGAGGCGCCCGAAGGGGTCGTAGTTGATCTGCGTACTCTGCCCCGGCTCGGCGCCGACTGCGGCGGTCTCCAGGCCGCTGGCGTCGGAGTATGCGTCCGACCAGACGCCGCTGTTCTGATCGATCTCAGGCGCGGCGAAGGCCGGGGTGGCGAGGAAGGTCAGACTGAGTGTGGCGCTGAAGAGCGCGGCGTGGCGACGGGACAGGGTGGAGTGCAAAACATGTCTCCTGCTGGCTCGGCGGCGAGCGGCGCAGGACAGTTCCAGTCGCACAATCGATCCGAATATCTCGCCTGAGCCAAGGCTGATCGACGATCAGCCGCAGGCGGCGGACCTTGCGGTTAAGCAGGTGTCGTGCCATCAGCAGGGGCACACACAAGACGACCTTTGTTTGTGATCACTTACGAGGACGACTGTGCCAGTTGCCGCCTCCATTCTGGTCACACTCCATCATCACGATTGGGTCAGTTGGCCTCGGGTGGCGGCCCGCATGCGCTAGATCGCCTCAAAGGCCTCACTGTCCCGAGCGTGCGCCAGGCCTGTGAACGGGCTGGGCCGCGAGCAGCGGGCGCCGTGCTCGCTTCGGACGCGTTCTTCCCGTTCGCGGACGGGCTCGAGGTCGCGGCCGCGGCTGGCGTCGTCGCGGTTGTGCAACCGGGCGGGGCGCTCCGCGATAGCGACGTGATAGCCAGCGCCGACCGCCTCGGGCTGGCGATGGTGTTCACCCATCGCCGCCACTTCCGACATTGAGCCTGCGTCCAGACCGGAGGTCGATTGTATGACGGTCAAGCGATTCGAAGTGAGCTTGCGCGAACGCGAGCGCGACATCCGCGGCGAGCACGTGCGTCAGGTCGCGGCCACGTTCGGCATCGTGTTGCCGCCCGTCCAAGTGAGCGACATTTA
>Ga0335397_10011647_pt1 | contig 10818 bp, 8 predicted proteins | sample MAT04_FD_205740 | JGI IMG/M metagenome (GOLD analysis project Ga0335397, IMG submission 205740) | Freshwater microbial communities from Lake Fryxell liftoff mats and glacier meltwater in Antarctica - MAT-04 (spades assembly) (version 2) ...
GCTATCCAGCCGATGCGGAAAGCTTCGAGAGCTTTTACAAGTGCGGCGCGGTTATCGTCGGTAATGGCTTTCTTCGCAATAATATCCTTGCCAACTTCAGGGTAGGAAGTTGCCATAAAGCGGATGATATCTGTCTGCCACTGCGGCATTTTATCGAGAGGCACTCCATCAGCAAAACCGTTCGTGCCCGCAAAAAGCAAGATCACCTGATCTACAAGTTCAGCAGGTTGATACTGGGGCTGTTTGAGGATTTCCTGCATATGCTGACCACGGCTCAACTGTTGTTGAGTAGACTTATCAAGATCGGAAGCCATCAGTGCAAACGCGGCCAACTCACGATAAGCCGCCATATCAAGGCGCAAACGTCCAGCCACCTGTCTCATGGCTTTGGTTTGAGCGTCACCGCCTACGCGGGACACAGAGACACCTACGTTCACCGCAGGTCGAATGCCTGCATTGAACAGATTGCTCTCCAGGAATATCTGTCCATCAGTAATCGAAATTACGTTTGTGGGAATGTAGGCAGAAATATCGCCGAGCAAAGTCTCAATGATCGGTAAAGATGTGAGCGAACCACCGCTACCAGCAACTTTAATGATCTTGTGACTGTCTGCATCTGCCATGTGTTTGCGGGCTTCTTCGGCTTCATCTTTTGAGATAGGGCCCGTGTAAACTTTTCCATCCACGCCATCTTTTTCTGAAGCCATGGCGTCTTTGAAATCACTCTTTACGATGACATATTTATTAGCAAGGCGGGCGGAGCGTTCCAACAAGCGGGAATGCAGGTAGAACACATCACCAGGATACGCCTCACGTCCGGGCGGGCGGCGAAGAAGCAGAGAAACCTGACGATAGGCCCAGGCATGTTTGGAAAGGTCATCATAAATGATCAGCGCATCGCGCCCAGTCTCCATGAATTCTTCACCAATGGAAGTACCAGAATATGGAGCAATATATTGCAGCGCCGCAGATTCATCCGCAGCCGCAACAACAATAATCGTATGCTCCATCGCGCCAGCACGTTCAAGGATACCGAGTGTACGGGCAACAGCGGCTTTCTTCTGACCGATCGCCACATAGATACAAATCAGATCCTTGCCTCTTTGATTAATAATCGTATCGATTGCAATCGCTGTTTTCCCTGTCTGGCGGTCACCGATGATCAACTCACGCTGACCACGACCCACAGGAATCATCGCATCAATAGACTTAATACCTGTCTGCACAGGAGTATCCACATCCTGACGATAGACCACACCAGGAGCAATACGCTCCACTGGGCGAAAACCCGTGGTTGCAATGGGACCTTTGCCATCAATCGGCTCACCCAAGGCATTCACCACACGTCCGATCATGGCATCACCAACAGGCACAGAAGCAATGCGATTTGTACCGCGCACGGTCATACCTTCGACTATGCCGTCGTAGGCGCCCATCACAATCACACCCACACTATCTCTTTCAAGATTGAACGCCGTACCCATCACGCCATTGGAGAACTGCACAAGTTCCTGCGCTTTTACATTCGCAAGACCCTTCACACGGGCAATACCATCACCCGCCTCCAACACAACACCAATATCACTGATATTGAGTTCAGGATTAAAGCCTTCAATTTGTTTCTGCAAATCACTTGTGATTTGCTTAATCAAGTCTGACATTAGGTAGCCTCCACCAAAAAATTCTTATTAGGTACAAGAACCCGGATAAGGGCTTTATCCGGGTATATGTGTAGTTTCTTCAAGTACTTTTCTCATATTTTTGCTTCGTGAGTAAGAGTACAAGCGACCCAATAATACCTGAAAGGTCAGTGATTGTCTAGTTACAATCAAGCAGTACCTTAAGAAATGGCTCATACCCTTGTTATCTACACAACATATACTATACTAACGCCCGTCATTTCATCTAAAGGAGCAAAAATGCCAGAGTCTCTTGTTCGCGAAGAAGAAAAACCTCCCAGTCGCCATATGAAGCGTTATTGGAAAATAGCCATCCTTGCAAATATTAAAGATGACGACCACCCCAAACCCGAAGGCGTTCCACCAGACGCCTTCGCCGACTTTGATCATATCGAGACGATAGACTCGCTTCGCGCCGCGCTCGAAACGGATGGCCACTCAACGGTCTTTATCCAGGCTGACAGAGAACTCCCCTACGCTCTCAAAGAAGTTAAGCCTGATATCTGCTTCAACATCGCAGAAGGACTCGGCGGCGATGCACGCGAAGCCCAGGTGCCTGCCCTGCTCGAAATGCTCGGCATCCCCTACACAGGCTCACGCGTATTAACCAACGGTATCTCTCTCGATAAAACTCTTACCAAACGCATCTGGCGCGACCGCCGTTTACCCGTAGCCCCTTTTCAAGAATTCATCACCGGCGATGAAGCCCTGCGCGCAGAATTAAAATTTCCGCTCTTTGTCAAACCTGCACGTGAAGGCACAGGCATGGGTGTGGATATGAAAGCCATCGTCAACAACGAAAAAGAATTGCGTGAACGCGCAATGTATATCATCAACACCTACCAACAACCCGCGCTCGTAGAAACATTCCTGCCAGGCCGCGAATTTACCGTTGGCATTCTTGGCCGCCCAGATTCAAAACTCTACTCTCGTCATCCAGAATGGTATGAAAAAGACGGCTTCCACCGCTTTCCCATCCTTGAGCTGGATACCACCCGCTCAGTAACTCCCTGGGTGTACGGATTGGAAGCAAAATCAAAAGATGTCGGCGCGGATGGTTCACCCGGCTATTTTTGCCCCGCCGATATTGAACCTGAACTTGAAAAGAAATTAAAAAACTTCGCATTGCGCGCACATCAATTGCTTTACACCCTCGATGTCTCCCGCACAGACATTCGTTTAGACGAAGATGGCAACCCGCGCGTTATGGAAATCAACACCCTGCCCGGCCTCACGCCTGACTACAGCGACCTCTGCCTGCAAGCCAAAGCCGAGGGCATCCGATACGAAGACCTCGTGCTCGATATTCTCTACCTCGGCGCAAGCCGCTGGGGAATGTTGACACCGCGTGAATATGCCGCAGAATCGCAAAAGAAAAAATAAACTCTTCTATAATTAAAAATACCCCACACAATTTAGGTGTGGGGTATTTTTAATTGGCTTGATGTCAAAGCGTAATTTTCTTCTGGATGGATGCATATCTAGAAGTCAGATGAAACCACCAGGGCGACCACTTCACTTGCGTCTTTGCCCCGCGAATCACAGCCCGCATCTCTTCTGGACCTGTAAACTGGTCCAACAACAAGAGAGATCTGCCTACCTCGAAAGCAGCGTGCGCATCTGAGCCGACTGTCCCGGCGATATTGTGCTCGCGGGCAAACAACTCCGCCCGACGGTTGAAGCGCGGAAACATGCAGCGCGAGTTGTACACTTCAATCGCATCCACAAATGGCAGAATATCCAATAAATCATTTTCCTTCCAACCGCCTTCGCGCAACTCATCAAACGGATGCGAAACACTGATAAACGCGCCTTGTTCCTGTAATCGCCTGAGCGTTTCCTGTGGCGTAAGCCCGCGTGAAATTTCCTCCTGCACAAACGCGGCCAGGATTTCGCCTTTGGTGGTCATAATCTCTTCGCCGATAATGATGAGTTCCGGCGCAATTGCCTGCGCCTCGCGCGCGCCCGCAATTGAGTTGTGATCGGTTACCACCACACGATCAATCCCCTTGCGCCGCGCTGTTGTGACCAAGTCAACGGGGCGGGTCAGGGAATCTTTTGAAGCATTGGTATGGGTGTGAAATTCGAGTTTAATCATGGCATTTTTTTGACAAAGCATTTTGAAGAAGTATATACTGACTAGGCTTTATCGGTAATTAGGAAAAACGTCCCGAAGGTTGTCATTAACTCACCTTACGCAAAATTGTTTTCCGACCCTGAAAGGGTCAAATGATTAGATAATACCCACGGTCACAAATTGCGCTTTCCACCCTCTGAAAAAGCGCAATTTGTGACCGAGTGCGGTATAGTTTCAAGAGGCGATTAAAACCCAACCCCGAAGGGTGTCATAGGCTATAAAATCCCTGCCATCTGTTTCGACACGGTGAGCGAGAGACGAACCGTCAACACACCGCCTTCGGGATTTTGTTCTTTTGCTCACTATTTTCTAAAATCCTTTCACCCCTTCGGAGTTCAACTGCGTAAGGTGAGTCATTAAGTACTCAAATTACTCGAAACAAACCTTCGGGACGGTACTCGTATGTTATTTCTCATTATCGCTAAAATCCATACCCTTCTGAAAAAACTCCATTTCCCAAATACCCACTTTCCCAATTCTCTGATTTTGCTTTAGAATCAAATCAAGATGAGAAGAAACTTCGGTGGTGTTGGTGCATTTCTGCAAACCCCTATTGGTGTGGTGCTTTCCACCAATGCGGCATGGTATGTTGTGGCATGGCTGGCGGGGATTACCTATAGCTACCCTTATCATTATCTGGTAAATATTCTTCTACTGATTGTGGATCTGATCGTTGCCTATTATTTACTCGACCGTTTGCTCTATTTCTTCTCGCAGTTCGTTCTGCCCATTCAAAACCCAAAATACAGAAAAGAAATCTATTCGCGTGTTAAGAATTTTGAAACGGGCAATCGCGGACCGGCTTTGTTCATCAAAAATGGACGGGTGATCATGCATGAAGGGGAAGAAGATAAACATGGGCCGGGTGTAATTGTTTTGGATACGGCCAGCGCAGCCGTCTTGCGGACAGATACCGAGGTCAAAGATACGGTTGGGCCTGGGGTGGTGTTTACGAAAGCTTATAAGCATAATGATGAATTACGTAACGAATATATCGCAGGGAGTGTAGATCTACGGGCGCAGAGACAGTTTATCGGTCCGCTTGCGACCGACCTGCCCTTCGTCAAGCCTGCGTTGATTTCCCCCATCAAAGAGGGAGACGAAATAGATAGTCGCCGCCAACAAACCAAGGGCGCCACGCGTGACGGCTTCGATATCTCAGCTTCGATTAGCATAAAATTCAGCATCAAACGTCCGATTGAAAAAATAATTTCAGAAAGCGGTGTCAAATCGCAATATGGATTTGATGAGGAAGCGGTGCGCAACGCGATCACACGCGAGGTGATCCAACTTGGCGCTTCTGAAGACAGCAAAGTTCGTCTGGAATGGGATCAACTCCCGGCCCATTTGGTTGTGAATCTCTGGCGTGAATACATCCGTAAATTTAAACTGGGTGACCTGTTTACCCACAGTGGAATCAGCGGCTTACAGAGCATCGAAGAGATGATCAACAAACGCCTCAAGCAGCCGAATATAGAAGCGCTGGACGACACAGGCGCGCCAACCGGTGAATGGACAGACAGCCTTGAATTCAAGCAGCTGCAATTACGCGGACTCGAGATCATGGAAGTACGAATTCACAACGTACTCTTTGAAGCCTCGATTGAAGAACAGATCATCCAACAATGGAGCACCGAGTGGATGAAAATTGCGAAGAAGGAAGAAGATTATTTAAAAGACAAGGAATCGCTGATTGAAACTGCATCGCGCGATGAGGGCAGTAAAACATTTGCAAAGATCGCGGCCAAACAATTCAGCGGCAAGAAAGCCGCCACGCCCCAGCAAAATCCATTTAAGACGCTTCAATTGCTGATCCTGCCGCTTAAGGAATTTATCCTGAGTGAAAGCAATGCCAACAGTGATATGGAAAAAGAATTAAGAAAACTGGACGAGATTTGGAAATGGGTGCTGGATAATAGCTCTGACGGCGCGCCCCGCAGTACACCCAGCGGAGATAAGCCATGAGAAACGGAAAGCAGCTCGACGAATTCGCAGCCCAGCTTTTTGGTCTGGCCGATGCAAACGTGGAAATCAGGAAAAAATCGCGCGTCCTTGCTGGCGCGGCCATTTGGCTGCTCTTGAGCGGCTTTACCATGATTCTGACCATCGTCGGTGTGCAAGGCAATTACAGCAAGGTCGTTATTATTGGATTCAGTTTTCTAAAATATTTTCTGCTGTTGATCGCGGCCTATCGCCTGTCTAAAATAAAAGCGGCGCACTATCTCGAAGATGTGTACGAGTTGGATGATGAAGAACTCGCTTCCAAATTCATTGAAGAGATCGCCTTTGGATATGGCCGCAAAAAGATCACAATCGATGATGGTCAGATTTCTGAAGAAGATGAAATATCACCACTCATTTTAATTGGCGGACCAGGCTTGATTCAAGTTAATCTCGACAGCGTGGCGCTTATTGAAAGAGTGAATGGAAACCCTCAGGTGATCTCTCCGCGCAGTGAGGCCTGGAGACTCGGCCGATTTGATCGTGTGCGCGAGATCGGTGAATCTGATAAAGCGGGTGAACGCGAGTATGCCATCATCAACTTGCGCGACCAATTTGTAAGCGATATTTCTGTGCGCTCACGCACCAAAGACGGCATTCCGCTCGAAGCGCTGGATATTAAGATTCTCTTTAGTGTGCTGCGTAACACCGCAGGAGAAAGCAGTTCGTATTTATTTGATGAACAAGCCGTGCAGGCGTTGGTCTACAACCAGACCATCACCACGTCTGAAGCGCCCGAACTGCCGGGCGTCACATTTCCATGGGACAGCACGATCATTCCGCTGGTGGTTTCTGAGTTGGAAGAACTAATCAAATCACACACCTTGAGTGAAATTCTAGCCAGCGTCAGCCAAAAAGAAATGGACACGGCTTCAACCAACGACCAGACCATCGCACAAATGCGCGTCGAATTAACAGGGCAACAAAACCTGACTGGCGAGAAAGAAGAATCCGTTGCGCCGAATTTTGAATCGCGTTCCAAGATCACCGCGCAATTTTTCGAGAAAAAATTCAAAGAGAAAGCCGCCAGCCTCGGCGTTTCATTGCAATGGATCGACATCGGCACATGGCAGCTGCCCTCACATTTGCTCCACGATAAACTCAAGGAAGCGCAAAACCTTACACGCGAAAATGCAAAAAAACGCAGCGAAGTTGAGAAATCAAAAAAGATTCATGCAATGATAGAAGTTGTCAAACTGATCGACAATGTTGTCATCGCCAATTATGAAAAAGGCCACCAGCCGCATAAAGGCAGAGACGTGGAAAAAGACCTGCATGAATTGGGCGCCATCCTCGTGATGAACCCTGAATTAAAAACTCAATTTGCCCAGCGCGATGTCAGCAAAAAAGATGCGCTTAGCATCGCACAGGAAATCCTAAAATCATTCCGCAAGGAAATGATCGCAGCCAAAGCCTTGATCGAAAACGACAGCCGCTCTCTTGAAGAAAAACAAGCCGAGCTCGCCCAAATCGAAAAGGCGCTCTACGACATCTCCTATCTCACCCACCATTGGATAAAACCCGCATGAAACATCCTAATTTCAGCATTGCTCCCGAAATAAAAAAAGCGCTTGAACTTGGCGCGCCCATCGTGGCGCTTGAATCCACCGTCATCACACATGGGCTGCCCCGTCCTCAAAATTTGGAACTGGCACGCGACATGGAAAAACAGGTGCGCGACTCTGGAGCCATGCCTGCCACAGTCGCATTGCTGGATGGAAAAATCCGCATCGGACTCTCAGACGGAGAATTGATTCAGCTTGCTGAAACAGACTCTGTGCTGAAAGTGAGTCACCGTGATTTCGCCAGCGCGATTGTCAAAAAGTCACATGGCGGCACAACCGTGGCAGGCACGATGTTCGCCGCGCACATGGCAGGCATTAAAGTATTTGCCACAGGCGGCATCGGCGGCGTACACAAAGAATCGTCATTTGATATTTCAACCGATTTGCAGGCGCTGGCAAATATTCCGATGATCGTGGTCTGCGCCGGCGCAAAAGCAATTCTAGATTTGCCCGCCACATTGGAATATCTTGAAACGATGGGCGTGCCGGTCGTTGGTTATCAAACAGATGAGTTCCCCGCTTTCTATTCCCGTGAAAGCGGACTGAACGTGAGCGTGCGATTAGACTCTCCCAAAGCGATCACCGAGTTCGCCGAAGCCCATTGGAATCTTGGGATGCACAGCGCGGTTCTCGTGACGAACCCTGTCCCCGAAGCAGCAGCCATTTCACAGCTAGAGCTGGAACCGATGATTGCTCAAGCGTCGGCAGAGGCTATTCAGCAGGGAATCCACGGGCAGAAACTCACTCCATTTTTATTAAGTCGCATTAGTGAATTAAGCAAGGGGAAATCCTTACATACCAATCTGGCATTATTGTTAAATAATGCGCGCCTCGCCGCGCAAATTGCGGGAGAGATGGGCGCCAGAAAAAAAGTTTGGGCGATCTAAAGAAAAGGATGAATGATGAAAGATGAATTTACGCTTACCAGTACGATCCATGCCAAAGCAGAAAAAATCTATAAAGCCTATTTATCTTCCGAAGGTCACAGTGCGCTGACGGGCAGCCCCGCCAAAGTGGACGGCACCCTCAACGGTGACTTCACCGCCTGGGACGGTTACATTTGGGGTATGTTCTTGGAGTTGGAAGAAAATAAAAGAATCGTGCAAGCCTGGCGCACGGGTGAATTCCCTACCGAAGCGGAAGATTCGATTGTTGAAATTTTATTGGTAGAAGATCACGGCAAAACCAAAATCACGCTCCATCATTCCAACATCCCCGCAGGTCAGGCGGATGATTATAAAACAGGCTGGGAGGATTTTTATTTCAAGCCGATGCGGGCGTGGAGTGGGGGAAGTGAGAAGTGAACAGTAATCAGTGAACAGTTACATCCAGACCCTAAAGGTTTTCTCTGCTAACTCTCATTCTGTTATGCCAGACCATCCCGCCTGACATGGCGACGGTTAACGAAAGAAACCTTTAGGGTCTATGAAAACTGTCTCGCACGGACGGCGGCCTGAGAGGGCCAAGTGCGTCGCACCCTCGTACATAAACAGAAGTATAATAAAATAAATCAATTAATATCAGGTGGAGAACACCATGACAAACTCTATCGTTTTCTGGGTAATTGCAATCGTCATTATAATTCTTGCGACCGTTCTCATTGTCTGGCTGAGATATAATTTTCGCGTGCAAAAGATCAAGTTCAAAACAGGCATGGTGGAAACCGAGTTGGAACGAAAAAAAGAGGAAGAGGATGAAGCTGAAGTACCTAATCAATCCATCAACATTAGCGGCAATAGCATGCTTGGACGCAACAAAATTTCTGTTCGACGCGAAAAAACCAATGTGACAAAAAACAAAATGGTGGGAGAAAACGAAATTGAAGCGGGCGCAAAGCCTGGGCCAAAACCAAAGGGAAAAGAGAAAAAATGACCCGCTTTATTCGACCCCGTGTAGACCGGACTGATGAACTTAAATTACTAAATCGCCTGGCGCGAGGTGAAGAAAGTTTACGTATTGTTTTAATTCGTGCAGAGAGCGGTATGGGGAAAAGCGAGCTTCTGAGAGAAGTCAAGAGTCAATTTGCAGAGGAAGTATTACATGTATTTGTAGATTTCAAAGGCGGAGGTCTTAATCTGGCAGACATCCTCTTCAACATCTGCGACACGTTGGGCTGGAAAGAATTCCCCACACTCTCCTCTTCTATTAGAACTATTATTCAACCTATAAATATAAACATTAAGGACAATATCCTTATTGGACAAAATGATATTGCTGTGGCTCTTAACGCGCCCGATCAACACACACGGGAAATGAGACGCTCTGAGATCACTCAGGCTTTTATCTCAGACCTGCGTAAATTTAAACAGATCACACTTATTTTCGATGTGTTTGAAAAATGTGACGAGTATTTACAAGCATGGTTTTCCAGCGTGTTCCTTCCAGCGATTCATCGCTCGCAAAAAATATCCGTAATTATTGCAGGACAAGTTGTACCCGAACAAACCCAAATGTGGGAATGTGAGCCTATAGTTCTTGGTGAGATTGCTCCTGAACATTGGCAGGATTACGCCAAAGCCATTGGCGCAAAAGTTGACCCTGAATTTATTCGCGGATGTTGCGTAGCACTTAAAGGAAAAAGTATTAATATTGCGCAAATCATAGAAGAACAAAGAGGAACATCGTTATGACAGATGATTTCCTCAAAAAACTGTTGTCGGCAAAAAGCGATGACGAACGCAGTTGGCTGGTTACACAAAATTTATTAAATTCCCTGCCTGAAAACGTGCAGCGTGCGGTCTTCGCTGCGGCAATTCCTCACTGGTTTAATAAAGAAATTCTCAGAACTCTTTTACCAGACATGGCCGAAGAAATTGACATTATTTATGACAAGCTGAAAAGTTTGCCATTTACTGAGCCTTATCAGGGACGCGGCTCGAACATCCATGAGACAACACGGAATTTTATTCTGAATAATCTCTGGGAAAACAATCTCGATCTATATAAATCACTCTCCCAGAATGCTTCAGAATACTTTTTAGCAGAATTTGAAAAAAACAAAGATAAGCAAGTTCGTATTGAACAGATATATCATGCTGTTATCGCAGAATCAGAAGAAAACAGCAAAATTATTTGGGAACAGGGTGCAGAATGGCACGATGAAAGAGAAGGCTATACCTATTCCACTCTTAATGCCCTCGTTTTATCAATTCAAGAACACATTCAAGCAAACAGAGTTGAAGGGATTGCCGTCGGCTGGACATTGCTTTGGGATGCGCTGATTGCTTCCTATCATTATGAATACGAAAAAGCAAAAACGATTTTCAGAAGAGTAATCTCGTCAAACTATAACGATGATACGTTGAAGGTTAACTGCATCTCTGCCCTCGGCGATGTGCACAATCAACTTTCCGAACTGCCCGAAGCCCGCGCCCGCTACGAAGAAGCCCTGCCCTTGTACCGCGCCATCGGAGCAAAAATCGGCGAAATAAATTCT
>Ga0335397_10011650_pt1 | contig 10817 bp, 3 predicted proteins | sample MAT04_FD_205740 | JGI IMG/M metagenome (GOLD analysis project Ga0335397, IMG submission 205740) | Freshwater microbial communities from Lake Fryxell liftoff mats and glacier meltwater in Antarctica - MAT-04 (spades assembly) (version 2) ...
TGGTTTACAGCATCGGGGGGGTGGCCCAACCACCCCTAACCGGACTGATAGATGGAGATATTATTACTGTGAATCCAGCAACTACCACAACATATGCGCTCGTGAGTGTGGAAGATCAAAATTGCGTAGGCACTGCTTCTGGAAGCATTACGGTAACTGTGGAGACACCGCCGAATGCAGGGCCCAATGTTGTAGTACCTGATCTTTGTGCCGGAGGTACATTGAACCTTTTGACCCTACTCGACCCTTCGGCAGGAGCAGGCAGTTTTACACCTTCCAATACGGTTCCCCAAACACCCGCTTCGAGCGGGACTTACACCTATACTGTAAATGGCGTTTCCTGTCCGGACGACATTGCAACTTATAGCATAAGTATTGATCCTATCCTTAATGCGACGCCTGGCGTAGCAACCTGCAACGGTGCTCAAACAAGTTATACAGTTACATTTACCATCTCAGGTGGAGATGGTACTTATTTTGTAAACGGTATTTCCTCCGGACCCACTTTCACCAGTGCGGCGCAACCTCTTGGTCCTATCTATTCCTTTGTGGTAAGCGATGCCGGCCCTTGTGGTAACGTTACGGTTACCGGGCCTTCTCCCAATTGTAATTGCCCTGCGACTGCTTCATTTACTGGTGGTAGTCAAAGCATTTGTGCGGGGGAATCAGTAGATCTTGAACTGAATTTAAATCCGGTTGTTTCAGGTCCATTTACGGTGGTTTACAGCATCGGGGGGGTGGCCCAAACCCCTCTAACCGGTCTTGTGGATGGAGATGTTATTACTGTGAATCCTGTGACCACCACAACGTATGCAATCGTAAGTGTGGAAGATCAAAATTGTATCGGCAATGCTTCCGGAAGCATTACGGTAACTGTGGAGACGCCGCCGAATGCCGGACCAGATGTTACCACAGACCTTTGCGCAACGGGCGGAACGTTGAATCTTTTAAATATCCTAAATCCTGCTGCAGGGCCGGGGGTTTTTGCTCCGTCCAACACCGTACCGCAAATTCCTGCATCCAGCGGTGCTTATACGTATACCTCTCCGGGAAATGCTTGTCCAAATGATCAGGCAATATATACGATAAATATCGATCCCGTAATCACAGCTACCTCAAGTGCAGTTTGCAATACAGCGCAAACAGGTTATATCGTTACTTTCACACCTTCGGGCGGCGATGGAACTTATACCATTACCGGGAATCCCGGTTCTTTGGCTGGGGGCGTTTTCACTTCGGTACTGATACCCACCGGCAACAGTTATTCTTTTACAATTGCCGACGGCGGTTTGTGTGCAGACTTAACCCTTACCGGAGGTTCGCCGCAATGTGATTGCACTGCCGAAGGTTCTATGTCTGGCAGTACCACCATTTGTTCGGGTAATTCGGCAACGCTGACGTTCAGCCTTCAGGGAAATGGTCCATTTTCCGTGACATATTCTAATTCCAGCGTTCCTGGAAATGTTGTCCTGACAGGAATATTCAATGGACACACCATCAATGTAAATCCTTCCGCGACATCTACTTATACCATCCAAAGTATATCGGATGCAAATTGTGTTGGAACCACTTCCGGCAGTCCTGTGACGGTCACGGTCAATTCGCCAGTCACCTCAACCAATATTCAGGAAACCTGCAACAATATTGGGGAAAGTTATCAAGTCTCCTTTAATGTGTCCGGGGGATCTGGATCTTATAACATTTTGCCGGCAGGCGGACAGCTGACTGCTGGTGTTTATACCAGTGCCCCCATACCGACAGGACAGACTTATAATTTTACTGTGAACGACACAGGACCTTGCCCGGCAATTACGGTAACGGGATCTGAAACTTGTCCCTGTACGTCAGATGTCGGAACGCTCAACTCTGGCGCGCTGGAAGCTTGCGCGAATGAAAACATTCAGGTGCCGGCGACGAGCAATGCAGTGCTGGACGGCAATGATTTGCTTCAATACGTTATGCACGATGGAAGTGCGACCGAATTGGGAACGATTTACGAAACGTCCAACACCGGAATTTTCAGCTTTCAGGGCACAATGACTTTGGGTGTAACGTATTACATAGCCGCCGTGGTTGGGAATGCCAATGGATTCGGAATTGTCAATCTGAATCACCCATGCACCGATGTTTCGGATGGTGTTCCGGTGATTTTCGACGCCCTTCCATCTGCAGCAATTACAGGGGGAGCACAAGTATGTCCCGGTGAACCTGTTGACTTTAATATCAGTTTTACAGGTGAAGCACCCTGGGATTTCAGCTATGCTGTAGATGGATCAGATCCAGTCAATGCATTTACATCATCTCCCAATTATACGATCACCAGCACCCAACCGGGAACTTATACCCTTGGTGAAGTAAGTGACAACAATTGTGTAGCCATGGGAACCGGATCTGCTTCTTTGCTCAATTTCACACCTCCTACTGCTGTGCTCAGTGGTGACCCAAACATTTGTGAAAACAGTGGCGATGGTCCGTTGGTATCTCTTACCGGGCAAGCTCCATGGACGTTTGTCTATTCTATAGGCGGAGTTGACCAGCCGCCGGTAACAAGTAATTTTCCTAATTATACTATACCCGCAGAAGTTGACGGTACATACGCACTTGTCTCTGTAGAAGGCCCCAATTGTATAGGTACAGCGACCGGATCACTTGCAGTAACTTTATTGGAATCTCCATCTGCCCAGATTACGGGCGGAGGTGCTGTCTGTGCAGGAGAAGTTGCCAACTTTAATGTAAACCTAACCGGAAACGGGCCTTGGGTGGTACAATATGCAGTAGATGGTGTACCCCAACAACCTTTAAACATCACACAACCGTTTTTCACATTCCAGAGCGGTATTGACGGCGACTATGTTATATCCCAGGTCAGTGACCAAAACTGCATAGGCGAGGTAATTTCGAGCGCTGCCGCGCTCAACGTAACACCACTTCCTACGGGAGAAATTACGGCAGACAACAACATTTTGTGTTTTGGCCAGGAAGTTCAACTCGCATTCAACCTGCAGGGAGTTGGACCATTTGATATTGTATATGTCATCAATGGAGATACCATATCCGTAAACGGCGTGCCATCGACTTATGTACAATCTTTGACTCCTCTGGAACCTGTGGTGGCCGAATTGCTCTATATACAGGACGGGTCCCTAAATGGGTGTACATCTGAACCCAACATATCCACTTTTATTCAGGTTTCAGAGTTACCCAATGCGCCAGTCCTGACAGACCAGACAGTCTGTGCCGATACCGGAGCTTTTGCAATTGGAACCTTTGCCGCTCCAGGGCTATCTTATAGTTGGTCGCCTGAAACAGGGCTCTCAGATCCAAAGATTGCCAACCCTGAGCTGACGCTCAATTACGCGGGGCTTTCAGCGAGAACCTATGAATATATCGTCACTGCAAGCAACGGCGAATGTACAGCTCAGGATACCGCATTTATTACTGTAGAACCAGGTCCTCAGGCTTACTTTACTTTCTCGCCAGATAAAATTTCCAGCGAGGATCCGACGGTCTATTTTAACAACATGACCTTTGGCGCTCCTGGGTTGCAGTATTACTGGACTTTCGATTCTCTCGACTTTTCTAATGCCCGCAGTCCGTCTTATAAGTTCCCGGATGGTATCACAGCAAATTATGCTGTGACTTTGATGGCAACCGATACTTCCACGGGATGTTCGGGTATGTATGAAAGAGAGATCAGCATTCGCCCCGAACTCCTGGTGTATATTCCAAGTGCTTTCACGCCGGATGGGGATGGTCTGAATGATCTGTGGGGACCTGTGATGCAGAATATTGATCGCAACACGTATAGATTAACGGTGTTTGACCGGTATGGAGAAATCGTTTTTGAAACCAGAGATGCGGACCAGAAGTGGCGGGGAGATTTGATGGGATCAGAATATTATGTTCAGACTGGTGTATATGTTTGGCTAATTGAAACCAAAAACAAAACCTCATTGGAAGAATTTGAATTGAAAGGGATTGTTACGGTGGTTCGATAAATTTTGAACAACTTTATACAGCAATTTACGTCACCTTTTCATTCAGCGGGTGCATGTCCATAGTTCCTTTTTTTATAGTTTATTCTTAATATTTTCATGAGCGAAATGAAACATTCACGAATCGCAAAAAGCCTTTTAGAGAAGTATAGATGTAAGAATATATTTAGATTACCTGTATGTATTTTATTGAGCTGTTTATCATATTCCGTTGCTGTAGCCCAGCAATACCCCATTGCGAATGGCGAAATAACAACTTGTACCGGGGTTTTTTCTGATGATGGTTTTGGGAGCTCTTATAGTTCTGCAGATTATATTTTCACGATATGCCCTGATTCGCCGGGGGATGTTATTCAGGTGCAATTTGCCGCCTTTTCGCTTTTTACAAGTCCAAATCCGAATAACAGTGACTATTTAAATATTTTTGATGGAGATACGCCGTCAGCAAATTCTTTAGGAAATTATACTGGCAACAGTCTACAGGGATTACCAGTAACCGGAACGATAAATAACGTTTCTGGATGTCTAACTTTTGTTTTTAATCCCTCAAACAGTAGTAGTGGAACCTTCCCGGGGTGGGAAGCTCTTATTAGTTGCACCACGCCTTGTGCACCACCAACTTCAGCGGGTGCAATCATTGACCCTGCTCCTTCAGGAGGGATTCAATCTATTGGTGTTTGTTTGGACCAACCCGTAACATTTGGAGATGTTGGATCCTCCGCCCAATCGGGTTTTAATCTTGCATATTATATTTGGAATTGGAATGATGGTACGCTCGATACCACCACGACACCCAGCAATATACAACACGTTTTTACTGAACCCGGTGAATATATAGTGAATCTCTCAGTGGAAGACAACAATGGATGCCGTAACCTGAATTTGGATCCTTTACAAATTCTCGTGAGCACCATACCCATATTTAATACAGATTTTGATAATCCTGTTTGTCTAAATGAACCAGTTACGATTAATGGTGCGCCCATTCAAAGTATTACATGGACTGCTTTGCCACCGCAGGTAGTTGCCGGGGAAACTTATTTAGCTGATGGTGCAGGATTTCAATACACGAGTTCACTGACATTTGACTTTTTTGAACCTGATGCAGTTCTCGAAGATTGTAATGATTTTTTAGATGTTTTTGTAAATATCGAACACTCGTACCTCGGCGATTTAGGGATGTCATTGGAATGCCCCAATGGCACAGTTGTGACAGTTTTAGATTGGGGATTAAATAATGGAGGCGGAACATTTTTGGGTGATGCAATCGATAATGATCCTGCAAATGATCCAGGTATTGGCTTTGATTATGCGTGGGCCCCGGGTCAAACCAATGGAAATCTAGATGATCAAACTTCCATACCAGTTAGCGGAGGTAATGCTATTCCACCAGGCACTTATGAAAGCCATGGTGACTTATGCGATTTGGTTGGGTGTCCATTAAATGGTGATTGGACTTTTGGTGTTCAAGATAATTTGGGGGCAGACAATGGTTATATTTTTGAATGGGGTATCAATTTCAATCCCGCATTGTTTCCAGATATTACAACTTTCACCCCCATTATTGGTATGCAATCCGATTCTACTTACTGGGAAGGACCTAACATTGTGGGTACTTCTCCGGATGGCAATACCATCGACGTATTTTATACCACGCCCGGATTTTATGAATACACCTTTTTTGCCACAAATAACTTCGGTTGCACTTTCGACACCACGATAACAGTGGAAGCCATTGAAGGACCGCAAATTACCGCCGGTCCTGACCTTCAGATCTGTGCAGAACCCGGGATACTACAGGCGGGCCTTGTCACTACAACGCCACCATCCTGCAACAATGCAGGTGGGAATTTTGAATATTGTTTCGGGGAAAATGAATATCAAACCTTTACCTATTGCCCGGACAATCAAGGTGACGGAAATACGTTCATGTCTATCACCTTTACAACTGGCGAAACAGAATTTTGGGATAATGTCTTCATTTATGATGGCTTAGATCAATCAGCACCTTTGCTGGCCATTTATTCAGGATTTTTCACCGGAGAAAGTGTTCAGGCAACGAATCCAACGGGATGTATAACACTCGTATATACCTCAGATGGTTCTGTTAGTTGTGTTTCCGGCAGCTACCTTCCTCTCGAATTTGCGGTAAATTGCCAGGGGGGCAGCAATCTTATCTGGTCCTGGAGTCCTGCCGATGGTCTGTCCAATCCAAATATCCAAAATCCAACGGTTTTTGTGGAACAAGCTACGCTATATACCGTGACTGCTTATCCAGCAGATTTACCAGGATGTGTAATCTCCGATCAGGTCCTCGTTGCTCCAGATCCTACTGCCGATCCCGGCATCGATGCCGATACCACTTTCTGCTACAATTCTCCCGTTACAAATCTCACAAACTATCTCGGTGGCACGCCTGCCTTAAACGGAATATGGACTGATCTAGCCAGTGGTCAGACGATTACAAATTCCTTTAATCCGACGCAATTTCCTAACGGATTAAATCTCTCGCTGCAATACGAAATTTCCAACGGTATCTGCTCTGGAACTTCCCTTCTCAATGTTACCATTCTTCCGGCATCCAACAACACATGCTGTCAGACCAATGCTTTCGCCGGACAGAATGCTGTTGCCTGCGGTCTTACCTATCAATTGAATGGTTCCACCCCTGTTGGCGTGGGCACCTGGACTGGTACGGACGAAGTTTCTTTCAGCGATATAAATGATCCCAACGCCATCGCGACGTACAACATTCCAGGAGGGGGACAACCCATATTGACATGGACCGATAGCAACGGCGCTTTTTGCGAACAATCCAGTGATGTACAGATTTCTTTCTCTGACCCTCTGACACTGGTCGTGGTGCCCTCAGATGCTGTGTGTTTCAATCAATGTAGTGGTACAGGTCTTGTCATTCCCGATGGAGGAACCGTCATTAATGGAACATATAACTATATCTGGTCATCTGGCGCACCTGGATCTATTCCGCAATTGAGAGAGGAGTTTTGTACAGGTGTCCACAAAGTTGTGGTAAGCGATAACCTCGGATGCACAGATTCGCTCGAATTTGTCATAGGTCAGCCTGCTTCTCAGGAGATTTTCACCACATTGACTCAGCCGCTTTGCGTCGACTCCTGCAATGGTACAGTGACAATCCAGTCGGCGGGTGCGGTAGAATACAGTTTTGACAAACAATTTAGCTGGATACCCGAAAACTTGGGATTTAAATGCGCGGGAACCGACACGGTTTATGCCCGTAATGCTGTAGGTTGTGTTATTGGTCAACCCATCACCCTGAATGATCCTCCCCTATTCACAGCAGATTTCAATTTGAATCCAACGACCACAACCACCAGAAATACACTGATTTCATTTCAGGATATTTCAGGGCCGGGACCCTTGGCCGTTTCGGATTTTACCTTCGGCAATGATCCCATACTCGCTACATCAACAAACAGCCGAATGACTACTTTCCGCTTTCCCTCCGATACAGCCGGCGTTTATCCCATCACCCTCATTTCTGCCAATATCAATGGATGTACAGATACGATCAGCCGTACTTTAATTATCAATGACGATATCCTTTGGTATATTCCAAATAGCTTTTCTGCCAATGGAGACGGCATCAACGATATTTGGAGACCTGTCGGAAACACGGTGGATGTAACCAATTACAGACTTGAAATTTTTGATCGATGGGGTAGAAAGGTTTTTGAAAGCACCGATTTTGATGAAGGGTGGAACGGAGCTGTTGAAGGTTCTTCTTACTACAGCGATGCAGGACTTTTCACTTATATCATTAAATTGTCATCTCTGTCAACGGAAGAAAAATATGAATTTACAGGATTTATTACGCTCCTGAGGTGATTGCCTTCAAAATGACTTTAAAACCCCTTTGAAAGATCAAAGGGGTTTTTTTTGTGCCATTCCTGCCACCCCGTGAAAGGGTTTAACTAAATTCGCCTCCAAACCTTTTTGCATTGAATTCATTACTTACAATTGTTTGGGATGTCGACCCGGAAGCTTTTACCATTCCTTTCATAGATTGGCCTGTACGTTGGTATGGCTTGCTCTTTGTTTTCGGGCTGATCGTGAGCCAATACACTATGTTTTACATTTTTGAGAAAGAAGGCAAGACCAAAAAAAATGTGGAAGATCTAACCGTCTATGTGGTTTTGGGCACCATCATCGGCGCGCGCCTGGGTCATGTGCTCTTTTACGATCTGGCCGATTACCTCAAAAATCCCATTGAAATCTTCATGGTGTGGAAAGGTGGACTGGCAAGTCACGGCGGTGCCATTGGAATTTTGACAGCCATTTACCTCTATGGAAAAAAATACAAGTTTGATTTTCTCTGGTTGATGGACCGCTTGGTAATCGTGGTTTGTTTTACCGGAGCCTGCATCCGAATAGGCAACCTGATGAACTCCGAAATCATCGGCATCGTCACAGATGTGCCTTGGGCTTTTCAGTTTGTACAGACTTATCCCCGGGAATATGCCCTCGATCCAAGACACCCCGCCCAACTCTACGAAGCCATCTACTGTCTGATTATCATGGCGATCATTTTCCCCATCTGGAAAAAACACAAGGCAGGGCTGCGACAAGGTTTTCTCTTCGGCCTCTTTATGGTGCTCCTTTTTACATTGCGGTTTCTGGACGAATTTCTCAAAGTGGAACAAGAAGATTTTGAACGGGATATGCTCTTTAACATGGGCCAATTGCTCAGTATTCCTTTCATTATCGCCGGAGTCTATCTCATCTGGAGGTCAACCCAACTTCCAAAACATAAAATATCAACCCCATGATTCCCATTCGTCTGGTTAGTTTGTGCATCACATTTATTTGTTCTGTCCCTAATTTAATTGGGCAGCAGGCACTCTTCCAGCGGCACGAATCAATGAATACCACATGGCGGGGCGACCAGCAATTTCGGGTCGCTTTCTGGAATGTGGAAAATCTTTTTGATCTCGAAAACGACTCCCTCAAAAATGATGAGGCTTTCACCCCTGACGGAGAAAACAGATATACCTTTTCAAGGTATAAAAAGAAAAGTACAGGACTTGCGCAGACCATGCTCGCCATGGGTGGCAACGAACCTGTTGAATTTATTGGTCTCTGTGAAGTAGAAAATCAATGGGTCCTTGAAGGGCTCACCATTCATTCACCCCTGAAAAAAGTCGGTTATAAAATCATCCACGAAGAATCTCCAGATTCGCGTGGCATTGACGTGGCAGCAATTTATCGTCCTGATAAATTTAATCTCATCCTGTACAAATATTACAGGGTGATTTTCCCATATGATAACGACCGTGGCACCCGGGACATTCTCTATGCAAAAGGAATTTTACCCAACCAAGACACCCTGCATATATTTGTCAATCACTGGCCATCGCGATATGGTGGACAATTTGCCAGCGAGCAGGGAAGAATGCACGTGGCCGGGATGATTCGCCAAAAAGTGGATAGCCTGAACGCGCGTTATCACAATCCGCATATTGTCATCACCGGCGATTTTAACGACGAGCCTGATGATATAAGCCTGTTGCAAAACCTTCAGGCCAGGCTATCGCCAAAAGATGCTGTCGGCAATGATCTTGTGAATCTGTCATTTCCTATCAAATACAAGTTTGGCACGCACTCCTTCGCCGGAGAATGGGGTTTGTTGGATCAGTTCATTGTCAGTAATTCGCTCTTGGGTGATGGCACGACGACGACGGAGCCTGGATTCATAGGGATTTTTGATGCCCCCTGGTTGCTCAAGAAAAATGCAGCCGGAAATTCAGTGACCAACCGCACCTTTCAGGGCCCGGCATATCAGGGCGGCTACAGCGATCACCTTCCCATCTTTCTGGATTTAAAACTACGTCCGCGTGAAAACGAAAACGGCGCCGAAATTTCCGGCGCCGATTAAGCTTATTTCAATTCAAGAACCAAATTACACGTCGATTCGCGCGTATTTGGCATTCTTCTCGATGAATTCCCTTCTTGGTGGCACATCATCGCCCATCAACATCGAAAAAATACGATCGGCCTCCGCGGCATTGTCAATGGTGACGCGACGCAGAGTTCTGAATGATGGATTCATCGTGGTATCCCAGAGCTGAATGGCGTTCATTTCTCCAAGACCTTTGTATCGCTGAATACCAACACTGGTCTCCTTTCCTGCTCCGCGCATTTCTGACACATAGAGGTCGCGCTCCTTCTCGTTCCAGGCGTATTTGAAAGCACTTCCCTTTTTCACCATGTACAATGGCGGTGTGGCGATGTAAATATGGCCACCTTCGATAAGCTCACGCATGTGTCGGAAAAAGAAAGTAAGAATCAATGTTTCAATGTGACTACCATCCACATCGGCATCACACATGATGATCACCTTGTGGTAGCGCAATCGGGAAACGTCAAGGGCCTTGCTGTCTTCTTCTGTGCCGACTCTCACACCGAGTGCGGTGTATATATTTTTGATCTCCTCATTGTCGAAGATCTTATGCTGCATGGCTTTTTCGACATTCAGAATTTTACCTCGCAGTGGTAAAATAGCCTGAAAATGTCTGTCACGACCTTGCTTGGCCGTTCCACCTGCAGAATCTCCCTCGACCAGATATATTTCGCAATTTTCCGGATTCTTATCCGCACAGTCACTCAATTTTCCGGGCAAACCGGTACCTGACAAAACACTCTTGCGCTGCACCATTTCACGCGCCTTGCGGGCTGCGTGACGCGCTGTGGCAGCAAGTATCACTTTATTGACAATCGTACGGGCGTCATTGGGATTCTCTTCCAGATAATTGGTAAGCATCTCCGTAACAGCTTGTGAAACCG
>Ga0335397_10011653_pt1 | contig 10815 bp, 6 predicted proteins | sample MAT04_FD_205740 | JGI IMG/M metagenome (GOLD analysis project Ga0335397, IMG submission 205740) | Freshwater microbial communities from Lake Fryxell liftoff mats and glacier meltwater in Antarctica - MAT-04 (spades assembly) (version 2) ...
CTATTCCAAACTCAGAGTATTGGGTAAACCAGGCGCTGGTAAAACAACCTTTCTCCAGCATCTCGCCCTGCAATGCAGCAAAGGCGAATTTGAGACAACGCGGGTGCCGATCTTCATCACGCTGAGAGATTTTGTCAAAGAGTCTAGAGTCAGTGGTGAATTCAGCTTATTAAACTACCTGCGTCAAGAGTTTCTCATTGATGGCATCGCTGACCCTACCGTGATTGAAACGTTGCTCAAAGCGGGTCGGGTCATGCTGTTACTGGATGGTATTGATGAAGTATTGCACCAGGAGAGTATTGAAGTTTTAAGAGAACTTCGTCGCTTCTCGGACAAGCACCACAAAAATCGGTTTGTGACGACCTGCCGCACAGCCGCCCAAAAGCTGCTGCTGCGAGGCTTTACCGATGTGGAGATTGCCCCATTTACGCAAGCCCAAATTGTCGCGTTCGCCCAAAAATGGTTCATGAGGTTTACCAAAACTACCCCTCTGGCTGAATCATCGCAGTCTGCTCAGTTTATTCAGAAGCTAGAATTGCCGGAAAACTGGCAATTTCGACAACTGGTGGGCACTCCCCTGTTTCTGCATCTGGCGTGCTGGGTGTTTTATGGTCAGGGAAGATTTCCGACGAAGCGCACCGAGTTTTATAAGGAAGGGTTGGATTTGCTGCTAGGCAAATGGGATGAAGCTAGAGGAGTAGAACGCGATGAGGTTTACCAGGGTTTTTCACTGCCCCAAAAGCTGAAGCTGTTGAGTCAGCTCGCAGCCGTTACGTTTGAACAGGGTCAGTATTTCTTTGAGCAACGAGTTGTTGAGCAACACATTGAAGACTATATCCGAAGTTTACCCAATGCTTCGACGGATGATGATGAACTGCAACTTGAAAGTGAATCGGTCCTGAAGGCGATCGAGTCGCAGCATGGCTTATTAACCGAACGGGCACGGGGCATTTTCTCTTTTTCTTACCTGGCGTTTCAAGAATATTTTACGGCGCGAAACATTGTTGCCAGTCACAATCTTCAATCCTTAGAGCAGGCGCTGGGCGGTCTGGTGGGCCATCTTATAGACCCACACTGGCACGAAATCTTTTTGATGACGGCAGCCATGCTGCGCAGTGCTGACTCGCTGATGCAGTTGATGAAGCAACAAATTGATGCTTTGGTTGCTAAAGATCCTTATCTGCAAGATTTTTTGCTGTGGGCAAGCCAAAAAGCAAAGCTCCCTGCCCAAACGAGGGAGGCAACGGTGCGAGCCTTTTATCTGGCGTTAGCTAAAACGCCTCACAGCGCTGCTGATTTTGCGATCGCCTGCACGCTCGATCAGGGCATGTTCTTAGATGTCGCATTGGATGATTTGATGCTGAAATGTGCGATCGACCAAAGCTCAGATTTTGCCCATGCGCATCTCTGTAGTGATGCGCTCAGCAATATTCTGGGGATAGTACTAGAGGCGGGCTTCCATAAATCTCTGCAACGACTCCAAGATCAGTTGCCGCATCGTGAGCAGAACCAGAAGGAGTGGCAGTTACGTCATGACACTTGGGTAGAACAGCTAAAGATGGCGATCGCCCGTCATCGGCAGATTCATCATGATTGGCAATTTACCCCAGATCAAAAGCAAGTATTGCAACGCTACTACGATGCCAATCAACTGCTGCTCGATTGTCTTCATAGCAATTGTGAAGTGACAGCCACCATCCGACAGGAAATTGAAGATACTTTATTGCTGCCTCAGAAAGAAATCGAAGCAAGGGAATGGCAATAGAGATCAGACTTTAGACTTCTTAAAGGATGTCTGAACAGTATCGCCCATCATCTATAGGAGCGTGGCATTCGATCAAAAAGTTCTCGGAGACACCGAAAAATGGTCGTCCGAATGCCGTGCCCTTACTCTCGGTCACATCTACGACTTTTCAGACATCCTCTTAGCTCGACTTTTTCCATTTTAAATTGGAGGAACTATTTCGACTTTCGCTTTGACTGAGGTGGAGTTCGGTGTGCTCCAAAATATTTTTGGCGTTGCTGAATGAAAGTATGAATCCCTTCAAAGTCCCTTTCCTTCAGGAGAGGGATTTAGGGAGAGGTCTATCTAACTGCGTTGCCGACTCAACCTAACCCCTAACCCTTCCCTCAGAGGGCAGGGGAACTGGATTTTCATACTACATCCAGCAATGCCCCAAACTGTCCTGCTCCAAATCCTAGACTACAAGATTATGAGGTGACGTTTAGGGTCATCCCAGCTCGACGTAACCGTTCTGCCAGAACTTTACCCAACCCGGTTGCTGGCGTGAGAATGCCTCCCCTTGCCTGACCACCTGGTAGCTGATCAGCTTGGAGCGCTAGACTCAATGCCGATTCACACACAAATTTGACCGTCGCTCGATTACCAGGGTCTCCTTGCTCCCGGATGAGTCCTCGCACCTGGCGTCCATCAACGGCGGTGCCCACCAGTTCACAGGAGAACCAGCCCTCGTTCATCAATTCCTCTGAGGGACCACTACCCGCTTGGGGCAGGAGGGGTTGTAGTAGCGATCGCAGTTGAGGTTGTTGCAGAACACCTGTGAACAGGGCAAGTCCGGCGGTGACACTGGTTGCCTTCAGCCATGCCAGCGGTTCATCAAACTTGAGATATTCTTGATAAGTGAAGTCAAGTCCATAGGGTTGCTGCCATTGAGCATACAAGGCGCTACTGCGGCGGACAATCCGAGTATTGACGAAACCCATTAAGAAAGGGCCGACCCAGGTATTAAGGTCTGCATCAAAGGAGGGCGTTTGCGGATCACGGTTGCGCTCGATTTCAGCTTGAGTCTGAGGGGCGGATGGGTTCAGCAGAAAGGGTTCATTCATCTGTGCTACCCCTTGTGAATCGTAGAGATTGAAAGTAGATGCAAGAGTACCTCCATTGAAGCCTCCATACGCCTGAAAGTAGGCAGTCACTTGCTTACAAGCTGCGCCCAACTCTCGTTGCAGTTGATCGACAACGAGGTAAGTGCCCAGATCCGACGGGACAGAATCAAAGCCACAGCAAGGGATGATGCGAGTGCCATCTGAAGCTGCCTTATCGTGGTAGCGATCGATCAGCGTTCTGACCCAAGGTGTTTCTCCCGTGATGTCTACATAATGAGTTTTGAAACGCACACAGGCATCGACCAGAGTATTGCCATACAGAGCAAAAGGTCCGGCTGTAGTAAGTAATACTCGCGTCTGAGATACGATTTGATCGATCGCTTGCTGATCTTGACTGTCGGCAACCAGCACATCTACAGTGATACCAAGCTCATCTCTAACAGCTTCTAATTTCTGACGATTCCGTCCCGCGATCGCCCAACGCACTTGTTGAGCAGAGGCGTTGCGGGCAAAGTACTGCACGGTTTGTTTACCGACAAAACCACTAGCACCATAGAGAACAACATCATAGGAACGATCGGACATACAAGATGACCCTGACATGGCTAGACTGATAACTTTAACAACTCTTTGAGTCGATTCTTAGGGATCTGCATTGAAATAAAGTCCCAATGGGATGCGTTAGCTTTCTAGCCCCCTAAATCCCCCAATTCTGGGGGACTTTGAAAGGCTCGGAAGTCCCCCAGAATTGGGGGATTTAGGGGGCGGATCGGGACGTTATTTCATTGCTACTCCCTTACTGCTTTAAATCCCCTGAAATCTCTGCTCCCTCTAAGTTGAGCAATTACGAGTTTTGTAGGGTGCGGTACGCTAACTCACCCTACGGCATTTCTGAAAGATTTGTGGCGTTGCTGAATCCAGCTATGATTTGCCCTCATCCCCAACCCTTCTCCTTGGGGAGAAGGGAGCTAGAATTCATGTTCCCTCTCCTTCTGGGAGAGGGCTAGGGTGAGGGCAGATTTTGCAATTCATAGCGCCATTTAGCAACACCAGATTTGTCTACTTAGCAGTAGAATCCGTAACCTTGGTTACAAGCTCTTTAGCCTGTTCAACTAATCCACCTGCATCAGGGTGATCCTTAAAGTATTCTTGCTCCTTTTTCTCGTACTCTTTCTCTATTCCAACTTTAGGATCTTCGACAATTTTTGTCATCTCTTCGTAAGCTTTAGCTGGACTCTCTACAGCCTGATCTTTCTGAATTTCTTTGAGCGCTTGCTTAGGTGTAGAAACATCAGCGTAGCTGGGTTGAATGCTACTGCCGAACCCACCTGAAAAACTTACCACGCCAACTAAAATAGCAACCATGAAAAACTTATAGAGCGATCGCACACTCAATAAAACAAAGCGTTGCATTTGATTAAACTCCTACTTTTTTAATGAAACTATTGAATAAAAAGGGCAACATGAATCGTTCAGTTGCCCCACTTGCTTAATGTCCCTTGACAAAATCGATATTCTTAAACAGTTCTGCTGCGAGTTATCAAGTTCCAGACGAAAACAGCAACGATCGCACCCAACACCGCTACAAACACACCAGGAATGCTAAGAGACGATGCGGTTAGTTGCACCGCGCCAGTCTGGAAGAAGGTTAACAAGCTTCCGCCCACAAATGCGCCAATGATTCCCAAAACTATTGTCCCTAAAATCCCACCACCTTGAGGACCGGGGTAAATTGCCTTTGCAATTGCTCCTGCCAAGATTCCGAGAATAATCCACGCGATAATGTTCATAGCCAAGCTCCTTGAAAAATCCTTTATACAAGAACTTTACGGGAGTTGTTTAAATGATACTTCTGCCTTAAGAAATAGATTTGCCGGATGCATCCTAATTTTGCGCCTTGCTCCAGCGTAACGATTTATCTCGTAATCAATCGATTCACTCAATAAATCAAACTACAGCTTCTTAGAGTAGGAGATAAGCAATGCTATCTTAAATCTTTGCCCGATCAATGTGGAGGGATATCTCATGAACTGGAAGCTATTGATGATGACGTTCATCGCTACGATAGTATTTCTGTTTGCCGGAAATGCGATCGCACAGACTGACCTTAATATTAATAATACCAATCTGATTCGATTAGGCGGAAACGTCACGGTTGTAGAAAAACAAGTTGTAGAGAATGCGATCGCCATTGGTGGCTCGGCAATTGTCCAACCTAATGGACGGGTGATACAAACCGCGATCGCCATTGGTGGAGATGTCGTTCTCAAGCAAGGCGCACGGGTCGATGGCGATGCTTATGCGATCGGTGGCAAAGTTGTGCAAGCAGAAGGAGCCACCATTGGCGGATCAAACGGCACGTTCGACGATCGATATAATGATAATGAACGAGGCATGATGGGGATGCACCGCGATCGCAACCAATTTTTGCCGATGTATTTCTTTCACGCTGGCTTCCGGATTTTCTCAGCGATCGTCGGTGCCACTCTTGGCACAATTTTGCTACGAACCGCACCCCCTTTTCTGCCGAATTTAGCAGCCACCGTGCGTCAATATCCAGGTCAAAGTGCATTGTGGGGAATTGGGGCAGTGTTTGCTTTCTGTGCCCTTACCGTTTTTTTGGCAATCACCCTCATCGGCATTCCATTGATTCCACTCCTCGGTTTGATAGTGAGTCTGACATCATTGGTTGGGTCATTGGGAATTTCACTATTCGTCGGTCAACAGGTGGTAAAAAGCGATCGGCGCAGCAGTTTGCAGCAGTTCTTGATTGGGTTGCTGATTGTCACAGTACTTGCCCTGATTCCATTTGTCGGCGGGGTTGTGGTGTTTGTTGTGAGTCTGTTTGGTTTGGGATCGCTCCTTACCTGGAAATTGGGTCAGGCCCAACCGCCGATTTTGGAGTAATTCAAATAAAGTCGGTTGAAAGACGTTTATTGTTTGAGGAAATTTCTTATGAAACCGGATTACCTAATTGTTGGCAGTGGTCTATCAGCATTGGTCTTTGGTGCCTTAATGGCAAACTCTGGCAAAACTGTGCAAGTTCTCGAAGCCCATGAGCATCCCGGCGGCTTTGGTCACACGTTTACGATGGCTAAAAAATATACGTTTAATGCTCAGTTTCACTACGTTTGGGATTGCGGTGAAGGACAAACGGTCAATCGGATACTCAAGAAACTGGGCTTAGATCAAGAAGTGACCTTTGAGCAGTATGACCCGGCGGGCTTTGACCACATGCGAATGCCGGGGTATGCGCTAGATATTCCTTCGGAACCGGAGGAACTGATTCAACGATTATCAACGCTGTTTCCTGCACATGGCGATCGCCTTCGCCAATTTGTCAACGACGTCGAAAAGACGGGCGCAGGTTTGAAAAGACTCGCTCCTCCAGTGAAGCCTCTTGAATTGCTCAAACATTCGGGTGAAGTGGCTTGTGCTGTTCAATATCTCAACAGCACCCTTCAGGATGTATTCGACAAGTTTCAGCTACCCCAAGCCGCCCAAACCCTATTGGCTTTGCAATGGCTTGATTTTTTGCTGCCTCCCAATCAACTCTCGTTCTATGCCTGGGTTGCGTTGTTTAGGGGCTATCAAGCAGGCGCATTTTATCCAACCCAACATTTTGAACAGGTGATCAATTCGTTAGTCAACGTGATTAAATCTCACGGAGGTCAGGTGCTGCTTAACCATGAAGTGACGAATTTCAAAGTCACAGACAAAACGGTTACAGGCGTCGAGGCAATGGATTTAACCACCCATCAAACCCATGAATTTACGGGCGATACCGTGATTTGCAACATTGATCCCCAGAGAGCCGCCAAAATGATTGGGGAGGAGAAATTCTCTAAAACCCTGCGCCGAAAGCTCAACTATGAGTATTCAGCCTCTAACTATATGGTCTACTGTGTCGTCAAAGGTATTGATCTCCGAGACTACGGTTTTGGCAAGTGGAATCTCTCCCATACCGGACATCATGATCTGAATGAAGCCTTTGCTCAGATGTATGAGCGTCATGACTTTTCTAATCCTAGTTTTGCGATTACAACGCCCACTTTACTGACCGAAGCGAGTCGGGATTGTCCTGAAGACTGCCAAATTGTCGAATTCCTCACCGTTGCCAATTACGACTACTTTAAGCAACTGCGGGAGAGCGATCGCAAAGCCTACAACCAGAAAAAGCAAGAAATCTTAGATTCCATCCTAGATGTTGTGGAAAAACACTATGTGCCAAATTTTAGAGAGCATATGGTCTTCCACATCACGGGCAGCCCTACTACCAATGAACGCTTTTGCTGGTGCCCCAACGGAAATTCCTACGGCTCTATTCTCACACCGCGCAACATGGGTCTAGGACGGTTGAATCACGAAACTTCACTCAACCAGTTCTATTTCTGCAACGCCTCGTCCGGCTATCCAGGCTTTGCTCCCACATTCTGGACGGGGGCATTGCTATATCAACGATTATCTGGTGATGTACTTTTAGGCGATCGCTAAACAGCCTTAAATATTGCCTATTTTCTCAACTGAGAGGGTCAATCTATGAGAATTGCAGTGATCGGTGGTGGAGCGAGTGGCATGGCTACAGCCTACCTGCTTAATAAACAGGGGCATCATGTCAACGTGTTTGAACGACAACCCATGTTAGGGGGACACATCCGAACACTTAATAAGAATGTGAAGCCTAACCAGTCTGATTGCAATGAAATTTTGGAAAGTGGAGTGCTAGAATTTCCGACTGTCTTTCATAACTTTCTCGCGCTTATGCAAGAGCTAGGCGTGGAACTAGCACCCATCAGCGTCGGTTCAGCTTTGTTCCCTAAAGATGGCAGTCACTTTTTATCGGGAGTGACGATTGAGAACAACTACACAGGCATCCACCGCCTGATTGAATATTTGCGGTTCGATGCCGTCCATGTCCGTTCCGTTGGATTATGGCTGGAAACCCGATTTGCTGAGATGGAAGATTTTTATGATCAGCCCCTGTCTCGATATTTGAATAATCAAAGTATGAGCAATACCTGGCTAAAGTTGCTGACGATGTATAGCTACTCAATACCGTTTAAACTCATTGACAACTTTCCCGCAGAACTGGCAATTCCGATGTTGCGCGACTATCTCGCAGTTAAATGGCTCAGAGTTGTCGGCGGTGTGTATTCCTATATTGAAAAAATTCTGGAACAATTTAAAGGTAAAGTCTGGTTGAATGTGGAGATTGCTAATATTTTCAGAAGCCTTGATGGTGTGAAAATCGAGCGATCGCAGGGTGAGATCCAGGAGTTTGATAAAGTCGTATTTACTACGCCACCCGACCAGGTAATGGCGCTATTAGCTGACCCAACCGAGACTGAAATTAAACGTTTCTCAGATTGGAAAGCCAACACTGTAACGACTACAGTTCATACGGATAATTCCCTGTACGATACTCATGACATTCAGCATCCCTCAGAGTTCGATTTTTTTCAGACAGACACGCAATGGGGATATAACAGTTACTTAAATCAACTTTGCGGTATCTCGTCGCCACAGCATTATTTTTTATCGTTTCAACTAGAAGGATTGATTGCTAAAGATCGCGTTATTCACGCTCAAGAGCATCATACTCCGCTATATACCACTGAATCTTTTCGATACCGAGACGAAGTCGTTGCTACTAATGGAGAAAATAATACCTATCATGCAGGAGCTTATCTAGGAGATGGCTTACATGAAGGAGCGATCGCGTCTGCCTTCCGGGTTGCTCAACTCATTGGTTAAGCCCTGACTCTATCCAGATTTAGAAATTTATCTTAGAGGATGTTTGAAAAGTCTGATCAAGCACCTCAATTCTGGAGATCCCCCTAAATCCCCCTTAAGAAAGGGGGACTTTGAGTTCCGAAGCCCCCTTTCTTAAGGGGGGTTGGGGGGATCGAGCGTAAAAGTCTCGTGATTTGCTACTTTTCAAACATCCTCTAATGTCATCCTATCTCGACAGTCTGGGTTTGAAGCTTGTATTTTGGAGGTAATAAGTGGGAATACTGATAACCAGTAGGTAGTTCATTAGAACTTCACCAATCGTACCGGGACTGAAATCATGACAGATGGACAAAAACCAAACAAGCCGCTATTTTCACAGCATTATTTGGAGCATCGAGTTCAAGAGTGCCCTGAATGGCGGGTGGATGTGGCGGCGGGATTTGGGGCGTTAAAAAAGCTCTATCTGTCCCAAAAAGATCTGTTGCCAACGCTGAGAGAAGCGCAAACTGAGGACGTTTTTATTAAGCCTGCGCTGGATATTTTGGGGTTTAGCCATATTCCCCAGGTGACGACGCGCGGTAAGGGGAGGGCGGAACGACCAGACTATGCTTTGTTTGCCTGTGAAGCCGATCGCGATGAGGCTTATTCTCTTCAGAATGATGAGCCTGCTTTTTACGCACGGGTGAGGGCGATCGCGGAGGCTAAGTATTGGGAGCGATCGCTGAGTAAGGTTTCGTCTAATGATCAGCGGGATATTTATAAAAATACCAATCCTTCGTTTCAGATTTCTAGCTATCTGACGGGGACGGGGGTTGATTGGGGGATTTTGACGAATGGGCGCGAGTGGCGGCTGTATTATCGGCAGGCTTCTTCGACGGCGACGGAGTTTTATCCGGTTGATTTGGTGGAATTGCTGGAAGCGGGCGATCTGGAGCGGTTTAAGTATTTTTGGTTGTTCTTTCGGCAGGAGGCGCTGGCTAAAGATTCGCAGGGGCGCAATTTTTTGGAGCGGGTGCGTGAGGGTAGTACCACCTATGCGACGCGAGTGGGCAATGAGCTAAAGGCGTTGGTGTTCGATCGGGTATTTCCTGGTTTGGCGGGGGGCTTTGTGATGGACGCGACCCGACGCGGCGAACAGGTGACATCGGATCAGGTGTATGAAGCGACGCTGTCGTTTCTGTACAAGCTGTTGTTTTTGCTCTATGCTGAGGCGCGAAATTTGCTGCCGATCGATCGCGATTATCGGGATTATAGTTTGATCAAGATGACGCAGGAAGTTGCTCAGGGTGCAGAGCGTCAGAAGCAGTTGAGCCAGACTTCGACGGGATTGTACGATCGCCTGCTCAGTTTGTTCCAAATTGTCGATCGCGGTGATTCGGGGTTGGGGGTGCCGCGATATAACGGTGGTTTGTTTCACTTTGATTTTAGTCAGCCTAGCGATCAAGTTGAGTATTGCGCTAATTATTTTTTGTTTCGCTTTAAGCTGTCGGATGCGGTGCTGGCTCCGGTGTTGGATCAACTGGCACGCTTTGAAGAGCAGCCGATCGACTATGGCTTTTTGGGGGTGCGGCAACTGGGTTCTATTTATGAGGGGTTGCTGGAATATCGGGTGGCGATCGAGGATGGAGCGATCGGGAAAGTTCATCTTGAAAATGATAAGGGTGAACGCAAGGCGACTGGCTCTTATTACACGCCTGATTACATTGTTAAGTACATTGTGAGTCATACGCTGAAGCCTATTTTGGAACAGCGGCAGGCGCGGTTTGGGGAACTGATGGCGCAAATTATTAAGCTACATTCTGACCTGGAAGATAAACGGCTGGGGGTGCAAAGTCTGAATGGAATGCGGAAGGATTTGAAACGGCTGGAACGCGAGGCACAAAGCACTTTGCTGGATATTAAGGTGTGTGATCCGGCGATGGGCAGTGGTCACTTTTTGGTGGAGGCGGTGGACTATTTGACGGATGAACTGATTCGGATTTTGACGCTGTATCCTGAGCAAAACCCGGTGATGGAGATGTTGGAGCAGACGCGCCAGAGCATTTTGCAAAACCTGAAACAGCAGGGGATTACGATTAACCCCGATCGCCTGGAACCGACGCAGTTGCTGCAACGGGTGGTGATGAAGCGCTGTATTTATGGTGTGGATTTGAATTTGATGGCGGTGGAGTTGGCGAAGGTGAGTTTGTGGCTGCACTCGTTTACGATCGGCGCACCGTTGAGCTTTTTGGATCA
>Ga0335397_10011657_pt1 | contig 10813 bp, 7 predicted proteins | sample MAT04_FD_205740 | JGI IMG/M metagenome (GOLD analysis project Ga0335397, IMG submission 205740) | Freshwater microbial communities from Lake Fryxell liftoff mats and glacier meltwater in Antarctica - MAT-04 (spades assembly) (version 2) ...
TTACCCTTGTCGAAATACACTCCAATAAGCCTGGATGAAATGGATCATGTAAAACTGCTGGATCGTATTGATACCAAATTCGTGATTCATGAAGAACAGCTGCAAGGTTTTTTAACAGAAATGTCAGCGCATTACAACCTGCTGTTAATCAACGGGCAATCGCTTCATCCCTACGAAACTCTCTATTTCGATACGCCCGGTTTTCAACTTTACATGATGCATCACAACGGAAAACGAAACAGGTTTAAAGTCCGTTGCCGTAAATATGTAAATTCAGATATTTCTTTTTTCGAAATCAAATCAAAAACCAATACCAGCCGCACTGTTAAGCAGCGAATTCAGGTTGATGGCATTCCGGAAACACTCAACGATACACTTACAAATTACATTGCTGAGCACACGCCCGGTGATATTCAAAACTATGTGCCCGTACTGCGGGTGTTTTTCGAGAGGCTGACACTGGTTAATAAAAATGCAAATGAGAGGCTTACGGTTGATTTGAATCTCCGATACAAAAGCAATGGAAGTGAAATGAAAGTAGAGAACCTGGTAATAGTGGAGGTTAAACAGGAAAATCATTCGGAATCACCCTTCAGGAAAATGATGAAACTTTACCGGCAACCCAAAAATTACCTGAGCAAATACTGCCTTGGAATAACCTGTCTCAACACCGAATTGAAAAGAAACCGCTTCAAACAAAAAATAATTGCGTTAAACCGACTTGGATATGACATTCATTAAACAATTACTCACTTTCTTACTTTTTCTATCTGTTTTTTCCTTAAACAGACCAGTTTCAGCACAAGCTTTGTTTCAGTTACCAGGAATTTCAGCCACTGAAGTAAATTCAAACCAAACAGAAGTAGCAAATAGTCCGGAAGAAAAACAGGAAGTTGTAAAAATTAACAAGCGATTTGCCTATGGCATTGGTATCGACATAACGACTATGCTGCTTATTTTCGGACTTATTTATTTTCCGAACTACCGGAATAAGGAGTTTATGTTCACCTTTTTCCTGTTTAATATTATCATTTTTATTATCACATTTGTATTGAACAAAACCAATATTTCGATGGGTGCGGCTTTCGGGCTGTTCGCAGTTTTTTCGATGTTACGATACCGAACCGAAGGCATTTCGATGAAAGAAATGACCTACCTGTTAATAGCAATTGCCCTTGGACTCATTAATGCTATTGGCTTGAACCTGGTCCCTATCCTGGTTTTCAACTCTATATTTATAGCGTTTATCTTTATTTTGGATCATCCGATAGTTTTCAAGCAGGAATATTCAAAAACTGTGATCTATGAAAATATTGAAAATATAAAGCCCGAAAATCACGAATTGTTGCTTTCAGATTTAAGAAATAGAACTGGTTTTGATATTCACCGTTACCAGGTTATGTCGTTCGATTTCCTGAAAGATGCAACTACCATAACGATCTATTATTACAAAAAGAAATAGCTCAATGGCGTTATCGGGGTTATTTCGTTTTGTGGTCTTCCCTGCTTTAGTTGCAGGGTTGCTTGTTAGTACACAACTGAAAGGACAGCAGAATGATGCCGGCTTATGGGCTTCAGTTAGTTTTGAAGCTAAAGTGGCTAAAAGACTTTCTGCAAAAATCTCCGAAGAGTTTCGCTTTTACGAAAATATCTCAGAATTAGGTACCAGTTTTACTGAAGCCTGTCTGGAATACAAGATCAATAAGTATCTTCAGGTTTCGGCAAATTACCGGTTTACGCAGCGGAAAAGGCTTGATGATTATTATAGTTTCAGGCACCGTATTTATGTTGATGTGAAGTATAGCAAAAAGCTAAAACCATTCGAATTATCATGGCGTGGCCGGTTTCAGGATCAATATTCCGATATCGGGCGTGCCTCTGATGGAGGTGTTGCTGAATATTACTTTCGCAATAAATTCAGCCTGAAATGGGATTTGGATAAAGCATATTCACCGTATTTATCTTTCGAACTATTTTCGCCTCTTGATTACCCCCGTTACAGCGTGTTTGATAACCTGCGGGCAACAGCCGGTATAGAATATTCCATTTCGAAGCATCAGAAGATTGATCTTTATTATATGATTCAAAAAGAAATAAACGTGAGCAGACCTGATACTTATTTTATTCTGGGAATAGGGTACTTTTACAAATTATAGAATTAATAATTGATATAGCACATGTATTAGGGAACCTTGGGATGCTTGTCCTTGGCTTCTTGCAGAAAGTAAAGGTAAGGACGAATTAAAATAAGGTTGCCCAATTTATAATTCTGAATTTATATTTCGAAAGTTCCACAACGTAAAACAAGTTGATTTTACTGAAAATAAAAAAAGCCGGACTGATCCCGGCTTTTTTTAGTATTATAATTCAGGATTGTTATTTGGTAATCGAAACCTTCTTCGAAATAAGCTGTGTTCCTGTGTAAATCTGCAGGATATACATTCCCGGATCAAATCCTTCGGTAAGTATGCGGAGATTAGTGCCATTATAATTGTTACGGTAAACTACCTGTCCAACACTATTAAGTAAGCGAACCTCGTTAAATTTAACAGGAGTTACCACATTGATGATTTCGATGGCCGGATTAGGATAAACCCTGTAAGCTGCCTCATCGGTATTAGGAACACCTACGGTGATCCATGCAGTAGTGCAGGTTTTGAGCGATTCGCCAAGGTCGTAAACAGCCGTAATGCAATAGTTCTGCTGGCCGTTAGCTACAGGAGCATCATGGTACTGTAAGGAAGGAGTATTTGAAAGAAGTGTATCGTTACGGTAAACGTTGTAAGTGAGCGGAGCAGTTGCAGGCTCATTCCAGGTAAGATGTACGCTGTTATCCAGTGGCTGGGCAACAAGATTTGTAATTGGATTAAGAACTACGCCAGGCTGAAGTAATCCGATAAATTTGAATATTCCACCTGTGGTTGCATCTAAATTAAAGGTTCCTGCCCATCCGCAATGATTATTTACAAAGTCAGTTGCAAGGAATTGATTCGCTTCGGTACCACCGGCATGAGCCCATGAATGACCTCCATCGAAACTGTATGCAGCACCGAGTACACGTGCCGTGTTCGATTCGGTACTTACCCATGTGTTTTCAGTTCCGGGTACATAGCAGAAATCGGCTGTTCCAATGTCTCCTGTTGATGCTACATCTGTCCAGGTAATCCCACCGTCACTTGTTTCGCATATAGCACCGGTTGATGCTTCGCCCTTATCCTGTGCCAAACCATTAAGTGCATCCCTGAATTCAATATCAGTATAAATAGTGTTGGCAAAGGTTGTAGCTGAAGCAGCCCAGTGAAGTCCCTTGTCAGTACTACGGTATACACGGCCCATATTTGTTCCGAACCATGCATTGTTGCCATAAGCTGAATAATAACCCACAACACCAAATTCACCGGTGAGCGGGTTGGCAATATTTCCTGCCGGAACAACTGTCCAGGTTGTACCTCCGTTTGAGGTAGTATAAATTTCAAAATCGTTGTTTATCGGATCGCCCATGCAGAAACCGTCATTAGCATTAAAGAAGTGAACCACATTAGGGAATGAAGCTGCATTGGCAAACGAAGCTGTTGGTTGGTGTGCCCATGTTGTGCCGCCATTCTTTGTTGCATATATTCCCATTGGTTTTGCACCGCTGGTTTTATACATGGCAACATATGCAGTATCTTTATTGAGTCCATAAATCATTGAGATTTCAAGACCAGCTGTCCCATTAACCACTCCAGGGGTCCAGAGAGTTCCGCCGTTAATAGTTTTTGTGAATTCCTGGATAACCGCAGTTCCTCCGCTGCCATCATAAGCACTGGCCCAAACAACATTTGTATCAACGGCATGCATAAATTTGATCCCGCGCGAAGCAGTGGTAAAACCACTTGCCTGGGGAACCCATTCGCTCAGGCTTACTGAGACTTTGTGGAAAACGGTATTTGTACCATCCGTTGCTTCAACTTTTAGTTCATGTGTACCAAGAACTGCTGATGCAGTGCTCCACGGATAAGTAAATGTGGTTTGTGTTGTTGTAAAAACAACCTGGTTGTCGATATAAAGTTTAACGGAAGATGCAGTGCCTTTAATTACTTCGCAGTTGATATTTAATACTTGTCCATAAGATGCAATTGTCATTTCTGGCAGATCAGTGAACCTCACAATAAGATTCGGGTTCCCTGGTTTTATTCCGCTAACAACTGCAAAATCGCTGTTAAAAGTATTTCCTCCAGCTACAATATTTCCGGTTGCCGTAAAATATCCATTAGAGGCACCTGACCAGCCCCAGTTCATATGAAATTTATTGTCGCTCGTGCGATAGCCGTCGCAAACCCAGGCATGTCCGCCACCGGGGCCGCTTCCTGAATAGTATAACGGACGGCTTGCATCCAGTTCCGATTTAAGGAAAGCAACCCAGGTAGTATTGGTATAATTAGACTTAGGATTATGTTTAATAGTTGCCTGATCATAATTGAAGTAGGTAGCCATAGCCCAGGGCACATCTGTTGAAAAAGCACCTGAACCGTCGGGTGCATAAGCCATATTTACGCTGACACCTGCCTGGCGTAAAAGTGTAGCAATCTCGGTGTAACTTCCGCTTGTGGCTGACGAACCCATATTGCTGAAATTATATAAGGTAGTGCCGAAATTTGCTGTTTGAGTGCCATAAGTAGGATGAACGTATGAATGTGACAATACTCCTTTTTCAGGGAAGTTGTAGTATTTCATCACCTGTCCCATCGTGGTGGCAACACATCCGGCCCAGGCTTTTCCGCCAGGTCCGCCGGCAGCAGTCGGGCAATAGTAATTGTACCATTGTCCCTGGTCCCAGGTTGTTGTTAATAATGGCGCAACATCCATGGTAGGTGCATCGATTTCGTTGTTAAGAATCTGATTCCATTGCCCAACGGATTCAGTGTTATCCATATTAGCAGCAATTGCATGCGCAATTTCTTTGCTGTACGTTTCGAACATGAATTTTGTTGCCGGATTGGTGATCTCATTTTCAACAAATCCTTCATTCGATTGTGCAAGTATAGGAATTGCAATGTCGTCAGCCGAAACCACTACAAAACCACCACCGGTATAATTAAATACGTGGTAGGTTGTGATTCCGTTGTAAGTCTTACTGAAACTGTTTTCGACATTCAGGATCGCTTTACCTGAATAGGTCGCAAAATAATTGTTGGCCACCTGGCCGGCTTTTTCTATAGTAACAGATTTGCCGAAGGCAAAAATTACAAACAGAAGGCTTAATAAGAGTGCAGTTAGTTTTCTCATGGGTTTTGATTATTGTTTGTTGATTGATTTCTGAACGAAAAAAGAAAATTAATACTAATCAATGTGAAAGGCAAGAGTAGTGTTAATGCTAATTGCTGAATATCAGTTATTTAATTGGTAAAATCTGTAATACAGTTCCAGCAGTTGAATTTGATAAACTAACGATTAGTTCACTGATTGTAATGGTCAATTTCAGCAGACTAGATTGCAAATATATTATTAATACGAATATAAATTTAAGATGGGTAAAAAAAACTTACTTTTCCCTTATGCTTGCGGGTGAGCAATACTTGATTAATTTAGTGGCGCTAAAGAATTCCAATGTTTGTACGTGATTTCCTTTACCATCCGGTATCGGGTAAAACCAATAATCTGATCCTTTTCGTTATTGCCCTGGTTCCGGCATTTTTATTGTTCCCATTCCCGGCATCGGTTTTTGCTAACGGCATCGATCCTCCCCTGGCCTGGGTTTTCAATTTCCTGATCAGCGGTAATCTTCAGTTGGGCCGGCATATTATTTTTCCGCACGGACCATTGGCCTTCATAATGTATCCATTGCCTTTCGGACCAAATTTTTGGATTGCAGTCGCCATTCATCTTATTGCGCGCGTTTTCATGGCTTACAGCCTACTGAAGTTGGCCACCCGCAAACCCTTGGGTTATCTGGTTTTTGCTTTATTTGCAATTTTTATATTATTGGCAATCAACGATATATTGTTAACCCTTGTTCAGATCATTGTTCTGGCTTATCTCAATTTTTTCGAACGGCGTAATGTCTGGTGGCTTATTCCAGCATTAATACTCACGCCATTAGCACTGTATATCAAAGCATTTGTTGGTATAATAAGCCTGATAGTTACTTTAACATTTGTGGGAATCATGATTTACAGGATGGTAATTGGTATCGAAAGCTGGTACCGCTTGTTATTATTTCTTATTGTACCGTTTGTTTTGCTGGCGGGTTGGCTGGGAATGTATGGCGATTTGAACGGGATTATGGGTTATATGCCTGGCATGACTTACCTGGCTGCAGATAATTCGGCGGCAGTTTCGGTGTACCCTGATAATAACTGGTGGATCACGGGTCTGGCGTTGTTCAGCGGAATGCTGCTGATCTGTATTAACCTGAAAAACAAAGCGTTGATAAGGTTTACCATACTGGCCGGACCGGCGTTTTTTGCGATCTGGAAATATGGCATGGCCCGCGAAGATTACCTGCACACTTCAATGTTGTTTGTCTTTATATTGTTTATAATCTTAGTATATAATATTTTAGCTGGAAAGTTAAATATTCTCAATAGTGTAATTTCAATAATTATAGTTGCAATGTTTTATGTTACCCTTCAGCAATCTTATTATTTTGAACCTTTTCATATCAAAGCCAACGGACTGAAAACACTTACTGCCAGTGCTTTAAATTACCGGTATTTTGCTTGCACATGCACTAAGTTTTCTGATAGTGCTACGGAACGTAACAAGTTGGATAATAGTATTATAAAATTGATTGGCACGAAAACAACTGACATTTACCCATGGGACTATACCTACATAGCAGCTAATAATCTCAACTGGCAGCCCAGACCTGTTTTACAGAGCTACGCTTCATACACTCAGGATCTGGATCAGTTGAACGCCTTGCATTTCGGAAGCGATAATGCACCTGATTTCTTAATCTGGGAGTTGCGAAAAATAACACACGATATACATGGTGGAACACTCGAAAGTATTGACGGACGCTATTTACTTAACGATGAACCTGAGGCACTCATGAGTTTACTTTGTAATTACGAACCGGTGTCAATACAAAGGGGAATATTCCCTGCCCTGGTTTACGAAAAACGAAAAACTCCCATTTCGTATCATTCCGAAGTAATTCAACAGTCAAAGGCTGGTTGGAATTCATGGACTGATGTTCCTGAAACTGAAAATGGTATCCTCAAGGCTTCAGTTGATATACAACGGAACCTCATTGGTGAACTTAAGAGTTTTTTCTATAAAGATGAAGCTGCTTATATTTATTACCTGCTCGAAAACGGCGATATCCGCATGTACAGGATTGTTCCCAAAAATGCTTCATATGGTTTGTGGATCAATCCACTGATCATCAATCCTGAAAATGGCATGTCCGGTTCTTCGGTAAGTAAAATAATGTTCCGTTGTTCCAATCCGGATATGATGAAAAATGAAATTAGTATCAGCTGGAACCACGTAACATTCAAACGAAGTAATGTTAGCAAAGAAAAGCTTACAGATAATAGCAACCCGGTTTGCACTTTCTTTGGGATTTCAGTTGACAGCACTTCTGCAGAGTTGCTTTTGAGTGAAAACAATCTTGAAAAATCCTCTTTGTATTGGACAATACCTGATGAGACAAAAATATCCTCTGCAGGCAGAAATCGTTCCTTACAATTGATGCCAGGCGATTATTCTGTTTCCTTCGAATACCCGGTTGATTCGCTCGCAGAAATGAGTAATTTAGTTAAACTTATAGTCAGAACAGGTGTTTGGGCAAAAGCCGGATCCGGTGCGAGGGCAGTTTATGTTATCTCAGTTGAAAAAGATGGTAAATCCTTGCTATGGAAGGCAGTAGATATAAATAATTTTATTCACGATGAGCGAAACATGAATTTTGTGATAAACTACGCTCTTATTGATAAAAAGCTTCTTCAACAGTCAGGACTGATCCTAAAGGTTTATGCATGGAACACCGGCAAGAAATTAATTGAGCTTGATGATTTCTCAGTAAGGATTGAAAAACAATAAGGAATATTGTTTTGTAAATTATTGAAAAAGGGTTTGAAGGGTTTGAAGGGTTTGAAGGGTTTGAAGCGTTTCTGGTTTCAGTTAGTGACAGATAGTATCGAGCTGCTAAATTGCTAAATTATCGAATTATCGAATTGTCGAATTATCGAATTGTCGAATTGTCGAATTGTCGAATTATCGAATTATCAAATTCCCCAACCTCCCCCAATTTCCACATTCTAAAAATTACTACCTTTGCACCCCTGTTTAAGCAGGCCTATTTATCAATCTCCGAAAATACTGCAATACAATGTTTGAAAGTCTAAGCGACAGGCTCGACAGAGCATTTAAACTACTGAAAGGCCACGGGTATATCACCGAAATAAACGTAGCCGAAACCCTCAAGGATGTTCGTAAAGCATTGCTCGATGCCGACGTGAGTTATAAGGTAGCCAAGGAATTTACTGATACGGTAAAAGTGAAGGCACTTGGTCAGAATGTGTTAACTTCAGTTTCCCCCGGACAATTGATGGTTAAAATTGTCCACGACGAACTTGCCGAACTCATGGGCGGCGAGAAAGTTGAAATTAACCTCAAAGGCAGTCCTGCAGTGATCTTAATGTCGGGTTTGCAGGGAAGCGGTAAAACAACCTTCTCAGCTAAACTGGCCAGTTATCTGCATACTAAGAAAGGTAAAAGTCCTTTGCTGGTTGCCTGCGATATTTACCGTCCGGCTGCTATTGACCAGTTAAAAGTTTTGGGTGAGCAGATCGGTATTGAAGTTTATGCTGAACCTGAAAATAAAGATGCTGTAAAAATTGCCCGCAATGCCCTCAATCATGCCAAAGACCGTGGTTTCAATGTTTTGATTATTGATACCGCCGGCCGTTTAGCCATTGATGAGTTGATGATGAACGAAATTTCAGCACTTAAATCGGCATTGAATCCGCACGAAACGCTGTTCGTTGTTGATGCAATGACAGGTCAGGATGCAGTGAACACAGCAAAAGCGTTTAACGACAAGCTTGATTTCGACGGAGTAATTCTTACCAAACTCGATGGAGATACACGTGGCGGTGCTGCGCTCACTATTCGTTCAGTTGTAAATAAACCCATCAAATTTGTTGGTATTGGAGAGAAGATGGATGCCATTGATATGTTCTATCCCGAACGTATGGCCGACCGTATTCTTGGTATGGGTGATATAGTTTCGCTGGTTGAGCGTGCACAGGAGCAGTATGATGAAGAGTCAGCCCGTAAACTGCAAAAGAAGCTTGCAAAAGATCAGTTTAACTTCAATGATTTTATTGATCAGATCAGGCAGATCAAGAAGATGGGTAATGTAAAAGACCTCATGAGCATGATCCCCGGGATGGGCAAAGCCATCAAGGATATTGATATTGATGAAAATGCGTTCAAAGGAATCGAAGCCATAATTCAATCAATGACACCACTCGAAAGAGAAAACCCGGCAGTACTGAATGGTAGCCGCCGCAAGCGGATCGCCCAGGGAAGCGGTACCGATATCCAGGAGGTCAACCGCCTTATCAAACAGTTTGACGATACACGAAAAATGATGAAAATGCTCACTACCGGTGGAGCCCAGAAAATGGCACAGCAGATGAAGAACACGAAGAGAAGATAGAGAAGTATGAGTGATATGGCTCTGGTTGAGCGACAGGGAGAAGGGGGGACAGGGAGAAGGGGGGACAAGGAGAAGGGTTATAAGTAGAGGAGAAGGGGGGAAGGGGCGAAGAGGGGAAGGGGCGAAATGGAGAATGGGATAGCTGTTTCGGTTTTCGGAAGTTGGGATTTGAAACTATGACCCTATTCAATGCTTATAATTTGAACTTCTCATCAATTTTCCAATAACAAATAACGATTTACCCGAAAAACATGCAACTTATCGACGGAAAGAAAATTGCTTCCGAAATTAAGAAGGAACTGGCCGCAAAAAGTGCTGCTATTATTGATAAAGGTGACCGTGCTCCGCATCTGGTTGCTGTTCTGGTGGGTGAGGATGCTGCCAGCCAGACTTACGTAAACAGCAAAGAAAGGGCTTGTAAAGAAGTTGGATTTACTTCAACTATCTACAGGCTTGAAGCTGATACAACAGAGAAAAAACTGCTGGAAATCATCGATTTTCTCAATAATGACAATGAAGTGGATGGTTTTATAGTACAGCTGCCATTGCCCGGTCATATCAATGTACAGAAGGTGATCAGCTGCATTGATCCGGATAAAGATGTTGACGGGTTTCACCCGGTTAGCCTTGGTCGCATGATGTTGGGCGAACCGACCTATCTTCCGGCCACTCCTTACGGAATTATGCAGTTACTTGAACACAGCCACATCGAAACCAGCGGCAAACACTGCGTGGTTCTGGGCCGTAGCAATATAGTAGGGACACCTATCAGCGTAATGCTTTCGCGAAAAGCAAACCCGGGGAATTGTACGGTAACAATATGTCATACAGGTACAAAAAATCTTAAGGAAATTGCAGCGACAGCTGATATTCTCATCGCAGCTATGGGTCAGCCATCGTTTGTAACAGCCGAAATGGTTAAAGAAGGAGCCGTTGTGATTGATGTTGGTATTCACCGAATAGAAGATAACAGTGAAAAAGGCTATCATATCATCGGGGATGTGAAATTCGAGGAAGTAGCACCTAAATGTTCCTTCATCACTCCTGTACCGGGAGGTGTTGGCCCAATGACCATAGTTTCGCTGCTGATGAATACGTTTAAAGCTTACAATAAAGAAGTTTAAGCTAAGAATACCGATATAAGGGAGCGGGACAAGT
>Ga0335397_10011658_pt1 | contig 10813 bp, 8 predicted proteins | sample MAT04_FD_205740 | JGI IMG/M metagenome (GOLD analysis project Ga0335397, IMG submission 205740) | Freshwater microbial communities from Lake Fryxell liftoff mats and glacier meltwater in Antarctica - MAT-04 (spades assembly) (version 2) ...
GGAGAACGCGGATGGCTCTCGTGCCGGCCGACACGTGACTGCCACGACGCATCCATGGCCGCGCACGCCGAGGTATCGAGACAAACAATTCGCACCGGCGGGGATGAGCGAATGCCAAACTTAGTTTCCGGATGTTCGGCGAATGAATTCGCCTCTCCGTCACCGCGCATTTGTTCGCGCAGCCGCTACAGCCGCACCTTGCCGTGCAAGTCGCCGTCGTCGGCATTCGGCGTGGTGCCGGTGACGTAAGCCTTGGCCGCTTCCCACAGGTATTTGCAGCGGTTGGCGCCGGTGTTGTCCCAGAATTCGCCGCGCTCGGGGCGGACGGCGATCAGTTCGATGTCCGGGTCGTCCTGGCCTTTGGGGAACCATACACGGAAGGACTCCTGCCAGAGGTTGGCGATCTTCTCGCGGTCGCCGACCAGCGTGGCCCGGCCGCTGAGGGAGAGGAACGCGCTGTCGCCGTCCTGCGCGATGAGGTGAACCTGCGAGTCCATCTCGATCTCGTGCACCTTGGCGGTCTCAGCACTGGTGATGAACCAGAGGCGACCATCGTCCTCGACGCGGGCGATGGCCATGGGCCGGGCGTGAAAGCCATGCGCGCCGGTGTGAGTGACGAGCATGGCGGTGTGAAATTTCTTCAGCAGGGAGAGGAAGTGCGCGGATTGTTCGCTGGATGACGGGGCGTTCATATCCAACGAATCGCGTCCGGAGACGGTGCCGGACGTTGCGCTATCGAGGCTCCCCGCCGTTCCCGCACTATTTCGGAGAAGGCACCGCGGGCGCACCGGGTGCAGCCGCCGCAGCAGCCTTCTTTGCCGCGTCGGCTTCCTTCTTCGCCGCGTCGGCTTTCGCTTTTGCTTCGGCAGCAACTTTGGCGTCGGCCGTGGCTTTTTCGATCATCGCGGGCCACGCGGCGTTTGCCTTGGCGAGTGCCGCCTCGTCGAGACCGAAGGCCCTGAGCACGCCCGTGGCCATCAGCTTGTTGCCCTCGGCATTCATGTGCACGCCATCGCTCGTGTAGGTGTTTTTGTCGGGCTGATTGGCTGCCTTGATCTTCTCCTGGAACATCGCATTCAGGTCTGCGACCGGGAGCTTCTTGTCCTTGGCCAGCCCGCGCAGGAACTCGTTGTAGGGCGCGAGTTCGGCGTTTTCTTTGTTGTCGAGTTTCTCCCGGATCACCGTCGCGGTCAGCAGCACCACCTTGATCCCTGCGCCCTGCGCCTTGTCCACGATCTCGCCGATGTTCTTTTTGTAAGTGCCGCGCGTGCCCGGCGCATCGTAGGTGCCGCTGGCGGCCATGGCGTCGTCGAGCGGGACGCCGCGTTTGCCGTGCCAGACGTCGTTCACGCCGCAGCTCAGCGTCATCCATTGCGGCTTTTTGGAAAGGACATCGCGCTCCAGACGACCGAGCATGTCGTTCGATTTATTCCCGCTGATTCCGACGGCGATGGGCTCCGCTTTCACGCCGTTCGCTTCGAGACCGGCCATGACCAGGCGCACGTAACCGGCGGCATTGCTCCAGCCGCCTTGGGTGATGGAGTCGCCGAGAAAGGCGATCTTGTCCCCGCTCTTGACGAGGATTTCCGCCGAGGCGCTGGTGAGTTGCGTGAAGGCGACGGCGAAGCCGAGGACGAGGGGGGCGAGGGGTTTCATAAGCGCACCTTGTCCCTGAAAGCCCCTCGCCAAGGCAAGCGCGAATCTGCGCGCCGGAGCGGTCCGCCCACCGGCGTGACTTGATCTTGACCGCGCGCGCGCTCCGGCTAAATCCAGTGGCATGATGAATCCGCGTCTTCCACTCGCCGCTCTCTTCAGCATCCTCCTCATCGCCGGGAACGCCCAGGCCCAGAGCCTCAATACCCGCCGCGAAATCGAAAAGGCCACCAAGGAAACCCTGCCCGCCGCCGTCAAAGCCATCGAGGCCTCCACCGCCGCGAAAGTCACCCTCGAAGTCGATTCCGCGAGCTTCGGCGACGACGAGAAGGCGTGGAGCAATCTCTACATCGTCGCCAACCGGATCAGCGGCGCGCTCGGCGAAGTGGGCAAGGACCAGATCGGCAAGGACGCCATCGCCAAGAGCGTGAAAAAGATCGTCATCGTGAAACTCGCCAAGGACGCCAGGGAGGATGCCGTCGAACTGAAGGATGGGACGCTGACGGTGAAGACCGCGGCCACCGATCACGCCGTCTCGTTACTTCAGGGAGTCATCGTCACCGCCATCGAAAAGGCTTTGTAAGCCGCGCGCGTTATTCCCGAAAATTGGCCGTCACCTCGTAGGTCAGCGCCAGGCGGGCGGGATAAACGAGAAGTTTTTTCTGCTCGTTGGGTGCGAGCGTGAAGGACTGGTTGTCCATCTTCATATCGCCCGGCGAAGTCTGCATCGTCGTCCGCATCTGACCTTCGATGGTCTTCGTCGGGTGGGTATTCCGGGCGGCCAGCGTGTAGAGCGGCTCGGCGTCTTTGGAACGGGTCCGCTGATATTCGATGGAGGGCGTGGCGTCGGTAACCTGCGAGCCGCCAAACGGCCAGAGCGACCAGCCCTTTTTGGCCGAGCGCGGAGGTTCCTCGGAGCGAAAGAGCGAGCAGCCGCCAAACACCGCCGCCAGCAGCAGGATCAAAGCAAGGCGGGCGGCAGGAATGGAGGAGAGGAAGATCGGGCGCATGTCCGCCAAAGTGAACAGCGTTCTCCACAGCGAAGGAAGCGGAGAAGTGCGAAATCGGGGAGCTTCACCAAGCAAAGCCCCCCGAAACCTGACGCTAACCCGCGCTCCAGCCGCCATCGGGCGTGAGCGTGGCCCCGGTGAAGAACGACGCTTCGTCGCTCGCGAGGTAAAGCGCCGCCGCCGCAATCTCCTCGGGCCGGCCCACGCGGCCCACGCGGCCCATCGGCTGCGTCGCGCACCTCTCCTCGCAGGCCGCTTTCGGGTCGGGATATTTTTGGATCGTCGCCATCATTGAACGCGTGCAGCCGGTCGCGATCGGCGGTCGTGGTCGTAGTGATCGCGCCGACGTGGCCGATGATGATGTCGTAGCCGTTGAGCATTCGGCCGGGATGTAGAGGCGGCTCCGTCCGCAGGACGTGCCGCCTGGTCACGTCTGCCCTGGCGGGCGGCAGGTCCCGCGCAGCGGGACTGAGCCGCTTCTACCACACGGCCCCCCAATTTTCTTCGACCGCTCTAATTCGCCTTGAGGCTGCCGAGGAACTCCACGAGATCGATGAACTCCGTGGGCGACATGCCGTTGGCCAGGCCTTCGGGCATGCTGCTTTGCTTCACGGTTTCGCGCTTCTTTACGTTCGAGATTTTGATTTCCTGCTTCAGTCCGCCGGCCACGGCGAGCGTGAGGACTTCGGGCGTCTCGCTGGCGACAAAGCCGGTGAAAGCGCCGCCGTCATTGGTTTCGACGTTCGTGGTGGCGAACTTCGGATCGATCTTCGCATTCGGCTCGAAGATGGATTCGACGATTTCCTCGCGCTTCAGCCGCGTGCCGACGCCGTCCATGGGCGGGCCGTATTCGATGCCTTCGCCGCCCCATTTGTGGCAGGCGATGCAGACGCGGCGGAAGACGGCCTTGCCGTTGTCGGCACTGCCTTTGCCCTTGGCGATTTCGGCGATCAATTTACCGGCGTCTTCCTGGCGCAGCGTGGGATGCATGAGGAGTTTAGTGAAGGCGACCGCGGCGAGACCACCCGGCTTGGAACGCGCGTCGGCTTCCTGCAAAAGGGCGGACGCTTTTTTCGTCTGCCCGACGAGCTGACCGTCTTCGTAGGGCTTTTTCCAGACAGGCTCCAAGGCGCCGAGAGTCATTTCCAGCGTGTAGTCGATCCAGTAGTCGCGCGGATGGTCGGCGGAGAGGAGCAAGGTTTCGACGGACTTGGTCGTGCGGATGAAGCTGAGCGCGCGGATCGCTTCGAGGCGGGTGCGCGGGAACTGGTCGGTGATCTGCGCCTTGATCAAATCCATCGCGTTCGGGATGCGATCCCATTCGTCCGCGAGGACGCGCGTCGCGCCGGCGCGGGCCTCGCCCGTTTTGGTGCGCAGCGCTTTCTGCAAGAGCGCGGGATCGACGGCGTGATGGCCCTGCTGGACCCACAGCGCTTCGAGGAGCAGGCGATCGAATTCCTTGTCCGTCGGATTAAGATTCGCGACCCACCGGTTGATGTTCGCGAGCACTTCCGGCGTGGGCCGGTCGCGCAGTTCGCGGCGGGCGCGGTAACGGGTGCGCGGCTCGTATTCCTTGAGCTGTTCGAGCAGTTCATAGACTGGCTTGCGAAACTGCGTGACCGGCGTGAGCAGCGGTTTGTTTTTGTAGATCAGGCGATAGATGCGGCCGTGCGCCTTGTCGCGCAACGGGTCGCGCTGCGAGTACTGCATGTGGCCGATGAGCGCGGCGCTCCAGTCGCCGAAATAGAGCGCGCCATCCGCGCCGATCTGCGGGTCGGTCGGGCGGAACACCATGTTGTCCACCGCGGAGAGGATGTCGTCGGGCACCTGAACTTCTTTGCCGGTCTCGTCCTTGATCGTCTTTTTCTTCCGCGCGCCTTTGAAGCCCGCGCCGTCGTCGCCGATCGTGAAGGTCGTCAGGCCGTTCATATTGATCACGCAGGCGAAGATGAAATTGCCCTGCACGTCATCGGGGAATTGCCGCGTGGAGAGAAATTCGGTGCCGACGTTGGGCCGCATGCCTTCGCCATCGAACACGGTGTTCAAGCCCTTGCGTCCCGCGTAGGGCGCGGTGCTCAGCGGCGAGTCCCAATGCTGCTGCGGCGTGGTGCCATCGCCCACGATGCCCTGGCCCCACCCATCGAAAACGTAGCACCACGGGTTCCCGTAGCCGGGCGTCACGAAGTGCCGGAGCTTGAGCGAACGCGGGTCGAGCACATAGCAGCCGGCTCTGCCATTCTGCCGCATCGGGCCCCACGGCGTCTCGACGGCCGTCGCGAGACTCACGCCTTCGAGCATGTGCAGCAGGCCACCGGGCGACCACTCGAACGCGCTGATCGTGTGATGCGTGTCGTCCGTCGCCCAGCCGTCGATCAGCTCGACCACGAGGTCCGCCTTGTCGTCGCCGTTCGTGTCCTTGAGGAAAAGCAGCCGCGGTTCATCGACGACGATCACCCCGCCATTCCAAAACTCGAACCCCGTCGGGCAGATCAGCTTGTCGTAGAAGACGGTCATTTTCTTCGCTTTGCCCTTGGCGTCCAGGTTGTCGAAAATGAGCAGCCGGTCGTTCGGCTTCGGCGTGCCCGGCACCCACTGCGGATACGTCGGCATGCACGCCGCCCAGACGCGGCCTTTATTGTCGATGTTGATCTGATGCACCTTGGCCAGCTCGGGAAATTCGCGCTCGCTGGCCACGAGTTGCACCTCGAAACCCCCGGGCACTTTCATCGTCCTGATGCTCTCCTCGGGCGTCGGGTACTTGATCTCCCTCGGCTCCTTCTTCGGCTGCGTGCCAAACATCGTCTTCGGCACGAACAGCTCGCCGGTCTTGGAATCATCAGCCTTCGCGGCCACGCGCTTTTCCTGCGCGAGATCCCAGACGTAACGGTCGCGCACCGCCGCCATGTTGCGGATCTTCACGTACTCGCGCGGGAAGGTCTCCTTGTCGTGCGTGTTGCGGCCGCCATAGACGTACCAGCCGTTCAGCATCCGGTAGTCCTGCATGTGGACCCACGATTTGTCGTTGATCGCCGCCCGCAGTCGTTCGAACGCGGGCGAGCCGGGCTGCGCCGGATTGGTCGTGCCAAAGAGCGCGCGATCGAGCGTCTCGGCCACTTCGCGGTCGCCCGCTTCATTGGTGTGCGCGCCGTTGGTCGTAAACTGCATGCCCGGCCGCTGCGTGAAATCCGCAAGGGTCGGCTCGAAGAGATCGACGAACGGCAGATTGCGCTTTTGCGCCACCTCGGCCACCGCCGCCGCGTAGAGCTTCAGGTTCTCATTTTCCGTTTTGCCTTCGGGGAGAAATTTCTCGCCCGTCGGCTCAAAGGCCATCGGCGACACGAGCACGAAACGCGGCGCGGCTTTGGTGTCGTCGCGTGGATATTTCTTCGCGTGTTCGTCGAGGAACTTCTCGTAGTCCGCCTTGAACTTCTCCACGCCCTGCGGCCCGACGAAGGATTCATTGAAACCGAAGAAGCAGAGAAACGTGTCGGCACCGAAGGCAAAGAGCGGATCGTCGAGCGCGGTGTAGCCGCCGGAGCGCTGGCGGATGCCGACCTCATCCGCGGGGCGGGCGAAGTTGCGGACGACCAGTTCGAGCTTCGGGAAGCGCGATTGCAGCAGCGTCTCGAAGTAACCGAACTTGGTGAAATGCTCGGCCAGCGAATTACCGACGAAGGCGATGCGCTCGCCCTGGATCAAGCCGAGGGGCAGCGTGTTCGGCGCGAGCGCCGGGCGGGCCGGACGCGGCTTGGGCTTGAGCAGTTCGATCGCCGGAACCGCCGGCGTCTCCACCTTGGCTTCGACTTTCACTTCCGCCGTCTTCGCCGCCTTGGCGGGTTCCGCGCCGGGCGCTGCGAGGGGCTCGCCGGGCATCGCCTTGCCGAGGTCGAGGTCCGCGACCTTCATGCCCTTGCGGTAGCCTTTGAAACCGTAGAACGACGGCTTGTATTCATCGACGACGGTCACGTTCGCCTTCTTTGGCACCTCCAGCCCCACGCCCCAATAGACGCCGTTCACCACGAGCCGGCGCAGGCTCTCGTTCAGAAAGTCATCCGCCGAACCCATCGTGGTCGTCAGCACTTTGTTGATGTTGCCGGATTCGTTCTTGGCCACACGCGTCCAGACGATCGGCTGCATCGGATCATTCTTCGGGCCTTTTAAGACCGGGTCCGTCGGCTTCATTCCCGTCAGCACCGCACCGCGCACGAGGATCTTCGCATCGGGCGACGGGTCCGCGGTATAGACGTCCGTCGTCGCGAAAAGATCGCGCACACCCCGGAGCAGCGGCTCGGCATAGGCGCCGTCCTCGAGGATCCCGCGGGCCGCCTCCTTTTTGTGCGCGCCATGATGCGCGACCCAGGTCTCACCCAGCACCTGACGGCCAAACCCCTTCGGCCAATCCGGTCCGCCATGGTTGTAGCTGTACTTCGCCCACTTGCTCTCCTTGGGAATATTGAAAGCATGCGTCGAAGTGCGCAGCCCGATGATCGGCACGCCGCGCCGGTAGGCATCGTCGAACTTCTCCATCGCTTCGTCCGGCCAGTTGCGGAAGCGCAATGCCAGGACGACGGCGTCCGCCGTCTCGAGCGCCTCCGGGTTCGAGAGCGACTTGCCGTTGTCCGGGTTGATCGTGCCGTCCGGTTCGACGGAAAAGAGCACCGTGCATTTGAAGCCGTGCCGCTGGCTGAGAATCTTGGCCAGCATGGGCAGGGCCTCCTCCGAGCGGTATTCCTCGTCCCCGGCAATCAAGACCACATGCTTCCCCTTCCCCGGCCCGTCCTTCGCTTCGAAGGTGAGCGAGGTTTTTTCCTGCGCGGCGGCGGGAAGCGAACCGGCCGCGAGCAGCGCGGCGACAAAAGGAGCAAACAAACGATGGAACTTCATGGAAAATGGGATTGGGGAAAACCGCGTGGGCAGGGCTGAAGTGTATGCGCTTGGATGAGCGCGGGGTGCAAGACCTTAGCTGGAGCGATTTGAGAGCGGTGCATTTGGCAAACGCCGAGACGCAAACAGGCAAAGGACGAGGAGAAATCAGCCGGGCATTGCCCGCTTCCGATCCCTTCCTTTGCATCTCTGCGCCGCTGCGTTTTCCCAATCCCTCACGAGCGCCGCAGCGGCATTGTCCAGTCGGCTTGCGATCACCACGCGCTAGCAGCCTGTCGGGTTGCCGGAGGCGCAGGCGAGCACACCGCCGGGTGCTTCCAAGCGCTGGCGCATTGACGGCGCTGGCGTGCCGGCGGGCGGCGTGAAATGCTGCGCCATGTCCGTTCCCGAATTTTGCACTCCCGAAGAGTTGGCCGAGGTCTTCGGCAAATGCCAGGAAGAGATCATCTCCGAATGGCGGGTGCAGGCCAGCCGGCTCCTCGCCGAACTCAAACTCGATAAGCCGACGATCACCGATCATCTGCCGGACGTGATCGCGGAGATCACGCGGGATCTCGCGCTCAGCCGCGACGGCACGCTCTCCGCCGAGCACACCCGCGGCAGTCCACCGGCGCACGGCGTGCAGCGCTTTCACGATGGCCTGGACGCGGGCGAAGTCGTGGCGGAATACAATCTCCTGCGCGTCGCTTTCAACACCGTGGCGGAGCGCCACGGTCTCTACGTCGCGGGCGAGACGGCGCGGATCATCAATCACCGGATCGACGAAGCCGTCCGCTTGGCGGTCATGGCCTTCGCCGCGCAGCAGGCGCTCATCCGCAAAGAGCAGGATGACGAACATCTGGCCTTCATCGCCCACGATCTGCGCACGCCGCTCAACGCAGTCTCCCTGCTCGTGGAGGAGCTGAAATACGGCATGGATGAAAAGGCTCTGGCCGAAGCCGGCGAGCTTTTCGAGAGCCTGAATCGCAACCTGGAGCGAGTCGGTGATCTGATCAAACGCGTGGTCGAGACCAAGGCGCAGCCTTCCGGGATGGGTAGTTCGTTCCGGCCCGAGCGCCGGACGTTTGACCTCTGGCCGCTGGTGCAGCGCTTGATTCTCGATCTGCGCGCGGTCGCGGCGAAAAACGACAGCAAAGTCATCAACGAAATCCCCCGCACCCTCACGATCTCTGCCGATGCGGGACTGATTTCGCAGGTGTTTCAGAACCTGCTCGGCAACGCTTTCAAATACGCTGCGCGAGGGAAGGTGACCGTGAGTGCCCAGGACGACGCCGGCACGATCGTTTGCGTCGTGCATGACAACGGTGCGGGCATCCCGCTGGAAATGCTGTCCAGGGTTTTCGACAAGCTGACCACTGACCCGGACATGGAAGGCACCGGGCTCGGCCTGGCGATCGTGAAACAGATCGTGGAAGCGCACGGCGGAACCGTGAGCGCCGAGAGTGTCCACGGAGCGGGCGCGAAGTTTACTTTCACGATCCCGCCGCCGGCCGTGGGCTGAATCGCGAGAGCGTGATCCATGCTCCCAGAAGGAGACGCCACTGCGATTGATTTGTCCTCCGCGCCTCTGCGCTGCGGAAATCTCATCTCTGAATGGGGGAGACGGCGAGGTTCTTGAGCGCGGGGACAACCACAGTCGCGAGGTCGGCTGACCGGGCCGCGTGCCTTGCGGGATGCGATGTAGTGGCACATCCATGCGCGCCGTCCTCATCATCAATCCTGTGTCCGGCGACGACGAACCGAACGATGAAAAGGTTTCGTCGATTCAGGCGGGGCTCCGCTCGGCGCCGTTTGTCGCCGAGGTCTGCACCACCACGAAGGAACGCGGCGCGGGGCAGATCGCCCGCGAGGCCGTGGCTGCCGGCGTGGAAGTGGTGCTCGTCGGAGGGGGCGACGGGACGGTGAGTGAAGTCGCGCGGGAACTGGTCCGCCAACCGGCGACACTCGGCATTCTGCCGATCGGCACTTTCAACAACATCGCGCGCAGCATCGGCGTGCTGGCGGATCTGCCGGGCGCGACGCAGATCATTGCCGCGGGGCAGGTGCGGGAGATCGACGTGGGGCTCGCGAATGACACGCACTACTTTTTTGAAGCGGCGGGCGCGGGGCTGGATGCGGCGCTCTTCCCTGTCGGCGAGGAAATCAAAAGCGGGCGATGGACCCGCATCGGGCAAGCCCTGCGGCTCGCGCTCCAATACCAGCCGCAACCGTTCACCATCACCTTCAACCGTCCGCTCTCCGAGGTCCTGCCCGCTCCGAGCCGGGCGCGCATGAGCGCCGGTGCGCTGGCCGGCCAGACCATCCGTCGCAACGCGCTGCTCGTGGTCGCGGCCAACGGTCCCTACTACGGCGGCGGCTTCACCGTGGCGGCGGGTGCGCGAATGCGCGACGGTCGGCTCACGCTTTCGATCTATCGACGCTTCAGCAAGTGGGAGTTGTTCCGCCATTTCCAGTCCATCTCCGGCGGGCGCCGGCGCTACTCGCCGAAGATCGAGACCTTCACCGCCGAGGAGGTCGAAATCGCGTCGCGAAACGCCGTCGCCGTGCATATCGATGGCCAGCCACTGGGCACGACGCCGATCAAGCTGCGCGCGCTGCCCGGCGCCTTGCGCGTCTTCGCTCCCCAGCACCCCGTGCCGAGCCCCACGAATTAGGGAGAAGCCATGCCTGACTCGGAGGACCACAACGCAAATCCCGAAAACGCCGATGCGCAGAAACGCGCGGCCGCGGCGTTGGAACGCGGAGTCGCGGAAATCAAAACACCCGCTCAAGCGGCGCGCACGCTGGACGTGTTGGAAAATGCCGCGGGCGAACTGCGCGAGGAAGTTGTCGCCCGCGCCGTGCCAGACTCCTCTCCCGCGCAGCAAGCGGCGGCCATTGAGGGTGCGGGCGCCGTCCCCGCGGACACCAGGCCGGCGACGGTGATCGCGACCGCGGCGGTGCAGTCCGCGAATGCCGCACCCGAGGACAAACCGATGGTCGATGAAGCGGTCGCGCAGGCTCTGGGCGGAGCTATCGACGCCGATGCGCCCCCGCCCGCCACGCTCCGCGGTCGCCGTCTCCTGCGTCACGAATTGTTTCGCCGGCTGCGACCTTTGCAGGCTGTGGACGCCTTCGCTTTCGTGCAGCTCAATCAGCTTCCGCACACGCCACTCTCCGACCGCCTCATGAGCCGTCTGAGCTGGGTGATGACCGGCGGCGGAGGCTGGCTGCTGGTCCTTTTTGTGGCCACGCTTCTCGATCGCCAGCGCGGCTGGAGGGCGACG
>Ga0335397_10011659_pt1 | contig 10812 bp, 6 predicted proteins | sample MAT04_FD_205740 | JGI IMG/M metagenome (GOLD analysis project Ga0335397, IMG submission 205740) | Freshwater microbial communities from Lake Fryxell liftoff mats and glacier meltwater in Antarctica - MAT-04 (spades assembly) (version 2) ...
CCCACCCCGGCACCGATCGTTCGCCTACTTCGATCCATCGGTGCCGGGGTGGGTAGCCGATGCCGGTAGATATGAGTTGTTGGTGGGTACGTCGGCGACCGAAATCGATCACGTGATGGCCGTCGACCTTCCGGCCACGGTCGTTCGCCCCCTTCGCCCCCTTCGCCCCGCGTAAGGCTCCCGCCGGTCGCCGGTCGGGAAGATGCCGGTGAGCAACCGCTGCCGGCACCGACCATCGAACATCTGGGATCATGGACGCACATGCCACCTCGCTACGACGACGACGCCGACCTGGTTCAGGCCGCAACCAAGGGAGACACCGCGGCCTTCGCCACGCTGTACCAGCGCTGGTTCGACCCCTGTTTCGACGTGGCGCGACGGATCGTGCGCGACGAGGGCCGAGCGGCCGAGGTGACGCAGGACGTCTTCCTCGTGGCGTGGCAGCAGCTTGCATCGTTGCGCGACCCGGCGGCGTTCGGGGGATGGGTGCTTCGAGCATCTCGAAACAAAGCACTCAACCGCCTCGACAAGGAGCGTCGGGCCGTGTCCACGGATGACACCAGCCCGGTGCTCGCGTTCGCCGCAGCCGCCGACGATCCCGAGAACCAGGTGAGCGACGACCTGGCGATCACCGAACAACATGAACTGGTGTGGGCGGCGGCATCGGCGCTCGGCCCCCGCGACCTCAGTGTGCTCGACCTCCACCTTCGCCACGGGCTCGAACCCGGGGAGCTGGCCGAGGAGCTCGGCGTCACGCCCAATAACGCCTACCAACTGTTGTTCCGCATGAAAGCCCGCCTCGGTGGCGCCATCCGGGCGCGGGTGCTGTACGCCGACGGTCGGCCCACCTGCACGTGGCTCCGGTCGGACCTGGCCGAAGCATCCATCACCGAGTTCGGGCCGCAAGTGGTGAAGGTGATCGAACGACACGTCGAGGCATGCGCCGACTGTGCCCGCAAGCAGCAGGCCGTGCTGGCGCCCGAAGCGATGTTCTCGGCGATCCCGATCCTCGTGGCCGCGCCGATCATCAAGGAGGCGGTGGCATCCGCCCTGACCAGCATGGGCGTGCCCGTGGGCACAGCGACCGGGGCGGCGTCGGGGGTCGCCGCGGTCGGGGGGACAGGCACGAGTTCGGTCGTCCCCGGTGGTGGCGCGTCCGGTGGTAGCCCGTCCGGTGTGGGTGCGTCGCCTTCGCCTGCCGTGCACCCGACTGCGCCGAGTCCGCCAGTTCCCTCGTCCCCACCGGCCCCTTCGTTCCCGCCCGCACCGCCCGCACCGCCCGCACCGCCCGCACCGCCCGCACCGCCTGCACCGTCGGCGGCGCACGGAACCGCACCCCCTGGACGCGAGCCCGGCCCGCGGTCGAACGCTGTCGACCCGCGATCGAACCCCGTCGAGACAGCTTTGGTCGGGACCGCTTCGGTGGAGACTGACCACGCTGTGGCAGAGGACGGTGGCTCTCCAGCATTTCGCCGGGCCGTCGCTCTCGGCATCTGCGGGCTCGTGATGCTGCTCCTGCTCGGTGGCATGCTCGTCACACGGTCGAGGCCCACGGCCCGCTCGGACACCCTGGTGGCGAGTGCCTCCCTCGAGGGTGCCACGTCGTCCACCGCCGACTCGGCGGCCCGATCGGCCACCACCGGATCGAGCTTCGACGCCACCGGATCGAGCATCGACGCCACCAGTGAGACGGGTGCCACGAACGTCGTGTCGTCGGGAACCACCGCGCCGGGCTCGGCCTCCGGGGCCCCGAGCACCACGGCGACAGAGTTCACGATCGAAACGCCCCCGGTGTCCACGGTGCCCCCCACCACCGTCGGCGACTCCGTGCCGCCGCCACCTCCACCGCCGGATCCGTCCACCACATCCAGCTCATCGCCGCTTCCCCCGCCACCGCCGCCGCCTACACCCCCAGTGATCCTGGTGTTCACGGTGATCCCGCCGTCGACCCCCGGAGGCCCCACATGTCCCGGTACATGGCCGTTCACGTTCACGTGGTCGACCACTGGCGCCAGCAGTGCGGTGATCGACACCACCGATGCGCCGCCGTCCGCAGCACTGCCGGCCTCGGGCACGGCCGTCCTCTGCCGGCTCACCCCCAGCTCACCCCCGGGCGGTTGGACGCTCACCGCCACCGGCCCCGGCGGATCCGCGTCACGGACCGTCTGAGGGCGACGGCCACGGCGGCCACGACGGCCACGACGGCCACGGTCGGCACGGTGGGACAGTGGGCACGGTGGGACAGAGGGACGTCTGCGCCCACGCGGCACGGCCGCCCGAACGGGGTGTCGAGGGTCACGGGTTCGGCCCGTAAGGCCGGTGGGAATCGCTGGTCGGGTGGGGCACCAACCCCGTGCCCCACCGGCGCCCCACCCCAGGAGTTCCCCATGATCCCCCGTTCTCTCGCCGTTGCATCCTCCGCTCTGCTGCTCACGATCGGTGCCGCCAGTGCGGCCGGTCCGGCTGCGGCCTGGCCATCGTTTCGCCCGGATGCGGCGTCACCTTCAGCCCAACCGTCGGCACCCTCTGGCAACGTCGGACGGCAGCCGGCGCCGACCCACGACGGGCCAACCTGTCGAGGTCTGCCCGCCACCGTGGTGCATGCCGGCGAGGAATACATCGGCGGATCCGGCACCGACGTCCTGATCGTGGCATCCCCGGGCGCCAGGGTCTACGGCAACTACGGAGACGACATCATCTGTGTGCATGGCCAGTCGGGCAATGCCTACCACGGCTCGCGCATCTCTGGCGGCCCGGGCAACGACAGGATCATCGCCTTCTCCGGAAGTCACTACCTCTACGGCGATGGAGACAACGATGTGATCATCGCCAACGGCGGCACCCAAGAGATCGAGGGCGGCGACGGCAACGACGTGATCAACGCCTCGGGCTCCACGTCGGCGGCCATCTGGGGCGGTGCCGGAACGGACCTCATCCACGGAAGCCCGGGCAACGACACCGTCTTCGGCAACGCCGGCAACGATCGGATCTACGGCTGGGACGGCAACGACACCCTGTACGGCGACTCCGGCAACGACACCCTCGTCGGGGGCAAAGGCTGGGACGGTCACAGCGGCGGTGTCGACATCGATTCGTGCCAGGACAACAGCTCGCCGGGCGATGGCGGAATGTTCGGCGAGTGCGAGAACGTGCTCGTCACCCCGGCCGCCGCCGACGACCTCGCCGGCTGAACACGCGCGGCGTCCTGGGTGTGCGAACGGCGATGCCCGTTCGATCCCACCCAGGACGTCGCACGGCGTGCCTGATTTCGGCCACGCACGGGTCAGCGGGCGCGAAGACCCTCGATGGCTTGGGCCAGGGCGAAGTCGATGAGGGGGTCGGCGTCGCCCCATCCGGCGTGGGGCTTGGCGATCAGGATCGATACCACGCCATGGATCTGGGCCCAGAGCGCAAAGGTGGACAGCAGGGGATCCGTGGGAGCGAGGGCACCGGCGGCGATGCCATCGGTGATGGCGCTGACCACGATGTCGAAGCCAAGGTCGGAGCGCATCTCTTCGAGGGTGGCCTCGTAGGCCACACCGGCGATCACATCCATCATCATCGTGCGGTATTGCTGGGGATGGTCGAGGGCGAAGCGGGCGTAGGCCCGACCGATTTCGCACAGCCGCTCGATCGGGTCGTCGATCCCCTCGATGCCTTCGGCCAGCGCTGCGCCCAGATGATCGAACTGCAGCTGACACATGTCGATCAGCATGGAAGCCCGGTCGGGGAAGTGCAGGTAGATAGACGGTGACGAACACCCCACCCGCTGGGCGACGGCGCGTGTGGTGACCTTGTCGACCGAGCCGGTCTGCACCATGATCGCCTCGGCGGCGTTGAGGATCTCGTCTCGAAGGTGACGACCTTCACCACGTTTCGATCGCCGGCGGGGCGAAGCCGGGTTGACGCTCTTGGCCGCAGGTACCCCCACCGCTTTCCGTGGAGCGTTCGTCTCGTCCTCGGCCGGAGCTTCGGCCGGAGATTTGGGCCGAGTCTTGGGCCGAGTCTTTGGCTTGGTCGTGGGCCCGGGATTCGCCGTGGTCGTGGGCCCGGGCCTCGCCGGGGCCGTGGACTTGGCCCTCGCCCTCGCCGTGGACTTGGCCGTGGAGCTGGCCTTGGCTACCGCCTTGGTGCCGGTCGTTGGTGTGGTCGTTGGTGTGGTCTCGGTCGTGGACGCGCCAACGGCCGGCCGTGGGGCGCGTGCTGCTGCGCCCGTCACGGCCGGCCGGGCGCTCATCGACGTCCGGCTTCTTGGGGCGATGACCGGCGATCCACCTTCGTGTTGACCGGCCGTGCGTGGCCCGACACCGAGCCCTCGATGCGGGAGGAATCGGCCGGCCGGTAGCCGTCGACGGTGAGGTTGATCAGGGCGGCTTCGGCGGCGGCTTCGTTCATACCGGCCCGATCATAGATACGGGTCATCCATCGGGGCGCCCACCAGTTCGCCTCGCCGGCGAGCTTCATGAACGCCGGCACGAGCGTGGCCCGGATCAGGGTGGCATCCATCAGCACCGCAAGGGTCAGCCCGATGCCGAACAACTTGATGAAGCTGATCGACGATGTGGCAAAGGCGAGGAACACCACGGCGATGGTGGCCGCGGCCGCGGTGATGATCCTGCCGGTACGGGCCAGGCCGATGGCCACGGCTTCGGTGTTGTCGCCGGTGCGGTCGTGCTCTTCCTTCACCCGGCTCAACAGGAACACCTCGTAGTCCATCGACAGGCCGAAGGCGATGCAGAACATCAGGATCGGCATGGTGAGGTCGAGGGCACCGGTGGGGGTGAAGCCAAGTGGTCCGGAGAGGTTGCCCTCTTGAAAGATCCACACCATGGCGCCGAACGTGGCGGTGAGGCTCAAGGTGTTGAGCACCAGCGCCTTGATGGGTACGAGCACACTCCCGAACGAGAGGAACAAGAGAACGAAGGTGGCGAGCACGATCACGAGCGCGGCCCAGGGGAGTTGCCGGAGGATGCCGGCCTTGAGATCCACCAGTTCGGCACCCTGCCCGCCGATGAGGCGGTCGATGCCGTCCGGCGCGGGCACGGCTCGCACGTCGGCCACGAGTTGCTCCCCGGCGGCAGACATGGGGTCGACGTTCGGCACCACCGACAACCACGGACCGTTCGGCGTGGCGTAGCGGCCGGTGAGCTCCGGGCCCACCGGGAGACGGACGCCGTTGAGGTAGATGCCCGTGGGTGCGTCCACCCTGCTTACGCCGTTCACCTTCGAGAGGGTGGTGGCGTAGGCGTCGATCCCGGTGTCGGCCGGTGCCTGCGACGGGAACACGACGGCCAGGGCGCCGATGTCTTTGGACGAGTAGCCGTCTCGGAGTTCGTCGCCCACTTGCCGGGCGGTGGCCCCGGCGGGCAGCACCCGATCGTCGGACGTTCCGGTCTGGAGCCGGAGGAACGGCAGGCCCAGGAAGAGCAGCACGACAATCGTGGCCACGGCAACAGGGACGGGCCGACGCATGACGGCATGGGCCACCCGGTACCAGAACGACTTTTCCACCGGCCGGTTCGCCGTGGCGGCGAGGCGCTTCCGACCGATCGGAAGCTTGTCGACACGATCGCCGAGTGCGGCTATCACGGCGGGAAGCACCACGACCGCCCCGATGAGCGCCATCGCCACCACGCCGATGCCGGCGTAGGCGAAGCTCCGGAGGAACGACACGGGGAAGAGCAGCAACGCGCCGAGGGCGACGGCCACTGTGAGACCGCTGAACACCACCGATCGGCCGGCGGTGGCCACGGTGCGCACGACCGCGTCGTTGGCGTCGTGGCCCTTCGCTCGCTCCTCTCGGTACCGGCTCACGAACAGCAGGCTGTAGTCGATCGCCAACCCGAGGCCCAGGGCGGTGGTGAGGTTCAGGGCGAAGATCGAGACGGTGGTGATCTCCGCCAGCACCTTCAACACGGTGAAGGTGCCGATGATCGAGAACGCGCCCACCATCAGTGGGAGGGACGCGGCGACCACGCTGCGGAACACGAAGAGCAAGATGAGCAGGGTGATGGGAAGGGCGATCATCTCCGCCAGGGCGAGGTCCTTCTCGATGGTCTCGCCCACCTCTCGGAAAGCCTCGGTCATGCCGCCCACCTGGGTGACGGTCACGGTGTCGGCGCGGTCGAACCGTTTGGCGATGGCGGCCACGTGCTCACGGGCCACGTCCTCACTCCCTTCGGCCCGCGCCAGCACGAGCGCCGAGCCGCTGTCGGTGGCCCGCAGCGGCGGCGCGTTGCCGAGCGACCAGTAGCTCACGGCCTGGCCTACCCCCTCCATGGCGCGCAGCTCCTCGGTGATGGCGGCGCCGACGGCCGCGACCTCGGGGGAGTCCACCGTCGTCCCGTCGGCTGCGGCTCGCACAAGGATCACCACGTTGGGCGTCCCGCTTCCGAGCGTGCCTTCGAGGTAGGCGTTGGCTCTGCTCGCCTCTGCCGACGGATCCGAGAACCCGCCGTTGCTGAGCCGTTTGGCCACGTCCCCTCCGTAGACCCCGGCGGCGAGGAAGAACACCGCGGCCAGGACGATCACCACCCACCGGCGACGCACGAGAAACTGTCCGAGTCGAGCAAAGCGCATGTTGGTTCCTTTGTTATCAACGATAAGTTATCGCTGATAACACACCATGGAACCGGCCGTTGTCCACGTGTTTCTCGTCACATCGCCCGGCCCGACCCGCTTCGGCGGCAGAACGCCAGCTCAGGGCGCCAGGTCAGAGCGCCGGGTCAGGGCGCCGGGGTGACCGTGATCGTGCGGGCGCCGGACGGGAGGTCGACGATCGCCACCGTGCGGGCCGGGCCGGAGCGGTGGTGCACGACGGTGGACGCGATCACCGACGCGCCGGGCACCTCCTCCGCCGAGATTCCTTCCGGGTGGTTTTGGTCGACGTCGCACCGGCCGGTGATGGCGGCAACGGCCTCCGACACATCGAGGTGACGGAACGGCCGAGCCGTGGTCGGGGGCGTGGCCGACCACAACCCGAATCCTTGTTTCACCAGAAAACCGCTCACGCTCGACGAGAGCCCGACAGCCGGCGCATCGGCACGCAACATCGGCACCATGGTGGCGAGGGCGTGGAACACATAGCTGTTGAGTGGACCCCCGAAGAAGGTCATGCCTCCGGTGACCGTGAGTGGACGCGGTTCGTCGACCGAGAGCCCCAACTCGTGGGCGTACACCTGCACTGCGGCTGGGAAACACGAATACAGATCGATCACGGCGAGATCGTCAACGCCCATACCGACGTGATCCAACGCGGCACCGGCGGCGAGTCGGGCGCCTGCACAGCGATCGATCTCCCGGCGTTCGACAACCGGCAGGGCGTGGTTCGACACGGCGGAGGCGAGTGGGAACACCCATCGGTCGCGGGCGATTCCGTGGCGTTCTGCCGCCGCCACGGAACAGAGCAGCAAACCGACGGCCTGGTCGACGTTCCACTGCGAACAGAGGCGTTTGGTGTAGGGCTCGGCGATCATGCGGTTGCCGGTCGCCTTCGCATCGGTGATCTCGGCAGCTGACGGCGCGGACCGGTCCCACGCCAAGGGATGCTCGGACGCGACCTCCGCGAACCCCGCCCACAACCGTCCCAGCTTGGCGACGGTGTCGGCGTGGGTCGTGCCGGCGGCTCCACGTCGGGCGTCCTCGATCAGGGCGTAGGAGGTGGACGGATCGACGGCATGGCGCAAGATCTCAATGTCGTGCACGCCCAGCGATGGTGCCTTCCACACCCGGTCGGCCGCCGCTCCTTCGGGCTGGACCACCTCCGTGGCCTGTTCCCCGGCAATCGTGGCCAGCAGCGACCGGTGTTTCGCCTCGCCCCCCACCACCAAGGCCACGTCCAACTGACCGCGGGCGATCTGCGCGCACCCGTCGGCGATCACGTCCTGCTGGAGCACGCCGAGCTCCGCGAGCACCGTGCGGGCCGACCGCGCTCCGATCCGATCGGCCACCAGTCGGGCGGGATCGGCGTAGGCCCACATGCCTTGGGGGACCGACACGTGCTGCACAGCGGTCAACAGTTCGGCGCCCGTCCGCCCCCCGACGAAACGCCCACCAGGTTCGCCGCCGAGCGCATCATCCGCCGCGCCGAATGCGGCGGCAACCATGAGGTCGATGGCCTCGTGCCCGTCCTCCCACCGATCGACTCGTTGGGTGAGCTGAGCGACACCCACCAGCACCGGCGTTCTCGGATCGATGCCGCCCGTCATATCGCCCCCGTCATGCTGGCCCCGTCATGACGGCCGACGCTACCGGAGGGGGGACGCCGACAGCCGAACGAACAGGCTGCCTCTACGTGGTGGCGGTCGAGTCGAGCTGGGCGTACAACTCGTCGATTCGGATCACGCCGAACCCGGTGTCGATGGTGTCGCCCGGCCCGAACACGTCCCATCCGGCGATCCGTCCGCTCACGATCCGGGCGGACTCGATGCGAGGGGTGAGCGGGTCGAGCAGCAGCAGCATGCGGAGCGCGTTCCCACTGGCGAAGGCGATCGCCTTCTCGCGTCGATCGGTGTCGGCGGTGGAGGGGAAGAGCACCTCGATGACCAGGGCCGGATCAGTCTCGAACAGCGTGTCCCCCGCGGGCCGGCACACCACCATCACGTCCGGGTAGTAGCCGCTTCCCGTTGCCGTTCGCACGATGCGGTTGCCGAAGAACGGGCGGCAACCTTGTGCCCGAGCCGTGGGCGCGAGTGTTTCGTACAACAGCCCGGCCGCGAGATCGTGGCGCTCGGTTCCGCCGGCCATGAGGTAGGCCCGCCCGCCCACGAACTCCGTGCGCCGCTCCCGCCGTTGCTCGTCCTCGGCCCAGTCCGTGAAGGTGATGTTGGCGACGGCTTCCGACATGCGCCAAGCGTACGAGGGCACGGCCCCATTGGAGTTCTGGTCTCCCAGACGCCTCAGAACTGATGCGTCTGGGAGACCGAAACGCGGGTGGGTCAGGTGTCGATGACGGTACGGACGCGATCCTTGATGTCCCCGCCGCCGGTCGCCACTCCGTCGGTGGGATTGAACGCCGAGTACACGCCGAACGTGTCGCGAGCTCGGTCGATCCAGGGGTAGAAACCGAACGCTCCGGGGCTGGAGATCTCCAACGCCCCGGTCTGCCTGTTGACCACTTCCACCCACTGGGCCAGCCCGTAGCGAGACCCGAGCGCGAGCCGGATTCCCGACGCGGCCACCATCGCCGCGCCCCGCGTCTGATCCATCTGCATCTGCTCCACCGCGGCGGTCGAGAGGTACCGCTCGCCGTCGAGCTCGCCGTCGTTCCACATCATGCGAAGGAACCGCTGGTAGTCGTCGAGGTTGCTGATCAAGCTGCCGGCCGGATTCGGGTTGATCGTGTTGGCATAGCGGGTGACGGTGAGCCCGAGGGGAGTGGTGATCTCCTCGCTCACGATCAGATGCCAAGGCTTGTTGGTGACCACTTCGGCCATGCGTGCGGCCACGGCGAGGTGCGACGATCCGTAACGGAACTGGATGCCAGGGGGTGCCTTGGAGGGAAGGGCGGCGATGGCGTTGACGCAGTCGGCCAGGCCGTAGGTGGCGTTGCCCACGCAGGCCGCATCGGGTTCGATTCCGGACGTGAACGACAGCAGTTGACGGAGGGTGATCGACGACTTGGGCCCGGTGAATGACGGGATCAACTCCGACACCAACATGTCGAGCCGGAGAAGGCCACGGTCGACGAGCCGCATGATCGTGGCGCCAGTGATCCACTTCGTGGACGAGGCGATGAACATCTGCGTTTGGCTGTTGTAGGTGCCGAAGCCCTGCTCGTACTCCTGGGTGCCGTGGTGCGACACGTGGAGCGCATTGCCGGGCACGGGCACGTTCGTCACCTTCTGCTGCATGCCGGCAGTGACGTTCGCCCAGTTGTAGGTGCGGTTGTCGATCACGATCGTTTGCCGAGCCACGATGGCCTGACCGCCGTCCAACGAACGGGCCAGGAGCACGTGGTTGCCGTTGGAAAGGGCCGACGTGCCGATCGTGGCGGTGAATGGCGGGGCACCGTTGGCGGTGGCGACCGGGGCGCCGTTGAGATCGTCGAGGAACAGTTCCACGGCAGTGGGCGTGAAGCCTCGCGGCACCACCCGAACCGTGGCGGCGTCGCTGATGGTTCCTCGTCCCTCGAGACGGAGGTCGAGGGTAGGGCCGGTGTGCCAACCCACCACATCGACGATGACCTCCGCGTTGCCGGAGTTGTTGTAGAGGTTGGCTCGGCCATCTGCGCTCAACGGGATCACGGTGAGGTTGGCGCGGGTGTCGCCGGTCGGCCAGTTCAGGTTCGAGGCCCCCGGCTTGATGCGATCGGCGGCCCAGGCCGAAAGATGGCTCGTGGCGGTGGTGCCGGTGACGGTGACGTTGGCGATGATGGCGCTCACGCCGTCCGCCGGAATCGGGCCGGTGCCCGCCGCTTGGAAGGTGCGGAAGTCGCCCTGGGTGAGCGGGCCGACGAACGTTCCCGTGCCGTTGCGGGTGTCGAGCAGCCGGAACGGGGTGGCGGTCTGCAGCCCATAGGGAAGCGACGCGGTCGTTGGCGGCGGCGGCACATCGAGCGCTTCGAACCAGCCGACCACGTCGATCACCAGGTGCGTGGCGCCGTCGTTGTTGAACGTTTGCACCACACCGTCGACGGATACCGGCAGAAGGGCGAGGTTGGCGCGGGTGTCGCCGGCGGGCCAGTTCAGGTTCGAGGCCGTCGGTTTGGGCTGGCCGTCCGGCCAGACCGTGAGGTGGCTCGAAGCGGTGGTCGCGGTCACGGTGAGGTTGACGATCACGGCGGTCACACCAGTTGCGGGGATGCCGTTGCTG
>Ga0335397_10011661_pt1 | contig 10812 bp, 7 predicted proteins | sample MAT04_FD_205740 | JGI IMG/M metagenome (GOLD analysis project Ga0335397, IMG submission 205740) | Freshwater microbial communities from Lake Fryxell liftoff mats and glacier meltwater in Antarctica - MAT-04 (spades assembly) (version 2) ...
CCCACAGCCGTTGCCAGTGCCGACGCTTGTCCACGATCGAGCGGGCCCGCGACATCCCGCGCCGCGTGATCACCGTGCCGCACTCAGGGCACAGCGCACCCTTGAGACCCGCGAGGTCGTAGTCACACACCGGGCACTTCTTGAGCCCCAGCGCGTTCTTAGGCTTCTTGCGCGCGTGAAGCTCAGGATCGTTGTTTGTCCCGCACTCAGGGCACAGCGTCGTGCCAATGTTCCCCATCTGATACTTGCACTTGCGGCAGTGCGTCACCAGCGCGTCCTGCACCCGCGGCGGAATGCCCTTGGGCCGCCGGAACTCGCCGTAGTTTGTCGGCGCGCCACCGATCAAACCGCCGGGACGCGACGCCGCCCCGCGCTGCTCGTCGCCAGGCCCGGCCCGGTTTGAAGATCGCATACCCACGAAACCATTCTACAGCGTTCTTGTGTTCCGGGGGGCCGGTTTCTAACCGCCTTGTCTATATGATCTAGCAGCGCAAGAATCTATCCTGCCGCCTTGCCTTCGGTGGCCCCGCCCTGCGGGCCGCGCTTCACGCACCTGCCCGCATAACACCGCCCTGCACCACAATGGGCCTGACTGGATTCGAACCAGTGACCTCACGCTTATCAAGCGTGCGCTCTAACCAGCTGAGCTACAAGCCCTACTCACCAATCCGGCCCGGCAACCCGGCTCCGGACGGGAGGGCAGTATACGCCCCGCCACCCACCCCGTCGAGCCGCTCACCCCGTCGAGCCACGCGCCACGCCGGGCCACTCACGCCCGCCGATCACACTGCACCAAGCCCCACCACTCCCAACACCGCACCTGGAGTAACGTTCCCTTCCCGTTCCGACACCCACACCCATCCAGCACACCGACGCGCAGCCCGGAGCCTCTCCATGACCACCGCCGCCACCACGCCCGTCATCCTCGCCGCCAAGCGCACGCCCGTCGGCAAGTTCTTCGGCTCGCTCAAGGCCGTCCACGCCCCACTGCTGGGCACCTACGCCATGCAGGGCATCTTCACCGACAGCCCCACCCTCAAAGCCGAGGCCACCAGCGGCCGCGTCGACGAGGTCATCATGGGCTGCGTCCTCCAGGCCGGGCTCGGCCAGAACCCCGCGCGCCAAGCCGCCCTCAAAGCCGGCCTCCCCGACACCATCTCCGCCCAGACCATCAACAAGGTCTGCGGCTCGGGCCTTCAAGCCGTCATGCTCGCCGCCCAGTCCATCAAGGCCGGCGACAACCACCTCGTCCTCGCCGGCGGCTTTGAGAATATGACCGGCGCACCCTACTTCGCCCGCGTCCGCGACGGCGCCGGCGGCCCCAAGTACGGGCCCACCACCTTTGAAGACCACCTGCAGTACGACGGCCTCCGCTGCGCCCTCGAAAGCTGCCTGATGGGTGCCAGCGCCGACTACCTCGCCAAAAAGTTCGACATCACCCGCGACGCCCAAGACCAGTGGGCCGTCCGCAGCCACACCAAAGCCGCCAGCGCCACCAAAGAGGGATGGTTCAAGAACGAGATCGTCGCCCTCACCGGCGAGCAGTGCATGGACAAGCGCAGCCCAGGCCTGGCCGCCGACGAAGGCGTCCGCGCTGACTCATCAATCGAGTCGCTCGCCAAGCTCCGCGCCGCCTTCGAGAAAGACGGCTCCGTCACCGCCGGCAACGCCAGCCAGATCTCCGACGGGGGCGCCGCCATCGCCGTCGCCTCGCTCGCCAAAGCCGAGCAGCTCGGCATCAAGCCCATCGCCAAAGTCATCGCCTACCACACCAGCGGCCTGGCCCCCAAAGACATCTTCGCCGCCCCCAGCCTCGCCGTCCCCGCCGTCATCGCCAAGGCCGGGCTCAAGATGTCAGACATCGACCTCTTCGAACTCAACGAGGCATTCGCCGCACAGGTCTTGCAGAACATCAAAGCCGGGCAGATCCCCGAGGAAAAGGTCAACATCGCCGGCGGCGCTATCGCCATCGGCCACCCCATCGGCGGCTCCGGCGCGCGCTGCCTTGTCACCCTCATCCACCAGCTGCACCGCACCGGCGGTAAGCGCGGCGTAGTCGCCCTCTGCCTCGGCGGTGGCAACGCCGTGGCCATGGTCATCGAGATCTAACCCCACCTCTTGCTCTCGCTCTTTGAAAGCCCGCGAGCTCTTCTGAAGCCGCGAGTAGCTCTTCCGGCGCCCCGGGTTTCCAACCCGCAGTGGCGCGCTGCAGCCCTCTCAACCGCCGCCCTCGCCGCTCGCGCCACCGCCATAAAGCCACCCCACCCCACCCCCCGCCCAAGGCTCCGTGGCATCATCGCTATCCCTGCGTAACTCGTCGCAACTCCGCCCACCACATAGGCGTACCAACCGGATCCCAGGATCAGTTACGACACAGCGGTCGCCGAGAACATATAAAGTAATAGAGCGAAGATAATGAGCCAACCCGTAGGCCCACGGTAATGGCGCAAAACCGACCCCCTGACGTATCGACTATGCAGCTGGTCCAGACCGCCGAGGCTTCAGCCCTCGCCCGCTAACAGCACGCCTTGAAGTTCCGGTCGCACGCCTTCTTCGCCGGCTTCAGCCACGCCCACGCCGCCGCCGCACCGCACCGAGTCAAAAGGGTGGCTAACGGGACTCGAACCCGCGACCTCAAGGATCACAACCTCGCGCTCTGCCAACTGAGCTATAGCCACCAACGTTCCGCCGCGCGCCGAACCTCGCATCTGCACCGCGCCGGAGAGGATCCTATCCCCATGCTGAGCCCCTCACCAACCCAGCATGCCCTACCGCCCGCCCCGCGCCCACCCCCCACGCCCTCCGCCCGTCCCCACCCAACTTGACCACCGCACCCGCGCCTGCGGCTATCGTCACACCCTGCCCACGCTGGGTCCCTTCTGGACCAACGCGGCGCGAACAACCCACATCCGGAGGCCCGTGATGACACAGCTTGCCGACGCACCCACCCCCACCGCCACTCCCACGGCTTCCGCCCTCGACTTTGGCGCAGGCGGCCTCAGCCGCCTAGACCTTTCCCCCGCACGCACCCACCGCAACCTCGCCCCCGCCAAGCTCGTCGAGCTCGCCATCACCCGCGGCGAGGGCGTCCTCGCCTCCAACGGCGGCCTCGTCGCCACCACCGGCGACCGCACCGGCCGCAGCCCCAAAGACAAGTACCTCGAAGACTCCGCCGGCATCCACGACAAAATCGGCTGGGGCGGCTTCAACCTCGCCCTCACCCCCGACAAGTTCGACGACATCCTCAACCTCGCCGTCACACACCTCAACGCCCAGAAGGACCTCTTCATCTTCGAGGGCTTCGTCGGCGCGCACCCCAAGCACCGTCTCGGCGCACAGGTCGTCACCGAGCAGGCCTGGCACAGCCTCTTCATCCGCACGCTCTTCATCCCGCAGGGCTCGCCCGCCGCCGGCGCAAACGCCAAGTGGAACCACGACTGGACCATCATCAACGCCGGCAAGCGCCGCCTCACCGCCGCCGAGCAGGCCCACTTCGGCGTCAAGAGCCCCGTGCTCATCGCCCAAAGCCTCGAGCGTAAAACCGTGGTCATCGTCGGCTCTGAGTACGCCGGCGAGATGAAAAAGAGCCTCTTTTATGCCATGAACTTCGACATGCCCGAGCAGGGCGTCTTCCCCATGCACTGCTCGTGCAACGTCGCCAAGGACGACCCCGCCAACGTCGCCCTCTTCTTCGGCCTCTCAGGCACCGGCAAGACCACCCTCTCCGCAGACCCGCACCGCGCACTCATCGGTGACGACGAGCACGGCTGGGGTAACGATGGCGTCTTCAACTTTGAGGGCGGCTGCTACGCCAAGTGCATCAAGCTCTCCAAGTCCGGCGAGCCGCAGATCTGGGACGCCGTCCGCTTCGGCAGTGTCCTCGAAAACGTCGTCATCGACCCCGTCACACGCGTCCCCGACTACGACTCTGACAAGCTCGCTGAAAACTCTCGCGCCACCTACCCCCTTGACTTCATCGACGGCGCGATCATCCCCAGCGTCGCAGGCCACCCAAAGAACGTCATCTTCCTGACCGCCGACGCCTACGGCGTCATGCCGCCGCTCTCGCGCCTTACACGCGAGCAGGCCATGTATTACTTCATCAACGGCTACACCTCCAAACTCGCCGGCACCGAGCTGGGCGTCAAAGAACCGCAGCCCAACTTCTCCGCCTGCTTCGGCGGGCCCTTCCTCCCACGCCCCGCCATGGTCTACGCGCAGCTGCTTGCAGACAGGGTTAAAAAGCACAATGCCAACGTCTGGCTCCTCAACACCGGCTGGACCGGCGGAGCCTACGGCGTCGGCAAACGCTTCCGACTCGCCTACACACGCGCCTTTGTCAGCGCCATCCTCAACGGCTCGCTCGACACCGCCAAGTGCACGCCCGACCCCGTCTTCGGCCTCCCCATCCCCAACGAGGTCCCCGGCGTCCCATGGCGCGTCCTCAAGCCACGCAATATGTGGGCCAGCGGCACCGACTACGACAAGAAGGCCAAAGACCTCGCCGCCAAGTTCCGTGACAACGACAAAAAGTTTCAGATGCCCGATGCCGTCCGCAACGCCGGGCCCAAGGGCTAATCCGCACGCGCCCAGCGCGAACAAAGCAGCTTCCAAGCTCCAGCGCCAACGCACATCCAGCCGCGGTTTGCGCCGCGACCCGTCTTAGTTCGTGCCAAGGTTTTCGCTCGCCGGCTCTGCGGCCCGGCCAATCACCCCGCCATCTTCAGCAGCGTCACGCCCGCCTTCAGCGGATCGATCATCACGCGGTTGCGACCGCCATGCTTCGCCGCGTACAGCGCCTTGTCGGCCCGCTCCAGCCACGCCGCCGCGTCAGGCACCGCCTCCGCCGCCACCGTCCCGGCAATGCCGACCGACACCGTCACCGTGTGCTCGGGGTGCTTGGGCCACACCGCCTGCGCCATCGCCGCGCGGATCCGCTCACCCACCACCGATGCATCGTCAGGCCCCGTCTCGGGCATGATCACGCAGAACTCTTCGCCGCCGTACCGGCACGCGATGTCGCAGTCCCTGATCGACGCGTTGATGATGTTCGCAAAACCCTGGATCACCTCGTCACCCGCCGGGTGCCCGAACGTGTCGTTGATCCGCTTGAAGTGATCGATGTCCAGCACCGCCAGCGAGAGCTTCCGCCCGTACCGCTGGCCCTCCGCCACCTCCTGCGTCCAGCGCCGGTTGAACGCCGCGCGGTTCGCAAGCCCCGTCAGACCGTCAACCTCGGCCCGCTCCGCCAGCAGCCGCAGCAGGTGCTCCACCCGCAACGCCGAACGGATCCGCGCACGCAGCTCAGAAAAATCAAACGGCTTGGTCACGTAGTCCGTCGCGCCAAGGTCAAACGCCGCCACCTTGTCCTGAGACTCAGTCAGACCAGACAAGATCACAATCGGCGTACTCGCCATCGCCGGCGTCGCCTTGATCGCGCGGATCACCGCAAACCCGTCCATCCCCGGCATGTCCAGGTCCAGCAGCACCAGGCTCGGCACACGCGCCTTGAACGCGTCAAGCGCATCGGGCCCGTTCACGTACGACGCCAGCTCGTACGGCTCAGAGCGCAGCCGCGCCTTGATCAAGCGATGGACGTCGGCCGAATCATCGACCAGCACCACCAGCGGCTTGGACTGCTCCTGCGACAACGCTCAGGCCCTTTCAAAGTTCATCAAACCCCATCAACACCCACCACGCCTCCAGCACTTCACATCTGCACACGACGGCACATATCCAGCAGGTCCCCAAACTGGCCACGCATCTGCTCCAGCGTCACCTGCGTGCTCCCCTCGCTCAGCCGCATAAGCGTTGACTCCAACCGGGAAGCCGCGTCGCCCACCGGCGTAAACCCGTAGCCACCGCTCGCACCCTTGATCTGATGCGCCAACCGCTTGAGCTCATCAAGATGCTGACCGGTCCAGACCTCCTCCAAACGCCCGATCCGCTCGGGCATCTCCTGCACATACATCTCCACGATCTCGCGCATGTCCGGGTCGTTGGCAAACTCGCTACGGATAACCCCCGCAGTCATCCCCGCCTGCTCGCCACGACCACCCGGCTCTTCCGACCGCGACTGCTCCGCCATGCGCCACCTCCAGAGGTCAGTCATCGGACGCCCAGACACCAACATTCACCCACCACGCCCTCGCCCACCAGGTTTGACTTCCGCAGCCTTCCAACTTCGCACTGATGGGTCTTGCCTTCCTAATAAAGAACGACTTCCAGATCCAAACGCCAACCTATCAGACAGCCCCGGCGCGAGCGATAACTCGCACCAGCGCGCGCCTGCTAACCCGCTTCATCCTCAACTCAAAACGCACAAAGCCCAGCCGATTGCTCGGCCGGGCCTTGACGGAATGACCCCAATGGGATTCGAACCCATGTTCCCAGGATGAGAACCTGGTGTCCTGGACCAGGCTAGACGATGGGGCCAAGCAACCAATCAGCACGCGGCACGGGCCCGCGCGGTCCAGGGCCACGAGTTTATCCGCGCCTCTTGCCGCGTCAACCCCCCCAGCCCCAACCCGCTCAACGCCCCTCCCGCCGGGCCACCACATACGCCACCCAGTCGCCCTCCAGCCGATCGTCCCTGTCCATCGCCCGCACCACCAGGCCCCCATCGCCACGCTGCGCCACGCCCAGCCGATCATGCACTTCCACCGCGCCCAAACCCGCCTCTATCAGCGCGTCGCGCAGCTCGGCGATGGACCACAGCCGCCAGTGATACTCAAACGCCTTCTCCAGACGCGCCGCGCCAACCCTGAAATCAATCGCGTTGCGAACCATCCCCGTCCGCGCGTCCGCATCCACCTGTCGCCACGTGTACCCCACGCGCCGCCCATCATCCAGCCGCGCGTGCGTGCTAGTCCGCCCCGGCGTCCACGCGTTCTCGCCGCCGTAGATGTCCAGCACCACCACCCCGCCGGGCCGCAGGCACGCCCTCAGGTGCGCAAAGTACCCCACCAGCGCCGCGCGCTCGTGCAGCTCGCAGACCGCAAAGTTCAGCAGCGCCACGCAGTCGGCCCGGTGCTTGGCCGCTCGCACGTCTGCGCACACCAGCTCCACACGCCCCGCCAACTCAGCCCCCACACTCACCAGCCGCTCGCGCGCAAACGCCAGCGGCTCAGGATCAACATCCACCGCCACCGCCCGGTGCGCAGCCGAAAGCCCCGCCCACGCGATCGACAGCGACGCCGGCCCCGAAAAGTCCTCACGCAGCACCCGCGCCTCGCCCCCGTGCGCCGCCGCCACAAAACCCACCATCCGCGACGGATCCTGCACGCACGCGCGGTACAGCTCATACCGCGACGGCACGCCCCCGCCCCCCGGCCGCTTCGCCACAGGTTTCAAGGTCCGCTTAGACGCCCGCTTGGCCATGCACGTTCAGGCCTCTCGCTCACGCCGCGTCGTCGGCAATCCGGCTAAAACCACCCGAGCGACGCAGCTCACGCTCCGCGATCAGCTTCGCACGCAGCAGGTTCAAACGATCCGCGACTTCCGCCATCTCGGGCCGCTTCGCAGGCTCAACCTCCACGCAGTCCATCACCAGCTTGTCCAGCATCTCAGGCACCCGGCTATTCACCTCGCACGGACGCTTGGGCTTGGGCAACAGATCGTCGTCCAAGCTGCCCATCAGCGAGTCGCCCTTGGCCAGCGCCGTCGGCACATACTGCCGCGTCAGGCACCAGTACATCGTCGCGCCCAGGTTGTACACGTCCGTCTTGCCCGTGATCGGCCGCCGATGCACCTGCTCGGGCGCAATGTAGTCCGGCGTCCCCTGGATCCGCTTCTTCACCGTGTTCACCGCGCACGACTGGCCCAGGTCAATCACCTTCGCCACGCTCGCGTCGTCCACCACGATGTTGTTCGGCTTCATGTCCGCGTGCACGAACCCCTTGCCGTGCATGTACGCCATCGCCTTCGCCACCTGCTCAAACACGTCCGCCGCCTGGTCAAACGTCCGCGGCGGCTGCCGGTCCAGGCTGATCCCGTCCACCAGCTCCATCACCAGCCAGATCTCACCAATCGGCCCCAGCAAACTCACCCGACGCTTGATCATCCGCTCCATCCCACGAATCCCAGGGTGGTTCAGCTTCGAGCCGATCTCGTACTCCATCTCCGTCTGCTCGATAAAACGATCGTCCTTCTCCGTCTCACGCACCACATGCTTGAGCGCCCAGATGTTCTTTGTCCGCGGGTCCTGCACCACGTAGATCACCGACTCGGCACCACGCCCGAGCTCGGCCATCACCTTGTACCCCTCCGCGATGTCGCCAACCTTCAAAGTCTGCACCAATCGGGTCCTTGCCTTGTCAGCCCACGTGCCCACGAGCATGGGGCACCTCCCAAGGGCTCCCTTCACAGACGCGCGACCCACCGTCGCACCCCAGGGGCCCAGTATAGTTCGATCCAGCGTACTACGCACGCCGCCAGAGCCAGAACGGCCCAGCAGCCCCCTACCTTGCCCCACTCTTCGCACTTTCTGGCCCAGCGGTTCCGGTCGCACCGTCTGCAGCCATCCCGCCGACCCCAACACCTACCGGATACACCCACGCTCCGCGTTCTGGGTACCCCCGTTCCGCGTTCTCGGCACCCCCACAATCAGCGTGGGCGCGCTTCCCGAGACCGTTGATGTTGCAAAATCCTACCTGGGGTGGTTCAGCCGCCCGCTTACCGCGAGCCGCTCAGCCGCTGGCGCAGCCACGCCTCCGGAAACATCCGCCCCGGGTCGCTGGTCACCGCGATGTCGCGGTGCAGCTTGACCTGCTCGGGCGTGATGTTCAGCTCAGCACACAACGCCGAGACAAGCTGTGATAGCTGCACCATCTGCGCCTGCGTAAAGGCCTCGCTGTCGCCGTCGCCCACCAGGCAAATCGAGATCGAGTGCTGCGTGAACCAGTTCGCCTTCGTGTCGCGCCCGATCACGTGCGCCCCGGCCTGCTGATTCAGCCACCGCTGCCCGATGTGAATCTCGCCATCGCCAAGCCCACGCCCGTTGCCAATCACAAAGTGGTGGCCCATCGAGCGGAAGCCCAGCTTCGCGTGCTGATTCGCCAGCGTCTCAGGCGTCGCGAACGCCGAGTCCGTGTGGTGGATCACAATCGACTGCCAACGCGCACGGTCGACGCTCTTGACCCGCGAGAACACCGACTCCATCGGCGAGACCGCGCTGGTCGACGCCAGCGCCAGCATCCCCGCACCGCCCACCTGCGGCGCAGGCGCAGAGTCCAGCGCCAGCAGCAGCCCGCCCACCGCCGTCATCGCCCCCATCAGCGCGAGCCACACCGTCCGCGCCCGCTTGGGGCTCGAACCAGACTTGCGACCAACCGAGTTGCTACGACGTGTACGGGCCATGCGCGTTCCTTGCGGCTACCTCAATCATCGTCCGAAATCGGACACGCTGCCACCCGCTCTTGTGAAATGTTCAAAGATTCTCGGCCTCACCCAGACCGCACACCCCGCACCCGGCTTCATCCAAGCCAGCACTGCGCGATCCGCCGAAAACCCACCGAACAACCGGCAAATCTCCGCCCCCGGCACCGCCTTCGCCCCCAGCGCCCTCCCACACCACAATCCGGCCCTCATTCCTTCGGCGCCAAACGCTGCCGAAGGTTGATCTCCGAACGACCAAACTCGTTGGTCGCCTGCTGAGCCGACTGCTGCCCACGCACCGCGTCAAACGCATCGAACGGCGTCCGCTTGTCCTCAGGACTCAGCAGCGGCCGCGTACAGCCGCCAACCACCAACCCAAGCACCATTACCAGCCCGAACGCCACGCGCCGCCCAGGCCACCGCGGCACGCCCTCCGCCGCCTCAGCCCTCCGCCGTTCTACACCGCTCGTGCTCATCGCCTCACCGTAGCCCCAAGGCCGACGCCCACCCTCCAAACCGCGCGCGTTCACTTCTTCTCCGCCGGCACCCACGTGCTCTTGATGTGCACCTCGCTCTGATTCTTCTCAGGCACCGCGCTGGGCGCCTTGGTCATCAGGTCCGCACCAATCTGCGTCTTCGGGAACGCGATCACGTCGCGGATGTTGTCCGTCCCCACAAAGTTCATCACCAGGCGGTCCAGCCCAAACGCGATCCCCGCGTGCGGCGGCGCACCAAAGCTCAGCGCCTCCAGCAAGAAGCTGAACTTCTCCTTCGCGCTCTCGGGCGTCAGCCCCAGCAGCCTAAAGACCTTGCTCTGCAACGCCCCGTCATGGATCCGCACGCTCCCGCCCGCAATCTCCTGCCCGTTGAGCACGATGTCGTACCCCGCGCTCACGATCGCCTCGATCGTGTCGTCGTCCTCGACATCCGCCCGCAGGAACGCGTCCATCTGGTCGTCACGCGGGCTGGTAAACGGGTGGTGCATCGCCACCCACTTGCCCGTCTCCTTGTTCTTCTCGAACATCGGAAAGTCCACCACCCACAGGAAGTTCCAAGGCCCGCCCTCGGCACCAGGCTTCGGAACCAGCCCCATGTCACGCGCCACCTTGCTACGAAGCTCGCCGATTGACTTGGTCGCAATCGCGTACGCGTCGGCCACAAACAGCAACGTGTCGCCGACCTGCCCGCCCCCAAGCGACTCAAGCTCCGACATGAACTCCGCCTTCAAAGGCTCCAAAAACTTCGCGATCCCCGTGTCCAGCCTCGGCTGCCCGTCCTCGCCTTTGATGACCTTCACCACCGCCACGCCGCCAGCGCCAAACCCCTTCACCAAGTCGCTATACCCGTCGGTGATCTTCCGCGTCAGCTTCTCCGCGCCCCCCGGCACCCGGATCATCTTCACCACCCCGCGCTTGCTGTTGAACGCCGGACGATCCT
>Ga0335397_10011664_pt1 | contig 10810 bp, 8 predicted proteins | sample MAT04_FD_205740 | JGI IMG/M metagenome (GOLD analysis project Ga0335397, IMG submission 205740) | Freshwater microbial communities from Lake Fryxell liftoff mats and glacier meltwater in Antarctica - MAT-04 (spades assembly) (version 2) ...
ACAAGCGCCACGTGCTGCGCTCCAGGCTCACCTGGCACGGCATGGGGAACCTGTCGAGCGGTCTCTGGATCGGGCCGGCGCGTATCCTCGGCGACGTCAGCGAGATGCTGGTCGAGGAGGGGTTGGCGAAGTACGCCGACATCTTCCGTGCTGGCTACGAAGGCCTTGGCGACGTGGCCGACCTGGTGCGACAGTCGTGGGATCTCGACGACTTGGCGTCGCTCTACCAGGAGTTCCTCGACGATCAACTCCCGATCCGAAACGTCCTCGGTGGCCAACCACCATCCGTCGACGCCGACGCGTTCGCGATCTACACGAGGGCGCTGCACGAGTGGCGCAAGTTCCCGTATCTCGACCCGGGACTTCCGAGCAAACTCCTGCCGGCCGACTGGCCGGGGCTGCCCGCTGCGGAATTGTTCGCCGAACTGCGTGAACTCCTCGAACCAGCAGCGTTCTACTTCGCCGCCTCGGTCGCCGCTGGACCCTGACCAGGCTCGGGTGACGAGCGAGCTGCGCTGATGTGGCGTGTTCGCCCGTCGGTGGGCAGCTCAGCGGTGGTCGGAGAGCCGGGCGGCTTTGCCTTCGAAGCGGGGAAGCGAGCCGGGAGCAACCACGTGGATCACGGCTCGCACCTGGACGCGATGATGGATGTGGTCGGCGAGCCCATTGGCATCGCGCTGATCGTGCTCGACGACGATCGTGAGCGTGTCGAGTTCCCCTGGCTCTCGGTCGACGACGATTCGCCACTCGGCTCCGTCGGCGCACTGTTCGACGATGACCGCTTCAATCGCGCTCGGATACACGAGCGCCCCACGAATCTTGAGCGCGTCGTCGACTCTGGCGACCACGCAACTGATCGACGGATATCCCGAGTCGTCACCCACGTGAGGCAGCGACCGGGCGAGATCTCTGGTGCGATACCTGATGAGGGGGTCGATCTGGCGATACGGGGTGGTGATGGTCACTTCACCGAGTTCACCTGCCCCGGCGGGCTCATCGCGTTCGGGATGCAGGATCTCGACGACGAACTCGTCGGTGTCGACGAGAAGTCGGCCGCCCAACGGATCCGTCGGAGGCGCCCAGCCGAGCGTCGGTCCTCCGATCTCGGATGCGCCGTAGAGCTCCTGCCAGCGGAATCCGTCCCCGAGGCAGCGGCTCACTTCGCGCCGCATCTCGATCGAGGCGCCCTCGCCGCCGACGAGTCCCAGACGGAGTTGCCATCCAGACGTGTCGACCGAATCCGAGCGGATGTGCTCGGCGAGGTATCGCAGGAACGACGGAGTCGCCGACATCGCCGTGATCGGCAATTCGCCGAGCCAGGCAAGCAACTGGTCGGTGTTCCCTGGCCCGAGCGGCAACAGGCCGGCCCCGGCGCCACGAGCGACGAGGTCGAGCGCTGGCCCGCCGATCCACAACCCGTAGCCGTGGGTGTTGGCGACGAGGTCAGCTGAGCCGAGCCCGACGTCACTGCCGCGACGTCCCAACTGCGTGCGAACCCGATCCCAGTCGCCGTCGGAGAACCCGACCAGGAGACGAGGGCCGGTGGTGCCCGACGTGGCGCAGTAGCGCGCTGGCTGCTCGCCGGGGCGCCCGAGCGGACGTTGGCCCCACCCGGCGAACGACTGCTTCGACGAGGTCCGGAGCTGCGCGAAGAGGGTCGGTGTCGCGTCAGCGCCTCTGAGATGCTGTGTGTAGAACGGGATCTCCCGCTCGACTCGTTCGACCAGCTCGGCAACGGCATCGGCGTGCTGGCCGAGTTCGCCGACAGCGCAGCTCAACCCCCGTCAGCTCCTTCGCGTTCGGCGCCCTCGCCCTCGCCCTCGGCGGGCACTCGCGCGAGGTCGCGCAGGCGTCGATACTCGGAGCCGAGCGCGACTGCCCGAACCGTCTTGGTGTCGGTCGGTTGATGGCCGACTTCGTTCGGCGGGGCCGGGATCTCGATGATGGTGTTCGAGATCCGGCCAACGTCGGTGATCTCCACTTCCACCACGTCGCCGAGATCGAGCGGACGACTGTTGGCCGGAGTGCCGGTGAGTACCACATCGCCCGGCAGCAGCGTGATGTGACGACACAGATCGGCGAGCAGGTAGTCGATCCCGAAGTTCATCTCGCCGAGCTCACCTTCCTGCACGACCTCGCCGTTGACGTAGGTGCGCAACGTGCTCCGGCGCACATCGACACCCGACACGATCCCGGGGCCGATCGGGCAGAAACCGTCCTGGCCCTTCACCCGTAGCATCGAGCCGGCGTCGGTGTCGCGGAAGTCGTGGAGACCCATGTCGTTCGACGGGGCGAACCCGGCGAGGTGACCCCATACGTCGTCGGGGGCGATGTTGCGCATCGGGGCACCGACGATCGCTGCCAGTTCGCCCTCGTAGTTGAGGTACTTGCTGTCGGCTGGGCGACAGACCGTGCCGCGATGCGAGTTGAGCGTGGTCAACGGCTTCTGGAAGTAGGTCGGCGTGACCAGTTCGGGCTGGTTGAACTCGAGGCGGCGGCTCTCGTAGTTGAGGTGCACGCAGATGATCTTCGTCGGATCGACCGGCGGCAGGTAGGCCGCTGTGACCTCCTCGACTCGCCGACCGTCGCCCAGCACCAGCTCGTCGCCGTCGGGTGTGCACCAGTAGGAGACACCCTCGACGAGGATGCGTCGACGCTCGATACGGGGGCCGTCCAGCACGCTGGCTCCGACGCTCATGATGTTGCTCCGTTCGTCGTGGTGTCGATCGGCTCGACCGAACCGCCGGTGACGCTGAAGGCCATCGACAGCACCCACCCGTCGCCGACGCTCACGGGTGCCAGGTCACCGATCTCGTCGTGCTCGGGATCACCGATCTCCAACTCGGCCGACCCGTGCCACACGGTGCCGATCTCGAATCCCTCGATGGTGCCGCGTGCGATCTCGTGCACCGCAGGGACGTCGCCGGTGATCGCTGGCCACAGTCGGGTGTGCACGAGCGGGGCGGCGACGCCCTTCGGGTAGGTCTTCTCGCGAGCCTCGTCGATGGTCACGGTGAGGTCGACCGCACGGCGGCCATGGGTCGACACATGGCCCCGGAACGTCTCACCCGGTGCCTTCTTCGAGCCGCCGTGGCCAATTTCGACCGGGCGGGTCATGTGGATGTCGCCCATCTTCTTCGGGAAGCCCTGGATGAGACCACGCACGATGGACAGCTCCGAGTCGACGTAGATGAACGGCACGCGTCCGGCCCGCTTGTCGGCCCATGTGCCATGGATGACGAGATAGGCCTCCTTGTACTGGCCCTTCGACGGGTCGGCCTTGATCCGCGGGTCGTTGTCTGCAGCGCTGGCCCAGTCGCAGAACACGAACGAGCAGCTGCCATCTCCGACCGGGGTGAACCCGTCGGGTACGTAGCCGGCCACGTTGTCGGGATCAGCAGTGAAGTCGACAGCGATCACCTCGCCCGAGTAGTGCCACGGCGGCGCCGGCAGCATCGAGGAGTTGCCCGTTGGCGACTGCGGCAGTGTCCATCCGATGAGTGTCATGTGTGTCCTTCGTGTTCCTTGAGAGTCGGGTGAGGCGACCAACTGTCACATCAGGCCCGGCACGGTGTGACAGTCCGGTGTGACAGTTCGGTGTGACAGTTGGGTCAGTTGGTGGCGGGAAACCAGACGTGCACCTGACCGGTGCCGTAGGAGTTCTCGTACTTGCTGAGTTGTTCGCCCTTGTCGGTCCAGCTTCGTCCGCCGAGTGCGCCGGCGACGGTGAGGTAGTGACCGAACTTTCCTTCGGGGGCGAACTCGCGGTAGTGGGGCCAGGCGTCGATGATGTCGGCGTGGCGACCGTCGATCATGTGGTCGACCATCCGCTCGTCGAAGGCTCGGGCCTCGGGGGTGCGCACATGGCTCGGGTCGTAGCTCGAATGATCGAGGAACTGGCGCAATGGCCAGAACCGGTGCGACATCCCACCGCTGCCGAGGATCGCCACCCTGTGGTCGCCGGCTTCGATGGCCTTGGCGATCGAAGCGCCGAAGCCGAGGAAGTCCTGGTCGTCGGCGGTCTGGCAGATGCCGGTCGACAGAACCGGCTTGTCCCACTTGAGATGGTGCACCACGTTCAGGGTGGGGTAGTGGTGTGCAATCGCCTCGGACTTCGCATTGAGGACTCGGTGGCCGTCGGCGCGTCCGATGTCCTGCACCCGTTGCGCCAACTCCGGCATGCCGGGGTAGTCGTACGCGAGGTCGCGGATCACGATCGGCAGTTCCTCGCTGGTGTACAGCCCTCGGTGATGCACCTGGCCGGCGACGATGTGTTCGCTGGTGGTGAACCAATGCGTGTCGACCAGCACGATGGCGTCGACCTCGGCTTCGTCCAAGCGTGAACGCAACGCGCGGAAGCCGTCGATCAGTGTGGTGTCGTCACCACCGCCGAGACGTCGGCGCACCGGTTCTTCCACCATGAGTGTCGGCACGTGGCCGACGATCGCGCCACCAGCAATGGTTCCCATGTGGCTCCCCTCCAGAAGTCGTAGGTCGTGGAAGCAGTGTCGCGTGCGGCCGGTCCGTGATCCCGTCCGCCGGTCCGCTCAGTCGAACGAATCGTGGCGAACCGAGAGGTTCTTCACGTTGCAGAAGAAGTCGAAGCTCCAGGTTCCACCTTCGCGACCGATGCCCGACAACCCATCGCCACCGAATGGCGAGGCGAGGTTGCGCACGAAGAAGCAGTTGACCCACACCGTGCCTGCGTCGAGCAGGTTGCCCACTCGGTTGGCGCGCTCGGCGTCGGCGGTGTACACCATCGCGGCGAGCCCGTATCGGGTGTCGTTGGCCAGGGCGACGGCATCGTCTTCGGTCGAGAACGTCTGCCAGGTGAGCACCGGGCCGAACACCTCGTTCTGGACGAGTTCCGATGATTGGTCGACGTCGGTGAAGATCGTCGGCTCGAACCACTGGTCGCCGAAGTCGCTGGGGCCTCCGCCGATGATCGGGCGGGCGCCGTCGGCGATGGCGCGCTCGACGAAGCCGGCGACGCGGGCGTGGTGCTCGGGATGGATCAGGGGGCCGACCCGGGTGGAGAATTCGCGGGGGTCACCGAGCGGATACTTCGGCAGCGTGTCGAGCACTCTGGCGAGCAGGTCGTCGGCAACGGACTCGTCGACGAGGATGCGCGTTCCGGCGAGGCACACCTGTCCGGCGTTCACGAACTGGCTGCAGATCGTTCGGGCAGCGTCGTCGAGGTCGGCGTCGGCGAACACGAGGAACGGCGACTTGCCGCCGAGCTCGAAGCTGATCGGCGTGAGGTTGACCGCCGCCGATGCAGCGATGTGGCGGCCCGTCTCGGGCGAGCCGGTGAAGCTGATGCGCTTCACGTCGGGATGCGCCACCAGCGCAGCGCCCGCCTCTTCGCCGATGCCCTGCACGATGTTCAGCACTCCGGGTGGCAGGCCGACCTCGTCGGCGATCTCTCCGAGCATCGACAGCGTGAGCGGCGCCCATTCGGGGGGCTTGACCACCACGGTGTTGCCCGCAGCCAGTGCCGGGCCGACCTTCCAGGTGCCGAGCATGAACGGGGCGTTCCAGGGCACGATCAGCGCGGTGACACCAGCCGGGTCGAACCGGACGTGATCGAGCGTCTCGTCGCCTTCGATGTCGGGGTGCGACAGGCTGCGTGCCCAGTCGGAGAAGAACGAGATGTTGTACGCACCGCGCTTGACGACCCGCTTGAGGTTGCCGATCAGCAGCGAACCGTTGTCGGCGGTTTCGATTGCGGCGATCTCGTCGTTGCGTTCGCGGATACGGGCAGCGAATGCGTCGAGGATGTCGCCGCGCCCATCAGGGCCCAGTGCCGCCCACGCAGGGAACGCTGCCTTGGCTGCCGCGACGGCAGCATCGACCTCGCTCTGGCCGCCACGCGCGACGGCTCCGAGCAGTGATCCGTCGATGGGCGAGTGGACGTCGAACGTGTCGGTCGACGCAAGTCGCTTGCCGTTGACGTAATGGTCGAGCGGAACGCGGACGCCCGAGACCTCGGCGGTGCGCCCGATGCGTGTTTCGGTGACGGTGTCGCTCACTGGTCGGAGCCGACGGGCTTCGTGGCTGGCGAGAGCACGCTGTCGACGATCGAGAAGTCGGTTTCGCGCACGGACGCCGCGTGCGCGACCTGGTACATCCGCGCAGAGGAAGCGAGGTAGAACCGCTCGTAGAGCTCGCCGCGGCCGGCGAGTGCGCTGCCGGTGAAGTCCCAAGCGGTACGGAAGATCGCCACGCGCTCCTCGGCGTCCATGTCGGCGCCCTGATAGTAGAGGTCGATCAGCGGTCGCAGCTCGGGGTTGTCCATCTCGGCGCGTGTCGGTGTGGCGAGCAGGCTGTGCGAACCCAGCAACTTGATGATCTCGTTGACGCGCGGGAACCAGCGCGGCAGCGTCGGGCGGATCGCCCGGAATGGACGCTCGTCGCAGAACCACACACCGTTGCCCCACTCGTGCGCGCCGGCCTCAGCGGCTTCGATCACCGAACGGGTGAGTTCGGCGTAGCTCCACAGCTCGCCCAGCATCTCGTTCACGGTGGGGCTGTCGGCATTGACGGCCTCGGCCATCTTGGTCGCGAGCTGCCACGCGAAGTTGAGCTTCACGTTCGCCCTGATGGTGGTCTGTTGCATGATGTTGGCCACCCAACCGGTGGTCATTGCCTTGTTGTAGACCTGCGGGTCGCCCACCAGGAACATGCGTTCCTTGGGTACCTCGACGTCGTCGAAGATCACCACTGCGTCCTGCTCGTCGAAGCGCGAGGAGAGCGGGTGGTTCCAGGCGTCGCCGGGTGTGGAGTAGCTGTCACGGCAGAGGGTCTTCATGCCGGGAGTGTTCATCGGGATCGAGAACGACAACGCATAGTCGTTGGCGTCACGCGGGATGGGTTGGCCGGGGTAGACCACCATCTCGTCCGAGAACGGTGACAGCGTGGCGAGTGCCCGTGCCCCGCGGATCACGTACGCGTCGTTGGTCTCGCCCACCACATGCAGCACGATCTTGCCGTCGGCCATGTCGACGTCGCGTTCGGCTTTGTTGACCGTGGGGTTGACGATCGCATGCGTCATCGACCAGTCGTTGAGCATTGCCTCACGCTGGAATCGCAGGAGGTTCTCGGTGCCCTGCGTGTTGCCGTTGAGCGACCACACGTCGCTGCGCCCGGCGAAGCCGGCCATGGTGATGTTGAGGTAGTCGGGGCTGCGACCCATGAGGCCCAGCGTGTGCTGTGAGATGGTCTCGAGTGCCACACGGCGGCGGGCGAGATCCTCACGGGACCTCGGCACGATGTGGGTGATGTTCACCGGATCGCCGGTCTCTTCGTCGGCGACGAGCAACTTGTCGGGATGATCGTGCTGCAGGTCGAACAGACCCGCCATCGCATTCGCAGCGCCCGACAGAGCGGGATGCGTGGTGACGTCGTCCACCCGCTCGCCATCGAGCCAGATCTCCCGATCGTCGCGCAGCCCTTCGATGAACTCCTTGCCGGTCCTCGCACCCATCTCGTCTCCTCGTGTCGTTTCTCGGTCGGCGGCGGCCATCGTGGCCGTGTCGTGAGCGCCGGTTCTGGCGACGCTCCCCAGTTTGCGTTATTCTCGTGACGAGCGCAACAAAAACACTATAGATCGTCAATCGGGGGTTGTCGTGCCGGAACAGCAACAGGAAGTCGATCCACGCCGCTCCGAGCGGCTGGATGGGCGGACAGCACTCGTCACGGGCGCAGCCCGAGGGCAGGGACGCAGCCATGCGATCCGACTCGCCGAACTGGGTGCCGATCTCGTGCTCGTCGACGTGTGTGCCGACCTCCCCCGTATCCCCTACGGACAACCTGACCGTGCCCAACTCGACGACACGGCGCGGGCCGCTCGTGAAGCCGGCGCCGATGTGCGTACCGTCGTCGCCGACATCCGCGACGCAGCGGCGATGTCGGACGCAGCGATGTTGGCTGTGAACGAACTCGGTGGAATCGACATCGTGGTCGCGAACGCCGGGGTCATCCAGCTCAAGCCCGCCACCGAGATCGGCCCCGAGGACTGGGCCGACATCATCGGCATCAACCTCACCGGCACGTGGAACACCATCGCACCGACACTCGCCCCGATGATCGATCAGGCCCGCGGCGGCTCGATCATCATCACCAGTTCGGCAGCGGGTATGAAGGGGCCACCCAACATGGCCCACTACGCCGCCTCGAAGAGTGGAGTGATCGGCATGATGCGTTCGCTTGCCGCCGAACTCGGCCCGCACGGCATCCGGGTCAACTGCATCACACCCACCACGGTCGATACCGAGATGGTGCACTGGCCCGAGGCCTATGCGTTGTTCCGCCCCGACCTCGAATCGCCGGGGCGCGACGATGTGGTCGACATCTTCGCCAGCCTGAACGTGCTGCCGGTGCCGTGGATCCAGCCGTCCGACGTGACCGACGCGGTTGCGTTCCTGGCGGGCGATCGGGCCCGCTACATCACCGGCACGGTGCTGCCGATCGATGCCGGGACGTTGATCAAGTGAGCGCCGAACTGCCGTTGTCGGGTCGTGTCGCCGTCGTCACCGGTGCGGCGCGTGGTCAGGGGCGTTCGCACTCCGTTCGGCTCGCCGCCGACGGTGCCGATGTGATCGCTCTCGACCTCTGCGGCGAGGTCGCCACCACCGACTATGGCGGAGCGAACGCCGCCGATCTCGACGAGACCGCCCGCATGGTGCGGGCACTCGGCGTGTCGTGTGCGCCGCTACCGGTCGATGTCCGGGACCTGTCGGCGCTCTCCGGCGCCGTCGAGCAAGGACTGGCGTCCCTGGTGGGCGACGGGGATTCTGGGGGAGCCCGCCACGTCGACATCGTGGTTGCCAACGCGGGTATCGCGGGCGGTGCGCCGATCGAGTTCATGGCCGCCGAAGCGTGGCAGGAAATGATCGACATCAACCTGACGGGTGTGTGGAACACGCTGAAGGCCGTCGTGCCGTCGATCCTCGCCAACCCCCGCCTTCCGACCAATGGCGGCGACGGCTCGGCGTCGGTGATCCTGATCAGCAGTGCCAACGGTGGATGGAAGGCGCCACCGAACCTTGCCCACTACGCCTCGGCCAAACACGGTGTGGTGGGCATGATGCGCAGCCTCGCAAACGAACTCGGTCCTCGCGGCGTGCGAGTCAACACGGTTCACCCGACGGCCGTCGACACCGGCATGATCCACAACGACTTCACGTACAAGCTGTTCCGTCCCGACCTCGAAGCGCCCGGCCGCGACGATGTCGTCGAGCTGTTCCGCTCGTACCACTCGCTGCCGATCCCGTGGATCGAACCATCCGACGTCAGCGAAGCGGTCGCCTGGCTCGCATCCGACGCCTCGCGTTATGTCACCGGGGTGATGCTGCCCGTCGACGCCGGGCTCTCGTCGCGCTGAGCCACGTGCCGCCGTCCCGCAATGCTCGGGCGGAGCTGTCCGAGTTGTCCGGGGTGATGCAGACCTGTGTTGCGCGTCGTTGTCGTCGGGTTCGCCGCCTTGGTGCAGGTCGCTCTGGCTCACCTGTTGTCCGCTGCTGGCACCTCGTTGGACGAAAGTGTCGTGACGAGGGTGTCCTCGGCCGACTGCGGTCGTGAAGGAAGGAACCTGGCCGCCATGATGGCTCCGGCGGCGGTGACGCCCGCAGCGACCAGGCAACCCGCCTCCAGTCCGGATACGAATGCGATCTGGGCGCCTCCGATGAGGGCGTCGGCGGTTTGGTCACCGAGTTGTGCCCGGTTCGCCTCGACGGCGCCGAGAGCGAGGCCGATGCCGTCTCGTGCCCGGTCGAGCAGTGCGGCGGGTGCTGCGGTCCATGCGGTCTGGTCCTCGAGTGACGCGACGTAGAGCGAAGCGAAGACGCTACCGATGGTGGCGACGCCGAGGGTTCCTCCGACTTCTCGGGTCGCGTCGTTGACCGCTGATCCCTGTCCCGCCTTCTCTCGGGGGACGGCGCCCATGATGGCTTCGGTGGCGGGTGCGCTGGTGAGGCCGAGCCCGAGCCCGAGTGCGATCATCTGGCCGGCGATCTCGATGTAGGGGGTGGTCGGGCTGGATCGTGAGATCCAGGCGAACGCGATCGACATCGAGACGAGTCCGGTGGTGACGACGATCTTGTTACCCAACGCCAGTGCGAGTCGGACACCGGCGATCGAGGCAAAGGCGATCGAGAACGCGACGGGCAGGATACGGACCCCGGTTTCGAGCGGGGAGTAGCCGAGAACGAACTGGAAGTACTGGGTGATCAGGAAGATGAACCCGAACAGTCCGAAGAAGGCGACCGTGATCGCACCGGAGGCCGCCGAGAACCGGGGGTTCGCGAACAGTGCGACCTCGAGCATCGGCGACTCGAGGCGTCGTTCCCACCACACGAACGCCATGCCCAAGACTGCGGCGAGCACGAACCCGGCCAGAACGGTCGGCGACGTCCAGCCCCATTCGGGGGCTTCGATGATGGTGGCGACCAGGACGCCCAGGCCCAGGGTCGAGAGCAGGAGTCCGCCGAGATCGAGTCGGGGTGCGTTCGGGTTGCTCGAGTTCGGCACGAACACTGTTGCGAGGACGATGGCCAGCAGTGCCGGTGGGACCATGAGCAAGAAGATCGAGCCCCAGTAGAAGTGCTCGAGGGCCCAACCTCCGACGATCGGGCCCGACGCCACCCCGAGGCCGGTCATCGCCCCCCAGATTCCGATTGCCTTTGCTCGCTCTGCACGGTCGACGAACGCATTCGAGATGATCGACAACGTGGTCGGAAAGACGAACGCTGCTCCGATTCCCATGACGGCGCGTGCGCCGATGAGTCCGCTCGGTGAGTCGACGAGAGCG
>Ga0335397_10011669_pt1 | contig 10809 bp, 13 predicted proteins | sample MAT04_FD_205740 | JGI IMG/M metagenome (GOLD analysis project Ga0335397, IMG submission 205740) | Freshwater microbial communities from Lake Fryxell liftoff mats and glacier meltwater in Antarctica - MAT-04 (spades assembly) (version 2) ...
CAGAACCGCATGGGGGTAAGGGGGCAGTGCGGCTCTGCGAGCAACCGATGGCGGGTTCGGAGTCAGAATCGGCAACAAGCGAGGCCGCCGAACTCGCCTCGAACCGCTCATGAATAATTCGGGCTATTGGAATGGTTCCGAGACCGCCTCTTCTCCTTCTACGACCAAATCGACCTCAAACGGGTGGGGTTGGTCACGGCAGACAAGGTGGGCGACGGAACGACAGCCAGTCCCGTGCCCTCCGACGAGGAGATGATCGCCGCCGACCTCGCCCGCGAGACTGAGACAGCGGATGGTCAGACTTTACCGGAGCCAAATCGCCGAGTGCCGGGTATACGGTTCCTTCGGTTTGAGCGGGTGATGGAACGCCTCGGGTGCGAGGTCAGGGGGGCGAAGGGCAGCGATGTGTCAGTCTACCGGCCCGGCTTCAGGAAGTACGTTCTTGGCCGCCATCGCGTGAACCGTGAGGTTTTCCCAGTGGAAATCCAACGGGTCCTATCCCGCCTGGGGTTCACCACTGGAGAGTGGCTGGAGGCCGTTCGCGGGTGACACCGCACCCGCTCGATGTTCAAGAACCGAGTCGTGCGGCGTTCAGCCCACGACCATTCACAAGACAGCCTTGAAGGCCGCCAAGACCGCCATCCCATTCGTTGGCGGTCTTGGCGGCCTTCTACAGTCCGAGATACGAAATGCAAACGGAGCCAATCTGATGAACAACGAGAGACGGCTCGTCAAGTTGACCGAGGTGAAGGAATAGCCGCAGAAGTGGGTGTGGCACGGCCGAGTTTCAACCGTAGCCATCACAAGAGGATGCAAGACTCTGCCAACGACTGAACTCGCTGTTCCTGAACTGCCATCGAGCAGCGAACCTCGACACACGACACCCGCAATCAAATCCGTTGCGAACTCACCGATCCATTGCACTGCTTTCCAGGAGGCCATTCGGCATCCAAGCACAGATGCGTCGCGGTAGTCGCGTCCGCTCCACAACTCGGCGAACGTCACCGACCCCTTCTCTCACATTTCGGGCTCATTTCTGGCCCCCAAACTTATCCGCTCTCGCCTTCCTATCAGCCCAACCAACTTCGGTGGGCCAAACGAAGAAAACGAGTCGAGAAGGAGCACCAATGAGCGATGCAACCAAGAACGCCCTGCTGAAAGCGATCATCGAGAACCCCGACGAAGACACTCCGCGACTGGTGTTCGCAGACCTACTGGATGAGACCGACGACGACCACGACCGAGCCGAGTTCATTCGCCTCCAGTGCGGTCTTCCCGGAGCCGACGGGAAGCCTCCCGGATGTCAATCCGGCTGGGATCGCGAGGATGTACTGCTCCGCCAACATCAGGAACGCTGGGTGGCCGAGACCTTCGGAAGCATGGTCAAGGATGTCAGGTTCTGGCGGGGTTTTCCAGAAGAGTGCTCGACAACCGCAAAAACCTTTGCTCAACGTGGTGCGAAATGGTGCCAGCGAACGCCTCTGCGTGCGTTGATCATGAGTGCCGTGCGTGGCCGGGCCGAGCAACTTGCTGCGTGCTCCCATCTCCGACACCCGACGCGATTGGAAATTCGCGACCGCCGTTTCGACGACGCCGACCTGACCGCCCTTGCCGGGTCGCGTCATCTCGCCCGCCTCGAACGACTCACTATCGGGCACTCGATTTTGGATCATCCTACCCAAGTCACCGATGAGGGGGTTCGCAACTTGGCCGCCGAGGCTGAGTTCCTCCCTCGACTGAAGCATCTGAGCATCACAGGGAACTGGAATCTCAGTTGGTACGGGCTCTCCACCCTTGCCCAGTCCAAGCGGATTACTGGTCTGAGGGAGCTTCAACTGATGAACACCTTCATCGACGATCACGAGGTCTACGCCTTGGCCGAAGCGGGGTGTGGCCTCACACGGTTGGCGATTTTCCGCAGCCAGATCGGGAACGAGGGGCTGGTTGCCCTGGCGACATCGGAGAAGTTGCCGACCCTCTCCGAAATTCGCCTCTCGAGGTCGAGCATCACTCCTGACGTCTTCCGAGACCTGGCCCGTTCCCGAACCAGGTCGGGACTTCGACGTCTCGATCTCTCCTGTACCCACCTCGGGGAGGTGAACGCCGATGAGCTTGGCACTCTGCTCGCAGCCCGACCGGGCTTGGAGCTGTCATTAATGGAATGCGGCCTCCCCCACGAGCTCCAGGACGAACTCGATCGGCGGTTTGATGGGCGAGTGGAGATAGACATGGAGGAGTGGGGCGTGTAGTCGTGAAGTTGTGCGAACGCGGAATCAAGATGATTTCGCGTTCGCAACTGCCACGAGGAAGCAGTCGACTTCTGCTTCGCCGATGCGAGCCCGCTCTTGTTGTCCTTGATGAGTGCGGCCAGGTCGGCTTCGTAATACGCTTTGAGCAGATCCGCAGGCAGCCGATCGGTATCGACACGGAAGTCGAAGTGGAGCGTGTCGTTGATGATGTTCTTGGCGAGGTCGAACGTGGTGTCGAGGACTGACTTGCCGCCTGACCATCCGGCTTCGATCCCGTCGGACGTTTCGAGTGTCTGCCGCCCGGCGACGTTTGCCTGGAGCTTCTCCAGTTGCTCGTCACCGAACATCTGCGGAGCCTCGCCGCCAACCGCGAACCGGAGGAAGGTAACCCGTCCGTTGAAGAAGCCCATGCTCGTGATCCTCGTCGTCTCGGTGCCGCACAGCCGCCTTGGTATGTCGGCTGTTTCGGGTGGACGGCCATATAGCAGGGCTTCGACACGGGTGGCTGCGTGCGGTCGGTTGCCTGTTCCGAACGGCACGATCAGTCCGACCGCTACGACCCGTTTCGTGTCCGCTTGGGCGTGTGCGACGGCGATGAGTGCAGAAGGTGGGTTTGAAGGCACGGTCTCAGCGGAGATGACTTCGATTACCACGCCGGACCGGCGACATCCTCCAGTTCGGGGAGTTGTTCTGCCGGGATCGCGACCAGCATCGAGCGGCCCACTCCTGGCTCCCTGGTGATGAGGCCAAGCTCTTCCAACCTCACCACCATGCCGTGGACGGTCGGCGGCGTCACCCGAAAGAACTTGACCAGATCCGTCTCCGCTGAACCTTGGCGGTGCATCTTCCGGTAGAGGTGTATGAACGCAAGGAACTGCCCCTGTCGAGGCGTAAACTTCACCGTCGAGCGACCCATTGGTGCCTTGCCGGTTTTGCTCGGTGACGGGTTCACGGTCGCAACCTTCGACGCTTTTGGCTGTGTAAGCGACTCCGGTGTCAGCCCGGATTCCTTGACCCAGAAATCAGCGATGTCCTGAACCAAAGGGACCGAGGCCGAGATCAAACCCGTTCCCCTACTCGGCTCGTACCGCTCGGCATAATGACGGGCTGTCTGGTATGCCCACGAGCCGACTTCCGTCGCTGAGGCCAGCAGGCACGACAGGACATACTCGAAGAACAACAGTTTCGAGTCGGTGATGAGCCGGACCTGTCCCCAGGCGATGTCCCGGTACTCGTTCTGTTCCGCCCGCATTAGCCCGAGTAAGCCGGTCAACGTGTGTCGTAACTTCTCCGTCGGTGTTCGCTGCCAGGCTTCCATTCCTTCGAGAGCCTTCTCCATCAGCATCATGTAGCTCGCATCGGTCGGCGAGCGTTCCTGCCGCAGTTTCAGATTCTCGAACGTCTTGAGAGCCAGGTAGACGACGAAGCGGTTCGCCACCTCGGGATCGCGACACAAACTCTTCAGAACAGTCAGTCGGGTGATGGACACTGCCCACTCACTCTGCCGCACCTCTTCGGGAAGGCTCGCCAGTTTGCGGATCTTCAGCAGCACATCGCGTGGAAGTGGTGGTGTCATGATTTGTTCGATGCCACAGACTACCGTGTGACGCGGATCGGGACCGGCTCGATCTCGTGGCCAAACTGTTTGGGTGCGTTCCGGAGCCAGACACTCAGTTGCTCAGAATAGCTTCCACTGCACATGATGGCGATTGGAGGATGATCGACGCCGAGAAGAGCAAGTCTTACCTCGACGTCGGTCAACGCAACTGATGCTTCAATTCTCAACACATTGAGCACTTCCTCAGGCTTCGACCCGAGTCGCAGCATATGCCAGCGACTCCGGCCACTGCCGCAGTGCCCGCTCGACCTGCTCCTTGCGAGTTTCCGGTCGCGTATGCGTGTAGTTCGCGGTCATTCCCAGCCCGGACCTGGCGGTCGGCTTGTGGCCCATCGTCTGCTGGCGAATCAGCGGATCGACGTTGGCGTCTTGAAGCAGCGTGGCGAACGTGTGCCGCCACGACTTCGGACAGGTGGACTCTGGGTGCCCCGTCGCAGCCATGACCCGAACGAACGACAGACGGATCTGGTCGGCCTTCACTACCCCGGCATCCCACCAGAGTTTCTTCGCCAGCGTCGCCTCCTCGGTTCTAGTGATCGCTCGATTGCTCGCAGTTCGCCGATCGCGGAACACCCGCTCCATCTCCCGGCGATCTCCCACTACGACGGGCTTGAAACGGGAGAACTTCTCGCGAAGGAACACCGGACCGCACGTCCGCTTGCCAACGACCGCTCGGATCACCGCGACCACTTCGGGGAGGAGCGGGATCATGCGTTCCTCCCCGGTCTTGATCCGCCACCCGAGTTCGACCTTGTTCCGGACGTGCAGCCACCCGCCGGTCAGATCGAGATCCTCGATCAGCAAGTGAACCAGTTCGCCGATTCGCACCCCGGTCTTGGCGAGTGTGAAGTGAATCGGGAACGCCCACGCTAAACACGCCTTCAAGAACTTCAGTTCGGTGTCCGCGTCGAACACGAAGATCGTCTTGGCGTCCTCGATCTTCATCTTGTCGAGCGGAAGTGCGGAGAACGGGTTGCCAGCGTAAGGAGGCAGATGTCGCCGTTTCACCGCAAAGGTGTACATCGACCGACACGTCTCCAGCACGAACTGTACGCCCTTCGTCCGCAGTTTCCGCTTCGCCGTGTTCTTGTGGCCGTTCGGAGCCACCTCGATGCGTCGCAGGTAGGTCGCAAACGCCTCCACCTTCACGTCGTGAGCGTGCGGTGCCTTCGTGAGCGTGCTGATGAAGTCTTCGAGATGCTGCGTGGCCGAGCGGTAACGCTTCAGGGTACCGACCGAGGAGTACAGAACGTGTTCGTGGTATTCGAGGAACTGCTTGCGGAGTTCGGCCACGCCAATCGGCGTGAACGTGAGCAGCGTGGGCTCGTTGCTCGTGAGTTGCGAGTTCACCCGAGCGGCAACTTGTTCAGCCTGTTCGCGAGTGGAGCCAACCTTTCGGCGTTCGGTTTTGCCAGCATCCCGGTAGTAGATCCACCAGGCACCGTGGTGCTCGTAAACCGTGACGTTTCCGACGCGGAATCGCGGAGAGGGGTTCGCCTTGCGACGGACCATAACGGAACCTCCTGGTGCAACTGATTTGCACCATTCTTGCACCAGGAGGGTCGGTTAGACTCAGATCAGAATTCCGAAGTGCCTGTAATTTCAGCACTTGCGGTATTCGAGAAGGGAAATCGGACTTAATCAGCGGAGAGGGAGGGAATCCGCTATACGTTCTGAACTAATTGACACAAACACAAATAAATCAAAGGTTTATGTCGATATTTCTACTCGAAGAAAAACGGCCAAAAACGCAAAAATCCGATAAAATCGGGTCAAAAATCCGATAAAATCGCCAGCCGATCACGGCCTCTGCCTCCTCCGACCTGCACGGGCATCCCGACGATCCGGGCAACGATGGCCGAGAACGGTTCCCCGCCGCCCCGCTTCTCGACCGACGAGGCCGGACGCACTTCCTGGTCGAGTTGCCAGTCCACCCACAGATGCCGGGGGTGCGGGACCAAGATCAGGCCCATGACGAGGCCCAAGATCAGGCCCATGTCCTGAATGACACCGAGCGGCGGGTGTGGGAAGAGTTGCAAAAGGGACCGATGGCGACGGTACAGATTTCGGCAGCCCTGGGGCATTCGAGCCGCAGCGGTGCGATCAAACTCGCACTGACGCATCTCGAATCCATCAGCCTGATCGAACTGACGATTCCCGACAAGCCACGGAGTCAAAACCAGATGAGGCGATTGACACCTAACGGCAAGGCTTGCCAAGCAGTCGAACTGACGGGGACGAAGCGCTTACCATTTCCTCCTCACCACTACGAACCACGCCTTCGGCCCTCCGTTGCTGAACGAGATGTCCTTCGGATCGGGTCGGACCTCGTACCGTGACGGCTCGATGCGCTCCACGACCCAGCCCTCGGCGAAGGCGTCCTCGATCTCTTTGCGTGACACCCGCCTCGGCCCCTGGTCGCCCGGCTCCTCGTCGCTGAAGCAGAGCAGGAACAGCCGACCGCCCGGCTTCAGCACCGACGCCAGCCCCCCGACGTAGCGGCGGCGGTCCTCGTCGCTGAAGACGTGGAATAAGCCGCTGTCGATGGCCGAGTCGTAGACCTCCGGCAGTTCCTTCAGGGCCAGGGCGTCCATCACGAGGAACGTGGCCGTCAGGCCCCGCTCGGCTGCCTTCTGCCTCGCCAGATTGATCGGCTCGGCCAGGAAGTCAAAGCCCGTGACCGTCTGGCCCCGGCTGGCGAAGAACAGGGCGTTCTCACCCGTGCCGCACCCGGCGTCGAGGACCGAGCCGGTGATCCGGTCGGCCACGTCGAGGATCGCCTTCTGCGGCCTGCCGATCTCCCACCGGGGCTGCCCGGCGTAAAGGTTCTCGAAGCTGCGGCGGTCGTGTGCGGGCATCGCTGGTCCTGCGGGTGTCGGTTGCTCGGTCAACGGGTATTTTATCGTTATGGCCGATGAGCCGTAGGAGCGGGGGCAACGTCGTGTTCGACTACAACCTGGACTTCAAAACCATCGACTTCCGCAAGCAGTCGGAGCTTTACCGGGTCGGCAAGGGCGAGCAAGGCGTGTTGCTGGTCGAGCCGTACAAGGGCGAAATCCTCCCGCACTGGCGGTTCAAGACGGTCGCCGAGGCGAAGAAGTCGTCGGCCAAGATTTACAAGATGTTCCTGGCGTACTTGAAGGCGGAAGACTTTCCCGGCGCTGACATGGCCCGGAAGTTCCTTCAGATGGGATGGACCAGGGCGAGGCGCTACGCCAACCACAAGGGCGGTCGCAAGTACGACAAGAAGACCGGCGAGGAGTTGCCGAAGACCGAGGACGCAGAGAAGGCGGAAGCGGCGGCGATTTTCTACGAGCGGTACGTTACTGCTCGGCAGCACAAAGAGTACGTCCGGCAGAAGAAGCTGCACCAGGAGCAATACGAAAACCAATGACCTGGATCGAATGGTACAACTCGCTGGCGAAGCCGACGTGGACACCCGCCCCGGCGACCATCAGCCTGATCTGGACGTGTCTCTACCCAATCATCCTCATCAGCTTCGGGTTCGTCTTCGTGCAGGCGTTCCGCAGGAAGCTGCCCTGGCGGGTGGCGCTGCCGTTCGCCGTCAACCTCGTGGCGAACCTGTTGTTCATGCCGATCTTCGCCGGGTTGCGGAGCGTCCCGCTGGCGGCGGCGGACATCGTGATCGTGTGGGCCACGCTCGTCTGGTGCGTCGTCGCCGTCTGGCCGCACTCCCGCTGGGTCGCCGTGGCCCAACTGCCGTACTTCGTGTGGGTGTCCGTCGCCACCGTGTTGCAACTGTCGATCACGGCAATGAACTGGTAGCGACCGCCTCGGTCGTGCTGGCGATGGCCTTCTGAATGGCTTCCTTCACTCCCATCGGGTGAATCTGGAAGACCTCCAGAGCCGTCTTGTCACGGACAACCGTGGGATTCTTTAAGCCCTCGATCAATTGCCGACCGACCTCGAACTTGGCGGGCGTCACCAGCGCCAGCCAGAGGCCCGACAAGTAAGGCGTCAGCACCGGAACGAAGATCAGCCAGCGCCGCAGCCCTTTCTGCCGGGCGTACTCCCGGATCAGGTCGGCGTAGGTCACGACCTCCGTGCCGCCGATCTCGAAGGTGCGGCCCTCGCCCGCAGGCAACTCCCTGGCGGCGAGCAGGTAGGCCAGCACGTCGTCCACGGCGACGGGTTGGGTCGCCGTGGTGAGCCAGCGGGGGCAGAGCATCACCGGCAGGCGGTCGGTCAGCGACTTCATCAACTGATACGAAGTGCTACCCGCCCCGACGACCATCCCGGCCCGGAACTCGACGGTTTCGACGCCCGACGCCCGCAAGATGTCGCCGACCTCGTGGCGGCTGCGCAGGTGCGGCGAGAGGTTCGGGTCGGCGTCGTCGCCCAAGCCGCCCAGGTAGACGATTCGCCGCACCTCGGCCTTCTTTGCGGCGGCGGCGAAGTTGGTCGCCGCCTGCCGGTCTTCCTTCTCGAAGTCCTTCGAGTCCGTCATCAGGTGGACGAGATAGTAGGCCGTGTGGACGGCGTGCAGCGCCCCGTCCAGCGAGGGCGGGTCGAGAACATCGCCACGAACAACCTGCGTAGAGTCTTTGACGAGGGGCCGCAGCTTGTCCGGGGTCCGGGCCAGACAGCGCAGCACGACCGGCTGGCGTTCGAGTAGGGAAATCAGCCGCCCGCCGACGTAGCCCGAAGCACCCGTCAGCAGGACGACGGGGAGGTTCGGCACTTCATGATTCTCCGGTTCCGCTTGCGGCATCGTGTTCGGCCAGACTCCCGGTTGGGAAGGGTGTAGTTTTGCGGATAGTATGCTGCGGGGGCATTTTACCGTTTGTCGAACCGCAGCACAGGCTCGGCGGCGGGCGAGATCGAAGGTGGGGATGTTGTCGTTGCGAAAGCCGTCTGCCGACGCCCTGGGCCGCTTCCTGGCGGCGCAGAGGGAGTTGCCCTTCACCTATGCGGCGGTGGGCGCAACCGCCGACACGCCGCCCGCTGGTTACGTCGTGGACCGCACCCGCATCAAACTCGGCGAAGGCGAGGCCGTGTTCCAATCGGCGAAAGCCGCACTGCGGCGCTGGGAGCAGTTCCGCCTCGGCTGGGTCGATGCTTGGCCATCGGACACTCCGATTCAGCCGGGCGAGGTCGTGGCGGTGATGGGCCGGGCCGTAGGCGTCTGGTGGCTCAACGCCTGCCGGGTCGTGTACGTCGTGGACGAAGCGGGGCCGATCTCGAAGTTCGGGTTTGCTTACGGCACGTTGCCGGGCCACGTCGAGAGTGGCGAGGAACGGTTCCTCATCGAATGGGACCGGGGCGACGACAGCGTGTGGTACGACATCGTGGCCTTCTCCCGCCCGCACCAGTTCTCGGCCCGACTCGGCTACCCCGTCGTTCGCCGCTTGCAGAAGCGGTTCGGTCGGGATTCGGCGGCGTCGATGCTCCGAGTCGTCAGCGGCGTAGTTCCCGGAAAAATAGCCCATTGAAAGGTTGAACAGATGAAATCCAGTTGCTTGTTGGCTTGTGCAGTCTTCGTGATGGGGTCGTCTCTCATGGCCGATGACACGCCGAAAGTTCTGCTCGATTTTAGCGGGGCCGATGCCATCAAGGAGTGGCAGACCATTAACGACGGCGTGATGGGCGGCGTCTCCGAGGGCAAGGTGAAGACCACGGAGAAGAAGACGCTGGAGTTCTACGGCACGCTGTCGCTGGAGAACAACGGCGGCTTCGCATCGGTGCGGACGAAGGCCAAGAAGCTCGGCCTGGAGAAAGGCGATACACTCATGGTTCGTGTCCGAGGCGATGGCCGGGAATACTCGATGAACCTCCATGTTCCCAGGCCGCTGGCTGCCTTTTCGTACCGGGCAACTGTGCAGACCAAGAAGGACGAGTGGATCGAGATCAAACTGCCGCTGGACAAGTTTGAGGCGACCAGCTTCGGCAGGCCGGCAAAAGACGCCGGGCCGGTAGACCCGCAGGAGGTCAACGGTCTGGGCTTCTTGCTTGGCGACAAGAAGGCTGGGCCGTTCAAGCTGGAGGTCGAGTGGATCAAGGTGGTGCGGGCCGGGAAATGAGCCATGAGGGGCGCAGGCTCACTTCAACAGCACCAAAAGCATCACCACTTGCGACTTCGCCTTGATCGAGTGCTTGAGGTTGGCTGGCATGTGGACCCAGGTTCCGGCCTGCGCTTCCTGCCTGTCTTCACCAAGGCCGACGCTCGCCTCGCCCTTCACGAAGAACAGCATGGCCGGTTTTGCCGCCGTATGTTCCGAAAGCTCCTGGCCCTGGCCGAAGCCGAAGACCACGGCCTTGATCTTGTCGTCTTGGAAGATCGTTCGGCTGAGGATGCCGTCCGCAGGCGGCTCGGCGTCTTTGGCGAGGTCGAGGATGTGGGTGTAGCTGGTCATGGATATTGCTTTCTCTTCTTGCACCCCTCCGAGCAATACTTCACTTGCTCCCACACCTTTGCCCATTTCTTCCGCCAAGCGAAAGGGCGGTTGCAGGCCGGGCAAGTCTTGGTGGGAAGGTTTGACTTCTGAGGAGTCATCTTATTCGATTGTCCCTTCACACGCCCGCAACATCGCCGCCAGCGGCTCCGGGTCGGCCAGCCGGTGATCCGCGCCGACCTCGATTAACGTCGCCCCGCTGTTCTTCGCCAACTCCTCGCTGTCGGCAAACGGCACTACGTCGTCTTCCCGGCTGTGCAGGATCGCCGTGTCGGGCTTCACCGTCCTGGCCGTCCCGTACTTCTTCCACGCCGGGCAGAGAAGGACGAGCTTCGCCTCGCCGCTGTTGATGTTCATGGCAACGGCCCCGCCCCGGCTCGACCCGACGACAACCTGGGGCCGGTGTGTGTCGAACTCGGTCTGGGCGATGCGAACGGCCTCGGTGATGCTGTCGTCGGGCAGCTTTGGATTGAGAACTGTGTGGCCGTGACCCTTCAGAAAAGTCGGCGTCACGCCAAAGACCGATTGC
>Ga0335397_10011672_pt1 | contig 10808 bp, 11 predicted proteins | sample MAT04_FD_205740 | JGI IMG/M metagenome (GOLD analysis project Ga0335397, IMG submission 205740) | Freshwater microbial communities from Lake Fryxell liftoff mats and glacier meltwater in Antarctica - MAT-04 (spades assembly) (version 2) ...
TGGTAGTATATACTCTAATAGTTTTGTCTCCTTAAGTGTTCTTAATGCTTTTGTGGTCCTGTTAGATACTAGCATCTTACATAGTTCATCTCTAATTCTTTCCTTGCTTACATTTAATATAAGGTGAGAGTTAGCTTTTATAGCCTCTAGTGTTTTTTCTTCTATCTCAAAATCTAGCCTAGCTGCAAATCGAATAGCTCTAAGCATTCTTAATGCGTCTTCTTGAAACCTTTTATTAGGCTCTCCTACTGCTCTAATTATTTTATTTTCTAAATCTTCCGTGCCATTAAAATAATCAATAAGACCATGCTCCTCATTAAAAGCTAGTGCATTGATAGTAAAATCTCTTCTAGCTAAGTCTTCTTTTAAATTGAGAACAAATGTAACACCCACCGGCCTTCTATTGTCTAAATATTCACCATCTATTCTGTACGTTGTAACTTCATATCCATCTCCATTTATCATAACAGTAATAGTTCCATGTTCTATACCTGTAGGCACAGTCTTGTCAAAGAGCCTAATAATCTCTTCCGGCAAGGCATTGGTTGTTATATCATAGTCCTTAGGAATGATCATGCCTATTTTACAATCACGTACACTTCCGCCCACTATATAAGCTTCATATCCATTCTTTTTTAAGCTATTTAAAATTATTTTCACATTTCTTGGGATATGCATACTGATATTTTTATAAATCATTTTAATCATCCTTTATTTTTTTACTAAAAGCGCATAAAATAAATAGCAATCCATGCTTGTATTGTATAGACTTAATAATTATTTATTTATATATTATTCTTCTTAAATATACATCGCTATAGGTATAATTTCAATAATAGGTTCATTAATTTCTATTTGGTTTTTATCATAATCTCTAATTAAATTTGTATTATTTAGAAATCTATTTTTAAATTCTTGAAAATACTCCTCATTCAAATAATCAAAATATGTTCCACTGAGCAAACTATTGCTCTTGTCTTCATTTTTCTTTGAAATCCTTATAATTTTTCCAAGCACAGTTATTTTAGCACCCTCGATATAAGATAAATTATCTGCCATATATTTTATGTCTAAGGGCACTATAATTTTTGTATTGCTCTGACCGATACTACTACTAATAAATTTTAAACACTTTTCTTTTTTATAATTTTCCATATCCGCTTTCAGAATTTTTAAGACCTGGCTTTTAATTTTATGGTCTTTACTTTCATCACCATTCTCTTCGTTTTCCGGTGAGAAAGCCAATTGCATTTCCATGACCCTAATTATATCTTCTATATACTCTATAACAGGATTTTTATACAATTCTCCTGTAAACTGAACAAAATCGAATTCCTTTAAATTATTTACATCATTCTCATTGTTTATAATCTTTAACATACTTTGCTCATTTAGTATGTTTTTTAATCTTGATAAAATTGTTATTACAATTGAAACTCTTTCTTCAATTTTCTGCGTAGTAAATTCATTGAGAAGTTGAACATTTAAGTCGCCTTGCATTATTTTACCACAAGTAAGTTCATATAAGGGTGTGTTGGTACTAATAGTTACAAGCTTTCTAGTACTTTCACTTTTGATTTCGGCAAATTCCTCTATTACAATTGTATATAAATTATTTATCAAATCTCCATTAAAGTATAATGGTATTAATGCTCTATTATCCATGCCTCTTATGCCCTCCGTAAAAATAGTACTCCTACACAGTTTATATATCTTTACTATGATTTAGAACAGTTTATTTATATGCAACTTCTTTACTTTTCATTTAAATTATATTATTTTTTCTTTAGCAATACCGATTTCATAACTGAAGTTTCACCATACTTTTGTCTAAGACTATCTATAGTTTTGTCTATTATTCTTTGCTTTTCATCACTCGTACTGCTGACATCAAAAATTGATAATTGCTTGAAATTATCCTTACATAGATTATTAAGAGAAACTCCCAATAATCTTAGTGGTTCTCCCTTCCATAATTCATCAAAAAGTTTTTTTACTGTTTCTAGTATTTCCTGCGTTGAATCTGTAGCATTGCTTAAAGTCTTACTTCTAGAAGAATCATTAAATTCTTGATTTCTTATAGTTATAGAAATACAGTAGGCACACTTTTTTATATTTCTTAATCTAGTAGCTGTAACTTCCACCAATGTTAATAGTACTTTATAGGCTTCATTTTTACTTTTAATATCATCAGATAATGTAGTGGAATTGCTTATTCCTTTTAGTTCATACTTATTGTAATTAACTTCCGAATTATCTATACCATTTGCATATTTCCACATCCTAAGTCCGCTACTTTTAAAATGATATTTCAAAATTTCAATATCATATTGAGCTAAATCTCCTATAGTAAATATATTTAAATTGTTAAGCCTCGGCACAGTTCTTTTTCCAACCATAAAAAGCTCTCCTACTTGGAGCTTCCATAACTTTTTTTCTATTTCATTTTTAAAAAGCGTATGTATTTTATCAGGCTTTTCAAAATCAGATGCCATCTTAGCCAAAAGCTTAACATCTGAGACGCCAATATTAACTGTAAATCCAAGTTCTGACTTTATCCTATCCTTAATATCACATGCTAACACCAGTGCAGCTTCCCTTGACGTATTATAATTTGTTACATCTAAAAAGCACTCATCTATAGAAAATTTCTCTACATAAGGTGTATAGTCATTAAAAATTTCCCGCATGCTTCTACTACATCTTTCGTATAAAGTAAAATTAGGGGATACTACTACAAGGTCCCTGCATTTCTTTCTTGCAGTAAATAAACTTTCTCCTGTTACTATTCCATTTTTTTTAGCTTCCATAGATTTTGCCAAAACTACTCCTCTACGAGACTCTTCGTCCCCTCCTATTACAGAGGCTATATCTCTTAAATCAATCTTTTCTCCCTGCACAAGTCTATCCGTAGCACTCCAAGAAAGAAATGCTGAATTAACATCTATATGAAATATAAGTTTCTCATTAAATTTATTCATCAAATCTCATCCTTTATGTAAGGCATATTTTATACCTATATTATATAGAATTTTAGCACAAAAAAGCAACCTATCCCCAATTAAGAATAGATTGCTTTTTATTATATACTTATACATTAGTATAAACCTTGTGCTTTAGTATTTGTTTTTATTAATTCCTTTAACTCATCTGAATTTCCAAATGATAATACTGATTTAGATAGCTTTATACTTTTCTCGTATTATGCAAGTCCTTCTTCAATAAGTTTTACCATGGCTATTGCAGCAGCTTCTTCATCCACACCAGTAGTTTTTATTGTTATTTCATCATTTTTAACGGCAGCCATACACATTATAGCCACTATACTTTTAGCATTATACTCATTACCACCTTTTACTATAAGCACTTCAGATTTAAACTTAGATGCTTCCTTAACTACTGATAATGCTGGTCTAGCATGTATTCCAGTTTCACTTTTAACTATAGCTTTTTTTTCCATCATAATATAGACACCCCTATTTTTTTAATTTTAGTACTATTACCTCATTATTTTTATCTACATTTCCTAAATTAAATTCCACTGACTCCATTATTGCATTATCTGTAAGGACTAACACACTTAAATTAGATTTAGCTTTAGCTTTTATCAAATCATTATCAAAAGATAATAATTTATCTCCAGCATTTACTTGTTGGCCTTTTTCAACAAAAGCTTCAAATCCTTCACCCTTCATCTCTACTGTATCAACACCTATGTGAAGTAATATTTCTATACCCTCTTTACTCTTTAAAATCATAGCATGCTTTGTAGGGAACACTTGAAGAATTTCACCATCAATTGGTGCATACAAAATTCCTTCTGTAGATTCAAATCCTATTCCATTACCCAACATTTTTGTAGAAAAAACCTCATCTGGTATTTCTGATATATCAAAACATCTTCCCACAACTGGTGATTTCATAATTGTACTCTTTTCTTCCTTATTCTTTTTAAAAAAACCAAACATTTTTATCATCCTCACCTTCTCTAAGGTATATAACAATTTTAATTGTTATACTCTTAAATTTACTTTTCCATCAATTTTCACTCTAAACTTAACTTATTATATAAAAATTAGTTTGTGCATTGCTTGGCATTTTAAATTCATTTTTCTGAACAATATTTTCTTTTAAAATACTCTTTTAAAAAACACATTTATTAATAGACTTCTTTATGTTACCATACAAATTGGTGAAATAACACAAGCACCCTAAAAATTAAATTTAGGGTGCTTTTATAAATTCTTTAAGCCATAAACATTTTTATATCTTCTTCCACAGTTCGAATAGGAGCAATGCCAAAGTTTTCAACTAACACATTAACAACATTTGGGGATAAAAATGCCGGTAATGTTGGTCCTAAGTGAATATTTTTAACACCTAAGTGTAATAATGCTAAAAGTACTATTACAGCCTTCTGCTCATACCACGCTATATTGTAGGTTATTGGTAATTCGTTGATGTCATCTAGGGCAAACAACTCTTTTAGCTTCATTGCAATAACAACTAATGAATATGAATCATTACATTGCCCTGCATCTAGAACTCTTGGAATTCCACCAATTTCTCCAAATTCTAATTTATTGTATCTGTATTTTGCACAACCTGCTGTTAAAATAACTGTATCATTTGGTAGCTCTTTTGCAAATTCAGTATAGTATTCGCGGCCTTTCATTCTTCCATCACAACCAGCCATAACAAAAAATCTTTTGATTGCTCCTGTTTTAACAGCCTCTACAACTTTATCAGCTAACGCCAATACTTGATTATGTGCAAAGCCTCCAACTATTTCTCCTCTTTCAATTTCAATTGGTGAACTGCATTTTTTAGCATGCTCAATTATAACTGAAAAATCTTTTGCTTTTCCATCTTTCCTATCTGCTATGTGTTTCATCCCTTCAAATCCAGATGCCCCAGTAGTATAAACTCTCTCTTTATAAGAAGCTTTTGGAGGAGTAATACAGTTCGTTGTCATGAGTATTGGTCCATTAAAACTTTCAAACTCTGAATCTTGCTTCCACCATGCATTTCCATAATTGCCTACAAGATTAGTATATTTTTTGAAGGCTGGATAATAGTTTGCTGGTAACATCTCACTATGAGTATACACATCTACTCCTGTGCCTTCTGTTTGCTTTAATAGTTCTTCCATATCCTTTAAATCATGTCCACTAATTAATATAGCGGGGTTATTTCTAACTCCAATATTCACCTTTGAAATTTCCGGATTTCCGTAAGTGGTAGTATTAGCTTCATCTAATAACGCCATAGCATCTACACCATATTTACCACACTCGAGTACTAATGCAACCAGTCCATCAACAGTTAAGCTATCATTAGTCGTTTGAGCTAAACCCTTTTGCATAAATGCATATATATCATTACCCTCATACCCTAAGTTATATCCATGTTCAGTGTAAGCTGCTATCCCTTTAATACCATAAATTACTAATTCTCTTAAAGATCTCACATCTTCATTTTCTGTTTTAAGTACGCCCACATTCATAGATTTACTCTCAAACTCTGCAGCAGACCCTTTCCATGTTGCACATTCATGTAAATTACTATCTATTACTCCACCAGCATTTACTAGTTCACTCTTAATTATTTCACGTAATTCTAGTGCTTTTATTATTGTTTCTATAAACCTAGCTTTATCAAAATTAGCATTTGTTATAGTCATGAATAATCCATTTGCTACAAACTTATTTACTTCTTCATTTTCTATTCCAAGTTCCCTTGCACCTGTGCTATAGATTGATATTCCCTTTAAAACATAAGTTAATAAATCCTGCATATTAGCTAAATCATCTGTTTTACCACACACTCCGCGCACGGTACAACCTGTTCCTTTTGAAGCTTCTTGACATTGATAACAAAACATACTCATTATAAATTCCTCCTATTTTTGGGAATGACAACAATTTAAAATAATTATCTTCCATATACTATAAATTTATTGTTTAGAATAATTGATAGGGACATAAATAATTTAACATTTGTTTTTGAACTACCTTTATTATATTTTTGTATAAATGCAATGTCGGTAACAATTGTTACGCAATAGAAATTTTATAATTTATTTTTCTATGTATATAATATAGAAAAATAAAAATTGCATGGCACTTTTGTAAAATAAAACCGTTAACCCATCATATTGAAATATTTGCATTAATAGGCTATTATTATATTGAAATAGTAGAAAAAGGAGGAAATATTATGAATAATATAGACATTAATAAACTAGTAAAAGCAAGCCTATTTCTTGCTCTAGCTATAGTTTTTCAGGTAATAGGAAAAAGTGCCGGTCCAATAAGCCAATTTTTTGTTGGACCTGCTGTTAACACAATACTTATAATGACAGCTGCGATTTGTGGAGGTGTTTATGGAGTATTAGTAGGCTGCTTAACTCCAATACTAGCTTGGCTAACTGGGCAACTTGCTGGCGTATTAGCACCTTTCATCCCTTTTATAATTATTGGTAACGTACTATTTGTTCTTAGTTTTGTAATTTTAAATAAGAGAGGTAAATATGGGAAATATTTTGGAATTATAATTGGTGCTTTTGTAAAATACCTTTTTTTATCAATATCCGCATCAAAGTTTATCCCATTGTTTAAGCTAAATATCCCTGAAAAAATAGCAGCCAATCTAGTAATTGCTATGGGTATACCTCAGCTTATAACTGCACTTATTGGAGGAGCTTTTGCATTAATACTAATTGCAGTTTTAAGAAAACGAAAGGTCTACATCTAGGCCTTTTTTTATTCGCATTAAATTCTTTGATTTTAAATATCAATTAGTTATTAACCTTCTCCCTTATTTTCCATATTCTATTACTTTTTTGTTAATATTTTGCTATATTTGTTAAAAAAACATCTAAAATTATAAAACTTTTAACATTAACAATGAAAACTTAACATTAACTTAACATTGGTGTGATAAAATTTCATAGAAACTATAGGAAATATTCTTTTTTAAAGGAGAGCTAATATGGATTATAAAATGATTTTTCAACTTTTAGGTGGTTTAGGACTATTTGTCTATGGAATGAAGCTTATGGGGGATGGTCTCCAAAAGTCTGCAGGAGAAAAGCTAAAAAGAATGCTGGAAATTTTAACTAGCAATAAATTCTTTGCTGTACTTGTTGGTGCAGGCGTTACTGCAATTATTCAAAGTAGTAGTGCAACTACAGTCATGACTATAGGTTTTGTAAATGCAGGACTTATGAATTTATTTCAAGCTGCTGGAGTTATTATGGGAGCAAACATTGGTACTACAATGACCGCTCAACTTATAGCTTTTAAACTTACTGATATTGCACCCTTTATTCTTGCAATAGGTGCTGCCTTAGTTCTATTTAGCAAGAAGAAGAAAACTAAAGACATTGGTGAGATTGTTTTAGGTTTTGGTATATTATTTGTCGGTATGTCAATGATGGAAACTGCTATGAAGCCCTTAAGTAAACTAGATAGTTTTAGAAATCTTATTTTAGTTTTAGGAAAACACCCACTCATGGGAGTTCTTGTTGGTCTTGGTATGACAGCAACAATTCAAAGTAGTAGTGCTACTATTGGAATATTAATGGCACTTGCTTCAAATAGCAGTATCTCGCTTGGTGTAGCACTTCCTATACTTTTCGGAGATAATATTGGAACCTGTGCTACTGCCCTACTAGCAAGTATAGGAACAACTAGAAATGCTAAGCGAGCTGCACTTTTACATTTAATTTTCAACACCACAGGCACAATAATATTTATGTTAGCTTTCAAGCCAGTGTTAAAAATTGTTCCAATGTTTGGTGGAAATGTTCAAAGGCAAATTGCCAACGCACATACATTGTTTAATATAACAAATGTATTTATTCAAATTTGGTTTATAGGTACTTTAGTTAAAATTGTTAATAAATTAGTTCCTGGCGAGGATAAAAAATCTTCTGCTCTAGTACTTAAATACTTAGATATCAGACTACTAGAAACTCCCGCTATCGCAGTTGGACAAGTTATTAAAGAAATTAGTAGAATGGGAAAGCTTGCCTCTGAAAACCTTTCAAATGGAATGCAAGCCTTTTTAAACTCAGATGAAAGTTTGATGAGTTCAGTTATTGAGTATGAAGTTACCATAAATTATCTTGAAAGAGAAATAACTGGTTATATGGTTTCCCTTTCTAATACGCCTTTATCAGAATATCAGTCTGAGATTATTACTTCATTATACCACGTAGTAAATGATATAGAGAGGATTGGAGATCATGCTGAAAACTTAGGTGAGCTTGCTAGATTAAGGATGGATAACAAACTCACTTTCTCTGAAAAAGCAATAACTGATCTTGTACATATGTTTGAAACTGTAGTGTACTGTATGAATAATGCTATAGTAGCTTTAGCAGATTCTGACTTAGAAGCTGCTCGCAAAGCCATGGATGTAGAAGAACATATAGATGATATGGAAAAACAACTTAAAAATGATCATATATCTAGATTAAATAATCTAGAATGTACGCCAGCAGGTGGTTCTGTTTATCTAGAGCTACTAACTAATCTTGAAAGAGTTGGAGATCATTCAAATAATATTGCACAAATGGTTGTTAATTCTAAAAAAATGTAAAACAAAAAAAGAGTGGGGATAATTAATCTCTACTCTTTTTTTATTTTACATATATTATTTAATTCATCTTCTATTATATTTTGTACATATTTCGCTAAATCTTCCTTTTCCTCTTTACTTAATAAATTAACATAAATAGGTTTATGTATAACCATATTTATTTTATTACCCATTACTTTTGTGCCAACTTCTATTACATTATAAGAGCCATCTATTGTTATTGGTACTATGCAGGTTTTAGACTTTATTGCCAGTTTCATACTCCCTTTTTTAAATGAATTCATTTTAGATTTTAGGCTTCTTGTACCTTCAGGGAAAATAAGAATGGAGTATCCACCGTTTATTTTTTCCACAGCTTGTTGAATAGTTTTAATTGATTCTCTAGGACTTTGCCTGTTTATATAAATTGATCCTATTGATTTTAACCAATTACTAATCAATGGTATCTTTTTTATTTCTTTCTTAGCAATAAATCCAAAGGGTTTATTGATATAAGCTAGCAAAGCGAATCCATCAAAAATAGCTTGATGATTTGATATAAACACACAATTTTCCACTGGTATATTTTCAATACCTTTAACTTCCATATTAGTCTTAGTTACCTTCAACACATATTTTGAAATTTTTTGTGCTTTTGCAAAAGCATATATTTCAGCCTTTCTAGGTGATTTCTTATGTATTAATCCTATTTTAATTAAGCTAAAAGATGAAACACACAAATATATAGAAAAATACAGATACCATAATAATTTAATAATAAATCCCCCCCATTGCAACTTATATTTATTTTTAAATACACTTTTTCATTTTATCAAACATATGAAAAAATTGATATATTTTTGAAGTAATTAACACTTTATAGTAAAATTTTGTTACATTTCTGTTATATTTCCTTTCATCTCTGTTATATTTCCTTTCATCTCTTGACAATCCCCAAAAATAGTATATCATTATACTATCAAGTTTTATCTTTAAAAGGAGGAAATAATTATGATATTAACAAAGTGGTATGATAAAAGAAAAAAAGAAAAACAAAGAAAATTAAAAATCCAAACAGCTAAAAAAATACTTATTGGTACAGCAGCTGGAAGTGTTAGCGGTTTATTAGGTGGTATACTATTTTCCCCTAAATCTGGTAAAGAAACCAGAGAAGATATTGCTAGCTCATCAAAAGAGCTTACAAACAATATTAAAGGAAAAACTATAGAAATGAAGCAAACCATTGATAATAAAGTTTCTGATGCTAAAGAAAACGTAACAGACGCTAAAGTTAAGATTAAACAAAAGAGTATAGAACTTAAAGAAGCTATGAACAATAAAGTTTCTGATGCTAAAAATAATGTAATCGATGCTAAAGTTAAGGTTTCTCAATATTTAAATGAAAAAAAGACATCAAAAGCTATTAATGATGTTGTAGCTGCAACTAACAATGAAGATTTAGATGAGATTGTTGGACAAGTAGAAGTTGAAATAAAAAAATAACCAAAATTTAAAAGAATAGTGGTGCTATTAATGTACGTAGACTTTTTTAAAACTGGACAAGGCATATTAATTTTTCTTGGTATAGTTATTTTAGTTATACTTATAGTAGGGCTATTAAAACTTATTAAGACTATATCAAGTGTAAATTTTATTATCAAAAAGAATGAAGATAGTATTGATGAAATATTGTCTGTTTTACCAAAAACTTTTGGCAATTTATACGAAGTAACTGACAACTTAAAAAATGTTAGTGAAGTAGTAGTACAAACAACTGCTACCGCTGTTGGTGCAAGTGAATCACTGGAAAAATATTTAATATATATAGTAGATATTTTAAGTATTCTAAAAAAGATTTTTTCAAATAAAAAGTAGGAGATATCTCCTACTTTTTTTTGCTGTTTTTAAACGCACTATTTTTCTTTGTTTTTCAATACCTTAAGTCGGTCTTTAATTTTTTTCTCATATCCATTATTGCAAGCTTCATAATATAGCGTGCCAACCAGTTCATCAGGCAAGTATTGCTGCTTAACATAATTCCCTTCATAGTCATGAGGGTATAAATATCCTACACCATGCCCCAATTTCTTTGCTCCACTATAACTTTGATCCCTTAAAGAAGCAGGTACACTGCCTATTTTTTTTTCTTCCAAATCTTTAATTGCCTTATTTATAGCCATATAAGATGCATTGCTTTTAGGAGCACATGCTATATAAATTGC
>Ga0335397_10011675_pt1 | contig 10806 bp, 9 predicted proteins | sample MAT04_FD_205740 | JGI IMG/M metagenome (GOLD analysis project Ga0335397, IMG submission 205740) | Freshwater microbial communities from Lake Fryxell liftoff mats and glacier meltwater in Antarctica - MAT-04 (spades assembly) (version 2) ...
GGCGACACCATGACCACGGACCACGCGGTGGGAGCCTCCTCAGCCTCACCGTCAGTGACGCTCAGGCTCTCACCGTCGCCACCCTGTGCGACGCCATCGTCCTCAACTGACGCGTCCGTCAACACCCGCTCGAGGGCTGTCGCTGACAACGTCTGAGCTGGCTGGGTGGAGGCATTGGCCCAGGCGGAAGCGTGATGTCAGGCCGCCGGATATGGCGCCTGCGCAGTCAGGTCATGCCTGCACCTGCTTGTGTCGTGGGGTCTTCCACCGTGGAGCCGTTCAGCCGCGTCACCAGCCGCCGGCCGCTCCTGATGGAATGGATCAGAATAGGACCCCTGGCACTTCGCTGTACCAGTGACAAAGACCCCGATGTGACTGCAGCGCCTCCGGCGCCGGTCGGTGCCTTCGCCTTCGTGGCAAGGACATCAGCCGCTGACCTGCGAGGGCCGAGTACGCAGAATCGGCCAAAGTCGGGGCCACACGCACCCGGAAGTTGCTGGTCACTGTGATGAGGTGCAAGTCAAACAAGGTGTGCACGTCGGCTCGCAGAAGCAACCCATTGATGACCGTATTGGTCTGTTCCCCATGGTGGGGGACGATGTGCGCGGCTTCCAGCACCTCGACCGTCGTGCAGCCGGTAAGGGCGCAGCGGCCCTCGTATGCCTGCAGAAGGGCAGTCCGGAACTCTCGCTGGCCGCGCCGCAGGGAAATGGTGCGAGCCGCTCTCTCGCGGGTGTCCTCCAGCAGGTCTTCGAGCCGGACTTGCACGTCATCGTCGAAGCGCAGGTCGACCCGCAGTGGCGCGGCTTCAGTTTCGAAGAGTGCCCGGATCCACTCCTCGGCTGCCGGGTTGCGCGTCCATACGATGCCGCTCATGGGGGCCGGTGTCAGGCCCGTCGCCGCTGATACCTCACCCCACTTTGGGCTTCTGTGTGGCCGGTCCGTCACGAGGTCGAAGTAGAACCTCCTCAGGTATGGCGCCGTGGCTGCATCTATCCAGGGGCCCTGTTCGCTGGCCGCCAGCGGAAGCGCATCTGTTGTCGCTCTTGTCCAGCCGAGGAGCCTGCTGGCACTTCCGCCCTGCCAGAAGAAGACATCGTCTCCGGCTCTGACGTCGCGGATCTTCAGCATGTCCCAGAGTCCATCCTCGAGGGCTCGGCCCCAGTGCTGCGGGTAGTCTTTTGAGATCCAAAGAACCCAAGTCGTCATGCAGACATGCCCTTCCCGTGTTGTCACGGGTGGTGGCATGTCCTCAGTGGAAGCCGGTCGGGCCGTGGAGTGCTGTTCTTGGTTTAGGTGAGTTGCCGACGGCTACGTGACGAGGCGCCTCAAGTGGTCCTGCGTCTGGTGGTCGGTGGAGTAGATGGCGACGCCGCGCATGCCCCGGGTCAACAGGACTTTGTAGACGTTGCGCACGAGCCGGTCGAAGTCGGCATCGCTCACGGTCGTGCGGTTCCTGAAGTCGGGGTCCTTGTTGGCGGCGCGGACGGCGACCCATCCGTCGTCGCGCCAGACGAGGTCGGGGCCGAGAATGACTCCGGCGTAGTCGTACTCGAAGCCCTGCGCCGTGTAGACGCAGCCCACCTGGCCGAAGCCGGCCGGATCGGTCGCCCAGAGAGCGGCGGCCGGCGCACCCCCAATTGCGCGATCACCCTTGAGGTTCCACGGCCTGGCCCAGTCGAGGATGCGGACATCCGCAACCAGCGAACCGTCAGCGCGGGGGTCGCTCCACGGCCAGCAGTAGCCGGCGGCCATCCGAGCTGAGTAGCCGGCATCCAGCTTGGTCGCGAGGTACGCCTCCAGCTCGTAGGGGGAGTCGACGACCTCGACCTCGAAATGGGGGTCGCCAGTCCAGTCGACGTCGCCACCGGATACGAGCCCCAGCAGTCGTTTGACCCAGATGAGGTACTCCTCCGAGCCACCGCAGCGGAACTGTGCATCCAGGTCGATCTTGACGACGTCGATGCCCTGGTTGGCCGCGTGCTTCTCGATGTCCTCGACCGTGCCCTGCTCGCCGGGGCGCACGACTTGGAACTCGTCGAGGAGGAACACCGGGACCCGTGCGGCTGCGAGAAGCTCCTCGACCTGTGGCTTTCCGGTTCGGTGCTCGGCTCGGGTCCAGCGAGACGCTGACGTCGCTCTGATGCGGTGCGCCTCATCCAGGATCAGCGCGTCAAGGTCGTTGGGGGAGGAGGTCGCGAACGAGTTGAAGTATTGGAACATCTTCTGTACGCGAGGGGCTCGCTTGCCCGCGACCTTGCGAAGGGTTTGAGTGAAGGATCGCGACCCGGTGGCGTGGAGCACGGAGCGGCCCTGTCTCGACAGCTCCCCAAGGAGGGACAGTGCGATCACGCTCTTGCCGCTCCCCGGCCCGCCGGAGACGATGACCGCGGTTTTGGTGTTGGAGCGACGAGCCCGCTCGACGGCGTGGAGCACGAAGTTGTAGGCGTCGCGCTGCTCGTCGAGCAGCACGAACATCTCCCTGCGCTGCACCTCCTCTGCGGCGACGGCGAGCAGCTGCTTGGAGGGCGCGATGCGGCTGGACAGGAGGTGGTCAGCATACGAAGCACCGCTCACTCCCGGAGCGAAACGCGACTTGAGGAAGTCCTGGAACTCACCTCTCCTCTGTCCCGTGAACACGGAACCGAGGTCGTTGCCGGGGATGCGGAAGAGGTCCTCGACCGCGGCGTCGGTTGCGTTATGAAGGTAGGCAACGCCGGCGAGAGAGTGGGGCTCGTCGGCGAGGACGCCGGTGAACCCAAGCATGTAGTCGCAGTAGTCACGCACCTGGAGTGCGGGATGGGTGACCGGGCGAGGCCCGTACTCCTCTATGTGGATCAAGGAGTCGCTGTCCTCGAACTGCTCCGCGTGACTCCATTGCTTGAGCTCCACCACGAGGTAGGAGGGGCCACCTGCGGTCGGATGCTCTCCCACCAGGACGACGTCGGCACGCTTGCTGGTGAGTGGCAGCTGATACTCGACCAGCATCTCGACGTCGTCGAGCCCGGCTGCCACCAGGTCGGAGTGAAGAGCGGGGATGCTGCGCTGCCACGAGCGGTACTCACCCGCGGACGGCTTGTGGCCAGTGCGCACCGTCATCTGCTCGGCAAGGAGGTCAGCAAGATGGGCCTCGACAGGTGAGAACCCAGCGACCGATTGTCGGTACAGCGTCACAGAACAGAACCCCAGGCAGCACGAAGTGAACCGTGCGGGTGGGGGCTTGTCCTGAGGCGGAAGCCCGTCGGGCCGCTATTACAGCGGCGACTCTAACCCGACACCCGCGCGAACTCTCGTCGAGGCGGCATACTCGCTGGTGTGTCTGACCTGATCGAGATCCGGGATGCCGCTCGTGCCTTCATCGCCGAGCGAGACTGGCAGCAGTTCCAGGACCCCAAGTCCGTGATGCTCGCGCTGGTCGGCGAGGTAGGGGAACTCGCCGAGCTCTTGCAGTGGCTGCCTGCGGACGCGGCGCGGGACCTTGCCCACGAGGAACCGCTGCACACGCGGCTGTCCGAGGAGATGGCGGACGTCCTCGTGTACCTCGTGGGGCTCGCGGACCAGTGCGGGGTCGATCTGGGCGAGGCCGCCATGGCCAAGATCGCCACCTCCAGCGAGAAGCACCCGGTGCAGTCGAGTCGGGGCGTTGCGCCGAGCCGTGTCCATGATCCGACATCCTGAACGGGCGTAGCTGTGCGCTGCGGCATGAAGGCGTCAGCGCGTTCGTGCGGCTCGGCGCCGACCACACCGCCTGTGTCAGCTCAGACGACGGCCCCTGCGTAGCGAGACAGACGCACCTCGTACCCGTGCTCAGCACCCCCGGGGGTGAGCGGCTTGCCCAGCGTGGTGTCTGGACCGCTCCACAGCCAAGGCATCACCCGACGAACCGGGCTGTCCGATGGCGCTTGGAGAATCAGGTCACGCGCCGCTGCTCGGAGGGCGAGCACACCATCCAACGACGCCGAGTCTGACGGGATGCCGCGCTGCTCCCCATCAGCAGCGGTCGCCTCAATGAGGTGCAGAAGATCCTGACCGGTCGGGGTCCCCGACGTCGGGCTGGCAGCCACCGAGGATCCATGGCCGGGGGCCGCCGGCTGGATGGGCACGGCCTCCAAGGGTGGGGCGAGCGAGGCACGCTGGTCCGCCCAGCCGACACCCAGGCTCGCTACGACGGAACCGAGCGTCTCGACATAGGCGACGACACTGGGGTTCGGGTCTGAGCCCCAGGCGTCGCGCACGAGGGGCATCACCTGGGTCCAGGTCAGGTGCGCGTACCGCTGGCCGTGGCCGACGGCTGGGCCAAGCTGTGTCAGCGGACCGGTGATGTAGGTGATGTCAACGGGCCGCCCGGGGAAGTGATGCGACCCGAGCTCGAAGTAGTAGGGCAGCTGCTCGCGGCGGTGGCTTCCTGCCTCGGTCTTCAGCTCGGTCATCCACAACCGACCGGGCCAGATGACCGCCCAATCGGGTGCTCCGCCCTTCTCCATTTCGGCCCGGGGTGACAGCTCGAGCTCGTCGACGAAGACTTCGGCGGGCGGGGGTGTCGCTGCACCAAAGGAGAGCTCGTCGAGGAGTCGGAGAAACTCGACGCCCTGAGCAGTAGGGACGCTCCTCGAGTTCCAGCGCGGGTAGGTGCCCCCGACAATCAAGGTGGTGACCAGTCGCTGGCAGAACTCCTCGCGTCCTAGCTTGAGCCGGCGGAGGACCGTCGTCGGGCTCTCGTACTGCATTCCGGCTCCTCGCTGGCGTGACGGGCCCATCCTGGTCCGTCGCTTACGGATGCTCCCAACTCGGCTGCTGTCAGTGCCTGTCGGCAATGTTCCAGTTCACCGCTTCAGGGTGGTGGGCGGTCAAGAACGCGTTTGCTTGCGAGAAGTGCCGAACGTCCTTGAAGCGCTGCTCTCTGCTCCGACCGCGTGCGGCTGGATGTGCCGATCGGATCACCTTGTGTGCATCGCCGATTGGGATCGCCGTCCCCCGGTCGATGGCCCGCCTACCCCAGAGAAGGAACACGACGTGGTCACTCTCATCGTTGACCAGGCTCAGCACGGCATCCGTGAAGTCGGTCCAACGTGCTCGGTGAGAGTCGGGGACGGGGGCTTGCACGGTGAGGGCGGTGTTGAGGAGGAGAACACCACGCCTCGCCCACTCGGTTAGGTCGCCGGTGGCGGGCCAGGAGAAATCGACGTCCGGATCCCTGACGAGGTTGGAGAAGATCGCTTTGAGCGACCGAGGCGGCTCCACGCCCGACGGCACTGAGAAGGCGAGGCCTTGGGCCTTCTGGTCGGGTCGCGGATAGGGGTCCTGACCAAGGATCACCACACGGACATCTGTGAGGGTGGTCAGGTGGAAGGCCCGGAACACGTCCGAGCGTTGCGGCAAGACGCTCCCTGGGGCGGCTCCGTCGTAGATGCTCGCGACGAGCTCCTCGATTCGTCCTACGTCGCACCCGCGCCGCCGGAGTGCCGTGGACCACTCCGCTGGCAGCCTCGAGGCTTCGGATTGGATCGTCATCGCCGGTGTTCTCCTCCACTGTGACTGAGGCTTTAGGCCGGGGCTGCCTCCGCGCGGACTCTGGCGATTGCGGCCCGTGGTCTTCGAAGGCAGCCCGAACCCTTCATGCTGTGGGCTACGGGGCGAGATCGATCCGAAGTGTGGCGAGGTCGACATCGTCTTGGCGACGGCGGAGGAGCTCGAGGAGGTCCTCCTGGCGCGGTTGCCCGAAGGTCAGGCGATAAAGAGCCACGTCCTTTTTGATCCGCGCGTACTTCGCAGCATCCGAGCTGAGGAGAATGGGGGCGACGTGCCGCTCGATCTTCGCCGGGCCCGGGTAGACCCAGCACGGTGTGAACCCGCCGTACTGACTCTCGTAGTCGCGGGCCGCCTCATAGAGCTGGTTCCAGGGGTGGCCACCGTCGACACGCGCAAGCACCGAGGCGCCATGCCGCGCGGCGATGTTCTTGCGGATCGCATGACCGCGGTAGCGGTCGACACGGCCCTCGCGCTGCTCGAAGTCGACCGGGTTGGCGGGGGTGTTCCAGTGGAAGACCGCGTGACACCACCAGTGGAAGTCCACGCCTTCCTGACCCACCGAGGTGGAGGTGAGGACGAACGGCCAGAAGGGACTGTTGAAGGCCTGCCGGACCTCGGGCTGCCGGGCATCCTCCCCAGCCGCCCGCCGCCCTCCGTACCGGAGTGCGAAGCGCGGGACGAACGACAGCGAGCTGTTGAGGTCTGACGCGTTCAGTGCGCGCTGGCTGCTCGTCCGGAGGCTGAGCGCGGATGCGGCGTTCCAGGCAAGGTTCGACAGGACTTCGCCTGTGACAGGCCCGTTGCGAAGATCCTGCAGCAGGTGGTGCAGGTACTCGTCGAGAACCGACTCCAGGTTTCCGGCGGCGCAGTACGCGAGGACCTGCCGCCAGTACGGCCGGTCTGTGCCGTCGGTGCGCTCCACGATCTTGATGGCATCCGGTCGGTTGAAGAGCGAGCGCAACCCGTTCGCCAGCACAGCGGCGGCTTCGAAGAGGTCCAAGTCTTCAACACCCTCGGCCTCGGATACGAGGCGCCCGATCGCCCGGAGGGCGATGTTCCCAGGGGAGAAGAGGGCGACCTCGGTCAGCACGGAGATGGTCGCGTCGTCGACAGGCTTCGGTCCGTGCGCCAAAGCGGTTCGGGCGTGCGCGATATGGGCTGTGAGGCCCGTAGGGTCCTCGATCTCCTCCTCACCGTCTTCGCTCTGCCGACCGCTCAGGAGGTAGGAGAGCGCCTCATCCGAGCTTTCGTCCTCGTCTGGCCAGTTCCCGGCGAGTGCGAACGCCGCTCGCCAATCGTCTTCTCGCAGTTCCGCGCTCGCCGCATCGCCCGACCTGTCGATGAGGTGGGTCTGCGCGGTCACCAACGCTTCCACTCGAGCTCCCGCCCACGCCCGCAGCTCCGGCACCGTGAGGGGGGCGCCGGCGTGTTCGGCGACGGCATCCAGCGGATTTGTGACTGCGGCGAGTTCAGCCATTGGCCACTGCACCAGAAGGGTGGCCATGCGCGCTGGCACACCCCCGCGCAGGGGGTACTGCAGATGCTTGGCGAGGCGTCTCCGGTTCTCCGGCGTGTACCGGGAGTAGTTCGTGCCCTGCGCCATTCTCCGCTCCGCTTCGTAGCTGAGGATGGCAGCCACGGCAGTTGGGGTCGCGGTCCAGGACGAGAAGACGAGCCTCTTCGTCATCCCCGCGACATTCGGGTCTGAGTAGGGTGCACCAGGAACGACGTAGGGGAGGGACGCCGGCATCCACAGCAGGCGCCACCAGCCCTGGTCGAGAGTGTCTGCCACAAGGGCTCTAAGCCTGGGGTTGCCGCCATCGAGCGGTGCGAAGCGCTCGATGGATCGCCGGGAGATCTGGTGCGTCTGCCTCAGCGCTCCGCGCAGCTCGTCTGACTCCGCTGCTGTGGAAATGCGGTCGCCCAGGAGATACCCCTCGCAGAAGTTCACAAAGTATGGCGCCGACTTCCAGTACTCCGTCGTCACCAACCCCCGATCACGCTCGTGCTTGACCAGCTCGGCCACCCATGTAGCGCCGAGTACCCGAGGAGGTCCTCGGGCTTCAGGTTCGCCGCTGTCCGAACGTGCTCGACTGATGCTGATCCCTGCGATACCACGGGACGCTCGGCACGACTCATCACCTTGAGCAAGTTGGTACGAAGCGCAGGGATGACCCGCTCGCCGTCATGCCCGCGGGTCACGACCTCGCGGTACTCACGGAGCTGTGACCGGATCTGCTCCACATCGACGTCGTGACGGCCCTTGGCAAGGAACCCGAGTGTGTTGAAGAGGTCGGATGCGTGGTCCTCACCCGCTTCTTCGGCGTAGGTGAACGGCTTGTACGGCGTCGCTGAGAGAAGCAGCACCTTCGCGGCCTCGAACTCAAAGAGGTGGTGGGCGAACTCGCCGGCCGGGTTGTTGGCACTGAGTAGATGCCGGAAGCGCTGAAACTCGTCGAGGATCACCAGGTCCGGCTCGAGCGTTTGCACACTGGCGCGAGCCAACGTGGCTCGCAGCTCGCGGACGACCTCGAGGGTGTCGTTGTACAGATGGGCTGGGATCGAGCGCTTTCGGCCCACCCCGTCAACGAGCGACGAGAAGCGGCTGTGCAGCGATTGTCGGCCTCCGCGATGGACGGCTCGCTTGAATTCCCGGAGGATCGCGGGATCGATGCCCGCATCGCCCATCTCGCGGCTGAGGTCGTCGACCGTCTGTCGGAAGGTGCCCAGCAACCGAACCTGTCCCTGAAGCAGCCGGTGCGTCGCGGTCCGCTCGAAGCCGGACATGGGCGTGATTGTCGTCAAGGCGATGGCCAGCATCGCCCGTTCCTTGGACTGGCCCAAGCTGTACCCGTGCTCGAAGGACGTACCCGGTGTGAACGAAACAAGGTTCACCGGCTTGCCAGTGTTCCGACCTCCCCGTCCCTTGAGCCGTTGCGTCTGGCTGCCGAGGAGGGTCAGCCGACTGGCGAAGGGGATGGCGTCCGCCCCGGTGACGTTGAGCCGGGTGATGTTCTGCTGAGCCAGGTCAGAGTTCGAGCACACGTAGACGACGTCGATGCGCCGAACGGACTCGTCGTCCTGAAGATGCTCAACCGCCCGGGCGATGAGGCCGCGGGCCACGCGGGTCTTCCCCAAGCCCGTCTCGTCGGCGACAAGGAAACGTTTGGCTTGGACGGGCCTATAGAACTGGTGGAAGACATGGTTGACCGTCCGGCGCTGGAAGTCGCTGAGGTCGTCCAAGTACGGGGCCGCCTCGTAGCGGTTCACGGCATCCTCCCCACCTGCAGCTGGTGCGTCTCCCGGACGACCTGCCACAGCTGCTCGAAGCCTTCGGGCAGGACCTCCCGGCCTCGCTCCGTGGCCTGCAGGCGCTGAACAAGCCGGTCGAGGTCGTCGAGAGCGCTCGGCCGGTCTGCCAGCGCTCTCAGGACCAGCTCGAGCACGCCGGGACCCTCTCCGAGAGCTGCGCGCACCCCAGCGCCGGTTCCGGCCCCGTCGGCGAGCAACGCCAGCAGATATGGATCGCCGAGGCTGAGGATCAGGTAGACGAAGCGCAGGAACTTCTCCGGGGTGTCGATCTGGCGCGCCAGGACGAGATCCAACCGTTCGGGGAGGTCACCAATGAGCTCGGCGACCACGACGGTCCCCATCTCCAGGCCGCTGCTGGTCGTGAGTCGAACCGCGAGGAAGGGGGTGATGTCGGCGACGTCGGCGATCGTGAAGGCCTCGTCGAGCGGCTCTCCGCTCGTCAGGTGACGCGCTTCTCCGGGCCTGGTCAGCAACTCCACCGTCGCGTCCCAGTCCTCGGGAATGGGATAGGCCTTCGGCGCGGTCACCGCCAGTGTGTGGCTCGTCGACTCGTTCCCTGCGGATGCACCCGGCTCGATCTGGACCCGGTGTGGGATCTCCGCCACTGCTCTGAGTGCGTTCTCGAGCCGGCGCTTCTCCTCGGCCTTCGGGTCGTCGTCGACGCCGCCGACCGGTTCGTACGCAGCCAGGAGGGCCGCGAACTCAGCGTCCGGGCCGAGGAACGCATCGATGCCGAGGTACTTCCGGGGGCCGCGAAGCTCGACAACGAACTCGACGTTTCGCGAGAAGGCTGCATCGGTGGCGTTGGCCGACCCGATAAGCACGCGTGCCTTCTGGGCCCGCCCCCAGGGCTCGATGACGAACATCTTGGCGTGCAGCTGACTGAGCAGACCGCGGGCCTCGGCGTCAGGGCTCGCAGGCCCGTCGCCGTCGTCGATCCCCGCCATGGCGTCGATGACTCGGGCTTCGAGGCCCTCGAGCGTGGTGGGGTCGAGGCGGTCGAGTTCCTCCGCGCGTGACACGACGGTGAGGGACTCCCCGTTGCTGAGAAGGCCAATGCCAGCGTCGTTCACGAAGGGGGAAACCGCGAGGTGGCGACGTCCCTCGAAGTCCACGGTCGACCGACGGTCACTGTCGAGGAAGTGGAACACCATCTCCTCGACGGTCTCCGGGAACTCCCAGAGGATGTGACGCGACTCCTCGGCGAGCCGTGTCACCCGTTCGCCGCGCTCAACGGAGAGGTCGCGCACCGTGCGGCCCGGAAGGCCGCCAAGAAACTCGGACAATGGTCGGTTGTAGGTCTGCGGGCGCCCGGAGACGTCCTCGGAGTCGAGGCGCACCGCGATGTCCCAAGAGTTGCCGTTCGCCAAGTTGCGCGTGAGCACGAGCAGTCGGTAGCTCGGCTCCCGTCGTCGTCGACATAGCGGACGAACCAGACCTTGGGGTGGAAGAGACCGCCGCGCGGTCTCCGTACCTCGTGGACCACCGGCTCGAGGAAGGCCATGAGGTCTGCCGCTTGTTGTGGAACCGCGATGTTGCCAGCTTGGCAGAAGACGTCGAACCGCCCGGTTGCCCGCCGCAGGGACTCGAGCACCGCAATTGGATCCGGCGCAGACCCGGAGTAGGAGAATGAGCTGAACGCCAGCGCCGGGATCAAAGTGGCGCTGAGGTCGAGGGTGAAGGTCGTGGCGACAGCTTCGTCGAACATGCAGCCCGAGGGCGGGCGGAGCTGCTCGAGCAGCACTGCTCGACTGTTAGGCGAGAGCATCGCTCGTCATCCCCCTGGCGATGTCATTCACCATGGTGCGGACCGTGCCCCACCGGAAGTTGAGCTGGCCTGTCGCCTGCCATGAGCATGGGACCGCCCTGAGCGGTTTTCTGCCAACCTCATGGGACCACCTGGATTGCCAGTTATGGGACCACCCGGCGCGCCGCGTCGAGGGTTCTTCGGTCTGCTCGTTGACT
>Ga0335397_10011680_pt1 | contig 10803 bp, 11 predicted proteins | sample MAT04_FD_205740 | JGI IMG/M metagenome (GOLD analysis project Ga0335397, IMG submission 205740) | Freshwater microbial communities from Lake Fryxell liftoff mats and glacier meltwater in Antarctica - MAT-04 (spades assembly) (version 2) ...
CTAGATTCCGATGGACTGACTATCATTGACGTCGGTCTCCCGCGTAGCGAGAAGAAAATCCTTGCGTATGTTGTGAGTTTGGGTCAATCTGCGCGCGATGTGAAGCGCATTGTCATTACCCATGCGGATTTTGATCATTTTGGCAGCCTAGCGGCGCTTCACAGGTTGACGGGCGCGCGCGTATATACTTCCAAAATTGAAGCCGATGCCATTGCACAAGGCAAGTCTTCACGGCAGATCAAGATACCCGCCCGCAATTGGCGGCGACGATGGTCGAACTTCTTTTTTAATATCTTTATGAAACCCACGCCGTTTCAAGTAGATGAGACCCTGATGGATGGTCAAGTCCTACCGATATTGGGAGGCTTGCGCGTGGTCGAAACGCCTGGGCACATTTCATTATATGCGCCCGAAAAGGGAATCCTTTTTTGCGGCGACTCAATGGTCACCTATGATAATGAGATTGATAAAGAACTGCGCCCAATTGCAACATGGAATCAAGCCATTTCGACAGAATCTAATATTCGACAATCAAAACTTGGCGCAACCATTGTCTGCCCGGGTCATGGTCCCGTTGTGACGGATGCGGTTAGCAAATTCCCTGTTTAGGTTGTATCATAAAATGGATAGAAGTTTGCAGGCGTGGTGGCACGGGTCAAGCGCCTGCAGGGGGAGGATACTCGCCGTTTGAGGCTCGGAGTCCACGCGGCAGGTGGAGGGGTTGTTTGAAAGTTAGCTATCCCAATCGTTCGGAGAATAAAGATGCCGAAAAAACAAGCCATTCCCGCTGAAATTCAAGAAGAAGTACAAAAGCTAATTGATGAATTCAATCGCCAGCACTTCAAAAAAGCCAATTCAATTATGCGTGCATTCTTTGGAAATAAAGTCAAGCCCGGTTATTCAGCTCGATACAAAGGCAAATACCTTTATCTGGATCGAAACGACCACATAAAGCCATCTCCCATTTGCCGCCTGACCTGGAATGGAAAAATGGATGACTGGGGTTTTGCAATTTATAAATATTCAGGGAATCAATATGATTCTGAAGAATGGTTTTTTCCTGGTGCGGGAGAAGTGGATGGCACTGTAATCGGTGCGATGAAGGCAGGAATGAAAGCATATGAAAACTGATTACTTGCAAGAAGAGTTTGCGGGCGTGGTAGCGCGGGTCGAGTCCCTGCGTGGGAGGATACTCGCCGTTTGAGGCTCGGAGTCCACGCGGCAGGTGGAGGGGTTGTTTGAAAGTTTGCTATCCCAATCATTCGGAGAATAATGATGCCGAAAAAACAAGCCATCCCCGCTGAAATTCAAGAAGAAGTACAAAAACTAATTGATGAATTCAATCGGGTAAACCTGAAAGAATCCACGTCGCTTTTGAACACCTTTTTTCCCCGCAAGGTCAAGCGCGGCTATTCAGCACGTTTCAAGGGAAAGTTTTTATATTTGGATCGCACAGATCGAAGCGAGCCTTTGCCCATCTGCCGCCTTACATGGAACGGCAAAATAGACAATTGGGATTTTGCCATATATAAATACTCAAGCGATAAATACGATCCCGAAGAATGGTTTTTTCCTGGTGAAGAATTCGTGAATGGCACGGTCAATGGCGCAATGAAAGCAGGGATGGTTGCTTATGAGATCAGATAACTTGCAAGAAGAGTTTGCGGGCGTGGTGGCGCGGGTCGAGTCCCTGTGGGGGAGGATGAGTGAGGTGTTTGGAGGATAATCGTATGGATAGCATAGTTGAACTCAATCAGTTCTATCGAACATCCATCCCGCAGCACGATAACTTCCACGCGCTGTATGGAAGTCTTTCGGAGCAAACCAGGGAGGTCATGAATATCCTGCTTGCGGGCGATGTTACCCCTGAGGCGATCCGCGCCGCGCACCTTGCAACGCCAGAAGAATTCCACCGCTATACCTTCCTGCGCACACTGGATGACGGCAACCCAAGTCCAGCTGCTACAATTCAACTGACAAATGTTGTCCTTGGATATCTGATGGAAGGATTGGATGAATTTTTGGAATACGAGGATGATCCAGAACTATGATGTGGGTCATGAACGATAGACGATATTGTCCCTGAAAGGTATGGAAACCGTGACCATTAATCAAGAACACCCGTCAGCGTTCAAACTAATTGTTGATAAAGAGATCAGTCTGTGCACATTCCTACCAGATGATGCCGAACCACTTTTCAAACTTCTGGAGCAGAATCGTGCACGTCTTCGTCCGTGGATACATCCAAAGTCCCTGCACGAGACAGCCAAAGCCACTCGCATATTTACCCTTGAGTGCTTCTTTGACCGTCTCGGAGATACGGAGGAGTCGCTGACTCTGTTCAGGCAGTATTCGGAGGAACTGGGTGGACATTTTCTTTCCCCAAGACCGTCACTGGAAATGGGGATTTGGTACCACAGCAGTCTGATTGGCTTTATCTCCATAGGGCGCTCGTATGACAGCAACACAGCCGCTGAATTTGGTTACTGGCTCGCCGTGGAACAGGAGGGGAAAGGGATTTATTATGCGCTGCGTCAGCACTTTAATGGATTACGCAATCAATATTATGAAAATCGAACGATTTGTCATCAAATGTGCGGCGAGCAACCAACGCAGCCGCGCCGTTGCTGAGCGGCTGGGATATCGTTTGCACGTGACACAACCCAACGGGGAAGTCGTCGGTGAATTTGTGTATGATCGGGTGATCTATGGGATTCGATCTACTACATGGCGCGAGCGAAATAAAGCAAATAAACCTTATCCGGAATAAGTAAAAATATTTTTTGGACGCAAGCGAAACGAAACGCTGATTTCTGCTCCGCATTTCCGGGCTTCAAAATGAGTGAACAGACAGGCATCTCAATATGGAAAAAATGATCCAACGTCTATGGATGATCGACGATAATCCGCCCCCGGAGCCGGGTTGCTTTATTATTCCTTCTTATGCTTTAAAGGATCGTACGCTTCCCACCAGACCCACCCGGGCGCAGATTGAGTTGGCATTCGAATGGTGGAAGAGATTTCCTCGCGCCAAATTGATCATGTCCACTGGGGATAATCAGGGGTTGGGAATCCCAAACTCCACCGTAATGGCCGAATATGCCATGAAGTTGGGAGTGCCTCGCGAGAACGTGATAGAAGAAGATCGCTCGCGGAACACCCATCAGAATCTACTTTACTCAATGGAAATCATAAAGAGGCAGGGACTAAAGCAACCAACCCTGGTGACACTGGATCTTTACACGAGACGTGCCGTGGCGACAGCAGAAAAACTAGGTTGGAAAGATTTTTATTGGCTTTCTGCGTTTTCCAAGGGACAGTCTGCCTACGGAAATAAGTGGCTTCAAACTCACTCTCGTCCTACAATCTTTTACTATGAAGTAGGCGCTATGATTCTCAGCAAAATTGTCTGCTGGGTCTGATGCTAACCTAACCAGGTTTGAGTCGTCTTTACAGAAAGCCCTGTGCGATACGACGCACAGGGCTTTCTATTTTCGGAAGTGGGGGACCACGCTGATTCTACGCTGCGTCTTGTGGACTGTTTGCTGTTAGCTTTTTCTTTCCCTGCCAATCCCATGCCTGCTTGATGCCAAAGCCAAATATGACCAATCCCAGGATCAGCCCGCCAAAGTTGCTGATGAAATCATAGACCAATTCCCATTGACTGCCGAATAAATATCCAAGCCCGCCATACAACAGAATCCAGGTTAATTCGCCAGTGATGTCGTAGAGCAGGAAGTGAGAGAATTTATATCCGCTGCCGCCCGCGATCAAATTGGTGGGGATGGCAACGGCAGTCACGAGCCAGCGGGTGAGAAAGATAGCCAAGCCTGCGCGTTTTTGAAATGAATCACTGGCGTTGATCCACACAGGGGAATTCCCAAAACGTTTTTGAGTCCAGCCTTTTGCGAAATGTCCGATGCTGTAACTGAGCATGTCTCCAATTACTGCGCCAACCAAACCGATCAATATGGAACTCGGCCAATCTAAAATGCCTTGTTCGCTAAATGCGCCCGCCGCGATCACAACCACCGAAGCGCCAATGGGTAAGCCAAGTGCGCCCAGTAATAGGATAATTCCTATCAGCGGCGTGCCGAAATTAATGACTTGTGTAAGAAGAAAATCAGACATATGCTGGCTATGGTATGACGGGCGTGAGTGCTGTCGGTGAGGGAACTGTTGTGGGCGCAGAGTCAGGCGGCGGGGGTTGATGCGCCAGGATCGTCGCCTTGACCGTATCCAGCACAAATCCGTCTTTATCCGGATAGTAATCGTGGTTCAAATCTTTGAGGCTTTTATCATGGCTTCCCAGCGGGGTGACATTTAGCGCGTCAAAGATCATTTTTTCAGGAACGCGATATGTTTTTGCGATGAAGGAAACTGTCATCCAATCGCGGATGAGTTCAACATCGGTTTCCACTTTTCCTGGCGGCGGGGGGCGATGCCCATCAAATTTTCTAAAGGCATGGAATGCGCGCATCCCGAAGAAGATGGTGAATAGTATTCCAAGGATGATGAGACCGATCACCAGTGCGCGCTGTTTGGGGTTTGCTTTTGAGAACATGGATTTCCTTTGGGGTTAGTCTTTCCACTCCAGTTCGAAATTGCCCACATAAACGGTGTCGCCTTCCTCAATGCCTGCTTCGTTGAGGGCTTTATCCACGCCGAGTCTTTCCATCAGTTTTTGGAACCTGCGGATGGAACCATCATGCTCCCAATAGGTCATCTTGGCGGAGCGTTCGATGGCTACACCTGTGACTCTCCATTTGTTGTCTTCTTCCTGTGTGACCTCGAACAGGTTCGGGTCAACATCAGGTTTATACACGGGCAGAGTTTCGTCCAACTCTTCCACCGGAACTTCAGCCAGTTTTCGATGCGCGGCGATCAGAATATCGCGCGTATTGGTGCGCGCCATTGCGGAAGCCGTGATCAATTCCACCTTTTGTTTTTTGAAACTGGCCTTGATGGCTTTCAACCGTTCCTGAACTTCGGGCTGGTCGATCTTATTGAGCACTACGATCTGCGGCTTGATTCCGAGTTTAGTATCAAAGAGTGACAACTCATTATTGATTTGACTAAAATCAGCGAGCGGATCTTCGGACAGTCCGTCTATCATGTGGATCAACACGCGCGTGCGCTGGATGTGACGCAGGAAATCATGCCCCAGTCCTGCGCCTTCCGCCGCGCCTTCGATCAAGCCGGGGATATCGGCCATGACAACGGTGGTGTTATCGTCGATATTTGCCACGCCGAGGTTTGGTTCAAGCGTGGTGAATGGATAGTCGCCGATCTTCGGCTTGGCATTCGTCAGCGCCGCAAGCAAAGTGGATTTGCCCGCGTTGGGCAAGCCAATGATGCCAATATCAGCGATGAGTTTGAGTTCAAGGCGCAGAAGTTTTTCTTCGTGTGGTTCGCCGCGTTCAGCCATGCGTGGAGCCTGGTTGCGCGAAGAGACATAATGCTGGTTGCCTAGTCCGCCGCGCCCGCCTTTGCAAACCAAAAGTTGCTGTCCGGCTGCGGTGAGGTCACCAAGAAGCGCGCCTGTTTCAGCGTCATAAACTACGGTGCCGGGCGGCACATAGATGATGAGGTCTTTTCCGCCGCGCCCGGTCTTTTCTGAGCCGCCGCCATTTCTACCTGGGTCTGCCGCAAACCTTTCGTTCTTGTGGAATGCGGAGAGCGTATTAAGCGTGACCTTTACCTCGAAGATGACATTGCCACCCCGGCCGCCATCTCCTCCATCGGGTCCGCCAAGTGGTACAAACTTCTCGCGGCGGAAATGCACCATGCCGTCGCCGCCTTTGCCTGATTTTACGTTGATATTAACTTGATCTATAAACATGCTTCCATTATAACGGGTAGATGGGTGATGCCTGGAGGGAAAGTCTAAAAACCTGCAAAATCCCATAATCTGCGATCCCTACGGGACTGGACGCCACGTAAGGTGAGTTTGGAAAATATGAAACCCAAATTGTCACGTCATTACAATGATTGTCTGGCGTGATGCGGGGATAATGAAGACCTGCCAATCTGCGGGACATCCCATTGATCGCCGCGTGAATTCTCAAACTTTTCGGTGCTAAAATATTGGCAGAAATTAAGATTTTGATTTGGCAAATTATGCAGTACTCTGTAAAGAGGCCTTTCATGGAAAAGAAAATTACCATTCTTGTAGTAGAGGATGATCCTGCCATTCGCCTGGGTCTTGCCGCGACGATCACGAGATATGGATATAGTGTGATCACTGCGGTGAACGGCGATGATGGCTTCCTCAAGGCAAGGCAGTCTTTGCCTGAATTGATCGTGTCAGATGTGATGATGCCTGACCTAAATGGTTTTGAGATGAAACAACAAATGAGCGCGGACCCATTACTGGCGCCCATCCCCTTCATCTTTCTTACTGCCCGTACTTCCACTGAAGATCGAGTGGCAGGCATACGCGATGGCGCGGATGATTATGTGACGAAGCCTTTTATCACCGAGGAGTTGATGGTGCGCATTGAAGCTGTTTTGCGCCGGGTAAAGACTGAGCAGGAGCGCGGGCGCGAACAAATGAAGCAAGCCGCCCAGGATGAGATGGAGAAACTTCGCAAGGGGCTTCTTCAGAACTTCAGCCATGAATTACGTACACCGCTCAGCAATGTGATGATGTCTCTGGATGTGGTGGTTAATAATAAATTTAAATCTGAAGAAGAACAAAATGAATTCCTGCGTATCGCACATTCCAGTGCGGACCGTTTGGAAACATTGATTGCCGACATCATCCTTTTGTCGGATATTGATCAGAACAACCTAAACGTTATCCGTCAAACCATTGATGTGGAGCATCACCTTCTTGCGCCCATAAAAAGGAGACTGGCGCGTTATGAAGCAAAGGGCTTGAATTTCATTCCCGATATTGATTTAAACGGAGTGATCAAAGCTCCCCGCCGCGAGTTTGCCCAGTCTTTGGTGCATTTGGTCGATAATGCTTTCAAATTTAGCCCGGAGCATGGAACAGTGAAATTAACTGTCAAACCAGGTGTGAATGGCGGCGTCGTGATCACGATAGAGGATGAAGGGATGGGTATCCCCGTTGATTTGCGCGAAAAAGTCTTTGAGCGTTTTTATCAAGTCAGCCAGGGTGATGTCCGCGAGTATCAAGGGCTGGGCGTTGGGTTGACGATTGCCCGCACGGTGTTTTCCAGTTTGGGCGGCACGGTGAAAATATTGGAGTCAGGGCAGGGTTGTCACATGCAAGCCACCCTTCCCGATCTGCGGTCGGAAGATGTAGCTTATGGATGAGAACCCCATTCCCTTTGATAAACTTCCCGATGATGCCAATCTGCCTGCTGCTGGAAAAAATAAATTGGATGCAGACCTCGATTATCGTGCGTTGTTTGAACAAACGGGGGAATGTGTATTCATTATCGGACTTGATTTCAAATTCATCACAGCCAACCCGCAGGCGTTGCGATTAATCGGTTATGAAGCACATCAATTGACGGGCTTGCCTGTGAAAAAGATCATGCTGCTTGAAGATTCCTACAAGCGTGGGATTCTGCTTGAAAAACATTTGAATTTATCAGAGCATGACCTAAAGAAAAAAGACGGCTCGATGCTTCCTGTTGAGTTAAGCATGTCAGTTGTGAGTAATGATTTAGGGTTGCCTGTTTACATCCAAATGCTGGCGCGCGATATCTCTGACCGCAAACAATCGGAAGCAAGCCTAAAGCGGCATATGCGCGCGCTTTCGGTCATTGGCGAAGTGACTGCGAGTTTGTTCCGTTCCTCAAATATCGAAACAAAAATTCCCGAGGTGTTGGAGTCGCTGGGCTATGCGGTGGACGTATTTTGTTGCGCGCTCCTTGATATCAATGCGTCTTCCATGAAAGTCCAGGCTCACTGGATGAGTTTTGATACAATAGGTTTTGACATAGCCTCTGCGCTTGAGCCATTCCTTAATTCGATCCGCGAGAATCCTGCGCGTGTATTTTCGGTAACGGGTGCGAAATTTGAAAACGCAGAAATACCCGTTATTTCCATTCTTGTGATTCCCGTTCAAGGCACGCTGGGTTCATGGGGATTTCTGGCCTTGTTTGATAAGCAGAATCAATTATCCTGGCTTACCACCGAATTTGATACCGTGCAGACAACCGCCAATTTGATCGGTGCGGCAATGGAGCGGGTGCATTATGAAAAGACCATTCGCCTGAGCGAGATGCGTAACCGTGTGATCGTGGACGCTTTACCGGACCTGCTTCTCCGCACTGATCTGACGGGACAGATACTTGACTACAACGCGCATCCGAGTCATCCGCTTTATGTGCCGCGTGAATCTGTGATTGGGATGAAGCTCTCAGAGTTGTGGCCTGTGGATGTGGTGAATATGATCCTCGAACTGGAGGCTAAGGATGCTTTTGTTGCTTCACATTGGGTATATGGATTTAGTCTGCCAAATCACGAACAGGTATTCGAAGCGCGTTTGCATCCCATCAGCTCCGAGGAAGCCCTGGTCATCGTGCGCGATATTACCGAGCAGGCGCGTTTGGATCAAATGAAATCTGATTTTATTAACCGCGCTTCGCATGAATTACGCACTCCGTTGACCTCTGCTATTTTGATGACAGAACTGCTGCAACTTGGCGGTACGCCGGAAGAGATGGCTGAGTATTCGACTACTTTGATGCGCGAGTTGACCCGCCAGAAGGACTTGATCAATCAATTATTGCTCGCGGGGCGTCTGGAAAGCGGCAGAATGAAACTCGAAGCCGTTCCCATGGACCTCATACCCGTGCTGAAAGAATCGATGCAGGCAATCAAAGCGATTGCGAACACGCGCAATATTTTCATAAAACTGAATGCAGATCAGGAAGCCATCAATATTCTGGGAGATGCCGGTGGACTCTCGCAAGTGTTTATCAACCTCATTAATAACGCCGTCAAATTCTCACCCGTGGGAAAAACTGTCGAGGTGGTGGCAGTCAAAGACGACGCGCAGCGTGAGGCGGTCATCACCATCGTCGATCATGGACTTGGCATCCCGCCTGACGCTATTCCGCATTTGTTCGAGCGATTTTATCGCGCCAGAAATGTGACAGTTGCCGAGATCCCCGGCAGCGGCGTGGGGTTGTATATTGTAAAATCCATTGTGGATGAATTGGGCGGAAGGATCGAAGTCAAAACCGAGTTGAACTTGGGCACTACATTTATTGTTTATTTAAGACTATCAGCATAAAAATCAATATACTATACTTCGCCAACCAAAGGAGCCGCCCATGTGTGACACACTCATTGCAACCAAACTTTCCACATCCAACGGAATCGCCATCTTCGGCAAGAATTCAGACCGTCCGCCGAACGAAGGTCAGCATATCGCTTATTTTCCTGCCGCGGAACACACAGCGAACAGCCGCCTCAAATGCACGTATATTGAAATTCCACAGGTTGAAAAAACTCATGCTGTTCTTTTGTCCAAACCTTTTTGGATGTGGGGCGCAGAAATTGGCGCCAACGAACACGGACTTGTGATTGGCAATGAAGCGGTTTATTCCAAAGTTCCTGCAAATAAAGAACCCGCTTTGCTCGGCATGGACTTGTTACGCGCTGCGCTCGAACGCGCCGTAACCCCGCGCGAGGCGGTGCAGGTAATTGTTGATCTGCTGGAGCAATTCGGTCAGGGCGGCAATTGCGCCTCGCATGGCGAGACCATGTATTATCACAACAGTTTCCTGATTGCTAATGCTGACGATGTCTGGGTGCTTGAAACTGTGGATAAGCAATGGGCGGCGCGTCAGGTCAAGGATGCGTATTCCATTTCAAACTGTCTGACGATTGGCAATCAATTCGATATCGCATCGCCAAACCTTGTTGAGAATGCTGTGCAAAAAGGGTATGCCAAATCGGCACAGCAATTTGATTATGCACAAAACTATTCCGATTTTCTTTTTACCAATTTCGGCAAGGGACGCGCGCGCCGCGCAACAACCACGAATCTGCTTGAACAGCAAAAAGGGAACTTCAACGTTCAATCCATGATGGGCGCGCTTCGCCATCACAACGACGAAAACTTTGACCCACAAACCACCAGCCTTGCTTCTGTAAATGTGTGTATGCACGCCGGTTTCGGTCCCATTCACATCAGCCAAAGCACCGCATCCATGGTCGCTTATTTGGATGGGAACACGCCGATCATTTTCGCCACTGGCACATCTGCCCCGTGTACCAGCATTTTCAAGCCGATGTGGATGGATGCCTCGACCTCGCTTAGCCTTGGACCTGTTCCTACATCCCAGGCAGATTCAGCCTCCTTGTTTTGGTCTCACGAACGCCTGCACCGCGCCACATTGCTCAACTATCCCGAACGCATCAAAACCTACGCCGCTGACCGCGACAAACTCGAAAATAAATTTGTGCAAGGCGCGTTGAACTTGACCAAAGCCTCCACCAAAGAACGCACAGCCTTCTCAGCCCAGTGCTTCCATGAAGCTGCCCAAGCCGAAGAAGAGTGGCTGAAACGCGTGGAGCAAGTGCCTGCCCGCAGGAAGATTTTGAACACCAGCGCATGGAATACATTCAATAAAAAAGCGGGGATAATGGGTAAATGATCTGCATAGTAGAAAAGGTGTTATGCGGAACAATTCTGCATATAACCCCCGTGAGGTGTATATATACGGAAGCACTCCGCTTAAGACATAGTTGGGCAGTTCATCGGAGAATAAGTAATCATGCAAAATCCAGTAACTAAATTTGCGCTCCAGTCAGATGTAGAAATTCAAACCCGAAGAGCACAATCTGTTGACCCACAGTTTGCTGAGGCAATTC
>Ga0335397_10011682_pt1 | contig 10801 bp, 9 predicted proteins | sample MAT04_FD_205740 | JGI IMG/M metagenome (GOLD analysis project Ga0335397, IMG submission 205740) | Freshwater microbial communities from Lake Fryxell liftoff mats and glacier meltwater in Antarctica - MAT-04 (spades assembly) (version 2) ...
TGCTAGCGTGGTGCTTCCGCTCGGGCGAGTGGCGAAATGGCAGACGCGCTAGCTTCAGGTGCTAGTATTCGAAAGGATGTGGGGGTTCAAGTCCCCCCTCGCCCACCACCGCAAGACCCCTGCTCAGCAGGGGTCTTTTCGCGTCTGGGGAGCCGCACTTCTACCGGACTTCTACCGGAGACGTGTGTGCTGCCGCGGTACTAGGCAGGCGCGACAGTTGACCGGGCCCGCCACTACGGCGCGGACACCGAGGCTCTCGCGATCAGGGGTGGTCGTCCAGGTATCGCTTGAGCCGATTGAACTCGATCTGATCGGCGCCCGAAGGTGTGCGGAGTCGGATTGGAGCGTCAGCTACCAAGTCGACGAAGAACTTGCTCGCCCAGTCCGCAACGGTGCGTGATCTGATGAGGATCGCTGAGTCCGGTCTCTCCCATCGGCGATGGTCATGAGAAAGGAGCACCACTTGATTCGCGATGATGACCGGTGCGAGGACCATCGGGAGTCGGTACGGGTACGCGAAAATCTCCACGTTCGGTCCTTCGAGCGTCTCCATCATCGCCGCGATGCTGCCCAAGCGGCTCGGATTGCCGGCCGAGAGGACGACGTGCATCTGCCACCCCTCAGCTGCCCGTTGTGCCATGAGTGCGCGATGGACCTGCGTGGCCTGGCGTGCACCTTCATCGAATAGGAGATCGGCCTCCATTGGATCTGTTCCCCGGCGATCGAGGTGAAAGGCAACGTGGCGGTACACCCGATCGGCGAGCCGTGGCTGAGGCATTCGCAGCGCCTCGGTCGCCGCTGAGTAGACGCCCGCTGGCGAGTCGAACATCTCAATGCCGACGCTCGTGGCACCAACGTGAGGGCCGATCTGTACGGCTCGGTAGTGCAACTCCGCCAACCGGGCGCCGTCGAAGTAGTCGGGCCAATGCGTGGCCAACATCTCACAGTGCTCGGGTTTTGCCGTGACCGTTCGCTTCTGCCACCGGCTTACTGTCGAACGTTCGACGGCGAGGGCGCTGGCGACAGACGACATGTAGTGGCCGCCCCTGTCTGCGTTGAGGCGATGAAGTGCATCAGCGATGACCGAGCGAAGCTCTCCAACGACGTCATCGGCAGCCATCACGAGAGTGTTGCATTCCACGCAACAACCTCGCCATTGCGCTGCAATCGAAGCGATCTCATACTGAGTCGGACACCACCACCACATCTACAAACTCAACAAGGAGCAACGCATGAGCTACGAAGCCAACAACATCGCAGGAGAGAAGGGGCGCCGTCACCCTCTAGCAGCCGGATTGGTGTTGCTTCTTCTGTCTGTTCTTGTGCAGACCGTTCCAGTGTCCACAAGCCTCGCGGCCGGGACCTCCGGCGAAACCACGGGTGGTGCGGCGAACACCTGGACGAACTACTCGAATGCGGGTGGAGCGCAGGGCCCGACGATTCCCGCCTTCACGACGGTGCAGATCACCTGTGCCGTGACCGGATTTAGAGTGGCCGATGGCAACACCTGGTGGTATCAGATCGCGCAGGCTCCATGGAACAACGCGTTCTATGTGTCAGCAGATGCGTTCTACAACAACGGTCGAACGAGTGGCAGCTTGCTGGGCACGCCGTTTGTCGATCCTGCGGTCCCCATTTGCGGCTCGGCTTCCCCACCGCCGCCGGTGTCGCCGTCCGTGAGCCTTGCCCAGGGCCCGGTCGCGCCAGCCGGCTTTCGGTACGCGATCAACTTGGATCACTTCGCGGCGAACAGGGTCGTGACGGTCAGTTGTTACGACACCGTCAGTCCCAACGGCTTCTACTCATTCACGATGACGACGGATGGTGCAGGTCACGCCTTCACGCAGGGCCAGTGCTACTCGAGCGATGGGCCCGACCACTGGGTGGTCGCTGGTGGCGTTCAGTCCAACCACGCTGCCTGGGGCGGACCATCTGGTGGAGGAGGAGGAGGTACGCCTCCACCAGGAGGCGGCGGTGTACCGCCAGGTGGTGCATGCGCTGTGGCCGCAAGTCCGTCCGGAAACCTGGCGGTTCGGGCACCATCGCGTCAGCCGTCGCCTCGCCCCTCCTATCGGAAGTACGCCGGACAGGTAGCTGACGTGACGCAGGCCGGTCTCGCGGTTGCCTACTTTGGTGCCCGCGGCTACACGGTTTCGCAGTCCCTCGCTTCGTACTACCTCGGCACGGTGGGAGCGCCGCAAAGCATTTCGATGGGTGATCTGATTTGGCAGGAACGCCCGCTGTGGGCTGTTCTTGAGAACAATCTTCGAAGCGGCGCCCAGGGGGCGCTCGGCGCGCTCAAGTCAGGAACAAGCGCTTGTTCTTCGGCTTCTCGACCATTTGACAGCGGTTGGATGCAGTACACCGCTACCAAGGGAGACTGGGCCAATGCCCTTCATACGTTCTCAGTGAATGTGAAGGGCGTGGTCTGGATTGGCCCGGCAGACGCAAGTGGTGTGCGCCAGGTCCGGCTTCAGTATCGAGTCTCGATGTTCGACGTCTACGACTTCGACAACTCGAGTTACCGGACTTCCATCTTCAATCGCCTCTACAATCACGGCCTGGCAGCGCAGTTTCTAGTCACTGGGAGTGGCCTCACTCGCTATGAGAACGGGACTACCTCCACAGTCAACTTCAGCAGCATCGGGCTGAACTGGTAGGCCGCACGAACCTCGCTACCCCGATCGGCCTCAGCGACCGTCGATGATCGAGTACATCGGCGGTTCGGGTCGGCGAGTGGTGAGCAAGCGTTCGAGGTGTGTATTGCTCAGCCCCTTGAGCGAAGGGCAGACTCGCCCGCCTTAAGACGTCGGGCGGGACGGTGAGTTCGGCGACGTTCGACGCAGAACCTCGGTCGGGTTCGCGCTCACATCGCTGCAGCGCAGACTTGCTTCATCCCCCGAAGCCATCCGAGTCTCGATTTCACGTCGGCTGCGGCGGCTACAAATCCGCGCCGACGAGATCCGACTATCCGGCCAGAACAAACCCGTGGACTCTCTTATTGTGCAGGCCGAACGTATTCTCGACGCGGCGCTCGACGATGAGGGCGCTGGGCTCGATGAGCTGACCGTCGAAGACGAAGAACAACTCGAGACGCTCGTCGAGACATCTAGCGCAGCATCAACCCTCGCCGAACTCGAGTATGAGATACAGACCCTGGAGCGACTTGAACATCTCGCAATGCGCGTCCGCGACGCAGGAGTCGACCGAAAGTGGCTCGAACTCTCGAGCATTCTTCGTGACAACCCACTTATGCGGGGAGAGGACGGCCAACGCCGAAAGCTGATTGTCTTCACCGAGCACAAGGACACCCTGTACTACCTCGTCGAGCGGCTGCGGTCGCTTGTCGCAAGCGACGAGGCCATCGTGTTCATCCACGGCGGCACCGTCCGCGAAGAACGTCGAGCTATCCAAGAGCGATTCACGAACGACCCGAGCGTCGAAGTGCTCGTCGCCACCGACGCCGCCGGCGAGGGCATAAACCTGCAGCGCGCCCACCTCATGGTCAACTACGACCTGCCGTGGAACCCCAACCGTATCGAGCAACGATTCGGACGGATCCACCGCATCGGCCAAGAGAACGTCTGCCACTTGTGGAATCTCGTCGCCGCACAGACGCGAGAAGGTGCCGTCTATCTCACTCTGCTGAACAAACTGGAGGAACAGCGGACCGCGCTCGGTGACCAAGTCTTCGATGTCCTGGGTCAGGCCTTCCAAGGCACCCCCCTTCGCGACCTCCTCCTCGAAGCAATCCGCTACGGGGACAAACCGTCAAGCCGGGCCCGCATCACCGAGATCATCGACGGAGAAGTCGGAGCCCGGCTCAAAGAACTCGTGCAGAACAACGCGCTCGATGCGTCTGTCATGGACCTCGCAACCGTCGAAGCCATGCGTTTGCAATTGGAGGAGGCCGAGGCCCGCCGTCTCCAACCGCACTACATCCGGTCGTTCTGGGTTGAAGCATTCGCCCATGTCGGCGGACGTGCTGCCGTCGCCGAACCCGGCCGATACGAAGTCACCCGTGTCCCCCACGAACTGCGCCAACGCGATCGGGCCACCGGCGGTGGCGCACCGCTGCTGAACAACTACGAACGAATCTGCTTCGACGCCAGCGACGCTCGTCCTGAAAGGCTCTCGGCAGCCGCCATGATCCGCCCCGGCCACCCTCTGCTTGACACGGTCGTCGACTCAATTCTGGAACGCTATGAGCCCTATCTGCTCCGCGGAGCTGTGCTCGTCGATGACCAAGACCTTGGTGTCGAGCCTCATGTGCTCGCGGGATTTGAGCACCGAATCGTCAACGGTTTGATGGATGCCGCAGGGCATCGACGCACCGTGTCCCGGCGCTTCCAATTCGTTACCGTTGACCCATCAGGTGAGGTCCACGCTTCTGGACCGGCGCCCTATCTCGATCTTCGACCACCCAGCGCACAAGAACGAGAACTCCTCGCCGAAGTGAAGACTGACGCCTTCCACAATCGCGACGCCGTGCTCGCTGCAGCTCGAGTGGTCGTGAGCGAGGAACTGTCGATCGCGCACCTCAACGAGACTCGAGAACGCACCACGGTGAGAGTTGAGAAGATGAAAGAGCAAGTCTCCTCCCGGCTTGCCCAGGAGTCGGCCTATTGGGACCACCGCGCCCGCCAGCTCCAGCTCGAAGTCGAGGCTGGGAAGCAACCCAAGGCCAATCCGATCCAAGCTCAACAACGAAGCGATGACCTTCTCTTTCGTCGAGATCGACGCCTCGCCGAACTCGACGCCGAAGCGACACTTGCTTCACTCCTGCCGACCCCCGCCGCAGTCGCGCTCGTTGTCCCTCGAGGTCTTCTCGACCAGCTCCAGGGAGCAATGCCGTCTGACATTATCGACCGAGCGAGCGATCGCGCTGTTGTTGAACGGCGCGCCGTTGACGCTGTGATCGCCACCGAACTCTCGCTCGGCCGACGGCCTCAAGAACAGCCGCACAACAACCCCGGCTACGACATCAAGTCCTACACGCAGGACGGTCACCTTCTGATGATCGAGGTCAAAGGACGCATCGAGGGCGCAGAAACCGTCACGGTGACACGCAACGAGATTCTCACCGGGCTGAACACACCAAGGTTTGTGCTCGCCCTCGTCGAGGTGTCACCTCACGGGCCCTCGCGAGATGTTGTTCGCTATCTGCGTCACCCGTTCACAGGTGATGAGGAGACCTACTTTGACATGACCAGCGTCAACTTCACGTGGGATCGTCTGTTTGAGCGAGCTGTCACCCCGAGCTGAGAACCTCGGCGCGGCACTCAGTGGAGTCGGAGAGGCAATTGCTCGCCCTAACACGACCGATCTCGACCTCCACATCACGCGGCGTCGATCCCCACTGAGCGGCCCAGCGGACCCGGCACGATCTCATGTCTGGTCAACTTCGCGGGACAACGCCGTTCCTTACAGTTGTGGCATGCGGGTCAGATCGATATCCAGTACCAGCGGGGCGTGGTCGCTGCCCGCGACCGCGACCCATTGCGCAAAGCTGCCGACCTCGAAATGGGCGTGCTCAACCCAGGTGTCGGGGATGAACGCATAGTCGATGTGGTAGCGGGGTCCGTCGATCTTGCGGTCTCGCCACCAGTGAGTCGGTTTCGTTTCGGCACCGAACGGTTCGTCGTTGAGGCGGTGATAGGCGGATGAGAGACCGACTTCGGAGCAGCACTTGATCAGGTTCGCAAAGTTGGGTCTCTTCGGCGTGTCCCACTGTGAAGCGCTGTTGAAGTCACCCACGACTACGAGTCGTCCTCGTTCTTTCTCGAAGTCGTACAACTCGGCGGCGGCGAGCGGCTGAGAGCGGGGCAGGCCTTGTGGTACCGGCTGGCTCGCCCGGTGGTTCATCGACCAGACACCGATGAGCGTGAAGTCGGTGGGGCCGGTCACGATCAAGGGAAGAATCCATTCGAGCCGCTCGTCGCGCTGAGGATGACGTGTGAGTTTCCACTCGCCGAAGCTGAATGCTGCCAGACCCTTGTGCTGGAGTCGCCCGATCCAATCGCTCTGGCCAGGTTCGCCTGGCACTGGGGGTGGATACCCGAGTCGTTGCGGATTGCACGCTTCGGGCTCTACGGCGATGTCGGGCTGCAGTTCCAGAAGGTACGGCCACTTCCGCTGGAGAGCGCCCGCGCAGTTCCATGAAACGATTCGCAGGTGGCCGGGTGGTTTGGCGGTCGAAGTGGTCTGCTCCATGATGGTGTTCCCGTCGTCCAAGTCGGCAGTTGATGGCGGCTCGCTCACGCTAAGCCCGAGGTCATTCAGGAGATTTCAGTCGTCGATAGTGAGGAGGTAGGTGCTGCCCCGCTTCGACCGTGTCACGCGACTGAAGTGGGCGAGGTACCACAGCAGAAGTCGTACACGTACCTGGTCGATGTCGAGTTCGGTGCCAAGTTTCGACTGGACGCTGCCAGGGTTGTCCCGAACATGGGTGAGGATCCTGTGGACGTCGTCCAGCATGGCGACGAGGTCCTGCACTACTGGCTCGAACCGGGCCCGTACTGCTGAGTGGCAGCGTGGGACCAGCGAGACAAGGTGCTCGACGTCATTGCGGCGTTGCAACACCGCAACCGAAACGGCGAGCTTGTATACGACCTCCTCAGCCTCGTCGTCGGCCCCCTCGGGGACCTGGTCCAGGCCTGCCAGCAACTGCGTCCAGCAGACCATCACCTCGTCTTCGTTGGCGTCTCGAACCGCAGACTCCGCGCGAGCAAGCAGCGCCCGCAAGTTCGACTCGTGGTCTGCAACCTGAGTTCGTTGGAGGATCGACCCGAGGCTTCTGGTGACCGACTCGGGCATCTCCAACTGCTGGCCCAGCAGCACAACGCGGTGAAGGACGTCCGTCCGCTCGGCGAGCCGTGCGCAGCGTGCAAGTGTGAGCAGCACGTCTGCCACCAGGTCGCTGGGAACTTGCTTCGGTCCGATTGCGTCGATCGTGGAGAAGACTCGTTCTACTTCAGACCAGTGGGCGAGGACCGTTGTCGCGTCGTCGATCACCGACAGCGCAGTGAGAGCTTCCTCGAGTTGTGACGTCGGGTCCATTGCGAACCGAGGTCGGGGAGCAGGCAACGGGGCCTCACAGCTTTGGGCGGTGTCCGGGCTCGTCGGTGCCTGGGCCACTGCCGGTGTCTGTTGTGGTGTTACCTCGGGAGGAGGAAACTTGGGTGCCGTCAGTGCGGCCGCTGCTGCGGATGCCTCAAGCCAGAAGTCGGGCTCCTGGAGGTCATTGAGTGAGTCGCAGTACGTGGCAACAGCGAAGTCACTATCCCCGCCAGCGAAGAGGTCGGGCAGCACCGCGCGCAGCGGCTTGGGTCGGTTCAGCGCGTTGTGAGCGATCAGGCGGAAGAACCCATTCTCGTTCGCTGGAAGCGAGCGATAGTCCGCGGTGAACGTAGCGACGACCGGCGAGTCCCCAAGGCTCCCCGTCGACGAGGACATCGTCACGACGATTACATCCACCTGCTTCACGCCCGGCAGCGCATGGCGCACCGAGTTGAGCGCGGCCACGGCGCTCGCACCCATCAAAAATCGGTGGACTGCGAGTCGTTGCGGCTTCGTGCGTTTCCTGACCGTTGCAGACCCGCCCGGGGTGACGTCCGGTTTGCAGGGATGGACGTCCTCCAACGGCGGTCCAAACACCACGATCGTTGCAACCCCGTCCACCAACGACACAACCGCTCCGTTGGCTCCCCCTGCTCCAAGCATTGCATTCGCAACGACGTATACCGACGCAGGGTCCCCGGCCCTCCAGGCAGCGACCGTTGACGAGACCAGTGCGGTCAAGCGGGCGTGCTCGGCGTCGAGTGCCGTCTGCTCGTGCTGCGCCCAACGCGCGTGTTCGGTGAGTGCAGCCGCCTTCGCCTCTCTGCGACGCTGACGAGCGAACAGCCCCACCTCGTTGCGAGCTGCTTTGAGTGTTGCCTTGCGATGAGCGGTCACATTTGCCGTCGGCAGGACCGGGCGCGGAATCGCCGTCGGGGCAGGGACTATCAATACCCGGGATGCTGCTGCCACCGGAGCCGATTCCATCTCACGAATGATGTGGCACAGCTGCGCGCTGACGCTCGGCGGGCGTCGCTGGTAGTGCGCCTGCCACTGCTCGTCGACCTCTTCGTGCCATGAGCGTCCGGTCGAGGTGCGCATCTGGCCCGGCACCTTGATCCGGATCGGGCCGACCCTGGCCCACATCAGCGGCCGCGCGGTGGCACCGACCGCCACGAACCGAGTGGACAGCGACAGGCCAGGAGTACGAGCGAGCGTCGCGCGGGCAGGACCCAAACCAGCGGTCAGTGACGGGCGCGTCGGGTTGACCGTGATGTGGGCGATTCCTGGAACACCCACCGTCGTCTTGAAGCCTGACAGGCCGATCGACTGGCGGGCGATCGGTGTTCGGATGGACAGCCCTCGGGTACCGACACGGACTCCGAATCCACCCGGGACTCTGAGCCCGACTCCGACGGACGGCATTCGACCTCGAGAGACGCTTCGGCCGACCCGATACGTGGTGCGAGAGGCGCGTCTCGTCGTCCGAAATGCGCCTCGCACTAAACCCATGTGACAACCGTATTCGTTCGAGACGGCTCGCGCCCTCCACCGCTCACGTCAGCGCAACGACAGAGTGAAGCACCCAGGGCTCCGCCCAACGTCGAATTCGCGCCAGTCATCGGACCGGCGCCGTACGCCACCGTCGATGCGAGCGCGAGTGGCGCCGTAACCGTGACAGTCTCAATCTCAATCGACCTCCGCTCAATATCGATGTACTGCGTAGCATCGTCCTTGCCGGAGCTGACAGACACGTGGATAGCGACATGCGGTCGTCGGACAGGATGTAGCCACCAAATTCGCCGACGTCGAGATAGGTAGCGCCCTGCATTTCTGGAAGTGAGGCGGTGACGGTCATGATGCTGGCGAGGGCCGCCGACAAGTCATCGATACAGGTTACGAACGTGACCCGGGTCTCTTGTTCGTCGGAGAAGTTTGAACTACTAATCCATGAGATACGACCTTGGCTCGGGTCGATCAGCGGCATCTTGTCGATGGGCACACCCGCGTCCACGAGGGTCGCGAACGACGCGTGTCTCACGATTTCTGCGACGGCTGACTCCGGCGGGAGCTGCGCCCCGGGCAACAAAACCACCGACGGCAGTGCATTGTTGTCAGCGGGTGGCACCGCCCACCTGGGCGGGGTTGAGTCAAGCACCGCACCCGGGACTGGAGGAAACGTCGACTCCGAACAACCAACACCTCGGGCGAGCCAGCGAAGTCTGCTCGGACGTCGGTCTTGGGCCTCGCCAGCGAGCTGCGCCGCGTGTACCGACATGCCGAACGGATCCGCTAGGACACTCAAACGGGTTGCGATCCCCTTCGTCTTGGCTATCCACTCCTCGTCAGTGTCAGGAGCCAGCGGGCCGTCGAGTGCAGAGCGATACAGCTCCCCCACAATCTCGCACACCCCCGGGCGAGCCTCTTCCCGCGCACGCTCAGATCTTGCCCTGGCCACCGTCGCGACGGCTAGACCAACGATGATCACGACAGCGGCAGCGACCAACAGAACCCGACAGCTTCGCCTGCCAAGGTTGAGGGATCGGTAAATCTATGATTCCTTCACACAGACGTAGACGCCTCGACGATGTCCAAATGACAATGCACCGCGAGAATTTCTTTCGGAGGAACCTCCGACTGGAAACACCGCCGTGCCAGTGATGAGCTCTGACCCAGTCAACGACGGGCTGACGCCGGCGATGCCCTGCCATCGCTTGCCTCATATCGAGATCTTGCTAAAGAATCGAGCGGTCGTCGCCGTCGAGCGGGCCCGACAGAAGGCCAAGGTTGTGCAGCTTCCAGCTCTCCAGGGTCACGCGGTGTGGATCATGAACTGGTCGTAATGCAAGGCGAGACCGGGAATGGTGTAACGGTCGAACGGGTTGCCACTTGCAGGGAGCCTGGTGCGCCAGCCGGCGGCGGTGACGGCCTCATCTTCGTCTTTTGTGATGACGACGAAGTCGATGCGGTGAAGGATTCGACGGACCTCGTCAACGTCGTCCCCAACGTCGATGAGGTGAGCAATGTGGATGCCGAGTGGAGTTGTGTGCTCGAGCACAAGGCAGAGTGGTGCGCGTGGATCGGCGCGGTGCGCAGCGAGCATCACCGTCGCGCCAGGTGACCATGGCACGCTGAGCGGGTACTTGCTGCGGACCTTGGGCACCCCGTCAAAGCGAGGCACGCTCCACCAGAACCAGATGGCTTCGCGCAACGGTTTTGTGCTGACCGCACCGCCCAGGCGACGCCCCAGCGCGGAGGCTGCCGCCACGATGCCAGCGATTGCGTGCACTCGAGCTTCAACGTCACCAGCGGCAGCGACAAACGCGTCGATGACTTCGATCGGCACACCGCCCCCGTGGTTGTCGCACAACTGCGATCTCATCGCGTCGGCGCTGTCGAAAGTCGCACCATCGAGCTCGAACACGTCGCCATAGATGGAGCGCGGGTGTCCACTGCCAGCCGGAGGACGATTCGGGTTCTTTGTCCACGCTTTCCACGCGCTACTGCTGGCGAGAGCGTCAAGACTCGCGTCATCGATGACCCATTTCCGGTTGATCCGCACGCCCCGAGTATGCCAGCAACGCCTGGGGGTATGAGTCCCGCTGGTTGCAGGGACGTCGAGTGGCATCTCCAACGAAGTGCGTTGCGCGGGCCGCAATACGGCTTCGCGGCTATTTGGTCGTTCGAGATGCGACCCTTCCATGCGGCACACACGTCAGCTGAAACTACATCAGGGGATCGC
>Ga0335397_10011685_pt1 | contig 10799 bp, 9 predicted proteins | sample MAT04_FD_205740 | JGI IMG/M metagenome (GOLD analysis project Ga0335397, IMG submission 205740) | Freshwater microbial communities from Lake Fryxell liftoff mats and glacier meltwater in Antarctica - MAT-04 (spades assembly) (version 2) ...
GTGTTCGCCCAGGCTGAAGCCCTTGCATTTGGCAAGACGAAAGAACAGCTGGAAGCCGAAGGAGTCGCACCCGAGCTGGTTCCGCACAAGACTTTCAGCGGCAACCGGCCGACCAACACGCTCATGGTCGACAAGCTGACCCCGCATTCGCTCGGCACGATGGTCGCGTTCTACGAGCATTCCGTTTTCACCCAGGGAGCGGTCTGGGGCATCGATTCGTTTGACCAGTGGGGTGTCGAACTGGGCAAAGCCCTGGCCCAGAAGATCATTCCCGAGCTGGAGTCGGAATCGGCACCGGACCTCGGCCATGACAGCTCGACCAACAACCTGATCCGGCGTTACCGCGACGCTCAGGGGCGCGCGTGAACGGAGGGGCGGTCACGCCGGCAGATGCTCCGATCAAAGGCATCCTTTTTGACATCGATGGCACCCTGCTGACTACTGGTGGCGCCGGCGCAGCGGCTTGGAGCAAGGCTTTCGTTGAGGTTCATGGTGTGCCCGTCGACATCGAAAGAACCACCGAATCGGGCATGACCGATTCCGAAGTGGCAGCCGTCTCGCTCAGGTCCATACTCAGCCGTGAACCCGATACGGATGACATCGAGGAAGTCAGGGAGGTCTACCTCGAGAACCTGCCCGATGCCGTCGCCCGGTCGCAGCGATATCGCCTCTCCCCCGGCATAGTCAAGTGCCTGGAACGCCTTTCGGCCGCCGGTTACCTGCTCGGCCTGACGACTGGCAACATCGAACCGGCCGCCCGGATCAAGCTGGAAAGAGGAGACCTCAACCGGTTCTTCAGTTTCGGCGGCTTCGGCTCCGACTCGAATGTGAGATCGGAACTCACCCTGCGCGGAGTCGAGCGCGGAATCGAAGCTTCGCGAGGCCAGTTCAGCATCGATGACTTCATCTCGGTCGGCGACACACCGCGTGATGTGGAGGCCGGCCACGCGATCGGAATCCGCGTGGTCGGAGTGGCCACCGGCCATTTCCCCGCCAACGAACTCGAGTCCGCCGGAGCCGACTGGGTCCTCGAAACAGTGGAGAACGGCTTCCCGGTTTGACTCCTGAAGGGAAAGCGCTAGAAGTCACATGGATAAGTGCCATATAGGGGCACTTATCCGTGTTACTTCCGAAAAGCTAGATTCCGGCGGCTTCCTTCAGCGCTTCGGCGCGGTCGGTGCGCTCCCACGTGAAGTTCTCGTTCGAACGGCCGAAGTGGCCGTAGGCTGCCGTGTCCTTGTAGATCGGACGGTGCAGGTCCAGGTACTTGCGGAAAGCTCCGGGGCGCAGGTCGAACTGATCCTGGACGATCTGGGAGATCTCGAAGTCGGTCTTCTTTCCGGTTCCGAAAGTCTCGGCCATGATCGAGACCGGGTGGGCGACGCCAATGGCGTAAGCGACCTGGATCTCGCAGCGGTCAGCCAGACCCGAGGCGACGACGTTCTTGGCGGCGTAACGCGCGGCGTATGCGGCTGAACGATCGACCTTCGACGGATCCTTGCCGGAGAAAGCACCACCACCGTGGCGGGCGGCTCCTCCGTAGGTGTCAACGATGATCTTGCGGCCGGTCAGACCGGCGTCGCCGACGGGACCGCCGATGACGAAGATGCCGGTCGGGTTGATCAGCAGCTTCTCGTACAGTGCGTTTTCGTCGAGCAGATCGCCGTATTCCTCGCTCAGGACCGGCAGGATCACGTTCTCCCAGAGGTCCGGACGGATCTGGGACTGGCTGTCGATGCCCGGCGCGTGCTGGGTGGAGATCAGGACCTGCTCAATTGCGACCGGCTTGCCATCGGCGTAACGGACGGTGACCTGGGTCTTGCCATCGGGGCGAAGGTACTCGAGCGTGTCGTTCTTGCGGACCAGCGAGAGGCGCTCGGAGAGGCGATGCGCGATCTGGATCGGCATCGGCATCAGGGCGTCCGTTTCGTTCGTGGCGTAACCGAACATCATTCCCTGGTCGCCGGCACCGTCGAGGTCGAACTCGTCGGAGGAGTCACCGACACGGGCTTCGATGCCGGTGTCAACGCCCTGAGCGATGTCAACCGACTGCTTGTCCATCGAGACCAGGACCGAAATGTGGTTGCCGTCGTATCCGTACTCACCCTTGTCGTAACCGATGTCGCAGACCGTCTTGCGGACGATGTCAGTGATGTCGATATTGGCGTCGGTGGTCAGCTCTCCCGAGATGATGGCCATGCCGGTATTGACCAGCGTCTCGCAGGCGACACGCGAGTCGGGATCCTGAGCCAGGCAGGCGTCGAGGATTGCGTCAGAGACCTGATCGGCGATCTTGTCCGGGTGTCCTTCGGTTACTGATTCCGAAGTGAAAAGGTGCTCGCCCTCGGCAAGCTTGAACGACGTGGTCATCTCGGCGGGATCTCCTTGGGGGTCATCGTGAAAGTTCGGGGAAATTAGGGAAAACTGAGAAATCTGGAATCGAAAGCCTATTCACCTAATCTTCACCGCGCTTTTCACGCGGTATGTAATCGATAATCAGGGGCACTCCATCAAGGCCGTACGAGTCGCGAAGCCGGTTTTCAAGGTGGTAAGCCCACTCACGTGCGATCAGCCTCTTGTCGTTGATCTGGATCTTGAATCTCGGCGGACTGACTTCAGTCTGGGCTCCATAGATCAGCTTCAGACGGCGCCCGCGCCGGGACGGCGGCGGGGTCGTGGTGACCACTTCAGCCAGGAACCGGTTGAAAGCCGGGGTCGGGATGCGCTGGGCGGCACGATCGGCAAGTTCCACTGCCCGCGAAAGCAGCCCGGCCACGTTGCGGCCGGTCAGCGCGGAGCTGGTGATCACGTCGGGGCGAAGCCTCATTTTGCGTTCCACCCGGGCGCGGGTGTCATCGATGTCGGTTTCGGTGATGTCCCACTTGTTCATCACGATCATCGTGGCGCAGCCGGCTCTCATTGCGACTTCGCCGACCTTGAGGTCTTCGGAGCGCACACCTTCAGCGGCGTCGCAGACGATGATCGCCACGTCGGCCCGCTCGATCGCGCGCTCGGAGCGCAGCTGGGCGTAATGGTCGACGGTGCCGGCAACCTTCGACTTGCGTCGCAGCCCGGCGGTGTCGACCAGGGTGATCGCCCGGCCGTCAACTTCGATCTCGGTGTCGATCGCGTCGCGAGTGGTGCCAGCGACGTTGGACACGATCACGCGGTCGTCACCGAGTATCCGGTTGACGATCGATGACTTGCCGACGTTCGGGCGGCCGATCACGGCGATCCTCACGCTTTCGTCCTCTTCGATACGGGCCGGGCGGTCGCCGATCGCTTCGGTGATCTTGTCGAGCAGGTCGCCAGTCCGAATGCCGTGGGTGGCGGAAACCGCAATCGGCTCCCCCAGACCCAGAGCATGGAATTCAGAAGCTACGTATTCGTCATCGGGCCGGTCGGACTTGTTGACTGCAACCAGAACCGGAACCGGCGAAGTTCGCAGCTGCCGGGCCATGTCGGTGTCACCCGAGCGCAGCCCGCCCTGACCGTCAACCACGAGCACGATCGCATCGGCTTCGGCCATGCCGAGGCGGGCCTGACGCTGGATGTCCAGCGCCATCTCGGTGTCGTCTTCCAAATCGATACCGCCAGTGTCGAGCAGGTCGAACTCCAGTCCGTTCCACTCGCAGCGGACTTTCTTGCGATCGCGCGTGACCCCGGCTTCAGGATGGACGACCGCCTCGCGACCACCGGCCAGCCGGTTGACCAGGGTGCTTTTACCGACGTTCGGGAATCCGACAACGGCGACTGTTGGTACTCGGGCCATCAGGCAATTCCTCGTTCTCTGGCGAGGGCGGCGATCTTCTCGACGACCTCTTCCTGGTTCAGGTCGGAGGTGTCGACTTCGACGGCGTCTTCAGCCGCCTTCAGTGCACCATGTTCACGCTCGGAATCACGCTTGTCGCGTTCCATCTGGGCGACCAGAATCTCGCGGGGATCTCCACCGGTCTGGTCGGCCCGGCGCTGGGCGCGGACTTCAGGCGAAGCGGTCAGGAAAACTTTGAGCGGTGAATCGGGGCTGACCACAGTGCCGATGTCGCGTCCCTCGGCGATGAAGTTGCCGGTCTCGATCAGCCGACGCTGCTCGGTGACCATGGCGTCGCGGACTCCGGGATGGATCGCAACCTTCGATGCGGCTTCGGAAACCTCGGGACTGCGGATCTCTTCGGTGACATCAACGCCATCGATCAGGACTTCTTCGTCTTCGAAGGAAATCTCGATCGATTCGGCGGTTGAAGTCGCTTCGCCGGACTGTTCAGGATCGGCCCCCCAGTCGAGGCAGGTGTAAGCGACGCAGCGGTACATGGCACCTGAATCCAGATACGTCAAGCCGAGCGATTCCGCCACCCCCCGGGCCACGGATGATTTACCGGCTCCCGCCGGTCCGTCTATGGCGATTACCAATTGAGTGACCCGTTCATCGAACCCCCCATGGTACGGGTAATCGGGAAGGTCTGAATCCCGCGAGACAGCCAACTTAAATACGATCACCCGATGCGCGTTCAGACCCCGGGCAGGGGACCCTTATTCCCTGACCAGGGACCGCTTGGTCCGAGGATGCTTCGACGGGTGCTCGGCATCACCGCCGAGGTGCTGCTCTTTGTCCTCGGAACCGTACTTTTCCCGCTGTTACTGCTGATTGCGGCGATCGTCGACCTCACCCTGTGGCTGAAACGCCGCAAGCCCTGGGTCAGCGTCAGACTGCTACCCGCCCTCTGGTGTTTCCTTTTTGGCGAGATCGAAGCGCTGGTCAAGTTGCCGTTCATCTACGTGCTGACCGGCGGGCCTTTCAACTCCGGCTCGGTAACCCGCCGGCGATGGATCTACGTGCTGCGTATCCGCTGGGCCCGCAACCATCTCGGCGCCGTGAAGATCTTCCTGGGGGTGAAGATCGAGACCGAGGGCCTCGATCTGACCGCGAAAGGTCCTTCCATCCTGATGATCCGCCACGCCAGCATCATCGACAACCTCCTGCCCGATGTTCTGATCGGCCACGAGTACGGCATCGGCGTGCGATTCGTCATCAAGCGCGAAATTCAGGCCCTGCCGGCGATCGACATCGGTGGCCGCTGGACCCCGACCGTTTTCATCCGGCGCGGATCGCTGGACCCGGAGACCGAAATCAAGGCGGTGCGTCAGCTCACTCACGACATGAGCCCGGGCGAAATCCTCGGCATCTACCCCGAAGGCACCCGCCCGACCCCGCAGAAGATCCAACGCGCCCATGAGATCATCAAAGAGCGCCAGCCCGAAATCGCCCCCTACGCCGCCCGCCTCAACCACCTGTTGCCACCAAGGCTCGGTGGGCCGCTGGCCCTGATCGATGAAGCCGCAGGTGGGATCGACATGGTCTTCTGCGCCCACGTCGGGTTCGACGGCCTGCGCTCGATCGGTGACGTCTGGGCGGGGGAACTGGTCAACAAAACGATCAAGGTCAAGTTCTGGCGCTACTCCGGATCCGAGATTCCGTCGGGAGAAGCCGCCCGCACCGAGTGGCTCTTCGACTGCTGGCAGAAGCTCGACGACTGGGTCGGCGAGCACAGGAACGACTGAGCCCGACCACCTTAGATTCCCGCGAGAGCCCCGACGGGCGGTATAGGCTCGCTACCGGAGAAGGAACACACCAAGGAGGAAGAGTGGAATCCTGGAACCTCGTCGAATATAAGGTCGAGCGTCACAAGCCGGAGATTCTCGGTTCGTTCGAAGAGGGCCGGGCCGTACTCGTCCACCTTGCTGCCGGAGACGAGATGGGTGACCACCAGGTCCGTGAAAGAGCGACCGTCGTTGTCATCCTCGGGCGCCTGGAGATCGCGACTCCGGACGACCAGAAGGTCACCGGCGGGCCCGGGACAATGGTCGTCTTCGAACCATCGGAACGGCATTCAGTCAGAGCACTGGAAGATTCGCGTTTCCTGCTGTTGCTCGCTCCGTGGTCACTGGACGAGCATTCAAGCGTGCAGCGCTGGAGCCGCGAGACAGACTAGGTCGTCTCCGTGCTCAGGCGGTTCAAGTCGATCGCGAAGCCGGGGTAACTGACCGAGGCGGCTTCCATGTCGATCACGCCGACGCCGTCGGTGCTTGCGATCCCGGCGACCGCTCCGAGCATTGCGATGCGGTGGTCTCCATTCGAGTGGACGATGCCGCCGCGCAGACCCCCGGTGCCGCGGATGATCATGCCGTCGTCGGTGGCGGTGATGTCGGCGCCCAGCGCTTTGAGGGAATCAACCACGACCGCGATCCGGTCCGACTCCTTGCGCTTGAGTTCTTCGGCATCGGCGATCACCGTCTCTCCTTCGGCAAAACAGGCCGCCAGGGCCACCACTGGAAGCTCGTCGATGGCGAGGGGGATCTCCTTGCCTTCGATCCTTGTCGCTTTCAGATCAGCTGACTTCACGGTGATGTTGCCGACCGGTTCTCCCCCACCCTCCTGCGGGCTGACCTCGATGTCGGCGCCCATGCGTTCAAGGATCGTGAGGATCCCGGTCCGGGTCGGGTTGATTCCGATCCGCTCCAGTTCCACGCGCGATCCAGGGACGATCGAAGCGGCGACCAGGAAGAAAGCCGCAGAAGAAATGTCGGCCGGGACTTCGACCTCGGCCAGCCGCAGCTCCCTGCCGGGCCGGATAGTGACTGAACCAGGGCGGCGCTCGATGTCAGCTCCGGCTGCTTCCAGCATCACTTCGGTGTGGTCACGGGTGGCCAGCGGCTCGATCACCGTGGTCGGCCCTTCGGCCCGGAGTCCGGCCAGCAGGATGCAGGACTTGACCTGCGCGCTGGCGACCGGAAGTTCGTATTCGATGCCTTTGAGCTGCCGGCCGTCGATCCTGATTGGCGGGAAACGCCCGTCGGTGACTTCGATCTCGGCCCCCATCAGGCGAAGTGGGTCGGCGATCCGGTCCACCGGACGCTTGCGGATCGAAGCGTCGCCGTTCATCCGCCATAGCCCGCCCTCGTAACCGGCGATCCAGCCGGGCAGAAGGCGCATCAGGGTTCCGGCATTGCCGACGTCGATCCGGCCGAGGCTGCGCGGCCCGCCGGGGCCAACCCCGTCGATCACGAATTCCTCCGGCATGAAGGTGGTCGGCTCGGGATCGACCATCGCCCCGAGGTTGGCCACAGCGCTCAGAGTCGAGCGGGTGTCATCGGAGTCGAGGAAGTTGCTGACCCTGGTCGGGCCTTCCGACATCGCACCGATGATTGCCGCGCGATGGGAAATGGATTTGTCCGCCGGGGGCCGGATCGAGCCGGTCAGTGGACCGCGCGGCTTGAACTCTGCAACGACTGGCTTGCCGTTCTGCTCAATGCTCATTCTTCGCCGACCAGCGACACTGAATGGCCCTGCCCGGCGATGCATTCGACGGCTTTTTCGGCTTCATCCTCACCGGCAACCCAGAGCGAGATCGCACCGGAGCTCATGTCCGGCGTGGGATCGAGCGACATGTCGGTGATGTTGACGCCGGCTTTGCCCAGCGCCAGTGCCAGCTCGGCCAGGATTCCCGGGCGGTTCGGCACCAGCACCCGCAGCTGATGGGTGGCCTCTCCCTCGGTTTCCGAACTCGAGAGCCCGGCCCGGTCGGCGGCAGCGGTTGTCTGCCATTTGGCGATCCTTTCGGCGTCGGCCGATTCGATCAGCTCGGCCGCGAACTCCAGGCCGACGATCGATTCGCGGATTGCCGCCGCCACGGCCAGGTGGTTGGTCGCGAAGATTTCTCCCCAGATGCCGGGGTTGGCCCCGGCGACCCTGGTGGCATCACGAAGGCTGGGTGCCAGCCCACCGAGTCGTTCCGTCGCTGGACGGCCCTGGGCCGCCAGCTGGTTGGCGAAGACATGCGGCAGGTGGCTGACCGCCGCCATCGCCCCATCGTGCTCGGCAGCTTCGATGGCCATCGGCTTCGCACCAAGGTCCTTGACCAGCCGTTGAAGGCGGTCATAGAGCACACCCGAAGCGTTCGCGGAAGGCGTCAGGTACCAGCGTGCACCTTCGTACAGGTCGGAGCGCGCATTGGCGACCCCGGCCGTCTCGGCGCCAGCCAGCGGATGCCCACCGATAAATCTTTCGTCTCCGCCCATCGCTTCGACCAGCTCTTGTTTGGTCGAACCGACGTCAGTCACGACACAGTCTGGTCCGGCCGCGTCCAGGGCAGCTTTCGCCATCCCGGCCAGCGACCCCACCGACGCGCAGCAGATGACCACGTCGGCTCCCGCCGACGCAGCTTCGATCGAATCCGCGATGTGGTCCACGGCCCCAAGGCGGAGGCACTCCTCCGCCTTGTCCGGGTTGCGCACGTAGCCCGTCACCTCGGCGAGACCGCGCTCACGCGCGGCCAGCCCGATCGACCCACCGATCAGGCCAACCCCGAGAATGGTGAGGCGCAGGCTCAAGCCCGGGAAATCGTCTTTCCGACGACCCCGACGATGGCTTCGAGCTTCGCCACGAGCGCCTCGAACTCCGAGGTCGGCACCTGCTGCGCGGCGTCGCAGATCGCCTTGTCGGGCTCGTTATGGACTTCGATGATGATTCCGTCGGCTCCGGCTGCGGCTGCGGCCAGGGACATCGGCTCAACCCAGTCACGACGGCCCGGGGCATGGCTCGGATCGACGATCACCGGGAGGTGCGTCAGTTCCTTGAGCGCCGGAACGGCGAGCAGGTCGAGCGTGAAGCGGTAGGCCGTTTCGTAGGTACGGATTCCGCGCTCGCAGAGCATGACGTTCTCGTTGCCTTCCTTGAGCACGTACTCGGAAGCCATCAGCAGCTCTTCGACCGTTGCGGACAGACCGCGCTTGAGCAGAACAGGGCGTTTCGACTTGCCGATTTCGGCGAGCAAGGCGTAGTTCTGCATGTTGCGCGCGCCAACCTGGATCACGTCGGCGACTTCGAGAACGTCGTCAAGGTCACGCAGGTCAAGCAGTTCGGTGACGATCGGCAGGCCGGTTCGTTCACGCGATTCCGCGAGCAGGCGCAGGCCTTCGCGACCCAGTCCCTGGAAGCTGTACGGCGAGGTCCTCGGCTTGTAAGCGCCGCCACGCAGCATGGTCGCTCCGGCTGCCGCGACCGCGTCGGCTGAATCGAGCATCTGGTCGCGATTCTCGACGGTGCACGGGCCGGCAATCAGGGCGAAGTTCGTGCCGCCGACTTTTCTTCCACCGATTTCGAAAACCGAATCTTCATCTTTCTTGAACTGGCGTGAGGCGAGCTTGTATGGCTTTGCGATCGGCACTACATGGTCGACCCCGGGGGCGCCTTCAAGCGCGAGCTCCTGGTCTTTGTCCCGGCTGCCGATTGCGCCAATCACGGTCAGTAGTTCCCCCTTGGATACGTGGGCCGAGCAACCGACCTGCTCGACCCGCTCTACGATCTTGGCGATCTGTTCTTCAGTCGCCCCTTCTTTCATTACGATCATCATCTGGTTTTCGTACCTTTCTTGACTTCCTCAAACTCTACTTTCCGGGCTGCGGCGTAACGCAGCAAGACGGGACCAAGAGGTCCCTTGAAGGGATTCGGCGCCCGGCGGCTTTCAAATTATGAGAACGCGGTCGTAAGACCGGGTTTCCGGACGCCTAAGTAAATCGCCAATAGGAATAGAAGCCAGCACGAGACGCGGCGCCAGTTGCGCTGGTGACGGGCCGCGAAAGGCGGCTGTGGATGTCACCGTGTGACTTCACTCACCCCTTTTGTATCAGGTGATGACGGCGGGCGTCAGGAATGGCGCCTGACCGAATCCCCGAGTGCTTCGAGCATGCGGTCGTTTTCTTCAGTGGTGCCGTATGAAATCCGCAGCCATCCGGGGCCGCCCAACCCGCGTCCGGCCCGCACGATGATCCCAGCCGCAGTCAGGTCGTTGACCACGAGTTCTTCGATCTCGGCCCCGTCTTCACCCAGTGAAACCCAAGAGAAGTTGGCCCCGGTGGTAGCGGTCAAAAGCCGGTGGGCTTTGAAGCCTTCCTCCACCCTCGCCCGTTCCTTGATCGCGGCAAGGACCTGGCTGCGAATGGCCTCGCCATGTTTGAGCGCCTCGACCGCGCCGGCCTGGGCAAGCGCGTTGACGCTGAACGGCTGGCGCACCGCGTCCATCGCCGCCCGGAAGGCGGGCGAGCCAATCGCATAGCCGACCCGGAGACCGGCCAGAGAGTGCGATTTGCTGAAAGTCCGGAGGATCACAAGGTTGTCGTGATCGTCCAGAAGCTGAAGCGAAGCATCCGGGTCATCCACTGTCTGGAATTCGATGTACGCCTCGTCGAGAATGACCGTGGCGTGATCCGGCACCCTTTCGACGAATGACCTGATCTCGCTGAACGGGAGGTAGGTGCCGGTCGGGTTGTTCGGGTTGCAGACCAGGACCAGCTGGGTCGCGGCGGTGATCTCCGTCAGCATCGCTTCGAGGTCGTGGACCTCACCCTTGGCCAGCGGCACCCGGATCTCCCGGGCACCGGACATGGCCGCGAGGTTTGGATACATCGAGAAAGAAGGCCAGGCGTAGACGATCTCTGCGCCCGGTTCGAGCAGTGCTTCCCCAGCGGCGAGCAGGATCTCGCAGGAGCCGTTGGCCGGGGCGATCCGGGCGGGATCCACCCCGTGGCGCTCGCCGAGCCGCTGGCGCAGCAGAGTGGCCTCCGGGTCCGGGTAACGATTCATGGAGCCGGCTGCCCTGGCGACCGCCTCAATCACTTCCGGCAGCGGATCGAACGGCGATTCGTTCGAAGCGAGCTGGGCCAGACTGGATTTGGCTACGTCTTCGGCCGAATGCCCCTTGGGCACGCCCGGCGTGTAGCCGGGAATTGTCGCGAGCTTCGAG
>Ga0335397_10011689_pt1 | contig 10796 bp, 9 predicted proteins | sample MAT04_FD_205740 | JGI IMG/M metagenome (GOLD analysis project Ga0335397, IMG submission 205740) | Freshwater microbial communities from Lake Fryxell liftoff mats and glacier meltwater in Antarctica - MAT-04 (spades assembly) (version 2) ...
TGGCGAAATGCCTTACTTTTGCTGGTAATTATTCCATTTTGGACTAACTTTTTGGTGAGAACCTACGCCTGGATAATTCTGCTGCGTAGCGAAGGAGTAATTAACACCGCCCTGCAAAGTCTGCAAATTATTAGCGAACCGTTAAACTTGCTTTTTACACCTTTCGCTGTGGCGGTTGGTCTGATTTACGGCTATTTACCTTTCATGGTTTTACCTTTATATTCTAGCATAGAACGCTTCAATTTTTCATTAGTAGAAGCAGCTCAAGATTTAGGAGCAAATGATATTATAACTTTCTGGCGCGTATTTTTGCCATTGACAACTCGCGGCATTGTTGCAGGTTCTATTTTAGTTTTTGTTCCCACCGTGGGCGCTTTTATTACTCCAGATATATTGGGCGGATCTAAAACAGTTATGGTAGGAAACTTGATTCAAAATCAGTTTATGAAAGCCCGCGATTGGCCTTTTGGTTCCGCCCTTTCTATGTTGTTAACAGTAATTATATTGATTCCTGTGTTGGTTTACTTCCGCGTCTCTGATGAAAGTTCATAAATGGTGTGCATCGCGCACCGTATATTTAAGATAAAATGACTAATGACTAATGACTAATGACTAATGAGTAATGCCCAATGCCCAATGCCCAATGCCCAATGCCCAATGCCCAATGCCCAATGCCCAATGCCCAATGCCCAATGCCCAATGCCCAATGCCCAATGACTAATGACTAAAACAAAACTAGATTTGCTCGTGCGGGCGACTGGGAAAAAATGGCTGTGGGTACAAGCTGCACTAGCATTTGCCTTTCTTTACTTGCCAATTCTCATCTTAATTATTTACTCCTTCAACACCTCCCGATTCAATGCCGTTTGGCGCGGTTTTACCCTCGACTGGTATCGCAGTTTATTTAGCAATACAGGTGCGACGATTTCTAGTAGCAGCGGAATATTGCCCGCACTCAACAACAGCTTGCTAATTGCAGCTATTTCGACTGTGTTAGCGACAATTTTCGGTACAATGCTCGCGCTAGCCCTGGAACGCTTTCATTTTCCGGGACGCAAAGCAGTAGAAGTTTTACTGTTTTTGCCGATTATTATGCCCGAAATTACGATCGGCATTTCGCTGCTAGTTTTCTTTACCCTAGCATTTCGGATCGTAGAAAATCTCACCGGAATTCGCCTCAATCTCGGCTTACCTACAGTAATTATCGGTCACGTTGTCTTTAATATTTCATTTGTGACGATTACTGTCAGGGCACGTTTGGCGGAACTCGATCCTCAATTAGAACAAGCAGCTTTTGACTTGGGCGCTAACGAATGGCGGACTTTTTGGCGCATCACTTTTCCGCTGATTTGGCCCGCTATTTTTAGCGCGGCACTGCTAGCTTTTACTTTGTCGCTAGATGATTTTGTCGTGACATTCTTTACCACCGGCGTGGGTTCCATGACTCTGCCACTATTTGTTTACGGCATGATAAAATTTGCAGTAACGCCAGCGATTAATGCTATTTCAACTTTGATGTTGCTGGCCTCCTTATTGCTGGTTGTATCGTCGCTAAAAGTTCAAAAAAGTTAAAGAAATGTTTTTTGTGTCATAATTATTGTTCGATATAACTAACCAAACCTATGAAACGCCTGCTGACTTTCCTACTTTTGTTTGTGATGAGTGCAACGGTAGCTTACGGCTGTAGCCCCACAGGTGGCAACCAACAGCAAGTCCTCAACATTTACAATTATGCAAGTTATATCGCCCCAGAAGCGATCGCCCAATTCGAGAAAGAGAACAATGTTAAAATTCAATACGACACTTTCGAGAACAGCGACGCACTATACGCCAAACTCAAACAGGGAAACCCCGGTTATGACTTAATATTTCCCGCCGATTACATGGTAAAAGTCATGGCAGCCGAGAATATGATTGAGCCGCTAAATTTCCAGAACATTCCCAACAAAATTAACCTCGATGCTAAGTTTATCAATCAATCTTTCGATCCAGGAAATAAGTATTCTCTACCTTACCAGTGGGGAACAATGGGAATTGGCTACAACTTGAAAGCCACCAAGGGCGATATCAACAGTTGGGCGGCGATGTTCGACCCGAAATATACCGGAAAAGTCGCATGGCAAGATGATGCCAGATACACTTTTGCAGGAGTTTTAATGTATTTAGGATTTGACCCAAATACCACAAATCCCGAAGAAATTAACAAAGCCCGCGATTTGCTGATTAAAAATAAAAATATCATTGCCGCTTTTGTCCCAGACACGGGTCAAACTCTGCTCGATCAAGGAGAAGTCAACCTGACAATGGAATGGAGCGGCGATATTTTTCAGGTTATGAAAGAGAACCCAAATCTCGGCTACGCTATTCCCAAAGAAGGAACCATTGTGTTTTCTGACAATATGGCAATTCCCAAAGGTGCAGCCAACAAAGAGTTAGCTGAGAAATTTATCAACTTCACTTTGCAACCAGAGATAGGAGCAAAAATTTCTAATTTTACCCACTTTGGTTCGCCGAATAAAGCGGCCCTCGATCGAGGTTTAATCGATCCTAAAGATTTGAAAAATCCTCAAATTTACCCGCCTGCAGAGGTGCTTGCTAAAATGAAGTTTTTGCAGGATGTCGGGAAAACAACTGCATTGTACGATCGCGCTTGGACGGAAGTTAAAGCAGGATCTGGAAAGTAGCGTGTGCCGCCTCTTCACGGGCTCATCTTCCGTGCGATAGGATTCAAAGTCATATCAAATCCGGTAGCATCGGAATTGCTCGTTACTTTCGCTCTGCCTGGTAATGCAGATCCGGAGGAAGAGCCTCCTTTGATCTCGCAACTTAGGAATTTTGCTCGTTACTTTCGCTCTGCCTGGTAATGCAGATCCGGAGGAAGAGCCTCCTTCGATCTCGCAACTTACACGAGAGAGGACTGTAGGAGATGCTTAAGTTATTAAGTTTTAGATGCTAATACCATTATGCCAAATAAGTGCTACATATGACCCCCCCAACCCCCCCTTATTAAGGGGGGGCTAGGACTTCATCTATAGCAAGTATTTATTAAATTGGTAAAAATTGAAATTGAAACGCCGGTCAATCGGTGCGAAATCCGCACCATAAAAGATTAGTTAGTGCGGATTACACCCTACCAGGATAGATCGCAATGCACGCAGTCGAACTTGTCAACATTTCCAAAGTATTTAAAAGTATCCGCAGTCAAGATTTCTTAGCTGTAGACAACATCAACCTGCAAATTTTCGACCGCGAATTTTTTTCTTTGCTCGGCCCTTCCGGCTGCGGCAAAACTACAACTTTGCGAACGATCGCAGGTTTTGAAACTCCCACAGCAGGCGAAATTTACATTCACGGCCAACCGATGCAAAATCGCCCACCATTTCACCGCCCTGTGAATACGGTGTTTCAAAATTATGCTTTATTTCCGCACATGACTGTAGCACAAAATGCTGCATTTGGGTTGGAAATGGAGAATTTGCCTCAGCCCAAAATTCGCGATCGCGTGGCGGCAGCTTTAGCATTAGTACAGTTGACAGATGTAGAAAAACGCTATCCCCGGCAACTTTCAGGGGGACAGCAGCAGCGAGTAGCGCTGGCGAGGGCGTTGGTTAAAGAGCCTTCTGTTTTGCTGTTAGATGAACCCCTGGGAGCGCTGGATTTAAAATTGCGTAAAGAGATGCAATTAGAATTAAAAAAAATGCAGCGACAATTGGGAATTACATTTATTTATGTAACTCACGACCAAGAAGAAGCGCTCACAATGTCGGACAGAATTGCAGTGATGGAAGGAGGAAAACTGCAACAAGTCGGGACACCTATTGATATTTATGAATATCCGAAAACGCGGTTTGTTGCTGATTTTATTGGCGACAGCAATTTTTTGACCGGGCGAATAGTAGAAAGGCAACAGGGTCAAGTAGTCGTGTTGGTTGACCAAGAGTTGCCCGTGTTAGTTACGACAGCAGAAGATTTGCCGACTGGGAAAACTGTTACCTTGGTGTTGCGCCCGGAAAAAGCTGCTATTTATCCGGCTAATTATGATGCTGAAAATAGCTGGCCGGGAACAGTAGAAGAGGCGATTTATCTGGGCACTGATACGCGCTATAAGGTGCGCTTGACTGCTAAAAGCTCGATCGCCCTTCGCCGACAAAACTTGCACCGAGATGACTTACAGCGGCACCAAATTGGCGATCGAGTTCGAGTTGCCGTGCCGCCGGAAAGTATCTGCATTATTTAAAAAATCCCGCTAAATAAAATCTCCCTTATTGCGGTGATGGCGAAGGAGTTTCCGCTTCCGGCGCGGGAATTTCCCCAGGAGTTGATTCTGGTGGCGGCGCGGGAATTTCCCCAGGAGTTGATTCTGGCGACGGCGAGGGACTCTGTGCACCGGGCGGTGGAATATCCGCAGGACTAGGGGCGGAAGTTTCCGGCGGTGGCGGAAGTTGTTCGGGCTCTGGCTGAGGGGTTTGGAGGCTGCGTACCCACAAACCTAAACCAGCGAAGGCTAACATCAGCCCCAACAGCCCCAGCAGCGGCAACCAACGTTTGGGCTGCTGTTTTTGAACTCGTTCCGGGGCGGGGGAAGTTTCGGGATACAGCAACTGTTTGGACGATTCTGAAAGCTGAGATTCTGGCATCCTCCCCGTCTTCTGGAGAGATGCTGACCCTGACATCGGCAGCGACACCGACGAGGCGGACACTGCTGCTGACGCTGGCGCTAAGGCGGGAGGAAACAGTACCAATTTCTCCGGCGACATCCGACAGTAAGTCGCCACTACAGAGGTGTTATCGTAACCGTTTTTCTCGTTGGCGAGGTTAATCCAAGACTGAACAGCAGCTTCCAAAGACATTTTGCCCTCTAGCACCGGAGGGCCGTAATTCTCCCAAGATTGCTCTACCCAGTCGTTGTCGGCCAAACCGTCGGAGCACAGCAGCAGTAAGCCTTCATCTTCAACAATAAATCGCTGAATCGTCGGGCGTAGGAAATCGCCGTCTCGCGTGCCCAAGGCTTGAGTCAGGGCTCCTGCATCCGATCGCAATTGAGTCTCCCAGTATAAACTGTTTCCTAGCTTGACTTCCCTTGACGCTACGTCATCGTCCACAGTCAGCCGCTGACAGTAATTTTTGCCAATCCAATAAGCGCGACTGTCTCCAACATTAACTAAATAAAGTTCGTGACTGTTATTCAACGGCAAATCATCGGAAATTTTAATTTTTTGAGGCAACTGGAGGGCCATCACCAAAGTCGTCCCCATCCGCTGCCGCAACTCTTTTCCCTGCTCGTTATTTTGATTGGAAATCACATTGTTCACAACTCTGACTATTTCTTCGAGTTGTTTAATTACCATTTCTGGTGTCATCAACTCTTCTTGTTCAGCGATTTCTGCGAGTAAATTTTGGATTAAAGCTTTCAGGGAATGCACGGCTAATTGACTGGCAACTTCTCCTCCTTCGTGGCCTCCAACCCCATCGCAAACCATTGTCAAGTAAGGAATTAGTTTGTCGCCGCCAGAATTTTTTCTAAATTGTAAATCCGTAGCAACCGGATAGCAACTGTCTTCATTTTTGGAGCGCTGCGGCCCGGTATCAGTCATGCCTACTACTTCTAAGTGCAGGGGCAATTTAGCAGCTTGTTCTAATAATAAATCGTTGAGTTCTAGGGCGATCGCCTCTAAATTCATGCTGCGGCGCATAAACAGACAAATCTCTCCGAGTCTCGACTGCACCTCTGGCGCGGCCGATTCCACCAAACCAGACCAAACATCTCCCAAATCCCTAAGCGTCGGTACAAAATTCCCAGGGTGCAGTTGCAGCAGGCGTACCCGCCAACCTTCCACCCGCACATTTTCCGGTCCCAGCAAACTCGCAGCGACTCCTTGTTCCGAAAGCGGTGTCCACAGTTGAAGCATTTGCCACAGCCAGTAAACTTGGCGCGCCGCACCGGTGTGAGCCCAAGCTTCTAAAATAGAAGGATGCAGGCTACCGAAATTATTAACTGGCACATTTTCCAACAACAGCACCTCTGCCGCTTCGGGTGCTTCTCCCAGGGAACAAAAACCGTATACTTCGGGCGCGTGCAGCCGTTGGGGATACAAATGCAGGTAAGGCATGATGTGCACCGGCAGTTGTTCGGGGACGCTAGGAGGAATAGATGGACGGCCATCAAGCCAGATTTGGGGTGCAATGACAAAATATCGATCGGCTATTACCTTACCCGCCGGCACTCCCTCGGCTGCTGGGCCCACCGCCCACAAATACCGATAAATTAAATTGGTTTCGCAAGCTGCACAGTGCTGGCGGCCAAAGGTATTGCGGGGTTCGGGACAGCTCAGATTCGGGCAATAAATGGGTTCTGAGAAACTACTAATCATATCGAAATAGTTTGTGTAAAAACATTCTGAAGATATTTTATTCTCCTGCTCCAATTCACGAGCGTAAGAATAAACTGATTTTAGCCCCTATCAATTTTTTAACTGCCTTTGGGGCCCTAGAAATTTTAGTTGCTGCCAATGGAGACAGGCTAGAATTGTAATCTAAGTTACTAAAACTTTAACTTTGAGTACGATCGAACTTGCAGTCTGGTCGTTGCAGGCTCAACCTGGTACTGCGGCGCAATTTTTCGCTCTCCAAGGGCAAGCAAGTCGCAAACCCTTGCAAACTCAGTTGTTGGCACTTTTTAAATCTCAAATTTCCAATCTAAGATATTTCATAGTATCACCAATTCTTTTATGATCTTGACTCCCACGCTCCTTTGGCTGCTAGCTGGGACTTTGCTCTGTTTGGCAGAGTTATTTCTCCCGACTGCTTTTGTCGCTTTTATGATGGGGCTGAGCGCCTTCGCTGTAGCTGGATGCTCTCTAGTTTTACCTTATGTTAATTTACAGATATTCCTGTGGATGGTATTTTCGACAGTTTTTGTACTGCTGTCCCGGCGCTTGATACCAAAAGGCAAGGTAAGGGCGATCGCAGATTCTCACGAAGCTAAAACTTTAACAGAAATTCCCCCCGGCGAAGCTGGACGGGTGATTTATGAGGGAAATTCTTGGCAAGCTCGTTGCGAAGACACCAAGGCCACCATCCCTCCAAACCAAAACGTGATTGTCGTGGGACGAAAAGGCACTACTTTGATAGTTTTGCCAGAAAATTTATTAGATTCTTAACCAAAATGCGTAATCGATCGCCGACAATTAGTAGTCAGTAGTCAGTAGTCAGTAGTCAGTAGTCAGTAGTCAGTAGTCATTAGTCAGTAGTCAGTAGCATTTTGTAGGGGCGGGTTTAGCTAACGATATATGATACAAATGACTAAAGAAATGGCTTGCGCCCGCCCTCTCAGTCAGTAGTCATTAGTCAGTAGTCAGTAGCATTTTGTAGGGGCGGGTTTAGCTAACGATATATGATACAAATGACTAAAGAAATGGCTTGCGCCCGCCCTCTCAGTCATCAGTCAACAGTCATCAGTCATCAGTCAACAGTCAACAGTCAACAGTCATCAGTCAACAGTCATCAGTCATCAGTCAACAGTCAACAGTCATCAGTCATCAGTCAACAGTCAACAGTCAACAGTCAATATTTAACAGTCATCAGTCATCAGTCAACAGTCAACAGTCAACAGTCAACAGTCAACAGTCAATATTTAACAGTCAACAGTCATCAGTCAACAGTCAACAGTCAACAGTCAACAGTCAACAGTCAATATTTAACAGTCAAAATTGATAGGAGGCAACTGTGGAACAATTATTTTTACTCGTGTTTTTAGCACTAGGCGGTTCAGCCCTCGCCGGTTCCGTCAAGATTATCAATGAGGGAAATCAAGCATTGGTCGAGACTTTAGGTAAATATAATGGCAAGAAACTCGAACCAGGTTTGAATTTTGTGACGCCGTTTCTCGATCGCGTAGTTTACGAGCAAACTATTCGGGAAAAAGTCTTAGATGTTCCCCCGCAAGCTTGTATCACCCGCGACAACGTTTCGTTCACGGTTGATGCTGTGGTTTACTGGCGAATTGTAGACTTGGACAAAGCCTGTTACAAAGTTGAAAATCTTCAGTCAGCAATGGTAAATATGGTGCTGACTCAAATTCGCGCCGAAATGGGTCAACTGGATCTCGAACAAACTTTTACGGCTCGTTCTCAAATTAATGAAATCTTGCTCAGAGATTTAGATGTTGTTACCGATCCTTGGGGAGTGAAAGTAACGCGGGTAGAATTGCGCGATATTATCCCTTCTAAAACTGTACAGGAATCGATGGAATTGCAGATGGCTGCCGATCGCCGGAAGCGGGCGGCAATTTTGACATCGGAGGGCGAACGGGAGTCGGCAGTTAACAGCGCCAAAGGTAAGGCGGAGGCGCAGGTTTTGGATGCAGAAGCGCGCCAAAAATCGACTATTTTGGAGGCGGAAGCTCAACAAAAGGCGATCGTCCTGAGAGCCCAAGCAGAACGCCAAAGTCAGGTTTTGAAAGCTCAAGCTACTTCTGAGGCTTTGCAAATTATCGGCAAAACCCTGCAAAATGACCCCAATGCGCGGGAAGCTTTACAGTTTTTGTTAGCTCAAAACTATCTGGACATGGGCTTAAAAATTGGCAGCAGCGACAGTAGCAAGGTGATGTTTATGGACCCGCGCAGCATCCCCGCTACGATGGAAGGATTGCGATCGATGGTTGGGGAAGGTAATAGTAATGAGGTGAAAAAATAGAAAGAAAGGGCGATCGAAATCGCTCCTACAAAAATAGAAAGGGCGATTGAAATCGCTCCTACACAAACGATGTCCGCCTCCGCGGACTAAGAATTAATTCAACCCGCGGAGGCGGGTTTCGTCTGTATAGCAGCGATTTCAATCGCCGAGTAAGAACGATATAAGTTTTTCCTTCTTCCTTCTTCCTTCTTCCTTCTTCCTTCTTCCTTCTTCCTTCTTCCTTCCCTAAGATTCTTGAGCTAAAGTACATCGATCGCACAATCCGAAAAACTCCAAAGTATGATAATAAATCTTGAAAGAATGAGATTGTTGTAATTGGCTTTCTAAGTGATGGACGGGGCACTCGTCGATGGTGATGGATGCGCCGCATTCGAGACAAGTGAGGTGATGTTGGTCTTGATGGGCGGCACCGTAGAGAGACTCGCCACTAGCGAGGGTTCTGACGTGAACGAAGCCCTCTCGCTTTAAACCGTCGAGGGAGCGGTAAACGGTTGCTAGGCCCATGCTTTGCTCGCTGTTACGCAGTTCTAAGTAGATATCTTGCGCTGAGAGCGATCGATTCAAGGTCTTGAGCAATTCTAAAATACGCTCCTGACTGCGGGTGCGGTTGGTTCTCATAGTTTTTTGTGTAGTCTGCTGGAATCAGATTTGTCCCTGTTTCTAGGCTATCTTACTTGGGGCTGTGATACGAAATCCTGGTCTACACGAAGAAGACTCGGCGGTTGAAACCGCGTCTACACAAACGATGTCCGCCTCCGCGGACTAAGAGATCAAGGGTATTAAGCCCGGATTTGGTGTGAAAGGTCGATCGCGCGCAACCTGGTTGTAGAATACAATGGCGCTAACTTGCACATCACCATATCGCAACATTCCCGTGACTCAGAAATATCTTGCCCAAATCTATGTTACTCTCCGCCCTTCGGTTTTAGATCCCGCTGGCACTGCCGTACAGTCTGGTTTGCAACATATGGGATACGACAATGTTGAGGGCGTGCGGATCGGAAAGTACGTTGAATTGACGCTGACTGCGGTTGGCGAGTCGGAGGCCCGCGAACAACTCGATCGCATTTGTGACCAACTTTTGGCGAATCCAGTTGTTGAGAATTATCGCTTTGATTTGACTGAAATTGCTGTACCTGTCGAGACAGCAGGGGTATAAAAATGAAGTTTGGAGTTATTGTTTTTCCGGGTTCAAATTGCGATCGCGATGTGGTGTGGGTAACTCAAGGGTTACTACACCAACCGACGCGGATGATTTGGCACGAAGATACCGATATTTCGGATATTGATATCATTGTAATCCCTGGTGGTTTCAGTTACGGAGATTATTTGCGGTGCGGCGCGATCGCCCGTTTTTCTCCAGCGATGCGGGCTACTGCGGAACACGCGAAACAAGGAAAGCTTGTACTCGGCATCTGCAACGGTTTTCAGGTGTTGACAGAAGCTGGTTTATTACCCGGTGCGCTGGTGCGGAATGCGGGATTGCATTTTATTTGCGATCGCACTTCCTTAAAAGTTGAACGCGGTAATACTCCCTGGACTGCGGCTTATAGTTCGGGTGAAATCATCGATTTGCCGATCGCCCACGGTGAAGGCAACTATTATGCTGATGCGGATACTTTGGCAGAGTTAGAAGAGCACGATCAAGTGTTATTTCGCTACTGTACAAGTGCCGGGGAAATTAGCGCTGCGGGCAATCCGAACGGTTCGTTAAATAATATTGCGGGCATTTGCAATCGGGCGGGCAATGTGTTAGGAATGATGCCGCATCCTGAGAGGGCTTCCGATCCGATGTTGGGCGAAACTGATGGGATGAAATTGTTTCAAGGGTTGCTGATGGCTACTGTGGCGGCTGTTTTGTAGTTGGATTATTGGTTGTGTGGGGGCGGGTTTATCTGAATTGTTTGTGGGTATTAAATATGTTGGTGAACCCGCCCCTACCGCATCTCGGAAACGGCCTCCACCTAACAACCAAAAATCCCAAAATCCGTAGGGGCGGGTTCACCAACCATCTCAGCTAATAACCGAAAATTTCAAAAACCCGCCCCCACCCAATCACAGAATTTCGATCGCACTTTTTGACATTTGATCTAAATCAAGGT
>Ga0335397_10011691_pt1 | contig 10795 bp, 6 predicted proteins | sample MAT04_FD_205740 | JGI IMG/M metagenome (GOLD analysis project Ga0335397, IMG submission 205740) | Freshwater microbial communities from Lake Fryxell liftoff mats and glacier meltwater in Antarctica - MAT-04 (spades assembly) (version 2) ...
TGTCGCTCGCCGCAGTGTCGCTCGCCGCTGCGTCTTCCAGCAGGTCGCCTGCCTGGCGCGCGAGGCGGCGCAGCTCGATCGCACCGCCATCGGCGAGCGCGATGCGCTCGACCGACTCGTACTCGAGCGGCACCGCGAACTTCTGCACCCAGTAGCGCAGGTGTAGCCACGTCGCGACGCCGAGCGCGAGCACGATGCCGAGTGCGGCGAGAGCGATGGTCAGCGTCGGGCTCACGCGCAGGACTATGGTGCTCCGGCGCATTGTGCGGTAGAGCGCCGACCGAAGATTCACAACGGCGAAGGGCGAGGCAGCGTGATGGATCTCCGCGTGAAGAACCGCTATCTGGTCCCGACCGACGGCTCCTTTCGTGTGCGCGACTTCCCGACCAAGCCGCCGAAGAAGACGCCCGATGAGGACGTGTTGCGCGCGGCTCTCGCGCGCGAGATCGAGCGCATCGCGCACCTCCAGCGTCAGCTCTACGCGACCGATACGTGGGCCGTGCTGCTGGTGTTCCAGGCGATGGACGCGGCCGGGAAAGACGGGACGATCCGCGCGGTGATGAGCGGCGTCGATCCCTCCGGCTGTCAGGTCTACTCGTTCAAGCAGCCGTCGCTCGAGGACCTCGACCACGACTTCCTCTGGCGCACGTCGCGCTCGCTGCCCGAGCGTGGCCGCATCGGCATCTTCAACCGCAGCTACTACGAGGAGGTCTTGGTGGTGCGCACCCACCCGGAGTACCTCAACGGGCAGAAGCTTCCGCAGCGGCCGAAGAAGCTCGAGACGCTGTTCGAGCAGCGCTACGAGTCGATTCGCGACCACGAGAAACACCTCGCGCGCAGCGGCATGGCGATCGTGAAGTTCTGGCTCAACGTCTCGCGCGCCGAGCAGAAGAAGCGCTTTCTCGCGCGCATCGACGATCCCGACGCGAACTGGAAGTTTTCCGGCGCCGACGTCGCCGAGCGCAAGCATTGGGACAAGTACATGGAGTCGTACGAGCACGCGCTGCGCGAGACGTCGACGCCACACGCGCCGTGGTACGCGATCCCGGCAGACGACAAGCACTTCATGCGGCTCGAGGTCGCGCGCACCATCGTCGCGTCGCTCGAGAAGCTGTCGCTGTCGTTTCCCGATGTGCCGACCGCCGCACGTCGACGCCTCGGCGCCGCGCGCACTGCGCTCCTGCGCGAGCCGCGCTGACGTGAGAGTCCCTCGCGCGGTCTGGGGCGTCGTGAAAGAAGCAGCGCGACACGTGCTGCGTCGTCCGGTGGTCGGCCTGCTCGCCGTCGCGCGCACTGCCGATGGCCGCTATCTGCTCGTGCGCCGCGGCGACACCGGCGAGTGGGCGCTGCCCGGCGGCACGCTCGAGTGGGGCGAGACGCTGCGCAGCGCGCTCGACCGAGAGGTCGCCGAGGAGACCGGCGCGCGCGTGCTCTCGCACGGCGAGCTGCACGGCGTGTGGTCCGGACCGCAGCGGGACCTACGCTTTCACGCGGTCACCGTCGTCGTCGGCGCGCTCGTCAGCGAGCCCGAGCGCGCGCCGTCGAACTCCGTCGAGATCCTCGACGCGCGGCTGTTCCACCCGGACGAGCTACCGAGCCCGCTCGCGCATGGGCAAGACGATCTTTTCGCCGCTGCGCGCGCCGGGAAGCTCAGCTGGGAGTGACGCGCTGCGCCTGCGGGAAAGCTCGGCGGCGCTCTTTGGCGCGGCTCAGCGCACCGTGATCGTCGCGCGGCAGGCGCTGGTGCCGCCGTGTCCGTCGCGCGTCGTCAGCCAAATGGTCACGTCGCCGGGCGTGCTCGGCGTCGTCCACTCGTTGTCGCGCGAAGGGCGCGCGGTGGTGCCCTCGAACAGCGCGCCAGCGGTGATGTTCCAGCTGTAGAACGCGTTCTCCGGCTTCTCCGTGAACGTCCCCTGCGGATCGAGGAGGCCGTAACACTCCGTCACCGGGTCGTCGTCGGTGCACGTCTCGTCGAGCGTCCACGGCTCGTCGTCGGCGTCGTCGCGTGGATCGAGCGGCGTCGGATCGGGACGCATCGCGACCACCGTCCGCTGTGGCACGACGATCGGCGCGCCGCTCTCGCTCGCGCAGTCAAAGCCAGAGCTGCCCGGGGCGTTCGCGCTGATGACGCCGAAGTCACCGAGCTCCAGGCGAGGCCCTGGCGGATTGGTACCGCGCCCGGCCCGGCGACTCACGATCAGCCGCTTGAAGCCGGAGATTAGAATCTCGTCACCGCTCGGACCATCGGTGGTCACGTCGACCTGCACCGAGATCTGAATCCCTACATCGGTCAGCAGCCGCTCGATGAACTCTTCCGAGATGACGGCGCCGACCATCTCGCGAAACTGCGCGACGAGCAGGTCGATTGACTCTTCCGGTGGCGCGATGAACAGGGCGGTCTCGCCCTCACCAAGATCGAACGACGCCGCGCCCGCGGGGCAGCCCGCGCCCGGCTGCATCATCCCGTATTGCGCGCCGCTGAAGCCAGCCCCGCCGCCGCCGAGCGACTCCGTGCCGAGACACGCGACCCAGCGGTAGCGGATCGGCCGACCACCGCCGAGCGGATCGGCGAAGAGAACGGAGACAGTCGACGCCTCGCCGGGGCCGATCTCCGGCGGATTGGCGACGATGGCGAGGATGCGCGGCGTCTTCACTAGATCGCGGTCGTCGAAGTTCGGCGAGGGAATACACGCGTTCAGCATCGCAGAGGCGGTGAGCAGCGTGAGCGCGAGCATGGGAGTTCGCGGCGACATCAGTACACCAGCCTCATGCCGACGGTGACGAGCGCAGGCAAGCCGGGCAGTCGAAAGCTGCGCTTGAAGTCGTATTGGTACTGCAGCCCCTCGGCGTTCTGCGCGTTGTAGACGTTGATTCCGTCGACGTAGACCGACGCCTCGAACGGGCCGAGCGGGAACTCGTAGTCGACGCGCAGATCGAGCTGATTGTAGACCGGCATCCGCGAGGTGAGGCCGGTGAGCGTCGGCCGATAGCGCCCAGAGTCTGCGTCGTAGACCGCGCCGACGACGTCCTGCGACGGCCGGCCGGTCGACAGCTGAAAGCGGGCGCCGAAGCGAAAACGCCAGATCTTGTAGCTCGCGGCGAGGTTCAAGATGTGTGTCTGATCGAAGCTGAACGGCACCGCTTCTCCGCCGTCGACGAAGCGCTCGCTGCGCGACAGCGTGTAGCTGAGCCAGCCGTAGAGCCCGTCGGCGACCTTGCGACGGACCAACAGCTCGAGGCCGTACGAGCGGCCTTCGCCGTCGTCGAAGAAGAACTGCCGGCGCGCGCCATCACCATCGGGTACGAGCCCAGTCGACGGTCGCGCGAGACCGAACATCTGCGTGTAGAAGAGCTGCGACTCGATCTCGATCGACAGCGGCAGCTTCAGCTCGACGCCGGCGGACGACTGCCACGATCGGTTGGGCGAGAGGCTCGCGCTGCCGAGGTTCGGCAGCAGCTGAAACGGCTGCGGTGTCTGCGAGAACAGGCCAGTCGCCGCCTTCAGCGTGAACGACGGCGTGACGGCGTAGCGCACGACGGCGCGTGGCTGCACGAGCGCCGTCGAGACCTCGCCATAGCGGTAGTAGTCGAGGCGCACGCCGCCGGTGACCTCGACCGGGCCGAGCTCGACCTTCTGCTCCGCGAACACGCCGGCGCCGATCGACGTGAGCGAGGCGTCGAGCTGAAACGTCTGCGGCGCGAAGTCCGGGCTCGGGATCTCGCCGAAGCCGGGCGGTACCGGCAGCTCGGCGAGGGCCGAGATGGCGTAGGCAGCGAGATCGACGCCGACGTTGGTGCGCAGCTGGTCGGTCGGCTGCCAGATGAGATCGACGCGCTCACCGAGGAAGATCGCGTTCAGATCGAGCGAGAGATCCGGGCTGCCGGGCTCGCGGCGTCGCGTGCCGATCGCGTCGTTGCCGACGGTGCCCGCCCAAGTGAAGCGCAGGCGGCCTGGGAGCTTCGCTTCGATCTTGGCGATGACGCGCGAGAAGCCGTAGCCGACGCTGGTGGTCGAGGTCGTCGCCGTCTCGCCGCTGCCGAGCGCCGCGGAGGTGTCGAGTCGGTCGCTCGAGCCGAACACGAAGAGCGACGCCTTCGCCCGCCGGCTCAGGTTGTAGTCGAGGCGCACTTGCCAGTCGGTGAACGAGAGCGCGATGCCATCGATGACCAGCGGCAAGATCAGCTCGTAGTAGCTGCGCCGAAACGCGACGGCGATCGAGCCCTTGTCGTCGGGCAGCGGCAGAATCGCCAGCGCGCTCGCGCGGAAGATGTCGAGCTCGAGCTCGAACGAGAAGGTCTCGCGCTTGGGTGGCGCGGTGTGCAGCGAGATGATGCCGGCGTTGAAGCGGCCGTAGGTGACTGGATAGCCGCCCGGATAGAAGTCGAGGCGCTCGACCAAGCGCGACGAGATGACCGCGGGACCGGCGCCGAGGTGATAGAGCAGCGGCACCGGAAAGCCGTCGACGAAGAAGCCAGTGTTCTCGAACGACGCGCCGCGCACGACGTAAAAGCCGAGCCCAAACGGCGAGCGCGCAACACCGGGAAGCGCCGCGATGACGCGCAGCGGCTCGCCGAAAGTGCCGGGCACCGTCGTCAATTCTTCGCCTGTGAGAACGACGCGCGTTGCAGCGCCGGGCTCCGGTGGCACGACGAGCGCGCGCGCGCCGAACGCCTGTCGCGCTGGTGTTGCCGCATCGGCCACACCCGCATCGGCGACACCCGCATCGGCCACACCGGCATCGAGCGTGGCGAGCGCTGCGCCGCCGTCTACCGCGGACGTCTCTGCGCCGCCATCGTTGGTGGCGAGCGGGGTGCCTGCATCCGCAGCTCGCGGCAGCCGCACGCCGAAGCGGAAGCGCACCCGCGCGGGAATCGGCGTATCACCGCGACGCGCAGGCTCGAAGCGCAGCGTGCGCGCGGCCTCGACGACCAGCGGATCGACGTCGTCGCGCAGCGGCTCGAGCACGAGCACGTCGCGCACCGATCCGTCGACGCCGATATCGAGCTGAAGAACGACGGCGCTGTCGTCGGGGAGCGGCGCCGTACCCGCGGGCAGCGCGAGCTCGGCCGCAGTGAGCAGCCGCGGCGGCGAGAGCGCCGGCGGGCCCGCGTCGACGACACCGGCGTCCTGCGCGTGCGCGTCGGCGCCGAGGCTCCACACGCCGAGGACCCACGCGACGAAGACATGGGCGAGTCGTGTGGGGAGCTGCTGCCGCATCGCGTGGCCGCAACATAGCAACCCGATGCGCGATGGCCCGCGCCGAAATCGACGCGCGGCGCAGGCCGCGGTGCGGCGGGATAGGCGCGCTACGACCGCTCGCTCTTCAGCCGTGCGATCGCGCTCGCCGGTGGGTTGATTCGCACCACGCCGCTGTTGCCGTCTACGAGCACTGGGTCGTTCGCGCGCGCCCACGCGAAGAGGCCGGCGACGTCGGCGACGACCGGCAATCCGGCGGCGATGGCAACGCGTGCGCCGAGCGACGTGGCATCGTCAGCCGCGCCGAGCACGAGCGGCGCATCGACGACCAGCGCGGCGGTGCGGTGCGCTACCGCGGCGAGCGCGATGAAGGCGCCGAGACGCTCCGGCACCATGACGACGGCGCCGGTCCCGGGGACACGCCGCCCGAGCGCGCGCGCTGCCGCGAGCAGGCACAAATCTTCGATCTCTGCCGCGCGCTCTGCGAGCCAGCTGTCGGCGCGTCCAGTGACGCCGGCGCGATAGGGTGCGAAGGCATAGTCGCGTGCGACGCGCTTGAGTCCGAGCGCGACGCCGTGCTCCGCTGCGGCCTCGGTCGCGAGCTCGACGAGGCGCTGATCTTCGAGCACGAGCAGCAGGCCGAGCAACGTGCGCGTCGTCTCCGGCGCGAGCTGCGCTTCGATCTTCTTCTGCACGCGCACCAGATCGCGCGCGAGCGACGCGAACGCCTGTTCGATGCTGGCCGTGGGCTCGCGGTCGACCTCGGCGCCGTCACCTGTCGCCTCGAGCGCGCTCCAACCCGCGAGCGGCTCCGCGCGGCCGAGCGCGATGCCCGGCGCGACCGCAGCGCCGACCAGCCGTGCGCTCTGCCCCGGCCGACCGGCGGCCGCCTCGCCATCGGCCTCACGCGCACGCGCCCGCTCGAGCGCATGCGCGACGAACGTCGCCATCGCCGTCGTCAGCGCGACCGCCGCGACGTCGAACGGATCACCGGCGCGACGCTGCAGCACGAGCACGCCCGCGCACAGCCCGCCGAGCAGCACCGGCACCGCGACGAAACATGGGAACAGCTCCTCGCCCAGGCCGGGCACGTATTTGTAGTGCGTCTCGCTCTCCGCGACCGCGACCGACGCAGGCCGCAGGTTCTGCGCGACGAAGCCGGTGATGCCCTCGCCGAGCCGCAGCTTCACGCGACCGACCGCATCTTGCGGGAAGCCGACGTTGGCGCGCATCACCAGCACGGTGTCGCCGACCTCGTCCTCTTCGCGCAGATACACGCTGGCGATCGGCGCGCGCATGATGCCCGAGACCTCGGCGCAGAGCGTCGTCAGCACGTCCTCGAGCGGACGCTCGCGGGACGCCTCCTCGACCAGGCGCAGGATGCCGTCGATCGCGCGATCGCCGCCGCGCTCGTGTACCCGGACTCGCCCCGTCTGTTCGTCGCCCATGTCGTCCAAGGCTAGCCGCTCCGTGTTTCTCGTCGGTTTCTCCGGCGCTACTTAGCAGCCCGCCGATCAATCGCACGATGGCACGCGCTCGCCTTCTGCGGGTAGAATCGAACCGCCGGGCCGGACGTCGGACCGCGGCACGGGAGATCCGATGACCATGCCCCGCCGCCTCACGATCGTCAGCGCGTTCCTCGCTGCACTCCTCGCTTTCTCTGCTCTCTCTGCGGCAAACGCCGCGCCCGCGCGCGCGGACGAGGCCGAAGTGCACTACCGCACCGCGCTGCAGCACAAGCGCGCCGGGCGGATGGCCGACGCTCTGCGCGAGGTGCGCGAGGCGACGCGCCTGCGTCCGGCGCACTCAGCCGCGTGGCTGACGATGGGCTCGATCCTTCGCCAGCAGAATGACCTCCAGGGCGCGCTCGCGGCTTACCAGCGCGTCACCGATCTCGAGCCGAACAGCGCGCAGGGCTGGGCGCTGATGGGCGCGATCTTCGTGCGCATGAGTCGCTGGCAAGATGCGGTCGAGCCGCTGCGCAAGGCCGTCGCATTCAACTCTCGCGATGCGTCGAGCTGGGGCAATCTCGGCTCCGCACTGCGTCGCCTCGGCAAGAACGACGAGGCCATCTCGGCGATGCAGGCCGGCCTCTCGCAGGTGCCGAACGATCCGCACCTGCTCAACAACCTCGCCGTCGCGCTGCGTGGCGCGCGTCGCTTCGACGAGGCCGTCGCGGCGCTGCGCACGGCGGCGACCGCGATGCCGAACGACGCGCAGATCGCGCTCAACCTCGGCATCACGCTGCGCAGCGCACAGAAGTACGAAGAGGCGATCCCCGAGTACGAGCGCGCCATTCGCCTCGCGCCGACCAACACCGACGCGATGTTCGACCTCGCCGTCTGCTACGAGCAGCTGCGCCGCGCCGACGACGCGGTGCGCGCCTACGGCCGCTACATCGAGGCGATCCGCGCGCGTGATCCGGCGGCCGCGGGCAGGGCGCAGGAGCGCATTCAGGCGGTGCGCGGGAACTGAGGCGCGCGCCGGCTCACTCCTTCGTCTCCTCTGGACTTGGCGTCACCGCCGTCGCAGCTCCGTCATCCGGCGCCACTTCGCTCGACGAGCTCGCCGCGCCTGCTGGCGCTGGCACGCCGCTCGCCGCGCCTGCTGGCGCTGGCACGCCGCGCACGCCGCGCGGTCCGCTTGGTCCGCTGCGCGGCGAGGTCAGCGTGGTGCGCATCAGGCCCTCGTGCTTGAACGCGCTCCAGCCCCAGCGCGTCCACTTGATGAGCGACACGGCGAGCCACAGCGCCCAGACGAACATCAGCACTCGGTAGACCCAGATGGGCAGGCTGACGACGCTCGCTGTCGGCAGTGAGCGCGCGATTCGATCGACGAAGAACGTCGCGAACGTCGCCGAGGAGCCCGGTCCGCTGATGTCCATCGCGGGATCGCCGAGGAGGCCAGACTCGACCGCCCACACCAGGCAGCCGAACGCGACCAGCGTGTAGAAGATGATCGCGAGCTGGCGCAGATCGAAGACGAGGAAGTGCATCGTCGTGTCGCGTCGGCGCACGGCGACGACGTAGAACCAGCCGACGACGATCAGCGCTGCGACGGCCGGCAGCTGCGTGAGCCCGGCGAACAGCAGGATCCAGTCGTGCATGCGCAGCGGGATCGCCAGCTCCTTCGCGGAGCCGCGCGCGAGCACGATGGCGAGCGCGAGGATGAGCAAAAGATACGGCCAGAACAGCACCGCAGGGCCCCACGCGGGACCGCTCAGCCAGAGCACCCAGCGATCGTTCGAGAGCGGCATTTCCACCGTCACGTTCACCGCCGCGCTGCCGAGCGTGATCGCGGGCGTCGAGAACACGGTCTGCCAGCCGGTGCTCGATTGCCACGCGAGCGCGAGCGTGTGCGAGCCAGGCTGCAGCGCCACCGCGACGCGACCCGACGCGAGCTGGATCGGGCGCGTCTGTCCGTCGACGGTGAGCGACTGAATGGCCACGCCGCGCGGGAGCGTCACGTAGAACGGCGCGCTCACGCTGCTGCGCACCGTCGCCTCGAGCGTCGATGCAGTGAGGCGGATGCCCGGCGTCACGCGCAGCTTCGCGCTGTCGATCGTCTGCGACTGACCGTCGGCGGCGGCGGGACGCGTGAGCGCGACGCGCAGCGACTCGCCCGGCCACGGATGGAACGTCGGCTGCCAGGTTCCCTCCGCGCCGTGCGTGGTCGGCGCGAGCAGCGGCTGCCCAGGCGCGGCGACGGTCTCGCAGTGCCACAGCGGGCTGCACGCGAGCGTCCAGATCTCGGTGATGCGACCGTCGGTCGGCGCGCGCAGCGTGATCGCGTCGCTCGGCTCGATCACCGAGGTCCAGCGCAGCTCGGAGTCGCGCTGCCCGAGCGTGACGACTGCGGTGCGATTCTCGATGACGACGTTCGCGTCGGTCACCGACTCCGAGGGCAGCAGCGGGATGCGCGCGACCGCCGGCGCGTTGGCGGGCGAGCGCCGCGTGACGATGGTCTCCACGGTCCAGCGCACGCCGATGTCGACGCGACGGCGCACCTCGAGCCACGCCGGCAGCTCCGAGCGCGCTTCGTCATCTGCGCCCGGCGCGCTCTCGAGCGTGCGACGCAGCTGAATCGACTCGGCGACGCGGTCATCGGTGCCGAGCCCATCGACCTCGAAGCCCTGCGCGTCGACGATCAGCGAGCGCGGCGCGCGGCCGAACGCGAGCGTCAGCGAGTCGCGCCCGACGAGCGGCCCTTCGATCCGCACGACGTGCGCACCCGCCGGCACGCGCAGGTGGATGAAGCCGTTCGGCAGCCGAATCAGCGCGCGCGTCGGCACGCCATCGAGCGTGACCAGCGAGGGCGCCCAGGTCTCGCTCGGCCCGGGCAGCGGATACGCGGCGGGCTCGGCCGCGGCGATGTCGAGCTCGATGCGCAGGACATCGCCGCTCACCGTGATGCGCATGCGATTCGCTTCGCTGCAGCGCTCGCCGCAGGCGCTGCGCCGCGTCAGCCGCGCTTGTAGCTCGGTGAGGATCTCTGGCGATGGCGACGACTGTGCGGCGGCGAGCGATGGTGCGAGGACGCCGAGCAGCAGCGCGGCAGCGACGGCGACGGCGGGCGCAGCAGGCGTCGGCGGCGTCGGCGGAGCGACTGGCGCTGTGGGACGCGGACGCTTGAAGATCAGCGCGCCGAGGAGCGCGAGCAGCAGCGCCGCGCGCAAGAACGCGACGAGACGAAAGGCCCACGGCGGCAGCAGACAGAGCGAGATTTGATGACCGCGCGCGACCGGCCCGTCGAAGGTCAGCGCATACGACGACCACGACCACGTCGGCACGCCGAAGCCGGTCTGCACGACCGCGTTCGGGTCGAGCCAATACGCGTTCTCGGCGAGGTTGCGCGAGTCGCCGCCGAGACTCTCACCGGCAGAGCGGCGACTACTGTCGCCTTCGGAGCCTCGGTAAGCGAGCGCCTCGAGCTGATCGGTCACCGCTTCGCCCGAAGGGGCGGAGCGTGTCAGCCCCCAGTCGTCTTGCTCCGGCGCGCTCTCGCCGACAGGGCGCGCGAGCTGCGGATAAAGCGCGACGCGCAGCTGCCCAGCGGCGAACACGACGACGACGATGGTCGTCAGAATCCCGACGGCCCAGTAGGTCCAGCGCAGCAAGAACTCGAAGCGCTTGCCGCGCAGCGCAGCGTGCAGGGCCGCGATGGCCGCGAGCGCGAGCCAGAGCCACTGCGCCGAGCTGTCCTCGTGAAACGCGAGGCCCACGCCGACGAACGCGACCGCGCCCCACGCGATCCCGTAGACGCGCGCGATCGCCGCCGCGATCAGCAGCAGCGCGAACACGCCGAGCAGCGTCCACTGCTCGAGCCAGGTGCCCGGCGCGCGATCGACGCCCGACGCGTGCACGAGCGCCCAGCCCGGCGGCAGATGCAGCGTCGTCGCCACCGACGAGGCGTTCTCCGACCAGTTGACCGCGGGCAGCGTCGAGGGGCGCTTGCCGACGCGCCACTCCGCGGTGAACGGCTGCGTCGTGTCGCGCAGCTCGATCCCGGGGCGACCCGATCCGCGCTGCGTGATCAGCTGATCGCGCGTCGCGACGCTGACGCGGCCGAGCATGCCTTCGCTCAGCTCGAGGCGATGCG
>Ga0335397_10011692_pt1 | contig 10795 bp, 11 predicted proteins | sample MAT04_FD_205740 | JGI IMG/M metagenome (GOLD analysis project Ga0335397, IMG submission 205740) | Freshwater microbial communities from Lake Fryxell liftoff mats and glacier meltwater in Antarctica - MAT-04 (spades assembly) (version 2) ...
CCGACGAGGGCGGTGTGCAGTTTCGCATTCTCAATTCTTCCAAGGGTCCGGCGGTGCGCGCTACCCGCGCCCAGGCCGACCGCATTTTGTATAAGGCAGCCATTCGCCGCCGCCTGGAAAATCAGCCTAACCTGTGGCTGTTTCAGCAGGCGGTGGATGACCTGATGGTGGAAGGTGACCGGGTGGTAGGGGCGGTGACGCAGATCGGTGTCCAGTTTCGCGCCAGCACGGTGGTGCTGACGGCGGGTACTTTTCTGGACGGCAAGATTCATGTGGGCTTGAACAACTACGCGGCGGGCCGCGCCGGTGACCCGCCCGCGGTGTCATTGAGCGCGCGCCTCAAAGAGCTCAAACTGCCGCAAGGCCGCCTGAAAACTGGCACGCCGCCACGCATTGACGGGCGCAGCATTGACTTCAGCCGGTGCATCGTGCAGCCCGGCGATGGCATGCCGGGTGGCATGAGCCCGGTGATGCCAGTGTTCAGCTTTCTCGGCAACCCCGCACAGCACCCGGAACAAATGCCGTGCTGGATCACCCACACCAACGAACGCACCCACGACATCATCCGCAGCGGTTTTGACCGCAGCCCGATGTTTACCGGCAAGATCGAGGGTGTGGGCCCACGTTATTGCCCGAGCGTGGAAGACAAGATCAACCGCTTTGCCGACAAGGACAGCCACCAGATTTTCCTGGAGCCAGAAGGCCTGACGACCCACGAGTATTACCCCAACGGCATCAGCACCAGCCTGCCTTTTGATATTCAGTACGCGTTGGTGCGCAGCATGGCGGGGCTGGAAAACGCCCATATCCTGCGGCCAGGTTATGCCATTGAGTACGACTACTTTGACCCCACCCAGCTCAAGAGCACGTTTGAGACCAAGGTCATTGGCGGGTTGTTTTTCGCCGGACAGATCAACGGCACCACGGGCTACGAGGAGGCCGCGGCGCAAGGCTTGTTTGCGGCCATCAATGCCGCCCTGCAGGCGCGTGCCATGGGCGGTGGCAACGCAGCAGTCAGCGCGGCTGGCAGTCTGAGTTATGGTGGCGACACCTGGCTGCCTGGACGCGAGCAGGCATATCTGGGCGTGATGGTGGACGATCTGATCACCAAAGGCGTGACCGAACCGTATCGCATGTTCACCAGCCGCGCCGAGTTCCGGCTGCAGCTGCGCGAAGACAACGCCGACGCCCGCCTGACCGAAGTGGGCCGCCAACTTGGCCTGGTGAACAACTTGCGTTGGGACGCTTTTTGCCGCAAGCGCGACGCTGTTTCACGTGAAACAGAGCGCCTGCGCAGCATTTGGGTCAGCCCGAAAAACCTGCAGGCGGCTGAGGCAGAGCGGGTGTTGGGCAAGGCGCTGGAGCATGAATACAGCTTGGCCGACTTGTTGCGCCGCCCGGGCGTGACTTACCCTGGGTTGATGTCGCTGGAAGGTGGCAAGTATGCGGTACCAGAACTCTTGGTAAATGTTTCACGTGAAACAGACGACGCCTTGTCGGCGCCGGACCGTTTTGTAGCCGAGGTGGTTGAGCAAGTTGAAATTGACGCAACTTACTCGGGCTACATCGAGCGGCAACACGCCGAGATAGAGCGCACCGCGTACTACGAGCATTTGAAGTTGCCACAAGACCTGGATTATTTGCAGGTAACGGCGCTGAGTTTTGAGGCTCGCCAGACTCTGAACAAACATCGCCCAGAGACCTTGGGCCTGGCCTCACGCATATCGGGCATCACGCCCGCCAGTGTATCGCTGTTGTTGGTGTACTTGAAGAAAAACGGTTCTCGCGGCTTGACCACGCAGACAATGCTGGATGTTTGAATGTGGCTGGTGCCGAGGTTTTGTTATTCGAGTCAACGACTTGACTCGACGACGTCGCGCAGAATAGGGGCATTGTCATGAAGCGTATCTGGTTATTGCTTGCCGTGCTGCTGGTTTTGTTGCTGATTCCGCAGTTGATCAAAAAGGGCATGGATGAGCGTGCAGCGCTGTCCGCCAAGGTTGAGCTGCAACAAATCAGTTCGCCACCACCCGCGCCGCCAGTGACGCCAGCGCCAGCAGCAGAGGCCGTTCGACCGATTGGCTTTGGCTTGACATTTGCCCTGGTCCCCTCTGACGGCAAGCAGCCGCCAAACACCGTAGGCCTGAATTGCCACGGTGAACCCAGGCAGTTAGACCGGCCGCACCAAGCTTCTTGTAACCCTTACCGAGGCGACACAAGTTGCCGCACTGTGCTGCCGGTGTTATGTATCAAAACCACGGGCGCAGCCAAGCCCGAAGGTGTGGTAGACGGCGTTTATCAGGGCTGGGTATCAGGCAGCTTGGCGGCGACCGAACCAGTGATGGGCGCAGTGCTGGAGTCGCTTGACGTTGCCACGGCGCGCTGCGCTGCAGAATTCGGGCCAGGTTGGAGGATGGCCGAGTTCCATGGCGGCCAAGGCGGCTGGGGACTCCAGGGTGATAAAGGGTCAGACTTCAGTTCGAACACCCGCTTCTGGGTGCATATCAACGATCAACCCGGCAACTGCTGGGACAGCGAACCATGAAACTTTTGTTTCCCGTGAAACCGGTCCATGCCCTTCAACGGCGTGGTACGCAGTGGCTTTTCGTCAGCTGCTGGGCGGGGCTGCTGGCGGGGCAGAGCGTGTGGGCGGATGTGCACAAGTGCACCACGCCAGATGGCCGAGTGATCTTCAGTGACCAGCCATGCACTGTCGGCCAGGTGGCTGGTAAGACCCGGTTTGGCGCGGCCAACCCCGCAGTCACCGCCACGGTCGAACCGTCGCCGCCAGCCGCCAAGGATGCCAGTACGATGGAAAGGGAAGCCATGCGGACCCGGATGCGTGCCGCGTTTACCCCGGAATGTCGTGCCTTGAGTGACCGGGTGACTCGTTATGCAACGCAGGGAACCGGTCAGACGCCAGAGGTGGTAGTCGACGCAGACATAGCGCGTTTTGATCAGCAGTGCGCTGGCCAGACCAGAGACGCCATACAGGCTGACATAGATCGAAAAGTAGCCGAGCGCAAGGTTCAGGAGGTGCAACTGGCTTGCCAGGAAAAACGGCGTGTGATCGAGGTGCGCCGCACCGTACGCGCCAGCCTGAGCGCACAGGAGCAGCAGATTTTGAACCAAATCGAAACAGAAGTCGCCCGTGAATGCCGTTGACGAATCTTTTCGGCTGACACTGACGCAGTCTGCCGCCGCCATGGGTGTGTCGCTATCAGAGACGCAAACCTTGGCCTTGCTGGGCTATATGGCGCTGATCCAGAAGTGGAACAAGGTCTACAACTTGACCGCGGTGCGCGACGCATCAGCTATGTTGACCCACCATTTGCTGGACAGCTTGGCTGTGATCGCGCCTTTACGCGAGCAGCTACGAGCGGAGCAAGTTTTGGGCGAGGATGTGGCGAAGCGTGTCCGGTTGCTGGATGTAGGTTCTGGTGCCGGACTGCCTGGCGTGGTGATTGCCATCATGTGCCCGGGTATTCAGGTGGACTGTGTGGACACCGTGGCCAAAAAAGCATCGTTCATTCAGCAGGTGGCGGTCACGCTCAGGCTGCCCAATCTGCGGGGTGTCCATGCCCGGGTGGAGAGTTTGACTGACAAATACCAGGTGGTCAGTTCGCGCGCGTTTGCTTCTCTGGTTGATTTCACAAGTTGGTCGGTCAATGCGTTGGCAGAGCAGGGTGTCTGGATGGGCATGAAGGGCAAACACCCGGCTGACGAGATGGCTGCGTTGCCAGCTTCGGTGGCTGTGTTTCACGTGGAACAACTTGATGTGCCGGGGCTGGGGGCTGAGCGCTGTATTGTGTGGATGCGGCCTGCTGTAGCGGGTTGACTGCTTTGTGGTTGCTGTTGTGCGTCGAGTCTGGCCGAGGTCGGGGCTCTGGCGGAATCAGCCGGGTGATGCGCTCTGCTTCGTGTCCCCCGGCCTGCGGCCTCCTCCTTGACCTACGCAGAGCGCACCACCCGACTGATTCTGCAAGCAGTTTTGGTGCGCTGGCAGGGGGTAAGACAGAAGTCAAAAATTGCCTGCGTTGGCTGGATGTGAATCGACGGGACTGAGGATCACAGCGGAAATTCTGGCCCAGATAGCGCTAGGCGCGGTGATTGGGTGATGCGACCGGGCTTAAGGGTGAAAGGCGCGCGTCGACAGTCGCACGCGTACTGATCCCGCCACCTCGCGCGTGATTTCACCCTGAAACCGCATGCGCATCATCCAGTCGTCGGGCCGGGTTTGACATGAAGCGTTGATTTTGAGAGACACCACAGCAGCTTGAACCGCACCCATGGAGTCAGGGTGCATACCATAGTGTGGAATGATGCTGACGCACACACTAACTTTCATGGCACTGATAGCACCCCAGAGGATGAAAATCCTGCCGTCATGACGAGCCAGACGTATCCGGCCGATACCGCACACGGACCTTGAACAGAGCTCCCGTCATCGCGAGGCCGAAGGCCGTGGCGATCCAGGCATTCAGAAGTCCTGGATTGCTTCACTGCGTTCGCAATGACGGTAGGTGGTCACGGAAAGCGCTGCGCGGCAGTCCAGGTTGTTGGAAGTCCTGGATGGCTTCACTGCGTTGGCAACGACGGCTGTATTTCAGGCTAACAAAGCACGAGGCAGTAAGGATCAGACACCCGATCCAAACCCGGTTTCAACCCCCAACAATTCCAACGTAAACTCACTTCCTCCCAAGTTCAAAGATCCCTATGCTCGGCATCACCGACTACGCCACTTTTGTTGTCACCGTTCTCGTTTTCCTGCTGATACCTGGGCCGGGGAATTTGGCGCTGATCACCTCCACCAGCAAGGGCGGTATCCGGGGTGGGTTGGCCGCTACCTTGGGCGTGATATTGGGTGACCAGGTGCTGATGTGGTCGGCCGTAGCGGGCGTGGCGGCACTGCTCACCGCGTATCCGGATGCCTTTCATGCGGTGCAGTGGCTGGGTGCGGGCTACTTGGCTTGGCTGGGTGGCAAGATGCTGCTGGCCAAACCGGGTGCGGCGCCGGTGCTCAACATCAAGCCACACCACTACCTGAAGCAGGCGCTGATGATCACCCTGCTCAACCCCAAGGCGATTTTGTTTTACATGGCATTTTTCCCGCTGTTCGTCGACCCGGTGCGCCAGCAGGGCTTGGTGACGTATGCCTTCATGGCCGCCACCATTGCGGCGCTGACCTTTTTCTATGGCCTGACTTCAACTCTGTTGACGTATTTTCTGGCGGAGAAGGTTCGCGCTAACCCGTTGATTTCGCAGGTGTTGGAAAAAGTAGCCGGTCTGTTTTTGATCGGCTTTGGTATCAAGCTGGTGGTGTCGCGCTGATCCTGCTGACCTTGTTTCACGTGAAACCTTTGTCCTGTCCTGTTTTGTTGTTCTCTGAGTGAAGTTGCCCATGGCCAAAATATTCTGCATTGCCAACCAAAAAGGTGGCGTTGGCAAAACCACCACCACCGTTAACTTGGCCGCCGGCCTGGCCAAGGTCGGGCAGCGGGTGCTGATGGTTGACCTGGACCCGCAGGGCAATGCCACCATGGGCTCTGGCATTGACAAGCGCAAACTTGCCCTCAGTGTGTACGACGTGTTGCTGGAATCCGCTTCGGTGCGCGAGGCACGGGTGCAAAGCGCCAAGCTGGTGGACGCCAACTGCAGCTATGACATTTTGGGTGCCAACCGCGAGCTGGCCGGGGCCGAGGTGGAGATGGTCAGCCTGGAGCGCCGCGAAAAGCGTCTGAAAACCGCGCTGACCGAAGTTGCCGCCGACTACGACTTCATCCTGATCGATTGCCCGCCGAGTCTGTCGATGCTCACCCTCAACGGCCTGTGTTGCGCGCATGGCGTGATCGTGCCGATGCAATGCGAATACTTTGCGCTGGAAGGGCTGGCCGACCTGGTCAACACCATCAAGCAGGTACACGCCAATCTGAACAAAGACCTGGCCATCATCGGCCTGCTGCGTGTCATGTTTGACCCGCGCATCACCCTGCAGCAGCAGGTGAGTGAGCAGCTCAAGGCCCGCTTTGGCGACAAGGTGTTTGACACCATGATTCCGCGCAACGTGCGCCTGGCCGAGGCCCCCAGCTACGGCGTGCCCGGCGTAGTGTTTGACCCGTCATCCAAGGGGGCGCAAGCCTTTGTGGCCTTTGCCACCGAGATGGTGGCACGAATCGAAAAAATGTAAGAAAAATTGGCCTCTAGGCCTTATAGGGCATGCGCCAACAGCTATTTATTTTATAGTGTCTACCTCACCCCCCATTCTCATCCTGCCGGGCTGGCAAAATTCTGGCCCGGCGCACTGGCAAAGCCTCTGGCAAGACCAGCTGGGCGGCACCCGCGTCGAGCAGCATGACTGGATGCGCCCGCTGCGCGGTGACTGGATCGCCCGGCTGGAAGACGTGCTGCTGTCGCTGCATGCGCCCGCCGTGCTGGTGGCGCACAGCATGGGTTGCCAACTGGTGGCAGCCTGGGCCGCGCACTCCAAAAACAGCCAGCGCGTCAAGGCCGCGCTGCTGGTGGCACCGGGAGACGCCGAGCGCGCAGAACTGCGCCCGGTGCTGGGCAGCTGGTCGCCGCTGGTACTGAAACCTTTGCCGTTTCCCAGCACGCTGGTTGCCAGCACCGATGACCCGTATTGCACCCTGGTCCGCGCCACCCAGTTTGCCAACGCCTGGGGTTCGCAGCTGGTGAACATTGGCGCGCGCGGCCATATCAACGCCGACTCTGGCCTGGGCAACTGGCCTGACGGGCAGGCGCTGCTGCAAGAACTGATTCAAATTTAAGGAGGGACACCCACATGGTCACCAAAAAACTCAAAGGCCTGGGCCGCGGTCTGGAGGCCCTGCTAGGCCCCACGGTCGATGAATTGCTGGGGCCAGATGGCTCGCCAGCCAGCGCTGGCAACAGCGGCCAGCCGTCCACCTTGCTGCTGAGCGACCTGGTGCCCGGCCAGTACCAGCCGCGCACCCGCATGGACGAAGGCGCACTCTACGAGCTGGCTGAGTCCATCAAGGCGCAGGGCATCATGCAGCCGATTCTGGTGCGCCGCCTGGGTGATGCCGACGCCGAACTCAAGCGCAGCCAGCTCACGCCTGATGCGCCCACGGGCGGGGCGGGGCGGCCGCTGTACGAGATCATCGCCGGTGAGCGGCGCTTTCGGGCCGCCAAAATCGCCGGTCTGGACAGCGTCCCGGTGCTGGTGCGCGACGTGCCCGACGCCTCTGCTGCGGCCATGGCGCTCATCGAAAACATGCAGCGCGAAGACCTTAACCCGCTGGAAGAAGCGCAAGGCCTGCAACGCCTGATCAAGGAATTTGGCCTGACGCATGAGACCGCCGCACAAGCCGTGGGTCGAAGCCGTAGCGCTGCCAGCAACCTGCTGCGCCTGTTGAATCTGGCTGAGCCAGTGCAGACCATGTTGATGGCTGGCGACGTCGACATGGGTCACGCGCGCGCGCTTCTGAGCCTGGACAAGGCCATGCAAATCACCGCCGCCAGCCAGATTGCGGCCAAAAAAATGTCGGTTCGTGAGGCCGAGGGCTTGGTCAAAAAGCTCGGTGCTGAGTTTTCGCTGGTGGCCTCCAAGCCCAAAAAAGAGAAATCGCGTGACTTGAAGCGCGTGGAAGAAGAACTGTCGGATTTACTGATGGCTGAAGTGGAAGTGCGCGTCAAAAAACGCGTCAAACGCGCTGGGCGCATGGAAGAAATGGGTGAACTCAGCATTGCCTTTGGCTCGCTGGACGAGCTCAACGGGCTGATTGAGAAGTTGCAAAAAATCTGACGGGTTGCCGTGGATGAGCAAACCTGGCGCGCCTGACTTCTTAGCCTTGCCACGTCACACTCGCCTCAGGGGCGGCTAGCTACGCATGAAGGCACTCATGCGCCTGTGGCCGCTGCCCGCCGTGTTGGTGTGGGCGCTGGCTTGGGGGGTCTTCAGCCTGTTGGTTCGCGGTGGGGTCAACCCGTTGCTGGCGGTCGGTGCCGCTTGTGGGGTAGGCGTGGTAGCCAGCCTGCTGGGAGAAAGCTGGTGGCGCCGGGGCATCATTGCGCTGGGCTTTCCGCTGTTGCTCGCCGCCTCGGGCGCGGTAGCCTTGCCAGCTTGGGCGTGGCTGCTGCCGCTACTGCTGTTGTTGCTGATCTACCCGCTCAATGCGTGGCGTGACGCACCCTTGTTTCCGACTCCGTTTCATGCACTAAAAAGCCTTCCAGCCCAAGCAGCGCTGGCGCCGAGCGCTCTTATTTTGGATGCGGGCTGTGGCCTGGGTGATGGGCTCAACGCCCTGCGTGCTGCTTACCCGCAAGCCCAGTTGCATGGGCTGGAATGGAGCTGGCCGTTGCGTGGTTTGTGTGCATTGCGCTGCCCTTGGGCGCGGGTACGCCAGGGTGACATCTGGCGGGCCGACTGGTCAGCCTATGACATGGTCTACCTGTTTCAGCGGCCCGAGAGCATGCCGCGCGCCGCCGCCAAAGCGCTTGACGAGCTTCGCCCCGGTGCCTGGTTGGTGAGTCTGGAATTTGAAGCAGCTGATTTGCAGTCTCACGCGCGGCTACAGGCGCCTGATGGCCGGCCCGTCTGGCTCTACCAGATGCCGCCTATTCCGTTTCCAACTCAGTTGTGTCTAGGCGCTAAGCCGCAGACAGCGCTCTAGCACGGCAAGGCGAATCAACAACGCCAGGGATGATTTAGAACTGGAATTACTTGACCAGCAGCACCGGCACGTTGGACAAGTGCACCACCTTGGTGGTCACCGAGCCCATCACCAGGCCGAGCACGGTGCCAAAGCCATGCGTGCCGATGACGATCAGGCTGCAGCCTTTGCTTTGCGCAAACTGCACCAGGCTCGGCGCCGCTTCCCCCACCATCACATGGCTTGAGGACGACAAGCCGGTTGCGCCCAGCCGCGCTTTGGCAGCGGCCAGGCTCTCCTCGCCGTTGTCGCGGTGAAAGTTTTCCACCGTCTTGCCGTCGATGAAACGCGTCACGTTGGGCGACAGGCCGGGCTGCACATTGACCAAGTAAATATGCGGCGCTTCCTTGCGCGTGGCTGCATCCTGGATGGCGTATTCCAGCGCGCGCAGGCACGGCTTTGAGCCGTCGATGGCGATCAGGCAAGCATTGTTCATCGTAGGTTCTCCTTAATGTCTCTGATCTGGGGCGGCGGGCAGCTCAACGCCGGCGCGCACCGGGCGGCGGCTGGCCAGCCATTTGCCCAGCAGCACCACCAGCGCCGCGCCGGCCGCTGACAGCAGGTAATGCCACGGCCCCAGACTTTGCACCAAGGCGTCTGGCAGCGCTTTGTCGGTCAGCAGCATGCCCCCGGCGATCCAGCCCAGCAGTGCGGCACCCAGGGTGATGACCACCGGAAACCGGTCCATCAGGGCGAGCACCAGTTTGCTGCCCCAGACCACGATCGGGATCGACACCAGAATGCCGAGCGTCACCAGCACCATTGAGCCATGCGAGGCGCCCGCCACCGCAATCACGTTGTCCAGGCTCATCACCGCGTCGGCCACCACAATGGTTTTGATGGCGGTCATCAGCGTGGTGCCGCCTTCGATGCTGTCGTGACCTTCCTCATCCTCGGGCAACAGCAACTTGACACCAATCCACAGCAGCAGCAGGCCGCCAACAATCTTCAGGTAGGGCACCGCGAGCAGCTGCAGGGCAAAGAAAATCATCACCACCCGCAGCCCGATGGCACCAATCACGCCCCAAAAAATGCCTTTGTTGCGCTGCTCGGGTGGCAGTTTTCGGCAGGCCAGGGCGATCACCACCGCGTTGTCACCGCCAAGCATGATGTCGATGGCGATGATTTGCAGAACGGCAATCCAGAAAAGGGACGAGGTCATGTCAGGCATAGGGTGATTTTAAAGGTGCCGCTATGTCGCATTCACTGCCGGGCCTGCAGCGGCCAGACGGCTCTGCTGAACCACGAAACATATTGAAGAAATACGGCTCTAGCCCAACACTATCAAGGGCCAGAAGCTACACTGTAAATAGCATCTTCAGGCCCGTACCGCTAAAGTCTGCGGCAGGGCCATCATGACGAAAGGCGGTCAGCGTGGGTTTTGATTACATCTTTTTCGATGCTGCGCTGGCCGATGCGCTGCTCAGCTTTGCTGCAGGTTTGGGTGCGCCCGGCGAGCTTCGCCCCGACCCAATGGGCGGCTGGGTGGTGCAGGTGCCGGAAGACCTGAGCGACGCGGTGCAAGACGCCATCGAGGCCGAGTACAACCGCCTGATGCTGCACCAGCGCGACGTGCTGGACGCCGCCGACGGCGCTGATACCAACGATGTGCTGGGCGTGCAGGTCACGCTGCCCGGTGGTGAAGACTGCCTGGTGCGCGTGCCACCTGACCTGGGGCGCAAACTGGTGAACACCTTTAACTTTGAAGAAATCCACCAACTTGTGACCCTGATTGCCGCGCAAGCGGTACGGCCGGTGGACGGCCCTTTGTGCCAAAAGTTATAAGCTAAATTGGCCTGTAGACCACGTACTCAATGCGCAAGCAGGTATCAAATCCGTATTAACTCAAGACCGCAACCCGACGTGGACCTGAGTTGAATGAGCGCGGGCATGACGCCCACCGTGCCACCAGCGCACTTGCACCTCTGAAGCATCAATGTTTCTCCAGCAGCACCGGACACCATTGCCCACGCTCATAGCGCACGAAACCAGACTGCTCGAAGCGCCAAAGGTGCAGCCAGCCGTTTTCCAGCAATTGCTTGACGACCGCATGCTTACCAATGATGGTGTTGATGGCCTCCTGCGGCGCGTCAATCACCACGGTC
>Ga0335397_10011693_pt1 | contig 10795 bp, 12 predicted proteins | sample MAT04_FD_205740 | JGI IMG/M metagenome (GOLD analysis project Ga0335397, IMG submission 205740) | Freshwater microbial communities from Lake Fryxell liftoff mats and glacier meltwater in Antarctica - MAT-04 (spades assembly) (version 2) ...
AGAAGGCCCTCGCCGATATCTATGCCGCCAACTTCGAGATCTATCGCAAGATGGGTGGCCCCGGTCTGCCCGACGGCGACCCACGGGCCGAGCAGCAGGTGCGGGTCGTCGACTCAGCGCAGTACCTCGCCGACAACTTCCACCGTGTGCCGGTGATGATGATCCCGTGCATCGCCGGCAACCTCGACAAGGCGCCGTCATTCGTCGGCGCGTCGCTGTGGGGGTCCATCCTGCCGGCCGTCTGGAGCTTCATGCTGGCCGCCCGCGAGCGCGGGCTCGGCACCGCGTGGACCACCATCCACCTGATGAACGGCGGCGAGCAGCAGGCCGCCGAACTGTTGGGCATTCCCGATGGCATCACCCAGGCCGGGCTGTTCCCCATCGCCTACACCGTGGGCACCGACTTCAAGGCCGCCAAGCGCCTGCCGCTGGAACCGATCACGCACTGGGATCAGTGGTAAGCGACCTCGCCAACGGCGCACGCCAGCCGGAGTTCTGCACACAGCACGGGTTCGCCTATCGCTGCGACTGGGGCATCGAGGGGCTGGAGGCGCTCGCACCCGACTCAGCCGTCGTGGTTGTCGTCGACGTGCTGCGCTTCACCAGCGCTGTCACGTGCGCGCTCGAGTCGGGGGCGCGGGTGCTGCCTTACCGATGGAACGACGCCACCGCGGCCGAGTTCGCAGCTACTCACCATGCCGTGCTCGCAGGGCGGCGCGAGCTCGGCGAACCGTCGCTGTCCCCCACCGACCTGCTCACCATCGCTCCCGGTACCCGGTTGGTGCTGCCCTCCCCCAACGGTTCCACCATCGCGTTCCGAGCTCGTGAGCTGGGGGTGCCGCACGTGCTGGCCGGGTGCCTGCGCAACGCCTCGGCAACCGCATTCGTCGCCCGGCAGTTGGCCGACGGCAGGGCGATCAGTGTCATCGCTGCCGGCGAACGCTGGGGCAGCGCACAGGGTACGTTGCGCCCGGCGATCGAGGACCAACTCGGTGCAGGTGCCATCCTCGCCGCACTCGACCCCTCGGCTGCGGTGTCTGCGCCTCGCTGCTCGCCCGAGGCAGCGGGTGCTCGTGCCGCGTTCCTCGCCGCCCGCCCGCTGCTCCACTACACGCTCGCTGGCTGTGCCTCGGGCCGCGAGCTCATCGCCCGCGGCTGGGACGACGATGTGGCCACCGCCGCAGCGCTCGACGTCACCAACGTCGTCGGCACACTACGCGGCCACGAGTTTCAGCCCTCCTGACGCGTCTGTGCACTTCGGTTCGCTGAGCGAGCGAAAGTGCGCAAACGCGTGTTATTCGACGAGGCGGAGGCCGCTGGGCACGATCGATGGCTCGGCCTGGGGAAGGTCGACCACGAACTCAGTGCGGTGCCCAGGGAAGATGTGTTCGCTCATCAGCACGGGGTTGCCGGCGACGGTGGTGGTGACCCGTTCGCAGCGCAGGACCGGGCTGCCCACCGGCACAGCCAGCAGGGCCGCATCAGCGTCGCTTGCGGCCGCCGCGCCGATGGTCTGCGTGGCGCCACGGAGGTCGACCCCCAGCAGATCGTAGAACGGCTTGCGCTCCACGTCGCGTCGGCTGAGGTGCTGACCGAGCTCGGCGGGGCACCACACCGTGACTACCGCGAACGGGGCACCGTCGGCCAGGTTGAGCCGCTTCACGCGCAGCACCTGCAGGCTTGCCAGCACTTCGGCCACGTGGGGTGGCGCATCGACGAACGCGAACTCCAGCACCTTGCGCTGTGGGTGTACGCCGCGCTCCTCGAGCTGCTGCTCGATGGTGTCGAGGCTGTGCAATCGCTGCTGCAACGGTGCTGTCGCGACGAACCAGCCAAAGCCCTGGCGCGACTCGACGAGGCCTTCGTCGCGAAGAGTTTCCAACGCTCGGCGAACGGTGACCCGGCTGACCTTGAACTCCGCGGACAGGTCGCTCTCGCTGGGCAGCACGTGCCCCGGCCCGACCTCGTGCACACGATCGCGCAATGTGTGAGCGATCTGCTGGTAGCGGATGGTGCGCATGGTCTCAGCCTTCGATCAGTTCGATGCGATTGCCGAACGGGTCGTCGATGTGGCAGCGAACCGTACCCTCGATCTCGTCGCTCCACGCGGCTGGCAAACCAGTGCGTTCGATGAACGCCACCAGGCCCGACAACAGCAGAGCCGGGTGCGCCTTGCGGGCAGGCACGAACGCCGCTTCGGCGCCGAGGTGCAGCTTCACGGCGGCGGCTTCGAACCAGCAGCCGCCACGGGCCGCCATCACTGCGGGCTTTGGTACCTCGATGAGGCCGAGCACGCCGACATAGAACTCGCGCGCAATGGCCTCGCCACCTGCCGGCATGGCCAGTTGCACATGGTCGATGCCCACCCAGGTGCTGGTTGCTTCTTGGAGTTGCTCGTTCACTTGTATTATGCTTGTATACATCGAGCCGCCGACGCAAGTCGAAAAGTGCAAGGGGAACCTCAGATGACCGTCACCGCTGGAACGCCGATCGAACTCGTCGAAGGGGTCTACGCCACGCTCCCCCAGCGTGTCGCCGCAGGGCGCGAGCGCTTCGGCCGCCCGCTCACCCTCACCGAGAAGATCCTCCTCAACCACCTCGGCGACCCCACCGAGCCCATCGAGCGCGGCGGCACCTACAACGACTTCCGCCCCGACCGCGTCGCCATGCAGGACGCCACTGCACAGATGGCGCTACTGCAGTTCATGACCGCCGGCCTACCCACCACCGCGGCGCCCAGCACCGTTCACTGCGACCACCTGATCAGCGCCAAGGTCGGCGCCAAGATCGACCTCGGCGTCGCCATCGACACCAACCGTGAGGTCTACGACTTCCTGCGCAGCGTCAGCGCCAAGTACGGCATCGGGTTCTGGGGCCCTGGCAGCGGCATCATCCACCAGGTGGTGCTCGAGAACTACGCGTTCCCCGGCGGCATGATGATCGGCACCGACAGCCACACGCCCAATGCCGGCGGTCTGGGCATGGTGGCCATCGGAGTCGGCGGCGCCGACGCGGTCGACGTGATGACCGGGTTCCCGTTCAACGTCCGCTGGCCGAAGGTCATCGGTGTGCGGCTCACCGGCACGCTCAGCGGCTGGTCGTCACCGAAAGACGTCATCCTCGAAGTGGCCCGCGTGCTCACCGTCGAAGGCGGCACCGGTGCCGTCGTCGAGTACTTCGGGCCCGGCGCCGACAACATCAGCGCCACCGGCAAAGCCACCATCTGCAACATGGGCGCCGAGATCGGCGCCACCTGCAGCGTCTTCGGCTACGACCACAACATGGCGCAGTACCTGAAGGCCACGGGCCGCGCAGCCATTGCCGACGCGGCCGACAAGGTGGCCGCCGATCTGCGCCCCGACGACGGAGCGCTGTACGACCAGCTCGTCGAGATCGACCTCGACCAGCTCAAGCCGCTGATCAACGGCCCGCACAGCCCCGACCGCGCCAACCGCGTCGGTGCCGCCGTGGGTGCCGAGGCACGCGCCAACGACTGGCCGCTCGACATCTCGTCTGCACTCATCGGCAGTTGCACCAACAGCTCGTACGAAGACATCACCCGCGCCGCGTCCATTGCCCGCCAGGCGGCGGCTCGCGGCCTCAGGGTGAAGACCGAGCTGCTCGTCACGCCCGGCAGCGAGCAGACCCGCGCCACCATCGAGCGCGACGGCCTCATCGCCGACCTCGAGGCCATCGGCGCCACAGTGCTGGCCAACGCCTGCGGCCCGTGCATCGGCCAGTGGGATCGCCCCGCCAGCATCACCGGTGTGCCCAACACCATCGTCAACTCGTTCAACCGCAACTTCCCGAAGCGCAACGACGGCTCCGCCAAGACGCTGTCGTTCGTCACCTCGCCCGACACGGTGGTGGCGCTCGCGCTGGCAGGCCAACTCGACTTCGACCCCACCACCGACACCATCACCGCCCCCGACGGCAGCGAAGTGCTGCTCGACGCCCCGGTCGGCCAAGTGCTGCCCGCCAGCGGTTACGACCCGGGCCAGAACACGTTCACGCCGCCGCCGGCCGACGGCAGCGGCGTGTCGGTGGACGTCTCCCCCACCAGCGACCGATTGCAACTGCTGGTGCCTTTCGCCGCCTGGGACGGCAACGACTATCTGGGTCTGCCAGTGCTGATGAAGGCCAAGGGCAAGTGCACCACCGACCACATCTCCGCCGCGGGCAAGTGGCTGAAGTACCGCGGCCACCTCGAGAACATCAGCGGCAACCTGTTCATCGGCGCCGTCAATGCGTTCAACGATGCAGTCGGCGAGGGCAAGGACTTCCGCGATGTCAGCATCGACAGCTTCCCCAACCTCGCCAAGAAGTACAGCGAGGCCGGCGTGCGCTGGGTGGCCATCGGCGACCGCAACTACGGCGAAGGCTCATCGCGCGAGCACGCCGCCATGGAGCCCCGCTTCCGCGGCGGCGTGGTCATCATCACCCGTAGCTTCGCTCGCATCCACGAGACGAACCTGAAGAAGCAGGGCATGGTGCCGCTCACCTTCGCCGACCCCGCCACCTACGACCAGATCGGCGAAGACGACCGCATCAATGTGCTCGACCTGCCGCCGGTGCCGGGCAAGAACCTGCGCTGCCAGATCGTCAAGCCCGACGGCACCACGATCGACTTCGAAGGAGTGCACACGTTCAGCCCCGAGCAGGTCGAGTGGTTCCAGGCCGGCAGCGCACTCAACGTGGTGCGTCGGAAGGTCGCTGACGGAAAGGTCTGAACCATGGCTTCCTGGGGCGACATCGAGCGGGCGGAGCCCGAGTTCGCAGCTCGCGTCCAGCAGCTGTTCGGCGCCGGCAGACACAAGACGATCCCCACGCTGCGCGCCGACGGTTCGCCGCGCATCTCGGGGCTCGAGTGCGATTCACGGGTGGCGAGCTGCAGTTCGGCGGAATCGTCACCGATTCCGAGCACCAGTCCGCAAGCGAGATGTTCGTCGCCGACATCACCGAGCTCGTCGTCACCGGCCTGAACGATGATGCCACCAAGCTCGTCATCGAGTCATGGACGACCGCCCGCGGCCTCACCGTCGTCGAGCGCGACTAGTCGCTGACCTCATCCACCCTCAGTAATCGTCGTCCAGCGCGCCCCCGGGCCCAAGTTGCGGCCACCGCGTCATCGAAATCTGCCACTCCACGACGTCAGCGCATGACACGGTGGCGAAAGGTGCGGTGGCGAAAGGTGCGGTGGCAGGGAGCACGGCGCCCAGCCGTCCACTGTCGAATGACCGTGCGATGCGGCGGCGCAGCTACGACCTCGCCGCTCGCGAACCGGACTTAGGGTGAGGGCATGGACCTTTTGGACACACTTCGGTCGACTGGGGCTGTGCGCGGCTTCACGTCCGACCCGGTGGGCGACGACACCATCGCAGCGATCCTCGACACAGCGCGTTTCGCCCCGAGCGGCGGCAATAGGCAGCCGTGGCGGGTCGCCGTGGTGAAGGACCCCTCACTGCGCACCACGTTGGCCGACCTGATGCGGCCCGTGTGGCACGAGTACATGGGCGCCAATGCAGTCGGCCAACGACCGTTCGTGTACGGCCGGTCGATCGATGCGCCGCCGGTCGCCGTTCCGAACGCGCTCATCGACGGCATCCAGCAGGTGCCGGTGGTGCTGGCCGTCGCCGCCAACCTGCTCGACATCGCGATCATGGATGGCAACCTCGACCGCCCACCGGTGGTCGGTGGGGCCAGCATCTACCCGTTCTGCTGGAGCATCGTGCTGGCCGCCCGCGCCCACGGCCTCGGTGGCGTGATGACCACGTTCCTCAGCCGGGCCGAGCCCGCGGCCGCGCCGCACCTCGGCCTGCCCGCCGACCATGCCCTCGTCGCCACCATCTTCCTCGGTGTGCCCACGCACCAGAACACGAAGCTGCGCCGGAACCCGGTGAACTCGTTCGCCACCATCGACCGATTCGATGGAGACTCACTGTCGTGACCGAACTCGCACCGCTCCCCACCGTTACTTCTGCCGAACGCCAGACGTTGGAGGAGTTCCTCGACTACTTCCGCAGTGTCTTCGCCCGCAAGGTCGCGGGCATCGACGACACACAGGCCCGAGTGCGAGTGGGCGCCAGCGACCTCGATCTCCTCGGCCTCGCCCGCCACATGGCCGGTGTGGAGCGATGGTGGTTCTCTCAGGCGCTCGATGGCAGCGACGCCCCCGAACTGTGGGTGAACCCGACCGACGCCGACGATGCGGACGCCGACTTCCACCACCAACCCAGCGACACCATCGCCGAGGCCACGGCAGCGTTGCATGCAGCGATCACTGAGTCACGTCGCCGGGTGGCGGCGCACGCGTCGCTCGACGACGTCACAGCCATCGACGTCGGCCCGCCCGACAACCCGGCGCGCTACGGGCGGCGATCGCTTCGGTGGCTCCTGGTGCACTTGATCGAGGAGTACGCCCGCCACTGCGGGCACGCCGATCTGCTACGCGAAACCGTCGACGGAGTAACAGGGGATTGAGGACAGCAATGACCGAACTGGCTGCTGACCCCGAACTGGTTCCACAGGCCGACGAGGCCACCGTGCTGCACTCGTTCCTCGACTACTACCGGTCGGTCTACCTGCGCAAAGCCGAAGGGCTCACCGAGCCGCAGGCGAGGACCACGATCGAGCCCAGCGAGCTGACGGTGCTGGGCCTCATCCGTCACATGGCAGAGGTGGAGCGGGGATGGTTCCGCCGGCGCACCGGCGGCGACCTCTCCGCCGGCTTCATCTACTGCGACGACGTCGACCCGGATCGCGACTTCCACCCCGCCACCGGCGACACCCTGGTCGACGCGTTGCGGACCCTCGTCGCCGAGATCGAGGCATCGCGAGCGGCCACCGCAGGCGTCGGCCCCGACGACCTGATGAAGGGCGTCCCTCCGCAGCAGCGCATTCCCGGATGGCAGCCGAACCTGCGCTGGGTGATGGTGCACATGATCGAGGAGTACGCCCGCCACGTTGGACATCTCGACCTGCTGCGCGAACGGATCGACGGTGCCACCGGCGATTGACACCACATGGCCTGACTAGGGTCGCCGCCATGCGCATCGGCCTTCTCATCTTCCCCACCGACAAGGGAATCCAACCCGTCGAGCTCGGACGCGAGGCCGAAGCACGCGGGTTCGACTCACTGTGGTTCCCCGAGCACTCCCACATCCCGGTCAGCCGGCGCACGCCGTGGGGTGGCCGCGAGGGTGCACCCCCGCTGCCGGAGGAGTACTGGCGCACGCACGACCAATTCATTGCACTCGCCGCCGTCGCCGGAGCCACCGAGCACATCAAGCTCGGCACTGGCATCACCCTGGTCGCGCAGCGCGACCCCATCTGGCTTGCCAAGGAGATCGCCTCGCTCGACACCATCTCCAACGGGCGCGTCCTGTTCGGCGTGGGCTACGGCTGGAACCACGAGGAGATGGAGAGCCACGGCGTCGACCCCAGCACCCGTCGCCGTCTCGTGCGCGAGAAGGTGCTGGCGATGAAAGAACTCTGGACGAAGGATGAGGCCGAGTTCCACGGCGAGTTCGTCAACTTCGAGAAGAGCTGGAGCTGGCCCAAGCCGGTGCAGCAGCCTCATCCACCGATCATCATCGGTGCTTCCCCCACCCCCTTGCACTTTCGCCACATCATCGAGTACGGCGATGCCTGGATGCCTATCGAAGGTCGCTTCCCGGTCGACGACAAGTGGGCCGAGCTGCAGCAGTTGGCAGTCGACTCCGGTCGCGACCCGGCAACGCTGCAGCTGGGCGTTTTCGGGGCCAAGCCCACCGTCGAACATCTGGCGCACCTGCGCGACCTGGGTGCGTCATTCGTCGCGCTCGGCCTGCCACCGCTCGATCGCGGCGCCGCACTGGCTGCGCTCGATGCCTACGCGCCGCTGGTCGCCGAGTTCAACAGCTGAACCGGCTCCACCGATCCAGGCCTGCGGTCGGCGCCGAAGCTTCATCGTGGCGCGTGTACCGATCCCTCCGTCGCGCCGACACTCGCAGCTGACGGCACACATCAACGCTGGCCTCCCCGCGCATGACTATGGTTTTGGCCAATGTCTGCGCTGAAGCGACGAGCCATCACCGTTCCGGCAGTGGTGGTGGCCGCGGCACTGCTGCTAGCACTCCTCCCGTTGTGGCTCCCGGTTGCCGCCGCAATCGACCTCGCTCGTGGCCGCCTGCGCCTACCCACGGTGCGCCTGCTGGCGTTCGCGGTCTGCTGGTCGTGGCTCGAGATCACCGGAGTGGGCGTGGCCGCCGCGCTGTGGCTGACCGGACAGGGCCGCAACCGACGCGCCCACTACGCGCTGCAACACTGGTGGACCGCTCGACTGATGGCTGCGCTGCGAGTGACCACCGGCATCAGTATCGAGGCCACCGAAGCATCATGCCTGTCCCCCGGCCCCGTCATCATGCTCTGCCGCCACGCCAGCCTGGCCGACTCGCTGCTGAGTGCATGGGTCATCACCTCCGGCGCGCGCATGAACCCGCGCTACGTGCTGAAGCGGGAACTGCTGTTCGACCCGTGTCTCGACATCGTCGGCAATCGACTGCCCAACCACTTCCTCGATCGCAGTGCCACCGACAGCACCGTCGAGCTCGACGCATTGGAGCGACTCGCCACCGGCTTGCTCGACGACCAGGTGGCAGTGATCTTCCCGGAGGGCACTCGCTCATCGCCGAAGAAGCGAGCACGGGCACTGGCGAAGATCGAAGCTCGCGACCCCGAGCGCGCCGGCCGCCTCGGTGAGCTGCAGCACCTCCTGCCGCCGCGACCGGCCGGCTCGCAGGCCATGTTGCGCGGCTGCCCACAGGCCGACGTGGTGGTGGCCTGGCATGTCGGCTTCGATGGTCTCGACACCTTTGGCGGCATCCTGCGTCATCTCGGTCGCCGGCCGAGCCCCGTACAGTTCCACGCACGCCGTGTCGCCCGCAGCGACGTACCCGACGGTGACCACTTCATCCGCTGGCTCGACGACGCCTGGCTCCAGTCCGATCGAGCGGTACACACTCTCCTCCAACCGGAAGGCCCACCATGATCGCTGCCGCCGCCTCGACTGCACTCGTCACCGCCGCGCTCACCATCCTGGTGCTCATGGTGAGCACCTGGGTGGTCAGCCTGCTCCTCAAGAACGCCTCCATCGTCGACATCGTGTGGGGCTTTGGCTTCGTGTGCGTGGCGTGGGTGGTGCGGTTACGTGTCGACGGGCTCGATGCCCGCCAGAACCTGCTGGTCGCGATGACCACCATCTGGGGCCTGCGCTTGGCCGGGCACCTGTTCTGGCGCAACCATGGCAAGCCAGAGGACTACCGCTACCGCGCGATGCGCAAGCACTGGGGCCCACGGTTCCCGATCATCTCGCTGGGCACGGTGTTCGCGGTGCAGGGGGTGCTGATGTTCCTGGTCTCGCTGCCTGTGCAACTCGGCCAGACCAGCCTCACCCCCTCCCTCGGTGTGCTCGCCTGGGTGGGCGTAGCGGTGTGGCTGCTGGGCCTGTTCTTCGAAGTGGTCGGCGATGCGCAGCTCGCACGCTTCAAGAAGGACCCGGCCAACGCCGGCGTCGTGATGGACAAGGGCCTGTGGCGCTACACCCGCCACCCCAACTACTTCGGCGACGCCTGCGTGTGGTGGGGCATCGCGCTGGTGGCGGCAGAGACCACTGTCGGCCGCTGGGGCATCATCGGTGCCGTCGTGATGACCGTGCTACTACGCCGGGTGAGCGGTGTCACCCTGCTCGAGAAGTCGCTCGTCAAGCGCCGCAAGGGGTACACCGAGTACGTGGCCCGCACCAGCCCGTTCATCCCTCGCCCGCCCAAGAAGGCCTGAGTCTGCGGTGAGGCCAACCCGGCCACCCCGGCCGTGGCACACCACACACAGACGTACGTCTGCGTTGTGCCACAGACGTGGCGTGTGCGGCATGCGGCGAGACAGACCTCCGCACGTCGGCGTCGGCGCCGCGGCGTCAGTCGGCGCCGGGGCGGCGCAGCGACTCGTGCTGTAGGTCGCCCGTGTAGCCGGGAGGCAACGCCAGCGCGATCTGTTCCGCCGTGGGCTCGCCCTGCTCGCGGCTCTCGGGCGGCAGCAGCGCCATGATGGCCTTCATGATCTTCTTGGTGTCGGCATCGGCACTTCGGTACGCCAGCTTCACCGGCTCGCCAACGGTGACGGTGATGGTGGGCGGGGTGACCAGGTTGAGCACGTTGGGTAACCGCGCCGAGCGCGGCCACACCTTCTCGGTGCCCCACAAGCCCACGGGGATTACCGGCGCCTTGGTGAGCGCCGCCAACCGCGCCGCCCCCCAACGCCCGGTGAGCTTGGGGTCGTAGAACGCCTTGCCGCGCGGGATGGTGCCCTGGGGCATCATCGCCACCAGATCGCCGTTGGCCAGTGCCTCGGCCGCGGCCTGCAACGGCTCGTCGCTGCCAGTGCCACGGTCGACCCGGATGCCGCCCATCGCGGCAGCGATCTGCCCCACCACCGGGGCATCGAACACTTCCTTCTTGCCGAGGAAGCGCACCGTGCGATCGGTACGGGCGATGGTGACCGCCAGCGCCGCCGGGTCGAAGTAGCTGCGATGGTTGCCGACGATGATGGCAGGCCCTGCGGCCGGTATGAGCTCGGTACCGCTGATGACGAACTTCGCGTACGGAAAGAACAGCGGATGCGTGAAGCTGAGCGCCAGTCGCTGGATCTCCATGTTGACGACTGGGATCTTGGCCATGGACGACACGTCCTTCACGAGGTCGGCCGCTGCCGAAAGGTCGAGTGTGGGCCAGCGGCGCGCCGCGGCCATCAGCTTCATGCG
>Ga0335397_10011696_pt1 | contig 10793 bp, 11 predicted proteins | sample MAT04_FD_205740 | JGI IMG/M metagenome (GOLD analysis project Ga0335397, IMG submission 205740) | Freshwater microbial communities from Lake Fryxell liftoff mats and glacier meltwater in Antarctica - MAT-04 (spades assembly) (version 2) ...
GCGCAGCCGTAAACCCCAATGGTGGAATCATTGCTAAAGCCGAGTTTGATGTTTTTCCATCGTGCATCTTGTTGTGAGATATTAATTGGTTTAAAGGACATGAGATACCTCGATTCATAAGATATTGAATTTCATTACCTGGATATGGAACCCCTATATGGGATCGCATCATGCTTCAACAGTTTTCCGCATACAAATGATGATGCCAAACGCAAGAAAAAGTGAAAACAGTAACCAACACCAAAGAGAGTAAATACGCTGTGTGTGATGGTGCGAAGTAAGCCATCGGTGGATTTTTTCATCATTGTGGCAAGCGCGACCGCAATATTATCCATATCCGGGAATATATTGCCCAGCAACAGTCCAAGCATCAACCATCGGGACTTAGGAACCCATTTACGGATAGCTGTACCAACCAATGCGTGAATCCCAGCCTGCGCCATAAGATTGCTCCTACGAGAGAATATTAATTCGATGTTTTTAGTATACAACGCAGAAGAAGGAAATTTCAATAGGCTGGTAGTATATGGTTGCGACTTCACCACGAAGACCCCTATCGTCAGGGTAATTGCATGTGGAAAAATTTCCACCCCAAATAATGATGTCTTCCCTGGCGAGTGTATCTGTTGTGAGGGTGCTCAATTAGAAACATACAGGGTATTTATTCTTGCCCCGCTTGCGGCTCGAACTGGCCCAGAAGGGTTACAGGGTTAAATTTTCTCTTTTGAAAAACATCGTGCGGGCCGGTAAACGCTTATTTTAGGACACCGTACCGTTGTAGAACAATCGATGCAACTTGCAATGATATGTATTTGTGGAATCAATATGCCGCAGACAATTGTCTGCGGCATATAATTATTTACGTGGATATGGTGTTGTGATCAGTCCAATTTGCCGGTGACCATCGCCATTTTTAGCTCGCCAATTGCCCGCGTAATCTGGATTTCGCGCGGGCAAGCCATTGTGCAATTGAATACTGTGTGGCAACGCGCCACTCCATTCGTTTCGCTTAGAATATGCAGACGCTCCGAGGCGGCCTCATCGCGGCTGTCAAAGATGAAGCGGTGAGCAGTCACCAGCGCTGCCGGACCTAGATATGTATCACTAGCCCAGAAGGTAGGGCAGGATGTGGTACACGCCGCGCACAGAATACACTTGGTGGTCTCATCAAAGCGCTCACGCTGCTCAGGGCTTTGCCTGCGTTCCTTGCCATCCGCGGGCAGCGGGCTGTCGTTGATGAAATAGGGTAGAACCGCTTTGTAGTTATCAAAGAAAGGTTCCATATCGACAATCAGGTCTTTGATGACCTTGAGACCCAACAGCGGTTCCACTGTTATTTTCGCACCAGTATCACGCACAAGCGCCTTGCAGGCCAATTGATTGCGCCCGTTAATACGCAACGCATCCGAACCACACACGCCGTGCGCGCATGAGCGCCTGAAGGAAAGCGTACCATCCTGGTAACCTTTCACACTCTCCAACAGGTCCAGCACGCGATCCGTTTCAGCAGCTTCGAGATTATAAGTCTCGTAGTGCCATTTTTTGTCTACTTCGGGGTTGAAGCGGAAAATCTTCAAAGTTACTAACATAGTGGCCTCTGGTCTACTAATAAACGCGTTCTTTGGGTTGATATTTTGTAATCGTGACTGGCTTGTATTCGATCTTGATTTCGCCCGATATGTTTGAGACAAGTGTATGTTTTAGCCAATCCTTGTCGTTACGATTGGGATAGTCTTCGCGCGAATGCCCGCCACGAGATTCTTTTCTATTCAGGGCACTGACTGCGATGATCTCAGCCAGCTCAAGCATATTGCCCAGTTCCCATGCATTGATCAATTCTGTATTGAAAATTTTACCAGTGTCATTTATCTTGACATGCTGGTAACGCGTCTTGAGTTCGCGGACTTTCTCAATAGCTTGCTCCATGTCTTTCTCATTACGATAGATACCAACCAGATCGAACATGGATTTCTTCATTTCGATGGAAATATCGGAAACATTTTCCTTACCAGAACCATTGCGCAGCGTATCAAACTGAGCTTTTGCAGAAGATTCTGGATCAGATGGAAGCTTGCCATACTCTGCCTGATTGGCATATTCTGCCGCCCGCAGACCAGCATATTTGCCAAACACAACCAGATCAAGCAGCGAGTTGGTACCCAAGCGGTTGCCTCCGTGCACGGAAACACAAGCGCATTCCCCGGCAGCATACAGACCGGGAACAACCGTTTTACTGTCGCCCAGAAGCACTTCACCGTACTTATTAGTTGGGATGCCGCCCATTGTGTAATGTGCGGTAGGTTGAATGGGCATCATCTGTGTCATCGGATCGATGCCCAGATAAACACGGTTAAAATCCACGATGTCGGGCAACTTCTTGAGAAGTTCTTCTGCCGTAACAGTATAAGGCGAGCCATCGAGGTTGGTGCGTCCATCTATTGCTGCAAATTTGATCACAGACTCAGGACGCACATCCAAATAAACGTAGTTCTTCCCGTTGATACCGCGCCCCGCACGAATTTCGGTATAGATTGCACGAGAGATCACATCCCGCGAGGCCAGATCCTTAACAGTTGGCGCATATCGAGGCATAAAACGTTCGCCTTCGCCGTTGATCAAAATGCCGCCTTCGCCACGCACACCTTCGGTAATCAAAATACCAAGCTTATAAATACCGGTAGGGTGGAATTGGAAAAATTCCATATCTTCCAACTGCAAGCCCTTGCGCAAAACCAGGGCTGCGCCATCGCCCGTATAGGCATAAGCGTTGGAAGTAACTTCAAAAATACGCCCGTGACCACCGGTTGCCAGGATAACAGACTTGGCATGGAAGGTATGCAATTCACCAGTGGCAAGGTCCACCGCCACAACACCAACCGCTTTCTCATTCTCCATGAGCAGGTCAATCACCTGAAATTCATCATAGAAATTCACTTTGTTTTTCAAACACTGCTGATACAGGGTTTGAAGAATCATGTGCCCGGTCCGGTCAGCAGCATGCGCCGCCCGGCGGACAGGTTTTCCAGTTTCATTATTAGTATGGCCGCCAAAAGGACGCTGAGAAATTTTGCCTTCGGGTGTACGGTCAAAAGGCAGGCCCATATGTTCGAGTTCCAATATGGCGTCCGGCGCCTCCTGGCACATAAACTCAATCGCATCTTGATCGCCAAGATAATCAGAGCCTTTAACCGAATCATAGGTGTGCCATTCCACCCGATCTTCTTCCAGGTTACCCAGGGCTGCACTGATACCTCCCTGCGCCGCACCTGTGTGCGAGCGGGTTGGGTAGAGTTTGCTAATCACGGCCGTTTTGGCGCTGCGCGAGGCATACAGTCCTGCCATTAAACCCGCGCCGCCTGCGCCAACGACCACCACTTCAAATTGATGATTGTTCATTCTTCTTCCCGTCCTATGAGGTCCAAATAATATACAAACCGATGAAACTCATTGCAAGCATCATGATGATGCTCAAGAAACGCACAATTTGACGACCTCGGGCGCTTGCGATGTAATCATCACAAACCACAACCAGGCCGTGTACGCCATGAGCCACTGCCACCAGAAGTAAACCGCTGCCCATTAGTTTCCAGAAAGGCGAAACCCACGGTTCCAGATCTGTAACGTTGGAGTTCTGCACATGGGTACCGTTGGGCATGAAACCCCAACGCATCATATCGGCAAAATTCATCTGAGTACGAGCACCCATCACCAACGCGCCAATGATCGCAAACAAAATAAAACCATACATGGCCAGAGCTGACAGGCGTGTAAAGTACCACATCAGGGTTTCAAAATTCATTCCACGCTGTGAGAGCGACAGATTCCTTGATTTCTCAGCCACGTTAACCTCCTGCCGCAGTACGAATAATGACAAAGACAGCAAAGCCGTAAACAGGAATAAAAACCGCCCATTCCACCCAGATCGCTTCCTGCTGGTATTCAATCAACTTGGGCCACAAATCCAGAATGGTAATCCGCAAACCATTAATAGCGTGGAATAACGCACAGAAGAATATGAAGAGTTGGAAAACCCAATGTTCATAAATGGCGTTCGCCAACTGCCCACCCGATCCACCCAAGAAAGATGCCAAAAGGTGTATGCTCACAAAAACCGCCATGCCTACTCCGCCAATACGATGCAGTACAAATGTCAGCATCGGTCCTTTTCCTTGATAGCGAAGTCCGGTGAACAGGCTTACATTTCTTTTCAGGCCCATCAATACCTCCTTGAATAAATTTATAAATGACGCTTTATTATCCCATTGCCATTGTATCTATTTACAGTGACAAAACTCACGGAATGCACTGCACCATGTATACAATATTCGCTAATTATTACCAGAGGTCGAGCAACCGCTTCGAATGTTATATTTTACCCCGTTTGAAGAATCGATTGAATAAATCCTTGTAACTGCTCACCCACCCCAAAGTATGATGTCATTTGCCAAACCATTCCCAGAAAGAAAGTGACAATCATCATCCTATTTCAGTCCACACATCCTCTAATAAATTGGTCAATGACATTTATAATCTTATTACTCACGCATGTCTTAGCGAGGAGCGTGCCCTACGCGACAAAGCAATCGCCAATAGCCCCAAAAGGCCCAGTAAACAGTTCACTGTCATTAAGATTGTTTTCATCGCGAGTGGTGCCAGAGATCTCCGCATCGCAACGATATTGTCATAATATTGCCAGAGGAGGCAAGCATGTCAGGTACCAAACACATCAGCCGCCGGGATTTTATGAAAGTCACCACCGGCGCAATAGGAGGAATCATTACCGCCGCAGTGGGCGTGCCAGTTATTGGGTATTTAATTGACCCGGCACTAAAAGCTGGTGGTAAAGAGGCCTGGATAGCGGTTGGTAAATTGGAAAACATCCCCGTTGGTACTCCAACTCCGTTTTCCTTCACGCGCACACAAGTCAACGGTTGGGAGAGAACCGGCACTAGCTACGGCGGGTTCGTTATTCGCAAGTCTGCCGACCCAACAGACATAGTTATCCTCTCCAGCCGTTGTACGCATCTCAGCTGCAGCATCAATTGGAAAGAAGATGCTCAAAAATTCATTTGCCCCTGTCACGATGCCAATTTCAGCAAAGACGGCAAAGTGTTGGACGGCCCGCCCCCCAGACCCCTTGACCAATATAAGGAGTTCAAAGTGGACGCAGACGGCAACCTGTTAATATTTCTGAAGGAAGGCTAACCATGTGGCAGAAAATCTACCAATGGCTGGATGAACGTCTTGGCATGGGAGAGATGTACTCCAATCTCCTCGATCGCCCCGAACCCACAGGTAACTGGTGGAATACGCTTGGATCTGCCAGCCTGTTCCTGTTCATTCTGCAAGGCGCAACTGGCATTTTTCTAACAGTTTACTATACCCCTTCCCCTGATCACGCTTATGACAGTATTCAATACATCATGAATGGGGTTGCATTTGGCTGGCTGGTGCGCGGCATTCACCACTGGGGTGCCACATTGATGGTGCTGGTGGTCTTCATCCACATGCTGCGTGTATTTGTGACCGCATCCTATAAATATCCGCGCGAACTCACCTGGTTGATCGGTGTTGGATTGTTGGTGTTGACACTGGGAATGGGATTCACTGGCTATTTGCTGCCGTGGAATCAGAAAGCTTATTGGGCCACCACTGTGGCAACCCAGATCGCGGGAACCGTGCCCTGGTTGGGAGATTTCATTCTAAAAGTCCTGCGCGGCGGTCCGGACCTGAGCGCATTGACCCTGCAGCGTTTCTTTGCCGCTCATATCTGGATTTTGCCGGCCGCTTTAGTTGCCCTGATCGGTGTTCACTTATACCTGATCATCAAGCACGGTGAATCCCACTTCCCGGTACAGGAAGACTAAGGAGCCCACCATGAATGAAGAAACCAAGAACAAAATCAATCAACGCTACCAGCGCGAACTTCAAAAAGGCGAACGCTTCTGGCCAGACAGCATCTTTAAAGATGCAATCATGGCTTTGGCAATTTTCCTGGTACTTATTTTGCTGGCCACTTTCATCGGCGTGCCATTCGAGCCCAAAGCCGACCCAAGTGACACTTCATACATTCCCCGCCCGGAATGGTACTTCCTGTTCCTGTTCAAATTCTTGGCGCTTTACGGACAGATCCCATTGGTTGGGAAAATAGAGTGGATTGCCACGGTTATCATCCCCAGCATTGCTATCGGGTTGTTGGTGGCGCTGCCGTTTATCGACAAAAGCCCGCTGCGCTATTATAGCAAGCGCATCCTGCCGATTTCCATCATGGGTATTCTGGTGGTAAGCATGGTCACACTAACAATGATGGCCGATGTGCCCACCGGCGCTACGCTGGTTGGCTTGCTGCAAACAATCGGAGGTTTGATCGTCCCCAGTCTGGCTTATATCATGCTAGTGCTAATGGCGTATGCAACCAAACAGCCATCTGCCAAAGCCATGATCTGGACAACAGGCGCCACGGTCGCATTAATGGTTGGCTTTACAGTTGCCGTACTGGCCATTTACCCGGTTCCTGCCGCAGCTGAAACAGCTATAGCGAACACCTTGACGGATCAAATCCAGGCCGGACAAGACTTATACGCCATCCACTGCGTGGAATGTCACGGAGAAGACGGCAAAGTCACTACCATACAAGGAGTCAAGGGTCTCGAAGGCAAGCTGATAATGGCGATCAACGCCAAAGATGTGCTTTATACCCTTAATGATGCTGCCCTGGCAGAAGTGATCGCCTATGGTCGTCCCGATGCCGGCATGAATCCGTTTGGGAAAGCCTATAACGCGGAAGGGCTATCAAAGGGCGAAATAGATTATGTAGTAACCTTCATGCGCTATATGTGGGATGACCGTTTTGAAAAACCAGTGCTCAAGCCGCTCTACCCGCTTCTTGCTGCCGGCGAAATTCCTTCTTATGATGTTCACATCGCGCCGATTGTTCAGCGTTACTGCATCTCCTGCCATCGCAAGGGTAAAGACAATCTTAATTTCTGGATGGATACTTACGAAAACATCCTGAAGACAGGCGATGATGCCCCCAACGTTACCGCGGGTGACACTAACAGCCCATTATTGGTAGTTATGCTGGGCACCCCCATCCCAGATCCAAGCAACCCGACTGCAACTCTCGTGAACACGATGCCGCCTAACAAGCAGTTGAAGGCTGATATTATCGATGTCTTCAGGCGCTGGATCATGGCGGGCATGCCCAAAACCGCTGCGGATGCCGCTGCGCTGCCCACCTCCGCGCCCGTGCCAACAGCATACCCTTAGCAACTGAAGTCGCAACCTACTTCACATACAACAAAAAGTCACCTCCGAACGGGTGACTTTTTGTTTGCTCGCACAAAATGGATTGTGCTACATATTCTGGATAATCGCATCTCCAAATTCAGAGCACTTAACCTCTGTTGCGCCATCCATCAGGCGGGCAAAGTCATAGGTGACAACCTTTTTAGCAATCGCGCCTTCCATGCCTTTGACAATCAAGTCGGCAACTTCAGTCCAACCCAAATAACGGAACATCATTTCGCCAGACAAAATAACCGAGCCAGGATTGACCTTGTCCAGATCAGCATACTTGGGCGCAGTGCCATGAGTAGCTTCAAAAATAGCATGCCCGGTTACGTAGTTAATATTCGCGCCAGGAGCGATACCAATTCCGCCCACCTGGGCAGCCAGCGCATCCGAAAGGTAGTCACCGTTCAGGTTGAGGGTCGCGATCACATCGTAGTCACGCGGACGAATAATGGTGAACTGCAGACTGACATCTGCAATTGAGTCTTTGATCATCAGTTTGGATTTCCATTTGCTGTCACCGTGGGTATCCCACAGTTTAAGCGCTTCTTCCACTTCGGCCTTGATATCATTTTGCTGAGCAGGCGACATCATATCGAAACCGGGGTCAATCTGCTTGGCATTTTCAGCCACGCTCAGGATCGGGCTCTTTTCCTTGTTGCCCAGAATCCATGACTCTCGTTCGGTAACGATTTGATCGCGGAATTCGCGTTTGGCCAGAGCGTAACCCCAATCCTTGAAAGCACCTTCGGTGAACTTCATGATATTGCCCTTGTGGACAAAGTTCACACTCTTGCGTTTGTTATCCAGTGACCACTGAATGGCAGCGCGTACCAGGCGTTCGGTACCTTCAACAGAAACAGGTTTGATACCAATACCCGCGGTATCCGGAAAGCGCATCTTAGCATATTCCTTGGGGAAAGCTTCCTTGAACATTTGCTTGAACTTTTTGTTTTCTTCTGTGCCGTAAGCAAATTCGATGCCGGTATAAATATCTTCAGTGTTTTCGCGGAAGATGACCATATCAACGTATTCGGGATGCTTGACGGGCGAAGGCACGCCGTTATAATAACGTACCGGGCGCTGGCAAACATACAGGTCCAGTATTTTACGCAGGGCCACATTCAACGAACGGATGCCGCCGCCTATGGGGGTAGTGAGCGGGCCCTTGATGCCCACTAGAAATTCCGAAAAAGCCTGGGTGGTTTCATCCGGCAACCAGTTCTGGAATTGTAAGAAAGCCTTCTCACCCGCGAAAACTTCCATCCAATGCACCTTGCGCTTGCCACCATAAGCCTTCTCAACCGCAGCATCAAACACACGAACTGACGCGCGCCAGATGTCACGCCCGGTGCCATCGCCCTCGATAAAAGGAAGAATAGGGTTATCTGGAACCTGGAGTTTGCCATCCTTAATACCGATCTTTGCCCCGCCTTCGGGCACTTTAACCATTTGATATGCCATTTTTTTACTTTCTCCTTTGGATAATAATCATCCGGATTATAGCATTCAAGGCGATCAGGTTGTAGTGATGATTGTCATTATTGCGCGAAAATAACGATGATTTTGCATCGGTTTTGGCAACCAGACACGTTACTCCCTTGTATCAAGTACCAATGAAACCCGAATAAGGGTGCCCTGTCCATTAACGCTTTGAGCTTCGATACTACCTCCGTGGGCAGTGACCAGATGCCGCACTATCGCCAATCCCAGGCCCATCCCGCCAGAATCGGCTAATTTATAAAAACGCTCAAAGATATGGGGCAAGTCAGCCGCAGAAATGCCCGGACCGTTATCAATAACTTCAAACACAAAGCGACCTTTCATCACATAACATTTCAATACCACCTTATCGTTACGCGAGCTATAGCGCAGCGCATTCGAAATCAGGTTGGACAGAATCTGGCGCATACGTCCCGGATCAACATTAATCCAGGTTAAGGTTTCTGGCGCATCAAAAACCAGATCTACACCCGCAACCTGTGCCTCGGCATTAAAAACAGCCAGCACCTCTCGCGCCAACGTTAAGAAATCACAGGCCTCTTTTCTCAATTGTAGGGCACCGCTCTCCGCCAGGGCAAGGATCCGTAAATCTTCCACCAGACTGGCCAGTAAACTGGTCTCGTCCAAAAGCGCACGAAGATTGGTTTCATCGGCCAGGTAAACCCCATCCAGCATGCCTTCCAGGTTGCCCTGGATAACAGTTAATGGCGTGCGCAGTTCATGGGTCACGTCCGCTAGTAAAATGCGCCGTTTTTGATCGGTATCAGACAGGCGAAAAGCCATATTATTAAAGGCACGCGCCAATGAGCGTACTTCCGGCAGCCCTCTTTCCGGTACACTCACAGAATAATCACCTTTAGCCACCTGACCGGCGGCTTCCAAAAGATCATCCAGAGGCATAAAAACACGCCGCAATCCAAACACCCCCAATATGATCACAGCCAAAACCAACGCTAGTACACCGATCCGCAGTGGCAGCAACCAAGGCAGAATGCTGGCAGGCAGGTTTGTGAACCCAAGCAAGTTGGCTACCCAGGCTGCGGCCAAAAAGAAAACCATAAAACCCAGAAAGTTAAAAATGACAAAGACACAACCCAATCGCCGAAAAAACTGATTGTGACGCATACGGCCTCTCGCCGGGGGCCAGGCTTCATTTTCTGGCCACCAAGGAGGCGTTGCGTAAATAACCAGCTATGCTTTGGCATGGGTCAGCGATCTGTGAACTTGTAACCTATGCCGTAGACCGTCAATATATAACGGGGTTCAGCCTGAGAGATTTCGAGTTTGTGACGAATATTCTTAATATGTGCATCTATTGCTCGCTCATAAGACTCAAATGCCACGCCATGCAAGGCATCCAGCAATTGGGCGCGCGAAAAAACCCGCCCTGGAGAGCGCGCCATAGTTACTATTAATGTGAGCTCTGTTGGGGTCAATTCTTCGATCTCGCGATCTCTGATTAGCACACACATACGCGGCGTATCCAGAGTCAGATCGGCAGCACGAACAACCTCGGCGCTATTTTGGGAATAAGATTCGACACGGCGTAAGGCCGCCCGCACGCGCGCCACCAATTCTTTTGGGCTGAAGGGTTTGGTCATATAATCATCAGCGCCAAGCTCAAGCCCAATCAACTTGTCGGATTCTTCAGAACGGGCTTTAAGCATGATAATGGGGATATTCGAGATACGGCGCAGTTCGCGGGTCACATCCAGGCCATCGATCTGTGGCAGGCCAAGGTCCAGAACGATCAAATCAGGTTTTTCGATGCGCGCCTGCGAAAGGGCAGTTTTGCCATCCGCTGCTACCTGTACCGAATAACCAGCGCGCTCAAGATAATCGCGTACCAGTTTCAGGATCTTTACTTCATCATCAACAACCAGAATAGTTTTCATAGTAAAAGAACGACTTTAAAGTTACAAAAAAACATGATTATGCAAATAATTCAAGACAGTGTGGATAAGATATCAATGATAAACCTTTTTTGATCTCGAATG